>Ga0335070_10006270_pt1 | contig 13995 bp, 10 predicted proteins | sample Lox_Sample_13_FD_206722 | JGI IMG/M metagenome (GOLD analysis project Ga0335070, IMG submission 206722) | Soil microbial communities from Loxahatchee National Wildlife Refuge, Florida, United States - Lox_Sample_1.3 | ecosystem: Environmental > Terrestrial > Soil > Wetlands | place: USA... | reverse complement strand
AAGCCCTTCGGGCGCGATCTGGCCTCGGCGCGTGCGCTCAATCGGACGCTGCACGAGCACTTCGCGGAGTCCAGCATCTTCCGCATCGATCACTATCTCGGCAAGGAGGCGGTGCAGAACATCCTCTACTTCCGCTTCGCCAACTCCTTCCTCGAGCCGATCCTGAACCGCAACTTCGTCGCGAGCGTGCAGATCACGATGGCCGAGACCCTCGGCGTCGCCGGTCGCGGCCGCTTCTACGAGGAGGCCGGCGCGATCCGCGACGTGATGCAGAACCATCTCATGCAGATCGTGGCCCTGCTCGCCATGGAGCCGCCGGTCAACACCGAGGGCGAGTCGCTGCGCGACGAGAAGGTCAAGGTGCTGCGGGCCATCCGCCCGGCGAATCCCGCGGAGCTGGTGCGCGGGCAGTTTGCCGGTTATCGCCGCGAGCCCGGCGTTGCGCCCGATTCGCGCGTCGAGACCTACGCGGCGCTCACGCTGCACATCGATTCGTGGCGCTGGAGCGGCGTGCCGTTCTACATGCGCGCCGGCAAGCGCCTGCCGGTCACGGCCACCGAGGTGGTGGTCGAGCTGCGTCCGCCGCCGGCGCTGGTGTTCGGAGAGCTCGGGCCCGAGCAGCCGAACCACCTGCGCTTTCGCTTAGGTCCCGACGTGGCGATCGCGCTCGGGGCGCATTCGAAAAAGCCCGGCCCCGTCATGACCGGCAGCGACGTCGAGCTCTACGTGGCGCAGCAGCAGGGCGAGGACCTGGACCCGTATGCGGTGCTGATCGGCTCCGCGATGATCGGCGACACCGCCAACTTCGCGCGTGAGGACGAGGTCGAGGCGGCGTGGGCCATCGTCGATCCGCTGCTCGCGAGCCCCTCGCTCCCGATCGAGTACGCGCCGGCGAGCTGGGGGCCGGCCGAGGCCGAGCAGCTGCTCAAGGGACCGTGCGGCTGGCACAACCCGGGAGCGAAGCCGCAGGACTGGCAGCGCTCGTGCGGCCGCGGCGCCGCCACCTGAATCAGCCCGAGCGCCCTTCCTCCGCCAGCTCGCCGAGCGAGCGCTTGAGCGGCCCGAGCCACGGCTCGAAGTTGCGCCACTCCTCGACGCTCGCCGAATAGAGCGGCCGGCGCACCTGCTCGGAGCTCGCCGTCTGCACCACGCGCCGCGTCTCGTGGAAGCGCAGGCACTGCTCCTCGAAGGCCAGGCCGCAGTAGTCGAGCAGCCGACGCACCTCGCTCTCGAAATTGGCGATCAGGTCCTCGTAGTTGACACGGAGGACACGTCCGGGCAGCACCGCATCGAAGTGCGCCATCAGCGCGACGTAGTCACGGTAGTAGCGCCCGAGGTCCTCCAGGCTGTAGGAGAACCACACGCCCGACTGGAAGTGCTGCTTGAAGTTCGAGAAGCAGCAGGCGAGCGGCGCGCGCCGGGCGTCGATGATGCGCGCGTTGGGCAGGATCAGATGAATCAGGCCGACGTCGAGGAAATTGTTGCCCATCTTGTCGATGAAGTGCGCGCGCCCGAGGAGACGATGCGGCCGCGTCTGCCTCAAGTAGCGCTCGCCGAGCGCGCGAAGCTCCGCGGCGCCGAGGCGCGCCACGGACTGCGGGTAGACGGGCGCGGCGTCCCACACACCGAGCTCGCGCGCGAAGGCCGGGATGTCCGGCAGCTCGCGCGTCCCCTCGACCTGCGAATGGCTGGCCAGAATCTGCTCGATGAGCGTCGAGCCCGCGCGCGGCAGGCCGACGACGAAGATCGGCTCGCCCGAGGGGTCGCCTGCGCCGGCACGGGCGGCGAAGAACTCGCGCGTGAAGAGCGCGCGGGTGCGCTCGATGAGCTCGGTGGTGCGTGCCGGGTCGTACTGCACCGCCGCGCGCCGCAGGGCGTTGCCGCGCGCGTAGTGCTCGAAGGAAGTGGCGAAGTCGCCGGCCGACTCGAGCGCATTGCCGAGCGAGAACTCGAGGTGCCAGCGGTCCTCGTCCGCGAGGTCGGCGCGCGCGAGCTGCGAGCGCATCGCGGCGACGTCGGCCGCCGTGAAGCGGAAAACCTTGAGGTTGGCGAGACTGAACCAGGCTTCGCCGAACCCCGGGCTGAGCTCGGCGGCCTTGCGATAGGCCGCGATCGCCTCGTCGGTCCGCCCCGCCGAGCGCAGTGCGTGGCCGTAGTACATCCACCCGACCGGGTTGTCCGGGAACTCGACGACCAGGTCGGCGAGGATCGAGAGCGAGCGCTCGCTCTGGCCGAGCAGGCTGAGCGCTGCGGCCTTGAGCGCCCGGTAGGCGAGATTGGCCGGCTCGAGCGCGAGCAGCCGCTCGAGCAGCGGCAGCATCGGCTCGGCCCTCTGCTGGGTGTGCAGCATCTCGGCGAGATCGAAGCGCGCGCGACTGTATCCGGGCGCGAGCTCGAGGCACTGCGCGAGCAGGCGTTCCGCTGCGGCGAAGTCCTCGCGCTTGACCGCGACCTGCGCCAGGAGGCGCAGTGCCGCGACGTCACCCGGGTAACGCTCGAGCTCCGCGCGCAGCAGCGCGCTTGCGTGGTCGAGCCGCTCCTGCGCGATCGCTGCGGCCGCCTCACCGAAGCGGCCGTCCTGGCCGCTGAGGGCGGAAAAGCGCGCGTACGCGACATCGCACTCGCGCCACTCCCCGCGCGAGGCGTGCAGGCTCGAGAGCTCGCGCCAGGCCTCGGCGAGATCGGGCGCGAGCTCGAGCGCGCGGGTCAGGGCGCCGAAGGCCTCGGTGAGCTTCCCCTGCGCGAGCAGCGCGCGGCCGAGCTCGAGTTGCACCGCCGCCGAGGCGGGCTCGGTCGAGGCCAGCTCGGTGAAGGCGGCTGCGGCCGAGTGGGTATCGCCGCTGCGGCGGCGGGCGGCGCCGAGCAGCATTACGGCGGCCGGATGCCCCGGATGCTCTCTGACGAGCTCCTGCGCCGCGCGCAGGGCGGCAACCGGGTCGCTTTCCAGGAGTGCGGCGATCCGGATGAGCGCTATGTCCAATGCACCACTCTCGGGCAATGATCTCTCCGTGCGCGGATCTGCCACGCTAGAATTCACGTGCGCGCATTAACGCACAGGGGATGCTTTTGACCAACGCCAATGCTACGCCCGCGGATAACGCCGCCGTCCTCTCGATGATCCAGGCTTCCCGGGCGGCGGGCGCCGCCGGCCGGCGCGCCGAGGCGGAGCAGCTCCTCGCGCGGGTTGCGCAGCTCGCGCCCAGCCACCCGGCGGTGCTGAACGAGCTCGGGCTCACGATGATGCAGCGGGGCGAGCCGGCAAGCGCGCGCGAGCTGTTCGAGCGCGCAACCCGCGCCGACCCCGGGCACCCGTCGCTGTGGTCGAACCTCGCGGCGAGCCTGCACGCCCTCAAGGCGCCCGAGGAGCTCGAGGCGATCGAGCGGGCGCTGGCGCTCGAGCCGCGCCACCTCGCCTCGCTCCTGCAGAAGGGCACCTACATCGAGGAGCGGGGCGATGCGCGCAGCGCCGCGCGCGTCTACCGCAATGCGCTCGCCACCATCCGCCCCGGTGAGACGCCTCCGGAGTCCGTCGGCGAGGTGCTGCGGCACGCGCGCGAGGTGATCGCACGGGACGAGGCCGCGCTCGGTGCCGCCCTCGAAGAGAAGCTCGCCGGCCTGCGCGCCCGGCACGGTGGCGGGAGCTTCCGGCGGGTCGACCGCTGCGTCGAGCTCCTCACCGGCAAGCGCAACCGCTTCAGCTCGCAGCCGACCTTCATGTACTTCCCGGAAATTCCCGACGTGGAGTTCTTCGAGCGCGGCGACTTTCCCTGGCTGGATGCGGTCGAGGCTGCCAGCGACGACATCCGCGCCGAGCTGCTCTCGGTGCTCATCTCGGATCGCGAGGGGCTCGAGCCCTACGTGGCCCACCCCGAAGGGATTCCGCTCGATCAGTGGAAGGATCTCAACAAGTCGCGCCGCTGGAGCGCCTATTTTCTCTGGAACCAGAGCGTGCCGCAGCCGGCCCACATGGCGCGCTGCCCGCGCACCGTCGAGGTCCTGAAGAAAGTGCCGCAGGTCGAGATCGAGCGGCGCGCCCCGACCGCCTACTTCTCGATCCTCGCGCCCGGCACGCGCATTCCGCCCCACACCGGCGTCAGCAACACGCGCGCCATCGTGCACCTGCCGCTCATCGTGCCCGAGAAATGCGGCTTTCGCGTCGGCAGCCGCACGCGCGAGTGGATTCCCGGCCAGGCCTGGGTGTTCGATGACACCATCGAGCACGAGGCCTGGAATCTCTCGGACAGCCCCCGGGCGATATTGATCTTCGACGTCTGGAACCCCTTCTTGAGCCCCGCGGAGCGCGCTATGGTCAAGGCCGCCACCGAGGTCGTCGTGAGCTACTACAACCTTCCGGACCAGGGGCCCGCATGAAGCGCCTGACGCTCGCTCGCGCCGTCGCCGCGGCCTGCGGCGCGATCGCCGCATCCCACGCCAGCGCCGCCCCGCCAGAGGATTTGAGCGCCTGCGGCGCGATCGCCGACCCCACCGAGCGCCTCGCCTGCTACGACCGGCTGGCCGGGCGCCCCGCCGCGCCTGCTCCGGCGCCTGCGAAGCCGGCGGGCGCTATGCCGCCGCCTGCGGCGGCTCCGCCTCCGGTCGTCGCGGCGCCGGCTGCGGCCCCGCCCCCTGCGCCTGCGGCGGCAGCACCGGCATCGTCCGCGAAGCCCGCAGCGGGAGCCGCGGCGGCCACGTCCTTCGGCTCCTATTCGGCCGAGCACCCGACGGCTCCAGCCCTCCCTCAGACGCTCAGCGCTCGCGTCATCGCGATGGGCAAGACCATCGACGGCCGGCCGACCGTCACGCTCGAGGGAGGAGCTCTCTGGCTGCTCGATGAGGCCGATCCGCTGCTCGCGGTCGGCGACACGGTGACGATCAGCCGGGGAGCGTTCAACTCCTTCCTGCTCGAGACGTCGACCAGGCGGCTGCACCACGTGCGCCGCATCTCCTAGGCCCGGTCCGGGCGCGATCCGGAAAAAGAAAACGGCGGACCCTTTCGGGTCCGCCGTTTCAGCTCAGCTCGAGGATCCTTAGAACTTCGCCTGCAGCTCGAAGAACCAGTACCGTCCCATGGCGTCGTACAGGCCCGGGAAGGTATTGCCGTTGCAGTTCGCACCGGCGGGGCTGGACGTCGAGCAGTCGCTACCGACTATCAGCGGCGGATCCTTGTCCATGATGTTGTTGACACCGATCTGCAGCCGGATGTTCTTGTAGACGTCGAACGCACCGGTCAGGTCGAGGTAGTTATAGGCCGAGATCTTCGACAGCGGCACATACGGCGTGCCCGTGAGGAACGGGTTGCTGCTCGTCAGCTCGGAGGAGGTCGAGCCGATGTAGCGCCACCGCAGCGTCAGATCGAAGGCATCCCAGGGCGTCGACCAGGTGGTATTCAGCACATGCCTCCAGCCGGGGCTTCCCGCGCCGCAGGTCGAGCCGAAGTAGCCCTTGCAGTCATACGAGCCCTGGCCGGCAACCGGCGTCGTCTCCAGCTTGATCAGGTCCGTGCCTTCGAACCCGAAGAGCAGCGATCCGGCCCTGGGCAGCGGTACCCGGTAGCTCGCCTTGAAGTCGATGCCCGTGGTCGCGAGGGCACCCTGGTTCGCATTCGTGTCCGTGACAAAGCCGGCCGGCGTCAGCCACAGCGACCCGCCCACGCCGCGATGCACCAGCGGACAGTAGTACGAGGTGTTCACGCCGTTCAGGCAGTTGTTGAGGATCACGTCGCCGCCGATCGGCCCGATGACCTGATCGATCTTGATGTCGAAGTAATCGACCGAGATGCTCAGGTTCGGCACCACGTGCGGGGTGAGCACGAAGCCGGCCGAATACGTGTCGGCCACCTCGGGCAAGAGGCTCGGGTTGCCGCCGATCAGGCCGTTGTACTGGTTGGCCGGGTTCGGCGCGATGTTGCCGAACTGTGCCGCGGTTACACCCGAGAGCGCGCACTGCGCGTAGGTGTAGCCGGTGGTGAGCTTGGCGGCCGGGTTGGGAGCGGCCGGCGAGCCCGCCGCGAGCGGGGCTGCGCAGTTGTCGCTCGAGCCGTCGAGCCCCACGGTCTGCGGGGTGTACAACTCGCCGATGTTCGGCGCACGCACCGCGCGCTGGAAGCTGCCGCGGAGGCGGATGTCCTTCACCGGCGCCCACTCGAGGCCGATCTTGTAGGTGTTGGTCGTGAAGCCCACGGTGTAATCCGAGTAGCGGTAGCCGCCCTCGAGCGAGAGGTCCTCGGCGCCCGTCTTGTCGGTCACGAGCGGCAGGCGCAGCTCGGTGAAAGCCTCACCGACATGGAAGTTGCCGTGTACCGGAGGTGTCGGACCGCCCGAGCCGGCCGCGTTGCCCTGCTGTGAGAGCAGGTCGGGCAGGAAGTCCGCGCTCTCGGAGCGGTACTCGGCACCGATGTTGAGCTGCAGACCCGAGCTGGCGCTCGGCAGCTGCACGCCGTACTTGCCGAGGTCGCCCGTGACCGAGCCGCTCACCACGTACTCCGTCACGGTGGCATCGACCAGCAGCGGGACCGAGAGGTACTGGAGCGCGCCCGGAGTGACCCCGCCCGGTACCCAGATGTTCCACGGGACGCACTTCGGGTCGCTGCCGTTCAGCACCGAGATACAGGTCGGCGCTCCGCCAGGGCCGGGCACTACCTGCAGCGAGTTGATGATGCTCGCGTTCGACATGTAGTTCTTGTTGCCGTTCTGCGAGTCGACCGAGCTGTGCTGCGCGTAGACGTCGTACGACCAGGCGTCGTTGATGTCGCCGCGCAGGCCCGCGACCTGGTGGGCGGCGTTGGTGCTGAAGGTTGCGATACGCGGACCGCCCTCGACGTTGCGGCGCAGGATGTAGAGGAGCGATGCCGGCTCGCCGCCCGCGGGTCCGCCCGGATAGGCGAGGGTCGGATTGCCCTGTGCGGCGAGGTTCGCCGGGCTGCAGATTTGCGCCACTTCCCCGGCGGTCAACAGCGGGTCGTTACACGGAACCAGCTGGCCGTTGCCGAAGTCGCCGCTCTCGGCGATCTGCGCCTCCGAGTTGTTGCGCGTGTACATGAGCTCCATGTACGCCGTCACGTGCGAGTTGATCTCGTAGTTCACGAACGCGCCCATCGTCCAGCGCTCGTTCGGCACCTGGTAGTAATTCTCGGGGGCGAAGTTGTACAGGTCGGTGGCGGCCGAGAACGGACGGAACGCGCCGGTATTCGGGTCGACCGTGTAGTTGTAGAGCCGGTGGCCGAACGTGCTGTTGTAGGCACGGAACGAGCCGCCCCGGGACGTGGACGAGCCGCCGCACGAGAGCGTCGTAGCGCTCGCCGGACCCAAGTTACAGTTGCTGTAGTCGAAGTTCTTCTGCAGCGCCGGGCCCTGGTTGTCGTAGGTCAGGTAGGCCGTGGCATTGCCGCGGTTGTCGGCGAAGTTCGATCCCATGATGACGGATGCGTACTTGCCGAAGGCGGTGTTGACCTCGCTCGGGGGCAGCGGGTAGCCGGCCGCGGTATTGAGCGATTGGACGTAGCTGTCGCTGTTGTTGTGCTGGTTGAAGTGATACCCGGCCGTCACCTCGACACCCTCGAAGTGGGTATTGAGGACGAAGTTCACCACGCCCGCGACCGCGTCCGCTCCGTACACGGAGGAGGCGCCGCCCGTGAGGATGTCGACGCGCTCGATCAGCGGCGCGGGAATCTGGTTGATGTCCGAGTAGTTGCGCCCGTCGCCCGCGCCCGGGCCGAGGCGGCGGCCGTTGACCAGCACCAGCGTGCGCTGGTTGCCCAGGCCGCGCAGGTCGATCGACGCCGTGCCGTCGTTGCCGTTCGAGGTCGTCGAGTTCATGCCGGCGAACACCATCGGCAGATTGTTGAGGACGTCCTCAACGCGGGTCAGACCGGTCTGTGTGATGTCGGTGGCCGTGACCGTCGAGATCGGGCTGATGGCCGTCTCGTTCGGTGTCTTCAGGCGCGATCCCGTTACCACCACCTCCTGCAGAGGTGCCGCCGCAGCCTCTGCGGGCTGGGCGGGAGCTGTCTGAGCGTGCAGCGTCGTGACGCCGGCGGAGGCCGTAAGCGTCGCAAGCGCAAAACGCACAGCCTGTTGCAAGCTGCGACTGTTCGCCATGTTGTCTCCCCTAACTAGAAATGCGAATAGATCTGCGAATTATCCGGGGTGCCCTTTTGGGACCGGCCCGCATTAGAGCACCTTGACTCCGTGTTGCCAAGCAGCAGCGGGGAACGTGGACCGCTCGCGCGGGCCTTTCCCACATGGAAATAGCTCACCCCGAGTTATGTTGCAGATCTGCAACAGCCGCTTGGCTCGACATTCTCCGCGCAGATATAGAGCCCTCCAGGCCCGAGTTTTTCAGCTGAACCAGCAGTTGGTCGCCACGGTGATGCGCGTGTCGCGACCGTAGAAGGGGCTCACCTCGTGGATGACATATGACGGGAACACGACGATGTCGCCCGCCTCGAGCCGCACCTCGCGCGAGCCGGGGGCGAACTCGGCCCGCAGCGCCCGATTCCCGGCGTCCTGATAGCTGCCGGCGCCTGAGCGTGTGTCGAAGAACCTGAGGAGCCCGCTGCCCGGGTGTTCCGGCACCGCCTCCCCGGCTCGTACGCAATAGACGGCCGACCAGGAGGCGAGGGGGTGGTTGTGGGCGACGAAGGAGCCCGCGTAGCGGGTGATGTGAAACCAGGTGTGGTTGTGCATCTTGAGGCGCGCGAGCTCCGCCGGCTGCAGCGTCGAAGTGTCGAGCACCGTGCGGGCCACTGAATCCAGCATGAAGGAGCGCAGCTCCTGAACGCAGCTCTCCGGCCAGCGAAAGAGATTGAAGCGGCTCTCGAACATCTCCGCCTGAGGGATGTGGCTCGGCGTGGGGTTGCGGAACTCCTCGGTCTCCCGGGCGAGGAACAGCGCCTCGAGCTCGCGGTTGAGGCGCTCACAGGGTGCGAGGCGGCCCTCCGCGAACGGCACCGCAAAACCGGGGCGCAGCCTGAGCGTCGGACTCACCACGGGGGCGCCTCCTGCTGCCCCGGATTCGCGAAGCGGATCCGGACCCTGACCAGCACGAGGTCGCCGCCGCCTCTGTTGAGGGCGATCTCGTGCGCGAGATGCGCCGGGAACACGGCCATGGAGCCAGGCTTCGGCTGCCACAGGTGATGGCCCCCTGCGAACGGCGGGCGCAGGCACCAGGTGGTCGCGTCCGCAAACATGCCGCCGAGACGGCTCTCGTAGAGCCGCAGCACCCCGCTGTCGGCACGTCCGGAGGGTGCTGGAGGCGCGGCCACGCAGTAGATGGCGCACCAGGAGGCGAGCACCAGATTCTCGGCCGGCAGGCAGCCGTCCGCGTGAATGATCGCGAAGCGCGCGCGTGCCTGCAGCCCGAGCTGGTCGAACGCCGCCTCGGTATGAAGCGTCGTCGCCAGCACCGCGGGACACAGGCCCGCCAGCAGCTCACTGCGCAGGGCGGCGACGGTCTCGTCGGGCCAGTCGAAGAGGTCCTCGCGACTCACGTAGCACAAGGGGTCGCGCTGGCGGGCCGGGTCGCGGCGCTCCTCGGTCGCCCGGGCGGCGAGGAGCGCCGCGAGCGCGTCGTTGAGTGCGCTCTCGACGGGAAGGGCAACCTCCGCGAAGGGAGTCGCGAAGATCGGAATCAGCGAGGCGGCGGGCAGGTTCGCTGTGGCCATGGATGTTGCGGAATCCTACGGCTCCGCCAGGTAGGCCGCGAGTGCGGCGAGCTCGCGGCGGTAGTGCCGCGAGCGTCCGGAGGAGCGGCGGTAGAGCGGCTCGCGCACCTGCCACACGCTTGCCGTCTTCACCGGCCCGCCCGGCGGCGCCGGGGCGAGACACGCCTCGTCCCAGGGAAGGCCGCAGAAGGCGAGCAGCCGCTCGAGGGCCGGGCGGGGATCGGAGACGAGCGCATCGTAGTCGAAGTCGAGGATCTCATCGGGATAGAGCGCCTTCCAGTGCGCCATCAGCCGCCGGTACTCGCGGTAGTAGTGGCCGATGTCCATGAGGTCGAGCGCATAGCCCAGGTGCTGGTCGAGGTGCAGGAAGAAGACCGACAGACAGGTGTCGAGCGGGTCACGCGTGGTATGCACGATCCGCGCATGAGGAATCAGGCGCTTGATGAGTCCTATGTGCAGAAAATTGTCGGGGCGCTTGTCGGTCACATGAGCGGCCAGGGGGAAGAGCCGCGTGAGGGCGCTGAGATAATCAGATCCGAGCGCGGCGATACGGCTGTCGGAGAATGAGGCGATAGCCGCCGGGTAGGGCGCGATCTGGGTGCGCACGAGCTCAGGCAGCAGCTCGAGCTCCCCGCCGGCGGTGATCTGCGGATGGCGCGCCAGCAGCTGCTCGGCGAGCGTCGATCCTGAGCGAAACATGCCGCAGATGAATATCGGGCGCGCGCTGCCGGCCGAAGACTGCGCGAGGCCAGCCGGCGCAGGCCCCGGGAAGGCGCGCATGAGCTCCTCCGTCAGGCGCTCCTGCGCCGCGCGGTCGTAGCGCGCTATCGCGGGCTCGCTCGCGCGGCTGTCCCGGTTGGCCGCCTCATAAGCGGCGAACGCGGCGGCGTACTCGCCGGCGGAGTCGAGCGCCGCGCCGAGAGCGAATCCGAGACTGGCGCGCTCGGCAGCGGACGCTGCCGGGTCGGCGAGGGCCGTACGCAGACGCGCGATCAACGGGTCATCCGGCCGTTCGACCCGATGCAGCAGCGCATAGCGCGCCAGACTCTCGTAGGAGCGGGGCTCGAGCTCGAGGATGCGCACGTAGGTGGCAAGCGCCTCCGCGCGCCGACCGAGATCCTCGTGCAGATTGGCGAGATTGCGCAGCGCGGCGAGGTAACGTGGGTTGAGCGACAGGGCGGCGCGCAGCTCGCGCTCGGCCGCATCCGCCTGCCGGAGGTGATCGGCGAGGATGACGCCCCGGTTGAGATGCACCTCCTCGGGCTGGCGCACCCCGCGCGCGAGCGCCTGCGCGTAGGAGGCGAGCGCCGCATCGAAGTGCCCGAGTCGACGCTGCAGGAGCCCGAGGTTGTACCAGCAGTCGGGAAGATCCGGCCACTGCGCGAGCACCCGCTCATAGATCGCCGCAGCATCCCTAAGACGCCCGAGCTGCTCGAGCCGTGCGGCGTCGCGCAGCAGCGCTGCCGGATGCCCGGGCTCGCTCATGCGGGGGTCGGCGCCGCTGCCTCGTCGACCCACAGCTCGACCCGCGCGCAAGCGGCGACCGCGCGCCAGGCGGTGAGGCGCGGATCCTGCGCGAGGAGCGCGCGAGCGGCGTCGCGCTTATCCGCCCCCGCCACGACGAACAGCGGCTCGCCGACCCGCCCGAGGAGCTCCGGCGTCACGCTGACGGCCGACAGGCCGTCGGGACGGCTCACCGCGAGCGCCAGGCGGCCGCGCGAGCGCTCGAGGTCCGCGGGCCCGAACAGCGATGCCGTATGACCGTCGGCTCCGAGCCCGAGCAGGCCGAGCCCGATGGGGACCGCGGACTTCGCGAGCCCTGCGAGCTGGCGCTCGTAGTCCAACGCCGCTTCCTCGAGCGGCAGCTCGGTGCGCACGCGCAAGACGGAGGCGGGAGGGAGCGCCAAGGCCGCGAGCAGCGGCTCGATCCGGCGGTAGTTGCTCGCGGGCGAGTCGACCGGGACGTAGCGGTCGTCAGAAAAGAGGACGTGGAGCTGCGGGTTGCGCGGCACCCGCGCCCGGGAGGCGAGCGCACGGTAGGCGGGCAACGGCGTGCTGCCGCCCGAGAGCATGAGCGCGGCGGCGCCAGGAGCTGCGATGAAGCGGGCGAGGCGCTCCTCGAGCGCCGACTCGAGTGCGGCGCGGGAGGCGAAGCGGCGCGTCTCGAGCGTGGTCATGGCCCGCGCTGCTGCGCCTTGGGGCGCTCGGTGACCTTCGCCTCCACCTCGAAGGCGCTGCGGCCGCGCAGACCGCGCAAGGCGACGGTGGACCCTGGTTTCTTGCGGGCGATGCGGCCGAGGACGTCCTGCGCTCCGTGCGGGCTCACTCCATCGACTGTGAGCACAAGATCGCCCGGCAGGAGGCCCGCCTGCTGCGCGGGGCTGCCGATGTAGAGATTGGAGATCACGACCCCGCCCTGAGCGAGCCCGAGCTGCCGCGCTTGGCTCTCCGAGATGTCCTCGGTCAGGATGCCGATCCAGCCGCGGATCACCCGGCCGTGATCGACGATGTCGCCCAGCACTCCGCGCACCAGGTTCACCGGAATGGCGAAACCGATGCCCTCGACGCCGAGGCTCTTGGCAACCATCGCGGTATTGATCCCGACGAGGGCGCCCGTCGAGTCGACCAGGGCGCCGCCCGAATTGCCGCGATTGATCGGCGCGTCGGTCTGGATGAAGTCCTCGACCGGGGCGATGCCGAGCTGCGCCCGGCTCACCGCGCTCACGATCCCGTGCGTCACGGTATGCGAGAGTCCGAGCGGGTTGCCGATCGCGAGCACCACGTCCCCCACCCTGAGCTGATCGGAGCGGCCGAGCGGTGCCACGGGAAGGAACTTGAGGGCGACGCTCAGCACCGCCAGGTCCGTGTCGGGATCGCTTCCCACGACGTGCGCCTCGGCGATGCGTCCGTCGGCGAGCTGCACGCGGATCAATTCGGCGCCGGCGATGACGTGGTGGTTGGTGACGATGTGGCCCGAGTCGTCGACGATCACGCCGGAGCCGAGCGTGCGCTCGATCCGCTGCCGGTAGCGCGGCACGAATTCCCCGAACAGCTCCCCGAAGGACGGCGACAGGCGCTCGGTGACGACCCGGTCGGTATATACGTTGACCACCGCCGGTGCGGCACGCTGCACCGCGTCGGCGTAGCTGACGCGCGCGGGGGTCGCGGGCGGCGGTGCTTTCGCCGGCTCCGCGGGAGGCAAGGTGGGGGCGGCAGCGGCCGCCGGGGCCGTGGGTGGCGTGCCGCGCCCGCGGATCAGGTCCGGCCGCAGCGCCACGATCAAAAATGCCAGGGCGAGCCCCCCGACAACCGAACCGGCCACGAAGGTGAGTCCGCGGCCCAGATGCTCGAGCATTACGACTCCGGGAAAGCCTCAACTCCTCGCCCGCCGCGCGCTCGCGCGGCTCTGGGGTGCGCCGGGGAGGCATGTTCGTTTGTGTATAATGCGCCGCCCCCCGCAAGGTACGAAACTGCACCATGCGCAGTCCGCTTGGTGAGCGATGCGCCACGAAGCTGCGGCGGGGGTGTCATACAGCGGGAGAGTGGTGAGATGGCGGATCACGCAGGCGTCGCCGGCGGCGACGAGGTCGACCTGAGCCGGCGCAAGTTTCTCACCCGCGCCACGATAGCCACCGGGGCGGTCGGCGCGGCGTTCGCCGCGATACCCTTCATCGAGTCGTGGACTCCATCGGAGACGGCGCGCGCGCTCGGCGTCCCGACCGAGCTCGACATCTCCAAGCTCGAGGCGGGGCAGATGACCACCACCGTGTGGCGGCGCTCGCCGATCTACGTCGTGCGCCGGACGCCCGACATGGTGGCGCGCATCGCCGGTCACGACACAGACCTCAAGGACCCGAACTCCGATCACTCCGACCAGCCTTCCTACGCGAAGAACCCGCTGCGCGCGCGCAGCGCCGAATTCCTGGTGCTGGTCGGCACCTGCACGCACCTCGGTTGTCTCCCCAAGCAGCGCTTCGCCGCCGGAGAGCTCTACCCCTCCTGGCCCGGCGGGTTCTTCTGCCCCTGCCACGGCTCGCGCTTCGATCTCGCCGGGCGCGTGTTCGCCGGCTCGCCCGCCTCGATCAATCTGCGGGTGCCGCCGTACTCCTACCCCAAGGAGCATCTGCTGCTGGTCGGAGCCGACGAGAAGGGAGCCGCCACGTGACCGTGAAGACCGCGACGGGTGCGGCCGCTCCCATGCCGAAGGCCGGTGCCCCGAAGAAGGGCTTCCGCGCCTGGCTCAACAAACGCATGCCGGTGGACGAGTTCCTCGCCAGCCAGGTCACCGAGTACTACGCGCCGAAGAACTTCAACGTCTGGTATTACTTCGGCTC
>Ga0335070_10006269_pt1 | contig 13998 bp, 13 predicted proteins | sample Lox_Sample_13_FD_206722 | JGI IMG/M metagenome (GOLD analysis project Ga0335070, IMG submission 206722) | Soil microbial communities from Loxahatchee National Wildlife Refuge, Florida, United States - Lox_Sample_1.3 | ecosystem: Environmental > Terrestrial > Soil > Wetlands | place: USA... | reverse complement strand
ACTCTCTCCCGGGTCAACCTGCCAAGGGCCCCGGACGATAAAATAAACGAATTAGCGAGCGTAACCAACTGTAACTTGCTTTGTCTTTCCGTCGATCTTCTGAACTTGGACTTCCAGCCAACCGATGTCTTACGAGAAGCCTGCACCACTAGGTGCATCAGAGGCTCAGTAAAACTGGATTTCCGCAAGTCAGTCAATAGCTTCGAAGCATCTTTGTAGGCGCGGGGTGATCAAGCTTGTAGAGCAGGGTCGTGATACCTGCGATAGAAACTAGAATCAGAATTACTAACATTATGATTCGTTCTCGCGTTCGTTCAGGTGTGATGTTCATTTTCTTCTCTCTATCGGGGTCAGTGAGATTGTGTTGATCTACTCAATCACTTTGCCACCGCCGTTACTCCAGTTCTTTACCATGGGTCACAGTTTGCGGGCACCCGAGCATTGGGAACCGAATTCACACCGACCTCAAGTGTGTCCCTTTGCAAAACTTTAAACGCCTGAAACTTGCGCTTTCCCTTTCCGTGGCATTGGCTGCTCTCTACTCCGGCACAGACGATTGCTTGATACTCTTTGCCACGTTGCGAGCGAGGTCACGGGTGGCTCGCAAATTGCTCCCTATAAACAGCACCTTGCCATGAACCGTGCGTTCGAAGACGATCTGTCCATCGCGTGTGCAGAGCTGGCTTTTAACGGCTAGTTTTGTAGCGCCACTTACGGTGGTCACTGCGCGTTGCGTCTCGCTACCCGCCGTATACTTTTCAACCTTCGTCTTCAGAGTTAATAGGTCGGGAATCTCACCGGCGCTGCGCTCTCCGTCGCGGAGCACATGCTTGAATTTCTTCGTTTTATTTAACTCGTCCAACAAGCTTTCATAAATTGCAATCTGGAACGAAGCCGACAGATTTGCGTCGCCGGGATCGACCAGCACCACTTGTACGCTTCTTTGCGGTGGCTTCAAGTTCTTGTCTACAGCTGAGGGCTGTTTCGCCGTAGTTGCAGCAGACAGTTTAGGCGAGTATGCGACGGTAGTCGTCACAACTGCCACCGCAAGTAGAAGAGCCGAGACTCGTTTATTTTGTTTCACCGTGGAGCTCCTCATTGTTTTGTTTGATCTCATCGTTGTGCCTAACGTGCGCACCTAAGGCTACTAGATGGTCCCTAAGGAGCTTGCCTTGCCCCTGGCCGAGCTCGAAGATTGTTCCGTGGATTCCTCCATCGCCGTCAACGTATTCCAGAGCTAAGATGTCGTACTTTTTGTGAGCGAAGAGGCTGATGACTCGGCCTCCGCCGAACGGAACTGCAGTTTTACCCAAAGTCATCGGAAGACCACCAACCTGCTTGCTTTCGTCGCCAAGAAAAACATCTTGCACAGAAGCTATAGTTACCTGCACGGCGGGCTCGCTTCCCTTTTGAAACCGCAACACACGATCCTGAATGGACAACGTTCCTGTCGAATTGTTCCCGGCACTTTCGAAGCCAAGAAGATGAGTAGCGCGAGCGCTAAAAACAACCGTCAAATTGGTCGTTTCACTGGCATTCTGGCCAAATGTCGATGCGGTGAACAAAATCAGTAGGAGCATCACCAGGGCAATGCTTCTAAAAGCAGCTCTGACCTTCATTTCCTTCCTCCAGCGATTCCGCCCACAGCCTTCACCGAAAATTGTGCACCTCCGGTTCTACAGTCTTTCAAGCATTTCAGAGTCCACAGTCGGAAGTGACCTTGTAGCGCCCGGCTCGAGTCTCTGGCGACAGTTGGTTGAATCGGTAAGCTCTGGGAACTGCTTCTGACTGTCGATCGGTACCTCGAACAATTCTCAGAAGTTACTGGTCACGATAACGCTCTGTTGTCAGGCCAGAACAGGCAGGTTAGGTCCCACAGATATTTCAAGTTCTTCGCGCCCAATGGTGTGCTTACCAGACTAGATCGATGTCGCTCCGCGGTTTGTCATGACCATTTGCGGGCACTGCCTCACTATGGGCACAAAAACCAGAATAGCGCCGAGTTTCGTGGCACTGAGGGTAGAGAACTACACAGATGAGCAAATAGTTTGCAAGCAGAACAATAGGTTTGGGCATTCGTTTCGACGAGAGAGCTTAACTCAGCGATTAGACGGTCAACGAACAGTTTCGAAAGCATGGCATCGTGGCATTATGTGGGAGGTGACTAACCTCAAGTGTCCGTCGCCAGTCAGCCGTGCAGTTTGTCTTTGCGATTGCTTAGACTGCGAAAGTTATAAATCAATAGGCGGGCAGATGAAGGGATAGGTTGAGGCAACGCGAGAGCCTCGTTGTAAGTTCTGGAACCACGTAGTCGCAGCGAAGCTCCCTCGCCAGACAGCGCGACGAAATAAACTCAATCCTTGAATACTGCAACCCGGCTGATCTGACGCTTAACAATGATCTTGCGAAGATTCTTTCTGCCGTGGAATATCCGCGCCTTGACGGCCGGGACCGACAAACCCATCCGCCGAGCGGTCTCACGAGTGGACAACTCCCCAAGCTCCCGCAACTCGATGGCTTCCCGCACGCGAGGCGTTAACCGGTACATGGCGGCGGACAAAATCTCCGCTGCTTCTTCCTGCAGATAACTGGCTTCGGGGCCTATATCGGAATCGCATATCGACAAGCAGGGCGGACTTGCTTCCGGGCTGCTGGATTCGTCGATTGCTACCTCGCGCCGTGCACGGTTCCGCCGCAGTAGCATTAAAGCCTCATTGATGGCGATACTTGTTAGCCAAGTAGAGAAGGAGGATTTTCCCTCGAACCGATGCAGGCTGATATACGCCTTTTGGAAGGTCTGCTGGACAATGTCTTCGGCATCTTCGCGGAATCGCACGTAGCGGAGCACAAGGCTGTAGATTCTTCGATGGTGCCGCTCGAAAAGAACTCCAAACGCCTGATTCTCTCCACTTTTGGCCGTAGCAACGAGAATTTCCTCGGCGGGTATTCCCTTCCAGGAAAGACGATTCGCTGCTGGCTCTTCAAACTGGCGAAGAAATCCAGATGGCATGTTTGCCTCTCTCTCAAGTTTTTGTGAGTCTGGCTGCAAGTCAGATCCAATTGAGCAAACTCTTTGGTTCCGGTCGGTTGCCTTCTGGCATAAACCGTCGTCCGCAGACTGATTCGAGGACGCTATCGACGAAGGCGGCCGCCGCCACTTCACCAATTTCTTCTCCAGTTGCATAACCGCAAGCCGCTTCTGCATTACCAAAAGGTTCTTCAAGGCCGCTTTAACTCCGGATCGTTCCTGCCTCTGAAAACCTTCTGGCATAGCCTGCCTTTCGATTTTCAGCGAATCCTGGTGTCTTGAACGACGCCGGGAACGGTGACCTTCTGAAGGAGCTTCATAAAGACGGGGCGTTGATTCGCCCCAAGGTCAGTACCGGCGTAAACCACATGAATAAGTGGAGCGTTCCTGTGTGTTGGGTCCACCATAAATGGAAAAGGACTTGGCGCCCCGATGGCCCAAAAGAAATCCAACTGTGCGCCTTGAAAGTCCTCAGGCAAATTGAAGTGCCGCGCGGTCTCCAAGGTGAGTTGTTCTTGACCTTGCGCCTCGTAAACGAAAAATGTCAGTCCGTTCGTTTCGACCTGCTCCACTGTGGGCAAATAAAATTGTCCCCAAGTGGAATCCACGGTCTCTAGGCCGGAAACGCGGCGGAAAACCAATCCGTGACTCAGTTGAGCTGAATAGAATTCGGGGAGCGTGGGTAGATATTGGCAGTTGGCGGCTATGCTGACGTCGGCATCTTCGTCGGAGTTACTATCGCTTAAAGAACGCCTATAGTCTGCAATCGCCTGCTCGACGCAACGCAGCGGCGGTGGGAAAAAGAAATAAGACAGATAGTTGAGCAACCCCCGGCCGGAACTTGGCGGTTCGTGCATTTGCGCATCCAGCTCACGTTGATCTCGCCCCTCAAAAGGATTGTTGCTGCTCGCCAGCTTGAGCAGCGAATGCTCCTTGAGATTTTGCAGGTTTAGGAATTCAGAGAAACCCATTTCGCGTGGAGCCTGGCGGTCCAATGCCGGCGGAGTAGGGGTCCGGTCATAGGGGTCCGGCCCCCAATCGTCGGAAAGACGAATCGTCACACCGTTCCGCAACGAAAAAAGCTGCTCCGAAAGACTCGGGCTTTGCTCCTGAGCTTGGGCTTGAATCACTCCTGTCTCTCCGACCTGCTGGCCGATTGAGAGCGAGGTCGTCTCCTGGGCCGCCAGGACCGTCAAGGGCGGTGGGAGGATCGCCGCCAGCACGATCCATGCTCGAATCACGTTCGAACGCATAACACGATTTCCTTTATGGCGGCCTGTTAGCGTACGAGTTGGACCGCCGCTCTTAGCGGAACAGCAACCAGGGTGCCAAAACAAATCAATCAGAAACACGAGCTTTCAAGACCGAGCTGCGGTTCCGGTGCCCGAATGCGGGCAGTCATTGACCGTTAGTCGTCCAGCCAGACCGGCTACATCGAATGACTTCCATGGCAAAGCACTCATTTAAGATCGCTCTTTTTACCTCCGAGTTTGGCTATTGCGGTGCAACTGCGAGATGGGAGTGTTTCGCACTTGCATTCGCCGAGTTCGGTGTTCGTTAGCTGACACGGTTTCGTTCGTGGTTCGGACAAAGGGAGGAGTGGCGCTGTAATCCACTCATGACGATTAATCACATTCCGGCAATTACCTATCCGATGATTTTCCTTGCAGTGTTCGCTAACCAGCTTTGCCTGCCAATTCCGTCGATCCTGTTTTTGATCACAGCGGGCGCCCTTGCTAGAGCTGGAACCTTGAATCTTGAGGGTGTCATTTTGTTGGGGGTAGCCGGCTGTGTGTTGGCGGACTTCGCATGGTTCGCATTAGGCCGGCGATGTGGCTATCGGATCGTGCGCGGTCTATGCGGTTTCAGCATGGACGGGCAACAATATGCGGTAAAGGCTCGTAGGTTTTTCGCGCGCCGCGGCCTGGCTACTCTAATGTTCGCAAAATTCATTCCAGGTCTCGATGTTCTCATGCCCCCACTGGCGGGAACGCTGAATGGCGAAACGCTGCCGTTCCTTATTTTTGACACCGCTGGTGCTTTCTTATGGTCCGCAGGGTATTGTCTCGCCGGCTATCTGTTTGCTGACCATCTGGAAATCGTGGCACTCGGCCTTGCTCGCATGGGCAGAATCCTCGGGATGGTGTTGGCAGGGGTGCTCTGTTACCTGCTGTTGAGAACTTGGGAATTGCTCCGGACCATTCGCGAACTTCGCCTTCGAACCATCAGCCCCATGGCGTTGGAGGAAAAGCTGGATGTCGGTGCGAAAATAGCTGTGCTGGACCTGTTGGATGTTGAAGGGCAGGAAAACCCGAAAGCGATTCCTGGGATTCCTGGGGCCGCGCGAATCTCTCCGACGTCGCTGCGGAGTTCAGCTAAGGTCCGGGTACCCTCGGACGTGAAGATCGTCTTGTACTGTTCGTCACCGAATCAACTTGCCAGTGCCCGTACAGCTCTGGCGTTGCGCCGCAAGGGAATCTCGAATGTTTGGGTTCTGCAAGGAGGCCTCAAAGCTTGGCGGGAACTTGGTCTGCCCGTGACCATAAATCTCTGCAGCCCTGCAGAAGTTGCTGCTGGTTTGGGGATTGAGCTGCCGGAAATGAAATCGCAAGCGCGGAGGGTGGTGTTGGCCTAGTTTGCCGCTGATCAGAAGCTGTCCTGGGTTGCAGCTGTGGGATTTCATTTGGGTCTTGCGCTGTTCCAGGGTCGTCATGGAGTGACCATGCGTTATTACAGACTATGCTGCGTTCCGGGCCCTTCCGCTGCAAAGGCATATCTGCCTGCATCCCGGCACTCTGCCCATCCAGCGGGCACAAAATTTCTTCAATACTCCTTTTTGATTTCAGCAACTTCCGCGGACGAGTCACCGGCATAACACCTGCAATATTGTGATGAGGATGCTCTCCAGCCGAATTCTCCTGGCTGCCTGAATACTCTATGGAGACGCAATGCCACGCATCGAAATACAAGGCTCATTGGACACCTTAATCCTAAAGCTGGAAGGGAGGTTGACGAGCGATGACGCCGAACACACGCGAACACTTGTGACGCGCTACCTCCACGGACCCAGATTGGTGGTCGATCTAACAGACGTCATGTTCATCGACTCTATGGGGGAAGAGGTTCTCTCCTTTTTTGGCCGGTTCGGGGCCGAATTCGTTGTCGAAACTTCGTACGCACTCGACGTTTGCGAGCGCCTGCACCTACACCTTGGTTGGGGAGGAGCATTGGACAAGAACACCTCAGCCACTTCCCGCTAGAGCGGCACTGGCCGCAGAGCCCACACGCGTTAGCCGGAAAACAAGGACATCTGAAAGGTCTGGGCTCATCCTTGCTGGAATCACAATGTGGCAATGCAGTTCTATCCCTCTCCATCTCCCGTGGGCGACGAGCTCTCGCACTCTGCCATCCGAAGCCGAGGAAATCGCAGTCCCTGACCGCATCCGGACAGCTAGTCCGTTGTAAATGGGTCTCTTGTGTTGCGAAGAGAGATCTGCAGTTTCTCTATGCTCTTCGGGCGAAAGGACTTCGTCGAACACTCCCAGGAAGGATGCGTTGGCCACTCGAATGCAAGTCGACGAGATTGCTGATTATGGAAAGGAATTGCGATGAGATACACGACTCGGCAGACTGGTTCACCCATGGGCATCAGGAAGGTTCTGACGCAAACAGGGAAAAAAGGACAGGCCCTTATTATGCAGCAGGACTTTCCAAACTGGATGGCAAGGTTTGGAACGGCATTGGTCCTGGCGCTCATCGCGTGTTCCCTGACCTATGGACAGGATGTGAGAACTAACTATCTGCCGGGAACGGACTTTGCGAAATATCACACCTATGCATGGGTCGATGAGGTAAAGGGTGTACCCGATGTAGGTGGCCATCCCGACCAGATCTTGGACGCTCAGGTCAAGCAAGCAGTCGATTCCCAAATGGCGGCCAAGGGCTTCACCAAGGTGGTTGACAACGATAAAGCCGATTTACTACTTGGGTTCCAACTCGCTATCGATCGCGAGAAACAGATAAACGGCTTCGCGAACGGCTGGGGGGGATGGGGTGGCTGGGGCCCTTGGGGCGGCGGCCTCAATTCATTTTCGGCGAGTACTTCAACGATTAACATCGGGACTTTTGTTCTCGGTATGTACGACCCTGCTGTCAAGAAGCTCGTTTGGATAGGTGCTGCCCAACATGCGCTTGAACCCAGCAAAAAGCAGGACAAAAACCAGGAAAGGCTCAACAAGGGAGCGCAAAAACTGCTGAAGGACTTCCCTCCGGGACGGAAGTAGAAGGAAGCACACCTCAGAGCCTGCTGAACGCACCGTTCACCGTGTGCAAATAGTCTCCATCTGCCACGGAGATGCAAAACTCTGGACCTCAAGTATAGATCCGGATAAGGATTACGCGAACCAAAGGCGATGGCCTGCTCAAAGTAAAGTCATACAGCCGCGATGGCAGAGACCTTAGGTTCGTTTTGCTTCGGCCTTCGGCCCTCTCGCGGCCGATAAGAGGAACCAAATGGCATCAGTTCACTTTGCGCCGCGATGTTAGGAAACGGCGCCAGGTGCCGAGTTCGTTGACCCAACTAACCTCGTACACCAGTTCGTGCTGTTCCGCCGCACCCTCTCGTGTATTCCAGATTTGAAGATTTGTTGTTTCCCAACGCACATCGGTTCTCTCCGGAAACGGTGCGGTGCAGGGTGTTACATAGCTGTTAGCTTCGTACTTCACTTCGACCTCTAGAAAGAATCACAAGGAGTTCCGTGTGTGATGCCCAAATTCTGTGTTAAGGAGTCGCTTTTTGTAAGCGCGATTCCACTGGCTTGGCAGGACACGCAAAAAGCCTGTCCAAAGTATCGAAATCCTTGCTGAGCAGCCACCGCTCCGCTTCTTTCGCTTCTTTCCCATTCTCCAGGACATCAGCGATAGCCTGATTGACGACGGCCAGAAATAACCGTACCGTGGCTCGCGGGTGGAATTCGGTGGATTGGCTCTGCATTCTGCGACCTCCTTGGTCATCACCGGCGGCTCTATCTACTCCGATTCCCCGGCTACCGGGCGCAACCGCTCAGAACATGAACTTGCTAACGTACTAGCCAAAGCGCGCCCCTGCGCCGCCCGCAACACTGTAAATTGATAGTGCTGGCGTAAAATCTGGTACCACTCGAACATCGTTTGCGTTTTCATGTCTTCTGCTCTGCTACGCGGCGATCCGTTCATTTGCTAAGTCGATCCAAATAGGTTCAATCAAGCCCAGAATTCGGCTTGAGAAGCTTTTCGGGCCGCGCCTTGCCTCGAGCCGCTGACTCCTAACGGATCATTTCCATCGATGCCTTCTTCTTCTCGAAATTCATGCAGATGATGAGAGCAATCGGAGGGCCGTTCGCTATGTCATCTCCCAAGGAACGCGAGGACCTATCAACAAGCACAAATAAATGCTTTCAACCATTTCGCAACAAGTTTCGTGGATATGAACAGGCAGATTTAGGCGAGGTTGCTGGGAGCAGGTGATCGTCCAAGAGCGTTTGTAAGGCACCACAATTCTCTCTCGCTCAGATGCTCAATAATCGCCCCCGCTGCCAACGTTCCGCTGTCCAGATTCGGGCAGTAGTGTTTCCAGGGCAAGGTCACTCTGCACCAAAGCCCAGAAAATTCGGCGGTGAACGGGCCGTGGTTTTGGAACCTTGCTTGCACGTATGTAACGAAGGAGCTTGTGCATTATCACGTCTGTTTATGAGGTGTTGGTGGGGTGAGGCAATTCCGTCCACCTTCACACATGCGCGCAATCAAAATTGGGAGTATTTCAAATGGACAAAGGTGCAGACTTAGAAGCAAATCCCCTCCAAGCGCTAAGCCCCAGAGGCCGGTTCTTCGCCAATCAGACCTTTCACTTTGAAACTCTTAGGAACGCGGGCTATGCCTTCTCGCAATGCGCCGATCTCGGCGAGATGCTGGAAACGGCGAAGCAGATTACTGAAGGTGATCTCGAGAGCTGGTACACGGCATGGGCAGCGACTGCCGATCGCGTGGAGGCATTGGCCGCGCGTACTCAGGATACGATCAGCAAGGGCGACGCCTACATGCGGGCGTCCACCTACCAGCGGTTAGCCGAGTTCCTGCTCCCGTCCCATGATCCCAGGCGTCCGGAATCACTCGAGAATGCGGTGCGCTGGTTTTCTCAGGGTTTGGATGCATTAGGCGTTCGCTACGAGTACTTCTCGGTACCGTACGAGAACGGACGGCTACGCGCATTGTATCTGCCGGGCCCGGCTGGATCCGAGAAAAAGCCGCTGATCGTGGCTGTCGGAGGCTACGACTCGATTCTCGAGGAAAAGTATCCGGTGATCGGCAAGGCCGCGCTTGAGCGTGGCTACTCCACGTTGATCTACGAAGGACCCGGGCAAGGAGAGCCGCTGCGCAAGTACGGCTTGAAATTTACCCCGGAGTGGGAGAAACCGACTACCGCGGTTCCGGATGAATTCCTTCGCACCCACGACAAGCCGTCGAAGATTGTTCTCTTCGGGATGAGTATGGGCGGCTACCTTGCGCCGCGGGCCGCTGCGTTTGAAGAACGCATCGACGGCGTGGTGGCATACGACGTGTGTTTCGACCTTTATGAGTCTGCAGTCCGGATCATGTCCGGGGTAAAACAGAATCCCCTCTTGCTGAAAGATCCAGGCGTGTCCTGGGCCTACAACAACGCCCTTTGGACCATGGGAACAACCAATCCTGAGGATACCTTGGAGGCTTTCTCACAGTACAAGCTCGCTCCCATTGCCGATCGCATCCGGCAGGACGTTTTGATTCTGGCAGGCGCGGAAGACCACTTCATCCCATTCCACCAGGTAGCGGACTTCGAAAAGTCACTGGTCAACGCGCGCAGCGTAACCACGCGAATTTTTGATCGGCCTTCGGGTGGCGGCGAGCACTGCCAGTGCGGCAACACCTCGCTGGTCCATGCGGCCGTTTTCGATTGGCTGCTGCAAAAGTTCCCCGTGGCCTCAAAGACATAAGCTAAGGCGAGATACTTCCTCCAGATGCACTGTACATGGCAACGCCCACATGCAGAAGATTGACATTGGTCTGAACAAAGCCATTTACTGTCGCGCCGCATGTGGAGAGAGAAGTCACCGAGCAAAGGCCGTTGGCGCGAGCCTCGATGCCTTCTCATATTCCGAAGCAAATAATTGACTGTCCGGATATTGCTCGCTCAATTCCCGCAGTAGTTCTTGCGCCAGGGCAACTTGTTTCTCGCGGCGCGCGGCAAGGGCGAGGAGTATCTTGGCGAAGGGACGCAGGTAGTGGCCGTTCGCCGCAGTCTTGGCCACTTGCTCCATGCCGAGCTTTTTGTTGCCGTGAACCCCATCAAACCAGAGGGCGAAGCGGGAACCGGCGCTCTGCGATCCGATAATGTAGTTTGCTATGCCAAGCGCAATGTAAGCATCCGTCATGTCCGGATAGCCTGCCAATAACGTTTCGGCGTATGTGTTGGCTTCTTTCATGTGCTTCAACCCGTCCATGCGCTTTTTCTGCAGAATCGAATCAGCATCTGATTCCATTCCGGCGGCCAGCGCCAAGGCGAACAGAGCTTCTCCATCGTTAGGGTTTGTATTTTGACGCATCTTGGCGAGTTCGCGGGCCCGGGTTAGCGCTTCGTCGAAATGGGCCATGCGCTCCGGGTTTGGCCTGCCGTCAATCCCGTGCAGGAATTTCTTTTCGTTCAGGAAAAAATCACTTGTCAGGACGCCTTGTAGGTAAAACTCCTCAAAAAGATAGCTCGCGGCCAGGGCCACCTCACCAAAGGGATCCTCTCGATTACGAGACTCCCAGCTTGCAAAAACTTGACGTGATTCGGCAAACTTCTGCTCGTACAAGAGATCAAATCCAGCCGTAAGCTCCGGTACGACTGTGAAGGCTGCCGAGTCCTTATCCGACGCTTCGCTCCCAAAAGTAAGAGTGTTAGAAAACTAAGGCAACGCAACATTGTATCTTCCTATTTTGTGTGTGACTCATTGCCGAGCTCTGTAAGTCAAAGACATTGTGATGACCATTGGACTCGATTCTCTTTATGCCGAGGTTTAAGAATGATTTCTGCGCGTAAGAATTCTAGGCGCAGTCCCTCTAGGGTCTGAAAAGCAAACGCTCGAGGAGAACCCAGAAGATCGAAGCCGCCGAGAGCAAGGTAATGGAGGTCAAGAGGATTTGACTTCCGGAAAGAACTAATTCGGGAGTTTTCCCATCACGTTCTGTAAATCGCGCCATCGAATCACACCAGGCGCCACCAGCTAACAGCGTCGGTGGCTGCCCCGAATAGAGCAGCCGAATAGCCAATTGCCATTCCGAGAGCTGCGGTTTCACGTCTTATCGAACACTCGGTTTAGCGGCGTCACTGTTGTCATTGGCTGGGGTAACTGCAGGAATCGTGACCCCTGATGGGCATCTGCGCCGGCCCGTCGTCAGGCAGGCCGAGCTCTCAATCCGTGTACTGTCTTGTGCATTCGATCTGACGTATCGGAATGCGGCTCAAAGGACAGTGAACGCTCATCGGAAGGGGGGCCGCGCCCGGACGATTCGGGGGAGAGATCGCCCGGGCGCGGTGGGGGGTTACGAGGGAAGCAGCTTGATCCGCTGACGGGACAAGCCCGTCAGCGTCTCCTTTCCTTGAAGATCCAATTGAAGCTTTTCGCAGACATCGCGTGCATAGCAGGTTTCCGCCACAAACTTCGCGTGTAAGTCACGCAACCAAGTGAGCAACTGCTCGCCGATCGGATCCACGTAAGTGACTTCCGACACGTCAACGAGAAAGCCACACGAAACAAAATGCCTCGAAAGAAGAGACTTCACTTGAACAGCCCAAGCTCCAACAAGCCGGCCCTCCAATTTGAGGCCTCGCCCTTCGTTCCTTTGAATGAACTCTGCTCGAATCATTGTCGATCCCTGCATGGAGCGAGGGTGTTCGCTCATACTTTTATGCTTGTGTACCGTGTTCGTTCCTCGTACTTGCTGCAGCAAGTTGGTTGCCAGACTTCGGTGCGCTATCTTCATTGACAGCAAGCAGTGTCCGCGAAACACCCGCCCCAATTGAAGACTCTCCTGCCCGTAGGTGGTCATAGCTGACCAATTCCACACGCCTGACTTCGTGGCGATTTTCAGCTATCTCAGCTGCTCGATTTCTATGTCCTTGGGGTTTATGCATTTGAACGAAAAGGCGAGATTGTGAGTTGGTGGCCAATCGAATGCAATACCTGCAACCGAATCTTGATCGAGTGCAGACTCTCGATCAGTCCTCGAAAGGAATGCGGATTGTCACCGGAAGTGAATTGGGTAGACGCCTGGCGAAGTCCGCTTAAGAAGGAATATGGAGGACCAGAAAGTCAGAAATAGCCGGCAGGAAAAAACAAAACCCACGAACACCGTCGCGGTGCGGCTACTGTTCTTGCTCTTTCTTTTCGGGTTTTGCTTCCAGCCACCAGCGAGGCCAGACTCAGAACATGGTGCTCAGATACAGGGAACCGCGTTCGTTTCAGATTCTACGGGCCCGTCCTACATCGCGAACGTAAAAGTGACGCTAAAAGGCCCGAAGAATATAGAAACAGAAACAGATGAAGCCGGCAAATTTGAATTCCGTGGCATTCAACCTGGAACGTACACCATCGAAGTCGCAACACCTGGTTTATTGGCTACTCAGATTGTAATCGTAGAGGCGGGTCAGGTTGCTGAAATTCCGCTTGAGTTGAAACCGCCGACACTCCAGGAGTCGGTAACTGTAACGGCGACGGCAAACGAAGAGCCCTCAAGCTCCGCTTCTCCATCGGGAACTATCACCTCCAGCACTCTCCAGAACGCGCCGAACCGTGACGATCGAACGGAAAGCGTCTTACCTACACTCCCTGGAGTGGTACGGGGCCCCGACGGCCGCATCAACATAAAAGGCGCCCGCACAACGCAAAGCGGTGCTCTAGTGAACAGCGCCAATGCTACGGATCCCGCAACCGGGGGTCCGGGAATCAGCGTGCCCATCGATGTGGTTTCTTCTGAAAGTGTCATTTCGAATCCGTACGACCCGGAATACGGCAAACTCACTGGCGCCGTTTCAACGGTGGATACCAAGACGAGCGACTTTGAGAATTTCCATTTCTCCATCCACAACTTTCTGCCACGAGCTCGAGTCCGCGATGGAACAGTTGATGGTGTTGGCGCCGCAACGCCCCGCGTGACATTCACCGGTCCCCTCTGGGCGGACCACGTCTCTTTCACACAATCTTTGGAATACCGATTTTTGAGAACTCCCGTGAATAGCCTTCCGCCCTTTCAACGGGACACCACTCTTGTAGGCGTCAATTCGTATACGCAGTTCGATTTCAACCTGACTTCGAAACAAACCGCGACCGTTTCCGTCGCCGTTTACCCGCAACGGCTGCAGTACCTCGGGTTGAACACCTTCACGCCGCAGTCATCCACGTCCGACTATCACCAGCGCGGATACCAACTGTATGGACAGCACCGGTATCTCACTGGAAGCGACAGCGTGCTGACTTCGCAGTTCAGTTACAAGACCTTCGACGTGGATATCACACCGGCTGGGTCTGGTCCCTATCAACTAATGCTCGAGACAACGGCGGGTGCGTTTTTCAATTCGCAAACCCGTCGAGGCTCCCGGTTTGACTGGCAGGAAACGTACCAGTTTGGCCCGCAACATTTTATGGGAACCCATCAATGGCGCATCGGCTTGGAATACGCTCACTCGACTTTCAGTGGAAGTCAATCGTTTGCCCCGGTCGAGATCTTGGGGGCCGAGGGAAACCCGATCGAGCGAATCATCTTCACTGGCGAAGGTCGCTCCGATGTGTCACAACACGAAGTCACATGGTTTGCCGGAGATCGCTGGACAGTTTCGCCTCGTCTGATTCTGGATCTCGGGCTGCGCTTTGACGGCGACACCATCACAAATTCAGGGCATGTTGCTCCGCGTGCTG
>Ga0335070_10006268_pt1 | contig 13999 bp, 11 predicted proteins | sample Lox_Sample_13_FD_206722 | JGI IMG/M metagenome (GOLD analysis project Ga0335070, IMG submission 206722) | Soil microbial communities from Loxahatchee National Wildlife Refuge, Florida, United States - Lox_Sample_1.3 | ecosystem: Environmental > Terrestrial > Soil > Wetlands | place: USA... | reverse complement strand
ATGCGTTATAACGAATATTGTCAAGACGACTGTCGTGTCCGCAAAATGGTCGATTGTCGGGGCAGGAACGCGGCTCTGGCCGAGTGTGATCCGCACGCCACGGAAGACATCGTCACGCCCGAGGTGGCTCATGGACGGTATTCTAGCTACGGCAGTGATGACCTCGGCACGCTCGCAATCGCCCGTCCGACCGAGTCAGGGGAAAGACCAAGCTGCGCAGTGCCCTGCGGTTCATGATGCACCTCTGCACACAGGGCGGCATGGCGCATGGCGATGAATCGTCGTGATTCAATTGCCCGCGGCAGTGCGCGCCGGATGTTGCTGCACCCTCTGTGCGAGGGAGACCGGATCGACCTTGAGCCCTTCGCGCGCGACATCGCCAGGGTTGGGGATGATCAAATCCCCCTCGTTAAGGCCGCCGCTCACCTCGATGCGGTCGCCGTAGTCGCGGCCAATTTGGATCTTCTGGAGATGCACGGTGTGATCGGGGCGGACCAAAGCCACGCCGGTGCCATCTGCGCGAACAATCAGCGCTTCACTGGGGATGAGCATGGGCGGATTGGTTCGGATACTGCTCAAGTCGACCTGAGCGTACATGCCCGGCAACAGCGCCCCATCCGCGTTGGGCACGTGCACTTCCACCAGGAGCGTCCTGGTGTTGGGATCAAGCGCGTTGGCGGTGCGCGCCACGGCGCCCGTGAACCCGCGGCCAGGCAAATTCGAAACGCTCAAATGCGCCATCTGTCCGGGCCGGATCGCGCCTGCGCTAGCTTGCGGGACGTTGACGTACGTGCGGAGTGTACTCGTCTGCGCTATGCGAAACAGAAGCGTGTTTCCGCCATTCACCAGCGCACCGACATCCAGATTGCGTAATGTGATGACGCCATCGAAGGGCGCCTTGACCACGAGGTAGCCCTGTAATTTTTCCAGGCGCGCCAGGTTGGCTTCGTCTGCCGAGACCGTACTGCGCTGTGCGACGATGGCTTTTTCGAGCGCCTGCAAGTTAGCGGCCTGTGCCTGGTACTGAGCCTGGTACTGGTCATTCTCCTGCTTCGAGACCGCACCCCGGGCCACCAGGCGGCCCCAGCGCTCAGCCGTCACGCGGGCGAATTCCGCGTTGGACTTGCCCTGCGTGTAATTCGCCAACGCCTGGTCCAGCGCCGCTTGCGCCTGTTGCAGGTTTGCCTTGGCCTGATTAACCTGCTCATCCAGCTCAGGCGCTTCAATCTCAGCTAACGGCTGGCCGGACCGAACGCGGTCGCCGATGTCGGCCATGCGGTGCTGCAGATATCCATCCGCTCGGGCGAGGATGGGAGCCTCGGTAATGGCCTGGATGCTGCCGGGCAGCTCCATCTCACTCATTCGCGAGGAGCGCCCCACCTCGACCACCTCGACTCGCGGCAGAGCCGACTCTTGTTGTTGTGCTTCGCTGACGATGAGAGCCCGTCGTTTCTGAAGAGGGATAAAGCCGGCGAGAAACGCCACGACGAGGAGCACAGTTGCCAAGAAAACGATAGACCAGATGGTGACGCCGGAAGGATTCCACAGTTTCACGGAGGGGCCGCTGCGCGAAGATCGGTGTGACGATCCCTTCAGCTCCTCGATCTGCCGCTTCAGGTCCTGGTTTTCCCTACGCAGCCTCTCCTCTGTGGTCACAGCATCGACTTCAGATTCAGGCAAGTCAGGTTCGGCGTGTCGCATCAGACGTTTGGGAACGCTTTAAACATTATTCCACTTGGATGGCAGCTCGGCTTGCTGTTCCTGTTCATCGAACCGGCGCTCGTGATCGACCGGGGGCTCAGTCCGAAGATAAGTGTAGATAATTGGGACGACGAAGAGCGTGGTAACGGTGGCGAACATAAGACCGCCGATCACCGCGCGTCCAAGTGGCGCATTCTGCTCACCGCCTTCGCCCAACCCGAGAGCCATGGGGAACATGCCGATAATCATGGCGGTCGCGGTCATCAACACCGGCCGGATCCGGGCAAAGCCGGCGGAAAGCATGGCTTCGGTGGCAGAGGCTCCAAACGCGCGCTCGTCGTTCGCGAATGTGACTATCAAAATGCTATTGGCAGTGGCGACGCCGATACACATGATGGCTCCCATCAACGAAGGGACGTTCAGCGTGGTGCCTGTGATGAACAGCATCCACAGAATACCCGCCAGCGCTCCAGGCAGGGCCATCAGGATGATGAAAGGATCGAGCCACGATTGAAAATTCACCGTCATGAGAAGGTATACCAAAACTACTGCGAAAACCATTCCCAACCCAAGGCGGAAAAAGGAGGACTGCATGGTTTCGATCTGTCCGCGCAGCGCGAATGAAGTGCCGCGGGGTAAGCGGGGTTCCTCCTCGCGCATGATCTTCTCCACGTCACTTCCGACGCTACCCAGATCGCTCCGGTCGACGTTGGCATACACGTCGAAAACCGGCCAGACATTGTAGTGATTGACGATCACCGGGGCGTAGCTGCGCCGGACCGTGGCCAGGTTTGAAAGCAGTTGCGTGCTTCCCACCATGGCGCCTGGATTTCCGTACGCCTGAGAGGACCCGTTCGGAGAGGCACCCACGGAAGCGTTTCCTGTACTGGCAGCGCCCGCTGGTGAATCCGGCGTCCAGGTAGTCATCGCGTTGGTCGCCACCGAAATCGGAGTGCGCAACAGCGCATCTAGAGAATCGATCCGGTACTGAGGCGTTTGCACTCCAACGTTGTAGTTCACGCCGTTGGCCCAGTTCACCCAGAAATTCGGCGCCACCGAGCCGTTGCCGCTCAGGGATATCAGCATGCTGCTGGTCACATCGCGCTGCGTCAAACCCAATTGCGAGGCCTTAACGCGGTCCACGTTCAGAAGGATTTCCGGCTGGTCCACGACCTGGTGAACATGGACGTCAGCAGCACCAGGAATGCGCGCAATTCTCTGCGCAAGCTTCTGGGCAAGCCGGTAGTTGGCTTCCGCGTCCCGCCCCACAACCTGCAAGTCGATGGGAGCCGGAAGCCCGAAACTTAAAATCTGAGTCGTGATGTTCGCCGGCTGGAAAAAGAATGACATGTCGGGGAATTTTTCGCGCAGGCGTTTGCGTAGCAGCACTTCGTAGTCCCGCGTCGAGCCATGTTTCTCTTTCTTGAGCGAAATCAGGATTTCGCCGTCAGCGCTGGAGATGGTGGGAATATCTCCTTGAGCGATGCTGGTCCAACTGTTCGGAATCCCGATATTATCGATCAGCGATTCGATCTCATCGGAGGGGATCACGTCTCGGACGGCGCGTTCAATCGCCGAGAACCTTAGCTCAGTCTGCTCAATGCGGGTGCCTGCAGGCGCGCGCGCGTGAAGCCGCATCTGGCCGGAATCGACATTCGGGAAGAAATCCTCGCCGACCAGCCAAACTAGGCCCAGCGAAGCGATAGACACGCACATGAACGCCGCCAGCACCCGGCCGCGATGCCGCAACGACCAATCCAGCAGGCCCAGGTAGCGGTAGCGGAGGCTCTCGAATAGAGCGTTGAATAAATAGTGGATGCGCCAGAACAATCCCCGGCCTCCGGCTGTCTCGCCGTGAGCTCCTTGCTGATACAATTCCACCTCTGATTTCAGAAGAAAATTGACCATCGTCGGTACCAGGGTGCGGGACAGGAAGTAAGAAGCCAGCATGGCGAAGACGACCGCCATGGCAAGTGGCGTAAACAAATACCGCGCCGTCCCCGTTAGCAGCAACACCGGCACGAACACGATGCAGATCGAAAGAGTCGCAACAAACGTCGGAACGGCGATCTGCCCCGCGCCATCGAGCACCGCGCGAAGCAGCGGCTTCCGCAAGGCCAGATTGCGGTGGGTGTTCTCAATTTCGACCGTTGCATCGTCCACCAGGATGCCGACCGCGAGCGCCAGCCCGCCGAGCGTCATCACGTTGATGGTCTGTCCCAAAAGGCTTAGCATGCATAGCGAGGTGAGAATGGACAGGGGAATCGAGATGCATACGATCAGCGTGCTACGCCAGCTCCCCAGAAACAGCAGGATCATCATGCCCGTGAGAGCGGCTGCGATCAGTGCTTCGCGCACTACGCCCTGAATCGCGGCACGCACGAAAAGCGACTGGTCAAAAAGCGCGTCCACCTTCAGCTCCGGCGGCACCGTGGCGAGGATCCTGGGAAGCGCCGCCTTCACGGCGTCCACGATCGCCAGCGTAGATGCCTTCCCGTTCCGGGTAATGGTGATGAGAACACCGCGTGACCCGTTGGTGCGGACAATATTGTTCTGAACCGAGAAGCCGTCGTGGACCTGCGCGACGTCCTTGATGTACACGGTCGCGCCGTTCACGGTTTTGATGGGCATGTTATTTAATTCTTCGAGCCGCAGGGGGCTGCTATTGACCCTGATCTGATACTCGGTTTCGGCCATTTTCGCCGTGCCCGCCGGGAGGATCAGATTCTGCAGCGTCAAGGCGTTGGATACATCGATCGGCGCAAGCTGCTTGGCGTAGAGTTCATCCAGGTTCAAGTCCACCATCACCGCGCGTTGTTTTCCGCCGAAGGGATAGGAAACCGAGGCGCCCTGGACAGTGCCGAGCGGCGTTCGGATGAAGTTGTTCCCCAGGTCGAAGATCTCCTGCTCGCGTAGGGTTTTGCTCGAAAGGCCAAGCTGCAGGATGGGCACACTCGCGGCGTCGTATTTTAGAACGTTGGCCGGAAACATTCCGGGTGGCATCTGGCGGAGTGCAGTTTGCATGGTCGCGGTCACCTGAGCCACCGCCATGTCGATTTTCACATTCGGATGGAAATAAATTCTCACCACCGCGTAGCCGTTGTACGCTTGCGACTCGATGTGTTCGATGTCGTTTACATTCGAAGTGAGACTACGCTCAAATCCAGTAACAACCCGCTTCTCCATCTCCTCCGGCGCCAGACCCGAATACACCCACAAGACACTCACAATGGGAATATCGATGTACGGAAAGATGTCGACCGGCATGGTGACGATGGCTGTGCCGCCCAGGATCGCGATTAGGACAGCCATCACAACGAAGGTGTAGGGGCGGCGGAGAGCAAGCCGAACGATCCACATAAGGATTGCTTCCCTGGTTAAGACAAGAACTCAGGGGCGAAATAGACGCTTCAAATCATCGCTGGGATTCCGATGCCAGTGCGCCCAACAGCAGGTAGCAGTATACAACGAAGATCAGGAGGTCTACCTCCTCTGCGCGTAGACCTGGCCAGGGGACGCGTATCTGTGCTACTTCGGGTAGCTGTCAACCAATCCAGTCCGAACCTGGCGGAGACCCAGCTTCGTTCTCTACGGCCACCTCAGGCCGGGGTTGGACGTCAGAGCGGCGGAAGCCGAGGCGGTCCATCAGCCCACTCAGCCAACCCTGCTCTAGCGCGGCCGGCTGGTGGACGTTTCCTCGCGAATGATTCCGTGCATGGCTGCCAGACGCGCGGGCTTAGGCACGTCGGGAGCACTCAGGGAGGCGTAGAGCGCCAGGGCCTGATCGCGATTACCCTCGGCCAGCAGACGCTCCGCGCACACGAGCGAGGCATCTGCGACGGCCATTCTGGTCATGCCCTTCGTCTTCGCCAGGGCAGCCTGCAGCTCTTTCATCGAGGACAAACTGCCAATGTGACCCAGCGCCGCGGCTGCCGCACGGGCGACACCGGCGTCGGCGTCATAGATCATCTTCGCCAGCACAGGGCCGGCCTTCGCATCTCTGCGCTTCCCGATCGAGTTGATTACGCCGATCAGTAAATTCCCTTTGAGCTTCGACAAGGCGGCCCGGAGAGCGTCATCTGCCGACGGATCCGTCATAGGCTCGAGGCCGTAACGTGCGTACGTGCTCAAATGCTCATTGCTGAGCAGAGCGGATAACGCCGAAACCGCCTCTCTCGGCCCCAACTCGCCGGCGCGCTGGCACGCTTTCGCTTTCTGGAACTCCGGCGAGCCTGCATCCGTGAGAATCCTGATTAGACCAGGGGCATCCATCGTTGCGATGTCGCGCTCCTGAAATTCGGGCGGGGGCTCCGGCGGCTTCGGCGGCTTCGCGGCCTGCGGCGTGGGAGCTGTCTGCGTTGTTTGTTGCATGGTGGTGTCTCCTCCGCTCAGACTCGCCACGGCTCGCGCAAGGCGCGCGACCGCATCCGGTTCGCGGTGTCGTCGTTCGTAAACTCCCGCTTGGCGGGGTCCCAGCTCAGCTTCTTGCCGCGCTGGTAGGCGATGAACGCGGCGTGACACACGACGTGCGAGTTTGCCGCCGCGGCTGCGCTGGCGCGTGGCTGCTGACGCGTCTTGATCGAGCGGAGCAGGTCTTCCAGGTGATTCGACAATGCAAGGCTTGCCGGCGTCGTGGGACGCAGGAACGGTTTCACGTTGTCGGAGCATTCGATCTTGGTCGCGTCTCCGGTTTCCACCCAGCCCTGGTCGCCTTCGATGCGGAAGCTGCAGGAGCCTGTCTTCAAGCTGCCATCCCAGCCATCATCGCGCATGACAAGATTCACGCCGTTCGCATACTTGCAGAGCACTTTGTACGGGCCGACATTGGTCCCGACAGGCTCGTATTCTACCGGCTGCGTATCATCGAGATCTGCGGCCCACTGGCACAGGTCCACGGTGTGCGAGCCCCACTCGAGAATTCCGCCTCCATGGAAATCGTAGAAATTGCGCCAGCCGCCGCTCACATACGAGGAGTGATAGGGCCGCCAGGGAGCGGGTCCCAGCCAGCGATCCCAGTCGAGCACTTGTTTGGGAGGCAACTCCTCGGCGGCCAGCCAGTCGCGGCTGGGAAGCGGGGGCCAATTAACCGATGGGCCGACGTTGGCGTACAGGGTTTCGAGCTTGCCTAGCACACCGGACTTCAGCAGTTCCTTGCACAGCTCGAAGTTGCCGCCGTTGCGGCGCTGGCAGCCGGCCTGGTAAATGCGGTTGTAACGTCGGAACGCGCCGGCCAGCGCCCAGCTCTCTTCCATCGACATCGAGCACGGTTTCTCGCAATAGACATCCTTGCCATGCTGCGCTGCGATGATGGCGAGCGGCGTGTGCCAGCGGTCGCCAGTCGCAATCAGCACGGCGTCAATGTCCTGACGGGCGAGCAGGGCGTACTGATCGTCGTACATCTGGCAGTCGCGGTTGCCATACTTCTGATCAACCATCGACTTGACCTCTTCGCGCCGCTCATTGCGAACGTCACAAATTGCCACGAATCTAGCCTGCGGGAAGTTGAGCAGTTTGCCGAGGTCGTATGCCCCGCGAGAGCCGATGCCGATGCCGCCGAAAACGATCTGGTCACTGGGCGGAACGGCCCCGGCTCGCTGACCGAGCACCAGACTGGGGACAATCATGGGCGCAACAGCGGTCTTGAGAATCTGGCGTCGGGTAGTCATGTAAGTCTCACCAAGGATTCTATACCGATTCCCAGGCGCGAGGTGTTCGGCCGCACAGGCCTATCCGTGAAAATTGAAATGGCGTGCACAGGTTCTCCTCAGATCAGCGGAGCAACGCCGGCCACCACACGCCGTAACGGTTCTTGTTCTAGGTCAGGATGGTCCCCGTGTATAGCGTCATGCGCATCCGTATTCGGTTGACGAGGCACGCCAAACGCGGCACATCGGTAATGGGGTGCTCCTAGCCTTTCGCTGTTCTCGCAGCTTTTGCGGTCTGGTGGAGAAGATCAGGAGGAAAACCCGGCCGGCACGAACTGGTTGCGTGTCGAATCCGTCTGACGCGGTGACCGCCGCGCGTCACGATTGACCACGTTTCGGGTTGCAGCGGCGATCAACTGCTGCCGCGTCCGAAACAGGCGTACCTTGATCGTGTTCCCATTTAGTCCGGTCGCCTCGGCGAGCTGGGCGATCGAGTAGCCCTCGAGTTCTCGCAACAGCAGCAGGTGTCGATCCTGTTCGGGGATGCGTAGCAGCAATTTGTTGAGGAAATCCCGCTGCGCGACGCGCGTGTCCGATGCCGGGCTTGGGTCCGCGGGAAGCTTGGCGCGAGCCGGATCGTCTTCAGACTCGAGGCCGGTCTCCAAGGAGGCGGTAAGCCGTTTTTTACGCAGGAACTGATAGCACTGGTTGACCGTAATGCGATGGAGCCAGGTATAAAGGGAGCTACGGCCTTCGAAGCTCTTGATCGAGAAATATACCTTGACGAAAACCTGCTGGGCTATGTCGTCGGCATCTTCGCGATTCGCGAGGATGCCATAGGCGACGCGCCTGACCTTGGACTGATATCGCTCGACGAAATCGCGGAACACGGACTCGTTACCGGCCTGTAATTGACGAACGAGGCAGCGTTCGGCGTTGGATTGGTTAGCCGGTGCATCGTGTAACGCGAGGCGGGATGCATCCAGGCTTCCGGCTTCAGACATTGCAAACATTCGATTTCTCCACTCATTGACAGGTGTTTCAAAAAATTCGGGCCGGCCGTGGGCGACCCCTACATGCGTGGGTGGTAAATTCACGCGGTCAGAGCGATTTCAGAAACGGGCGCAACAGACTGAAAACGACGGCTTGTGCGGAACGGCTGAAACCGGTAGCCAATCCCGAAGATGGTCTCTATGCATTGCTCGCTGTACGAGCCCAACTGTTTTCGCAAGCTGCGGATATGCACATCGAGCGTACGAGTCCGAATCGCGCTACCGTATCCCCAGACACGCATCAGCAGGACCTCTCGTGGCACTACTTCTCCAGCATTCTCGGCCAACAGCAACAGCAGGTCGTATTCCTTGCGCGTCAGCTCCAAGCGCCGCGAATCGAGGAAGGCGATTTTTTCCGTACGATGGATTTCAAGGTGCGCGTCTTGGTAACCGAATTGTAATGCGCTTTGGAGGATCGTCTCTATATCGTTGTTGGTAGTCATGGTGTGGCTCCTATGATATTTTGTCTAACCGGCTGCGTCGGATCTTCCGGTCAAGGTACAAATTGGGGTCAAACCGGTGGTCAGGTTGTGATTTGACGGTGCGGACATTGGTGACGATTTGGTGATCCCGGCCTGGGTCGCTGTTTGGCATTTTTGTTCTCGCTCACTTATGGTCTGGATTTTGCCTGGAGTGGACTGCCGTGCGGAGTGCCCATTCTTTCAATAAGTCCAACTCGGCGACAGACAGTCTGGCATTGCTATGCATCCAAACGTATCTGGGAGGCGGCATGGTGTGGGTCGCGGTTGCACTATTGATTGCCAGCGCAAAGCCGCGGTGTTCCGCTTCTGAATACTCGCTCCACCTTGATAGATCCATGAACGCGCGGCCCCGCGCGACCTCACTGTGTATCGTCCAGGAAAGCGGCGGAACGCCAGCGTACCAGGGCCAGACGGTATTTTTAGAATGGCAGTCCCCACATGCCCGTTCGAGGACCGAGCGCACCGGTGCCGGCACCTGCGAGCCGGCCAATAGGGATTTCCCAACCACCGAATGGCTCCTCGCGCTCATTGAGGTTTCACTTGTTACCGCCAGCGTGATGGGGACGATTGCGAGCAACCCGAACAGGCTGTGTCTAAGCAGAGCGGAACTCGGAGCACGCATGCTGATATGACGCGGCGATTCGCCCGGCGCTGTGTAGAAAATGTCAAAAGATCGTAAAAGCGCGGTGGGCTTCGAAGGCGCGGGCATCCGCGACCAGCAAAAATGTAACAGCGCGATGCGACCCAACCGGGGAAGGGTGCATCAAAGAGTGATGAAGCTGCTGGCGATCTCTGAAAGTCTACGCGAGAAATCGTCGAATACAGCCGCCCTCCGAGCCACGCCTCTCGTGGCGCCTGAGAGCGTCGTGGTGACTCTGTACCCGTAACCAAAGTCATTGACGTGCGGCTGCTCGACGGGGCTCGCGGATTGTACGAGATGTCGGGAAGTTTTGGCATCTGAGCACATAGGGCAGAATTAGAGGCGGCGTAAAGACCACGCACACGCCTCTCGAAGAAAAACACTCGGTCGAGAACTATCGCGAAGCACCGCCAGGCGGCCCTTGCGGCATCGAAGCCGAGGTCTCCGTCAAAAGGATCGGACGCGGCAAAACCTTTGAGTTGACGGCTTCGCCCTCACGCGGAATTCCCCAGGATGACAGTCGGAACGCGAACTCGCTTTCGGTTTTGCCCAGCCGACGCAAGAGCCTCAACGGATGAAATGTGTGTCTGCTTCGCGCCGCCTTTGGCATCGAGCGTGCGTCGTTCACGGCTTTGGGTTGTGTCGTGCTCGGCGCGTCCGCTGCCAGGAGGCCGGCACACATCATCAAAGTCAGTAGTATTAGTCGCATTTTCATCAATTCCCCCTCGTTGGATGCAATTCGGCCTGTTAGGGTTCTCCTCTCGCCAGTGGACATGCTGACGAAGCATGTCCGCGGTAGGCAAGCCCGGCAGTGGCAGAGTCGAGATGTGCGGAGTGAAGGGGCCAATGCCGTACGAATAACCGAAAATCAGAGGCAGTTTGCCCGAGGGCGCACTGTCCCAACTGCTGGCCCAAAATTGAGCCTGCGTGCTCATCAATTGATAGAGGCGTCCCATGCCGGTAGCCCCTGGACCATAAAACAGCCTGTAGAATCGCTGCGCAATTTCGTGAGGATTAGGAGAACCCCGATGCCATGCCGCGGATGCGCCCATCGCGTAGCCCAACCAGTAGGTTTCAGGATGTGGGCCGAGATCCCCCAGGCATAGACGCCGGCACCCGCAATATCCGCTTCACGCCGGGCTGAAGTATAGGAAATCTCGTTGAAAACTTGCGTCGCCCGCTCTTCGACACCCCCACGGGGATGCAGTTGCTCCCTTGGTGACAGCACATAGTAGAAAGGGAACAGCGGATCATCAGGCAACGAGTTGGTATAAATCACCTGACGAATCCCGCGCCCGCGATCCGCGAAGCCGCCTCCGACGGCGAACTCGCACAGTGGCTTGTCACGCACAGCGCTTACTGAAAGCGAGGAGCTAACACTTACGGCGCGCGCCGAGCTTAGCGGAGCGCAAGAATGGAGTGGCAAGCACCGCGGTTAAGGCACGACCGGTAGGATCAGCGCCGAAGGATGCTGCGCGTCGTGATAAATGGTGTTCTCGGCTTTCACCATGCTGCTTGACGTTCCCGCTGCTTCACCGGTATTGAGATTGCGGTCAAAACGTGGGAAGTTGCTGCTCGAAATATCGAGCCGCAGCCGGTGACCGGCGAGAAACACGTTACTGGTGTTCCACATGTCGATACGGATCTTGTACACCTCGCCCACCTTCATCGGCTCGGGACTAGAGTGGGAGCTTCTGTAGCGCGCGCGCAGGATTCCGTCGGTCAGATTCTGCGCGAAGCCGTTCGGCCACAGGTCCACCAGTTTCGCCGTGAAATCGGTATCCACCGCCGACGACCCGACGTAAAGCTCGACCGCGATCGGCCCGCTCACCTCGAAATCACTCGAGAACGCCGGTGTTGTATAGACTAGAACGTCCTGACGCTCTTCAATGGTCCGCTGATCGAAGGCGCCCGACGACAGATGATCGTTATCGCAGCAGAGACCGCCACCGTGCGTCGGAACCGGATTTGCGGGATCGTAAATATAGTGGTCAGCCTGTTCTGCCTCTGGGGCGGACAGGCTCAGCGCTCCATCCCCCATACGCGTATTCGCGCTGCCAGCCGAGTGCAGAAAGTAATGTGTGACGCGCGCCCGGGCGAGCGGCCAGTCGTCCTCATTGCGCCAGACATTCCTGCCCATGACGAAGATCTTCACCGGCTTGTCGCGCCCGGCACCGTTGTCGATGTTGCGTAACAGATGATCGTACCAGCGCAGCATCTCGGAGTCCGTGTCGCCCCTAGCCGATGCTCCGAAATCCAAATCACCCGCCTTCCCATTGAAGGGGCCGTGATACCACGGTCCCATCATGAGCCTCTGGCCGGCCACGCGGGTCTTCAGGCCAGCATAGTTACGAATGGTTCCGCCTTGAAAGATGTCATACCAGCCGCCTACGCTGTACGCCGGCACTTTTACGTTCGTGTAGTGATCCTCAATGGACCATTGCTTCCAGTAATCGTCGAAATCGGGATGATGCGCCCAATCCATGAAATACCCTGCGAGGCTCGAGGGGTTGGGGACATCGACGAAAGGATACGTCGTCAGCGGTAGCTTCCAGATCCACTTCATTGCGTTGCCCGACCCGCGGAGGCGCCGGTCGAGCGTGTCCTGAACCAGGCCTGAAGTCCAGGACTCGTTGAACCACTGCTCGAATGCACCACCCTGATAGGTCCAGCCATCGTGATAGTTGGATGCCGTTACAACCGGGAATACGCCTGCCAGGTGCGGCGGAGCGGCAATGGCGGCCAACATCTGTGTCGCGCCTACGTACGATCCACCAAACATACCGACCTTACCGTTTGCATACGGCAGGGAGGCCGCCCATTCCACCGTATCGTAACCGTCCTCGCTCTCGTGCTTGAAGGGATACCATTCACCCTCGGAAGTGAAACGCCCGCGCACGTCCTGGATGATCACTACGTATCCCAGCGCCGCCGCGCGCATCCCCAATTCCGAGTTGCCCTCGCCTTTGTTGTAAGGCGTGCGCTCGAGAAGGACCGGAAACTTCCCACCCGCTTTGGGACGATACACGTCGGCGCGCAGGACGACGCCATCACGCGTCTTCATGGTGACACTGCGCTCTGTGGTTACCTCCGCAGCCATTGCCACAGACACAAACAACAGAAGGCATGATGTCACGCCATTCATGTCCTAGAGTATAGAGAGGCGATGTAGCTGCTGCAACTCTTTTGACTGCTTCCCGTAGTTCAGCATCCCGCCCAGCCGCGGTCGGCGCCGGATGGCACCACTACCACTGATGCGACGCTCTTCGGGCGTGATCAGCCGGTTACCAAGCCCCTGGTGGTTCCTCTCAAGGATGATACCGCCGTGCAAGGGAGCTTAAAGCTGGGCAGGTCAAAGAGATCGAATTCTTGGACGTTACGCGGTTGGCTACCAGAGTTTGAGGGCGACCGCGTAGCCGGTCAGCAGCCCGTGGAAGAATGCTTTGCGCACCTGCTGCTTGGAACTACTGTAGCGTTGGGACGCCTCGTCGAGCGCTTTGAGCAGCTTCTCCCGGCGCTGTTGATGAGTACCGCGAGCCAGAAGCTTGTCGAGCAGCACCTTGACGGCCTCGTCGTCCGCGATGGTGTACTGATGCGTGTGCTTAGCCATTGAGTTTCACTCCCGGTGCCTTTCGAGTTCATTTTATCGCTGACCGGCGATTTTGACGGTGCGGGGATGTGCGTAGTCGAACATGGCGCGGATTTGTCATGGCAGATCCGGGGCATGAGGACGCGGATTTGACCGGACGGGCGTGGCTCGGATTTGGCCGGCTGCGTGCCGATTTCCGCCGAATTCTGGAACTCTGGGCGGGGGGCGGGTTTTGATGCTGGTTGCGTGTGGTGGTTGGGGCGCCGGCTGGCCGCGGGCGCGCTACAATGAAGCTGGCGTTTGATTGTCCTGCAATACTTGGCTGGCATTGTGTTCTGCCTCGAATAGCCCGCCTCTCAAACCGTAAGGAGCATCACGTGAAAAAGATTTTTGTAGGCAATTTGGATTTCAGCGCGACGGAAGAGTCGCTCCGTACACTCTTCGAACCGTATGGAGCTGTGGAAAGTGTCAACATACCGACGGATCGGGAGACGGGCCGTGCGCGCGGTTTCGCTTTCGTGGAGATGGCGGACAGCTCTGCCGAGAAAGCCATCGCCGCCTTGAACGGTACCAACGTTGGTGGACGTGCGCTCAATGTTAATGAGGCACGGCCAAAACCAGAGCGCGCTGCGGGGGGTTCCCGTGGCGGCTACGGTGGTGCTCCGCGTCAGCGTCGGGAGCCTCGCTGGTAATGTAGCGTTCCGTCCGCACGGGTTGACGGCTTCAGCGGCTCCTCAGACGTTAGCACTGGCTTTCTGCGCCACGTTTAACATCTGGATTGCGCCGGCCTCGTCCGCGGCAATTGGTAGAATCTCCGCGAGCCGCGTTATCTTCAAGACATGCCGCACGCGAGGACCGGGATTCGACGGTACTAAGCAGCCATCTTTCCC
>Ga0335070_10006267_pt1 | contig 13999 bp, 8 predicted proteins | sample Lox_Sample_13_FD_206722 | JGI IMG/M metagenome (GOLD analysis project Ga0335070, IMG submission 206722) | Soil microbial communities from Loxahatchee National Wildlife Refuge, Florida, United States - Lox_Sample_1.3 | ecosystem: Environmental > Terrestrial > Soil > Wetlands | place: USA: Florida... | reverse complement strand
GGCGCATCACGCCCGAGGACCTGCAGGCCGCCATTGCGGCGCGCGGCGCCCCGGCGGGCGGCGCTCCGCAGCCCGGCGCTGCACAGGCGGGTGCCGCCAGGCCGGCGCCCGCCAAGGGCGCGACCGCGGCCGAGGTCGAGGAGATCCCGGTGATCGGCATCCGGCGCGTGATCGCGCAGCGCATGAGCGAGGCGGCGCGCAGCATCCCGCATTTCTCCTACGTCGAGGAGGTCGACATCTCGGCGCTGCACGCGATGCGCGAGCACCTGAACGCCACGGCGCCCAAGGGCGCCGCGCCATTGAGCTACCTGCCGTTCATCGTCGCGGCGCTGGTGCGCGCGCTGCAGCGCTATCCGCAGTGCAATGCCCACTACGACGCCGCGCGCGAGGTCGTGCTGCGGCATCGCGCCGTGCACGTCGGCATCGCCACGCAGACCAGCGAAGGGCTCAAGGTGCCGGTGGTGCGCAACGCCGATCAGCTCAAGCTCCGGGCGCTGGCCGCCGAGATCGGCCGCGTCACTGCCGCGGCGCGCGACCGATCGGCCAAACGCGAGGAACTGGGCGGCTCGACCATCACGGTGACGAGCCTCGGCAAGCTCGGCGGCATCGCCAGCACGCCGATCATCAACATGCCCGAGGTCGCCATCATCGGCGTGAATCGCGCGGTGGAACGGCCGATGGTCGTCGCCGGCGCCATCGCGATCCGGCGCATGATGAACCTGTCGTCCTCGTTCGATCACCGCTTCGTCGACGGCGCGGACGCCGCCGGGCTGATCCAGGCGCTGCGCGACCTGCTCGAGCACCCGGCGACGATCTTCATCGCCGAGTAGCGCCGCGCGGCTCAGCCGGCTTCGAGCCGCGGGCTGTCGTGCGTGAAGGCCTGCACGCAACCGATCAGCGCCGGATACTTGGCCGTGATCACGTACACCGGGATCGCGCTGAGGAAGCCGCGGAAGCGTCCCTTGGCCTCGAAGCTCGGGCGGAACGGCGAGACGGCGAAATATTCGCCCAACCGCGGCACGATGCCGCCGCCGATGTAGACGCCGCCGCGCGCACCGAGCGTCAGGGCGAGATTGCCGGCAACGTTGCCGAGCCAGCCACAGAACAGCTGCACGGTCTCGCGGCACCGCGCGTCCTCGCCCGCGAGCGCGCGGCGCGTGATCTCGCCGGCTTCGAGCGGATCGGCCGTCGCGCCATCGAGCTCCGCCAGCGTGCGGTAGAGCAATGCCAGTCCGTCGCCGCACAGCACGCGTTCGGCCGATACGTGCTGGTAGCGGCGATGCAGGGCGCTGACCACGGCCATCTCGCGCGGCTCGACCGCGGGGAGCGTGGCGTGCCCGCCCTCGCCCTGCAGCGCGAGCCAGCGCTTGCCGGCGCGCAGGAGCCCGGAAACGCCGAGGCCCGTGCCCGGGCCGATCACCGCGATCGGCGCGCCGGCCAGCGGTGCCGCCCCGCCGACCTGGTAGCGCTCCGCCGCGGCCAGCTGCGGCACCGACAGCGCCAGCGCCGTGAAGTCGTTCAGGAAGATCAGCTGCTTGAGCTTGAGCGCGCGGCGCGTCACGGCGGCGGAGAAATCCCAGCCGTTGTTGGTCAGCGCGATGCGGTCCTCGAGCAGCGGCCCGGCCACGGCAAAGGCCGCGACGCGCGGCACCGGCACGGCGTTCGCGGCGCGGAGCCCTTGCAGGTAGCGGGCCGCCGCCGCCGCCGGCCCCTCGAAATCGGCGCACTTGAGCACCTGCTCGGCGTGCAGCGCATCGCGGTACCAGACACCGAAGCGCGCATTGGTGCCACCGATATCGGCCACCAGCAGCGAGGCGTCGGCGTTGCCTCGCCGCGGGGCGCGGGGTGCGGCACTCATTCAGAACATCGAATGGTCATTGGCGGATTGTTCCGGGATGGCCTGCAGCACGTCCCAATGCTCGACGATCTTGCCGTGCTCGACGCGGAAGATGTCGACCGCCGCCAGGCCCGAGCCGCGTTCGCGGTCGGCGCTGGTCAGCACATAGCGCGAGTGCACGGCCACCAGGTCGCCCTGCGCCACGGTGCGCTTCACCTCCTGGCGCAATTCCGGGTACAGCTCGTGCGTGTACTTCGTCAGCGCGCGCACCGCGCCGTCGACGCCGTCGGCCACCTGCGGATCGTGCTGGCGGTAGCTCGTGCCGACGTAGAGCTTGAAGGCCTGTTCGACTTCGTGCTTGTTGAACACGGTGTCGAGGAAGGCGAGCACGACCGCCGCGTTCTGCTGCGCACGCATCGCGCGCAGCGCGCCGTTGCTGGCGCAGGAGGCCAGCAGGCAGGCGGCGGCGCTCACGGCCAGCGCGGCGGCTGCCGCGCGCCCTGTCCGCCTGCCTGGGAATCGCGCCGGGTCCACGGATCGGAAGATTACCCATTCGCGCCGCACCCGCAAGCCCCCGCGGCGCACGCGGCGGCCTCAGGCACGCCCCGCGCGCGGCGGCTGCGGGTGGAACTGGTAACGGGCCATGCCGGCGAGCGCGCCGTCGTTGTTCCAGCTCCACTCGGCGAACGAGACCAGGCCCTCGCTGTCGGTGGTGACGATCGTCGAGCAACGCGTGCCGTAGGCCTCGCCACGGATGAACGCGCTCGAGAGCATGCGTTCCATCGCCAGGCTCACGCCCGTGCGCGGCAGCTCCTCGTCGGCCGCAGGCTCGGCATCACGCAGCAGGTCGAGCATGGCGGCAGCCTTGGGCAACTCATCGAGCGCCGCCGCAAGCCGCGACTTGGCCTGGCGGACCTTGGGCCAGGGCGTATCGAGCAGGTGGTTCGACAGCGCGTAGACACCAGGCCCGAGCGTGCGCGCCGCACCGGTCGTGCTCTCGTAGATGCCGAGTTCCCGGCCGTCGCTGCACAGCATGTTGAACGGATTGCAGCCCCGCCCGAGCCGCTCGATTTCGCGCAGGCCCTGCGCAGTCGGCCAATCGGCCTCGAGGAAGGCCGTGACCAGGCGGCCGCGGCTCGGCGCGTCGGCCACCGCGGCGGCGGCGCCGTCGCGGAAATTCGTCAGTGCCGCGAATCGCCCGCTGCGCGTCACGCCCAGCCAGGTGCCGCCCGCCTGCAGGTCGCGCCCGGCCAGGATGCCCGACTCGCCCGGCCACCAGTCAGCCTCGGCCGTGGGCCGGCCGAAATACTCGTCGCGGTTGGCGGCCACGACGCACGGAAATTTCGGTTGCACCTGCCACGCGACCAGTATGAGGCACATGGCTGCGGGTCTAGTGCGCGGCCGCGGGCCGGCGCTGCTGCAGGAGCCACTCGTACAATCGCGGGTCGGCGTAGGCCTGGTCCCACACGTCATGGCCGACATCGGGGTACACCGAGATCCTGGCGTTGCCGCCGCAGGCGTTGATCGCCTCGACCATGTCCTGGTCTTCCTTGACCGGCACCGAATCGTCGAGCGCGCCGTGGAAGGCCCACACCGGCACGTGCTTGAGCCTGCAGGCATCGCCGGGCTCCCAGCGCCCGCACACCGGCGCGATCGCGGCGAAACGCTCGGGGTTGCGGCTCGCCCAGCCGTAGCTCCAGATGCCGCCGAGGCTCAGCCCCGTCAGGTACACGCGGTCGCGGTCGATCGGGAGCCGTGCCAGCAATTCATCGAGCATGCCATCGAGCTCGTCCGGGTCGAACCGCTCGCCGCTCGCCGATTGGGGCGAGGCGACGATGAACGGGAAATCGGCCCGCGCGGCGACGAAGTTCGGTGGCCCGTGTGCCTTGACCTTCCCGAGATCGTCGCCCGCCTCGCCCGAACCGTGCAGGAAGACCAGCAGCGGATAGCGCGTCGGCCCGCGCGGCTGGAATCCCGCCGGCAGGAACAGCAGGAATTTCCCGCTGACGACCCGCGTCACGCGCGCATGGTAGACCTGCGGGTGCTGGCCCGCATCGAGCAGCCAGCCGCCGTGGGCGCAACCGGCGAGCGCCATGGCGAGAGCCGGCACCGCGATCCATTTCAGCGTGCGCATGGAGCGCAAGGTGCCATAATCGGCCACGGAAGGTAAGCACCATGCACCGCATTCTCCTGCTGATCGCGCTCCTCGCGCCCACGCTGCTCCGGGCCGCCGACGCGCCGCGCACCGTGCCGCTGGCGCTGCGGCCGGATGATGCCATCGCCACCGGCAACGAATGGCTGGCCCTGCCGGACATCCGCGCAACCGATGGCGCACTGATGAGCTTCAACGCACTGTCGATGCGCGACCGCGGCCTGCTGCAGGCGAGCGGCGAATCCGCGCGGCCGGTGCTGGAGCCCTACTTCCAGGCCGACGGCAAGCCGCTGGCCTGGCACGATCCGGACTGGCGGCTGCTCGAATACTGGATCCCGCAGGCCCGCCAGAGCATCGACGGCCTCGAGCTCACCCTCACCTGGTGCGCGCCGAACGGCTCCCGCGCGGCTTTCGTGCGCTTGACGGCGACCAACCACCGCGCCGTGCCCGCGCCGGTGACCCTGGGCGTGAAGGCCTCGTTCGGACGCCTGAGCCGCGTCACGTACGTGCCGGTCGCGCTGCGCGGCGAGCGCACGATCGGACCCTCGCCGTGGGTCGATCCGGGCGAGGTGTTCAGCTACATCACGCACGACACGCAGTTCGCGTGGGCGCTGGTGCACCCGGGCTCCGTCGCCACCACGGCCACGCCGCCCCTGTCGCTGTCGCCCGAAGCGAATGCCGCGCACGCGATCGTGCTCCAGCCGGGCGAGAGCACCGAGGCGCTGTACGTGCTGGCGCCGGGCCTCGAGGAATTCAGCGCCGCGCACAATGCGCGCGCGTTGCGCGAGATGCTCGACCGCTCCGGGTCGGACGCGATCATCGCCGCGGCCGCGGCCTGGTGCCGGGCGCGCACTCGCACCACCGGCCGCGCCGACCTCGACCTGCTGATGAACCGCAATTTCCTGTTCACCGCGATGTATGCCTGGGGCCGCACCATCGACACCGAACAGCTCGTCGGTGTCACCTCGCGCAGCCCGCGCTACTACGTGTCGGCCGCGTACTGGGACCGCGATGCGATGCTGTGGAGTTTTCCCGGCCTGCTCGACATCGATCCGCAACTGGCGCGCGACGCGCTCGAGTACGCGCTGACCCTGCAGCTGCGCAACACCGGCACGCACAGCCGCTTCATCGACGGCGTCGTGCTCGAGGACGGCTTCCAGCTCGATGAGGCGGTGGCGCCGCTGGTGGCGCTCGGCGCCTACCTGCGCGCCACCGGCGATGCCGCATTCGTGGGCGCGCACCGCGAGGCGATCGCGCTGCTGCGCGACCGGCTGCTCGGGCGCTACGACGCCGCGGTCGGCCTGTACTCCTCGCTGCAGGATTCGCAAGACGAGTACCAGAAGCTGCCATTCATCACCTACGACAACGTGCTCGCCTGGCGGGCCCTGACGGAACTGTCGGCGCTGTACGGCGCGCTGCGCGACGACGCGGCGGCGGCCGACATGAAGCGCCGCGCGGCTTCGCTCCACGCGGCGATCATGGCGCACGCCGTGACCGGCACGGCGCCCGGCGCAGGCGGCACGATCTTCGCCTCGGCCACCGACGGCGCGAATTTTGCGACCACCGACATCCCGCCCGGTTCGCTGATGAAGCTGCCGGCGCTCGGCTTCATCGCCGAGGATGATCCGCTGTTCCGCCGCACCTACGATTGGCTGCACTCGCCCAACTACCGGTATTCGTATTCCGACCGCCGCTACGGCCTGCCGGGCAGCTACCGCCTGCCGATCACGACCTCGTGGGTGATCGCCGACGAATTGCGGCTCAAGCGCGGGCACGATCGCGCGGCGGAGATCCTGCTGGCGAGCCCGTGGGATGGGGGCATCGTCTCGGAGGGCATCGATCCCGACACCGCCCGCATGGACTATGCCGGGCGCGCCTTCGCGACCGCCGCCGGCTACGTGGCGCATGCCCTCTGCGACTCGGCCTGCCTCAAGCGCTGATCCGCCGCGCGAGTCGCGAATTGACAGCGCCACCATGCAGCCCATAGCATGATGTAAACGTTTACGATGCACATAAAATGCGAATAAACATGCACGCTGCCCGACACGCCCCAGGCTTCCTCGGCATCACCCTCGCCGCATCCTTGATCGCCGCGCTGGCGCTGCGATCGTTCCCCGCCGACGCGCTGCAGCCTCCTGCGCCGCCGCTGCATACCGGGCTGTACGACCCGGCGATCGAGGCCAGGGTCGAAGCCCTGCTGAAGAGGATGACGCTCGATGAGAAGGTCGGGCAGCTGGCGCAATATTCGGCCGGCCAGCCGACGGGCCCCGGCACCGGCCGCACCGATTACAACGACATGCTCGCGCACGGCCAGATCGGCGCGCTGTTCAACATCTCCACGGCGCGCGAGACCAACGCCTACCAGCACATCGCGGTCGAGAAATCCCGCCTGCACATCCCGGTGGTGTTCGGGCTCGACGTGATCCACGGCTTCCGCACCGAATTCCCGATCCCGCTCGGCCTCGCCTCGAGCTGGGACCCTGCCCTGGTCGAGCAGGCGGCGCGGGTCGCCGCGCGCGAGGCCTCGGCCACGGGTATCCGCTGGACCTTCTCGCCGATGGTCGACATTGCGCGCGATGCGCGCTGGGGCCGCATCGCCGAAGGCGCCGGCGAGGATCCATTCCTCGGTTCGGCCATGGCCGTTGCCTATGTGCGCGGCTACCAGGGCGAAAGGCTCGATGCCCCCGACAGCATCGCAGCCTGTGCCAAGCACTACGTCGGTTATGGCGCTACCGAGGGCGGCCGCGAATACAACAGCACGGAGATCTCCGAACACACGCTGCGCCAGTACTACCTGCCGCCGTTCCACGCGGCCGTCAACGCCGGCAGCGCGACCATCATGAGCGCGTTCAATTCGCTCAACGGCGTGCCCTCCTCGGCCAATCCGTTCACGCTGACCCAGGTGCTGCGCAACGAATGGGGATTCCGCGGCGTCGTCGACAGCGACTGGACCGCCGTCGCGGAGCTGGAGGCGCACGGCATCGCCAATGACGGCGCCACGGCCGCGCGCAAGGCTTTCCTGGCCGGCGTCGACATGGACATGGTCTCCAGCCTCTACCACGACCATCTCGCCGACCTGGTGCGCTCCGGCCAGGTGCCGATGGCACGGCTCGATGAGGGCGTGCGGCGCGTGCTGCGGCTGAAATTCGCGCTCGGCCTGTTCGACCACCCGTATGTCGACGAATCGCAGGAGGCCGGCGCGATGCTGCGCCCCGAGTACGTGCAGCTCGCGCGCACCGCAGCCGAGCGCTCGCTGGTGCTGCTGAAGAACGCGCCCGCCGCGAACGGCGCGCCGGTGTTGCCGTTGCCGTCCGGTGCGCACGACATCGCGTTGATCGGTCCGCTCGCGGATGATCCGCCGAACATGCTCGGCTCCTGGGCGGGCCTCGGCAAGGCGCAGGATGTCACCTCGCTCCACAGCGCGCTGGCCGCGCGCGTCGGCGAATCGCACCTGCTGCATGCACGTGGCGCCGGCATCCTGGACGGCACCGAGGCCGACATCGCCGATGCGGTCGCGACCGCCGGGAAAGCCGACGTGGTCATCCTCGCGCTCGGCGAGGACGCCGGCACGATGACGGGCGAGGCGGCCTCGCGCACCTCGCTGGGGCTCCCCGGACACCAGCAGCAGCTGCTCGAACGCGTCGTCGCCACCGGCAAGCCGGTGGTGCTGATCGTGTTCAGCGGCCGGCCGCTGACGCTCCCGTGGGCCTTCGAGCATGTGCCCGCCGTGCTGGCGGCGTGGTTCCCGGGCATCCAGGCGGGCCCGGCGATCGTCGACACGCTGTTCGGCGATGCGAATCCGAGCGGCCACCTCGTGGTGAGCTGGCCGCGCAGCGTGGGCCAGGAGCCGCTGTACTACAACGCGCTCAACACCGGCCGCCCGGCCGATAGATTCGATCTGTCGAAGCCCGCGGTCGGCGGAGGCGATGACAAGTACGTTTCCCGTTACATCGACCAGCAGAACAGCCCACAGTATCCCTTCGGCTACGGGTTGTCCTACACGAGCTTCGGCTATGGCCCGGTCTCGCTCAGCGCCCATGAGCTGAGCGCCGCGGCGCTGGACCAGGCGCTGCACGGGGCTGCGGGCGCGCACGTGCTGAGCGCCAGCGCCGAGGTGACCAACACCGGCACGCGCGCCGGCGTCGAGGTCGTGCAGCTGTACGTCGGGCTCCGGGGCACGAGCGTCGCGCAGCCCGTGCGCGCCCTCGCCGGTTTCCAGCGCGTCTCGCTGGCGCCTGGCGAGACGAAGCGCGTCAGCTTCGAACTCGGCCCCGAGGCCTTCGCCCTGTGGAATGCCGACCAGAAATTCGCTGTCGAACCGTCCGCCGCCCGCGTGTGGATCAGCCCGGATTCGGCGCGCGGCACCCCGGTGGAACTCCAGATCGTTCGTTGAGCCGCGGCGGCGGGAATGCTGCCTAAGCGATTGATTTCCGGTCGTTAAGAGCTTAAATTGATCCTCTCCTTCAGGGGATTGGGGGAAGGGGTTGGCAGCAACGATCAAGGACGTGGCGTTGCGCGCGCGCGTGTCGACGGCATCCGTCTCCCGCGTGCTGAACGGGAGCGGCGCCGTCACCGAACTGACCCGCCAGCGCGTGCTGCGCGCCGCACAGTACCTGCGCTACACCCCGCACGAGGCCGCACGGAGCCTGATCACCCGCCGCACGCGCACGATCGGCGTGCTGCTACCCGACATCCACGGCGAATATTTCTCGGAGCTGATCCGCGGCATCGACCGCGCGGCGCGCGCCCACAACCTGCACCTCCTGGTATCGAGCTCGCACGGCGATGCCGGCGAAGCGGCGCTGGCACTGCGCGCCATGAATGGACGCGTGGACGGCGTGCTGGTCATGTCCCCTTACCTGGACGCGAAGTCGCTGGACGCCGCGCTGCCGCCGACGCTGCCCGCCGTGCTGCTCAATACGCCCGAGGAAGCCGGCCGCGCTCCGGCCTTCGTCATCGACAACTTCGGCGGCGCGCGCAGCATGGTCGAGCACCTGCGTTCGCTCGGCCACCACCGCATCGCGCACATCGCCGGGCCCGACGGCAACTACGAATCCGCCGAACGCCTGCGCGGCTTCGAAGCGGCGCTCGGACCCGCGCTGGCCGCGAAGGCGCTGGTGCTGGCGGGTAATTTCACCGAGGAATCCGGTTACCAGGCCGGCCGGAGGCTGGCCGCCGCGCAGGCGCGGCCCAACGCCGTTTTCGCGGCCAACGACATGATGGCCATCGGCTGCCTGCTGGCCCTGCGCGATGCGGGCGTGCGCGTGCCCGAAGGCATCGCACTCGCCGGGTTCGACGACATCCCGATCGCGCGTTACATCAGTCCGCCACTGACCACGGTACGCGCGCAGACCACGGAGCTCGGGCAGCAGGCGCTCGAGGAGCTGGCGCGTGCGATCGCGGAGCCGGGCAGCACGCAGCCCGAACGGCGCACCTTGAGCACGCAACTGGTGATCCGCGAGTCGTGCGGCAGTGGCAACCGGTGAATCGCCCGCAGCGGGCTCCTACATGGGCTTGGCTCGACAGAATCTGTCGATGAACTGCTGGTGCGAGGGCATGACATTGAGATTGGACTGGATGACCTTTTCCACCTGATTCAGGAACGGCTCGAGGTCCTTTTCCGGGAAGGTATTGATGACCGGCGGATAATCTTCCGGAATGATGCCTTGCCCGATCATGACCTGGACCCAGCTGGGCACCGAGAACAGATCGCCTGATTTCGGGTATATGCGCGCGCTCTCCCTGAACAGATCCATGGTCTCCTGCAGGCTGGCGGGGATTTCCATGGTCCGGCAATGAGCCCAGAAAGGCGTGTCTTCGCGGGTCGATGCGCGGTAGTGGAGAATCAGGAAGTCCCGGATGTTCTCGAACTCGAAGGTGATCTGCTTGTTGTACAGCGCCTGCAGATGGGGACTCATGTCCTTGCGGGGGAAACTGAGTGCGAGCTTGGCGATGCCGATCTGGATCAAGTGTATGGCTGTTGATTCCAGCGGTTCGAGGAAACCAGCCGACAGGCCAATGGCCACGACATTCTTTCTCCACGGTTCGGGCCTGAATCCAGCCGTGAAGGGAATCTTCCTGGGCTCGGCCAATGGCTTGCCATCGAGGCCGGCCAGGAGCTCCTTCCGGACGTCGTCGTCACTGATGAACGCGCTCGAATACACGTAGCCATTTCCGACGCGGTGCTGCAGCGGTATGCGCCACTGCCACCCGGCCGACTTGGCTGTCGAGCGCGTGTAGGGGACGGGCGGCTCGACATTGCTGCAGGGCACCGCCATGGCCCGGTCACACGGGAGCCACTGGGTCCAGTCGCGGTAGGGTGACTTGAGCGTCTCTCCGATCAGGAGTCCCCTGAAGCCGCTGCAATCAATGAAGAAATCCGCCGAGAGTTCCTCGCCGGTGGCGAGCTTCACGCTCCTGATGAACCCATTGCCAGGGTCCTGGATCACCTCGACGACCTTGCCCTCGACACGCCTGACGCCGGCCCGCTCCGACAAGGTACGCAGGTAGCGCGCATAGAGTGACGCGTCGAAGTGATACGCGTAGGCGATGTCGGCGAGCGGCGAGTTCTTGGGCGCATCGACTGGCGTCGCCATGAACTTGTTGGCGCGGGCCGCGAGGACGTTGAACGAGTACCGGGCAAGGTCTCCGCCAATCCCCTTGAGCCTGGCGCGGGTCCAGAAGTGGTGGAAGGGATGTGTATCGACGTCATATCCGAGCGTGCCGAAGCCGTGGATATAGGCGTCGCCCTTCTTTCCCCAGTCGACGAATTCGATGCCCAGCTTGAACGTGCCCTGGGTCTCGCGCACGAACTCCACTTCGTTGATGCCGACGAGCGTGTTATGCGCCTTGATGTGGGGAATCGTCGCTTCACCGACGCCGATGGTCCCGATGTCGTCTGACTCCACCAGCGTCAATTGCACCTGGGAGCCCAGGAGCTTCGAGAGTGCGCTGGCGGCCATCCATCCAGCCGTTCCGCCACCGACGATCAGTACCTTGGCAACCGGCTCCGCGCTCATCTGGCGTGCCCCTCAGATCGAATGATTGCCAGTCAATATACAGGACGGCGTGCGTCTCGACGTTGAGCCGCCGCAATCCAACGGGCGCAGAAAAGAAAAGGGCGGAGTGATCGGCCGCTCGCCAGTCACTCCGCCCTGAATCACCCGGTACAGTTTACCAGCTGAAACCTGCCGTGATCTTCAGCGTGCGAGGCACTCCGAGGATCGGCCCGCCGTCCTTGTTGTACTTGACTATCGGGTTTGCAGGATAATTCCACGTCACGCTCTCGGCGCCCGGATCCCAGATCATCGTGTTCGTCACGTTGAGGATATCAAGCCTCAAGTACGCCTTGGCGAGTCGCGACACCTGGAAGTTCTCGGTCACCGCGAGATCCAGGTTGCGTTCCCCCAGGGTCCCCGAGGGGCGCCCAGAGCCTGCGACCAGCCAGTTGTTCCAGTCCTTCGGGTCGGTGCTGCCGCCATTGCACTGCAAGACACTACCGCAACTCGTCGAGAACGTTGCCCCAATGGGCGTCGCCAACGTGAGCTTGCCGCTGAAGATCAATCCCCACGGCCCGTCGATCGAGCCGGTCGTCACCAGGCGGTGCCGCGCGACGACGGGGCTGGACAGCAGCGGGAATGCATAAGGCGTCGCGAAATCGAACTGGTACAGATTTCCGGTGTTATAGCTGTAGTCGTCCGACACCCTGGCGTTCGAGTAGGTGTACGCGAAGTGCACGGTCCAACCCGATTCCTTGGTGTACGGCTTCTCGGCGGAGATCAACACCTGCGTGTTCTTGTCGCGAGCGGCGTTGTCCCAGAGGACCAGGTTGGCGTTGGCGCCCGGCGGGAATCCCTGCGGCTTGAAGTTATTGCTGCACCAGGCCGGAGCGTAGCCATCGGATGTACCCCAGCCGCAATTGGCGAGGTATCCACCCGCGGCGTTCCGGAACCCGAGCCAGCCGACCAGGCGGTTGTAGCTGTCGACTTCGGACAGCGCGACGCTGGTGTTCCAGCCGCCCAGCTGGTTTCGCATGCCAATCGTGAACTGGTCCGAATACGGCATCTTGATGTGGTTATTGACCACGTCGAGTTCGCTGTAGAACGCGTTCTGGCTGAGCGTCTGGATGCCCGCCAGCGTCGAATAACTGTCGTTCCACGTGAGGCAGCCATTGTCGCCAGGCTGGCAGCTGCCCGAATACAGCGGGTCGTTGAACGTGGCCGTGACGCTGTTGGCGGTCTTGGTGGATTCAAAAGCCAACTTCTGGAATTCATTGATGTCGTAGCTGCGGCCCCAGCCACCAAAGATGACGTGCTTCTGGTCACCGTTCAGGTCGAACGAAAGCCCAAGGCGCGGCTGGAAGTTGTTCGCCGGCGGCTTGCGGTTTGACCCGTTGCTGATGTAATCGCCGATGTTGATGCCACCCTTCGCGAGCGCCTCCGCGTAAGACTCGCCGGGGGTGCCACCACCAGCCGCCGGATAGTCGGCAGCCAGCGCGTCGGTCAGGATGGACGGCGTGATGTGATTCTTCCAGAAATCGAGGGCGTCGTAGTCCCAACGCAGGCCGATGTTGGCCTGCAAGCGCGGCGTGATCTGCCAGTCGTCCTGGGCGAACAGGCCGTACTGGTGGTCTCCGTAGCTCAGGGCGGGATTTCCGAAAGACCCAACCAGCGGACTGTAGGAAGCCTGATACGGCGTCGGGTCTACCCCTGTTGGGCTCACGAGGTAGGTATAGGACACGCCTTGTCCCTGGACCTGAGAGCCGAACGTGAGCGCCGAATGCTTGAACCCCGCCTTGATCGTGTGGCGGCCGGCGAGTTCAATGTCGTTCCACGTGATCGAATCGGCGAAGGTGACGCCCTTCTGGGATTCGTTGTGCACGCCACTGGGCCCGATTCCGCCGACCTGGATCAGCAGCTGGGGACCATTGTTCAGGTAATTGTAGATGCGCTGGGGATTCTCCGAATCTGGCGATGACCCGTTGGAGGCATCCTGATAGGACAGCGACAGGTCATTGGTCCAGCCATCCGCGAAGTGCTGCCAGCGCAGGTTGACCCGCTCGTTCTTGTTGGTGACCTGCGAAGCGGCACTGGCTGCGGTTTGTCCCGCGGCACCGGAGACCGAAGTCTCGTGGCGATGCAAATCCCACAATTCCAGGCGATCGTTTGAGCTGGGCTCCCAATCGAGCTTGGCGAAGAACAGCGTCTCCTTGAACGGATTGCTGGTGGGACCAAATTGCGAGGCCACGTCGGGTGGCAGCAACGCCTGGGCCTGCGATGTCGTCAGGCCACTCGATGAGGCCGGGAACACGGTGTTCGGGAGCTGGAGGTTCTTGTTCTCCAACGTGGCAAAGAAATGCATCTTGTCGGTAATGATCGGGCCGCCGAACGAGACGCCATACTCGTAGGTCTTGCCGGGCTTCTTTTCTCCCGCAACTACCTCGGCCGGAATCTTCGCTCGCAGGCTATCGCTCGTGTAATTTGCAAAGGCATCTCCGCTGAAGGTGTTCGTCCCGGATTTCGTCTGGGCCACGATTGCAGTGGAGGAGAGTTGATCGAACTCGGCCTTGTAGTTGCTGGTGATGACCTTGTATTGATCGATCGCCGACTGCGGGAACGGATTGCCAGGGTCTCCCTCATTGGCATTCAGGTCGGCGCCGGCCTGTCCCGAGATACCACCCGACACAAAATCCTTCATGCCGATGCCGTCAATGTAGACATTGACCGTTCCGGCTTCCATCGTGCCGCCACGCAACGAGGTATTGCCGCGGCCATCGACGTTAAACTGCACGCCTGCAACGGAGTCGGCAAACTCGAGGAAGTTGCGGGTGATCTGCGGGATCGTCTGGATCTCGCGGTTAGAGATGATGCCGCTGACTTCCGAGGTGCGGGTTTCAACCAGGCGCTTCCCGGTAATCACCACTTCTTCAGGGGCAGCGACCAGATCGAGGTGGCCAATCGTTGCCACGCTCAACACGACTTCCTTGCTGTTGCCCCCGTTGGTGACCGTGT
>Ga0335070_10006266_pt1 | contig 13999 bp, 9 predicted proteins | sample Lox_Sample_13_FD_206722 | JGI IMG/M metagenome (GOLD analysis project Ga0335070, IMG submission 206722) | Soil microbial communities from Loxahatchee National Wildlife Refuge, Florida, United States - Lox_Sample_1.3 | ecosystem: Environmental > Terrestrial > Soil > Wetlands | place: USA: Florida... | reverse complement strand
CCGGATCAGGGCGCGAGAGCGCAGTGCGAGGCCGCGGGTCTCGACGCCGTGGGGAGCGTCTCGTTGGACGCGCTCGACGCCATCGGGCGCCGGCTCGCGAAGATCGATCGCTTCTCCCGGGCGCCGCTCACGACCTTGCAGGAAGGCGCTCCGGGCGGCGAAGCGAGGAGCGATTCGCCGTGAGCTCGCTCCGAGAATCCCACGAGGCCCGGCGCGTCGAACCCATACGGTGTAATGCCATGAAGTGCACGATTCCTGGAGTCCTGCTCGCGGCCCTCGTGTGGCTCGGGGCCCCGCCTGGCGCGGCGGACCCCGAGTCGCCGGCCGCGCCGCCCATTCGCATCCTGATCGACGCACCGAAGACTGGCGAGAAGGTGCAGAACAAGGTGCACCAGGCGCCGATCCGAGGAACCGCGGTCGCGGCGGGCGAGCGTCCCGCGCTCTTCGACGTGATGATCGTGATCGACATCTCCGGCTCGACCAAGGCCGCGAGCGGCGTCGACGTCGACGGGGATGGCATCGTCGGAATCAATCCGCAGTTCGAGCTCATGCCGGCGGGCACGTATCCGGACGGCACGGTCTCGACCGATCCGGACGACAGCATCCTCGCCGCGGAGGTCAAGGCGGCCGACTCCCTGATCGCCAGCCTCGAGCAGAGCGGAAGGATCCGCGTCGGCATCATCACGTTCTCGGGCGAGATGAACGACCAGGGCATGCGCCGGTCCTACGACCAGCAGGACGCCTGGCTCGAAGTGCCGCTCTCCTCGGACTTCGCCGCTGCGCGCCGGCGTCTGCAGGCGATCCTGGCGCGCGGGCCCTACGGCGGCACGAACTTCGCGGCCGGGATCCGGCTCGCCATCACCGAGCTCGCGGGCCTGTCGGGAGCCGTGTCGCAGCCCAGGCCCGACGCGAAGCGGGTCGTGCTGTTCCTGACCGACGGGCTGCCCACGTTCCCGATCGGCTCCGGCAGCGTGTCGGATCCGGGCGACGTAGAGGCCGCCCTGACGGCCGCGAGGCTCGCCCACAAGGCGGGAATCACGATCAACACCTATGCGCTCGGCCCGAACGCGCTGACGAACCCCTTCGCGGCGACCGAGGTCGCGCGCATCACGCTCGGCAACTACCTGGCGGTGCAGAACCCCGGGAACATCGTGTCGTTCCTGCAGGGCGTGTCGTTCGCCAACGTCGACGACGTGGTGCTCACCAACCTCACGACCCGGGAAGTCTCCTACGACGTGAGTCTCAAGCCCGACGGATCGTTCTCGGGCTTCGTACCGGTGCGGGAGGGGCAGAATCGCGTACGCGTCACGGCGCTGTCTTCCGACGGGACGAGCGCCAGCATCGACGTCGACCTCGATTTCGAGACCGCGGGTCTGTCGGAACGCGAGCTCGCGCTGGAGCTCGAGAGGGTCCGCGAGCGCAACAAGCAGCTGATGCTGCTGGTCGAGCGCGAGCGCATCCAGCGATTCCGGGACCAGCAGCGCAAGCAGCTGGAGCTCGGGACCGAGAGCGGCGACGTCACGGGCCAGAAGCCGAAGCAGTAGCTCTGCGGAGCGATGGCTAGAGCGGAACCAGAGCGGGGTCCGAGATCTCGCGGCGCACCAGCTTGCCGTTCTCGTAGATCGAAGTGATGTCCGCGACGCCGTCGCCGTTGCGGTCCTCTTCGCGTCGCACGAGGACAGCCTTGCCATCCTTCACGTCGTAGATCTCGGTCACGTCGGGCTTGCCGTCGCCGTTCGTGTCCTTCTCGATGCGCGACACCAGCTCGCCCCCCGCATACTCTCGGTACTCGGTCCATGTGTCGGGACGGCCGTCGCGATCCTGATCCTCGACCGAGCGCACCTTCACCTTGTTCTGGTAGGTGACGACGAGGTCGAACTTGCCGTCGTTGTTGGCGTCGTACTTCTCCTCGACGAGCGCTCCGTTGTCGTAGGTGTAGAAGGCGTCCTTGACCCCATCGCCGTCGCGGTCGACCACGCGGGTTGTCATGCGGTCGTCGCGGTAGGTCTCCCAGGTATCCGGCTTCCCGTCCCCGTTGGTATCCAGCACGCGTGAGGTCAGCTTGCCCTTCGTGTAGGTGCTCCAGGTGTCCAACACACCGTCGTAGTTCTGATCCTGCTCCTTGCGGAGCAGGATGCCCGTCTTCGGGTCGTAGTAGCGGATCTCCTCGGGCTTCCCATCGCGGTCGGCATCGAGCGTCCGCTTCACGACCTCGATCTCGTTCTTGTTGTCGCCCCAGGCGCCGGCGGGAATCTTGACCTTCTCCTTGTCGAAGATCGCCATCGGCAGCTCGCGATCCTTCGGAGCCTCGGGCGCGGTGCGCGGATCCGCGCGCTCGGCGAGGTTGCCGTCCTGACCCTTGTCCTGCGACGCCGGCGGGGTCTCGATCTGCTTGAGCAGCTCCTCCTGACGGTGCAGCTCTTCCTCGATCTGGTTCTCGAGCACTTCGCCTCGCGCCGACTCCTGCTCGATCTGGCGCTCGACCTGCTCCTCGCGCTGCTGCTCGTCGGCGTCCGGGTCCCCGGCGCCTCCCCGGCCACCCCCGCCGCCGCCTCCTCCTCCTCCGCGGCTCGGGCCCGACGAGCGGCTGAGGGGGACGTGCCCGGTGATGGCCGAGTAGATGAGGAGCGTGCCCGCGCCGACGGCCGCGCCGATCGGGCCCGCCTGCGCGCCGATCACGGCACCTAACACCATGCCGTCGACGGCGCTCTGCACGCGGTCCATTGCCGTAGGTCCCGGGGGTCCCGCCGACACCGGGGGATCCGGCTCCTGGTCGTCGGAGGTCGGATCTCCGGGAGGTTTGTTCGGGTCGGCTCGCGACTGCTGCGCGGGCGATGCGTTCGGATCCGCCGGGGGCGTGCTCTGGCGCGACGCGCAGCCTCCGAGGGGCGTGCTGGCAATCGCGACGCCGAGCAGCAACGCGAGCGCGGGCTTCACCATGGCGACCGCGCCGCAGGATAGCAGTGTTCGTGATGTCATTCGCACGAATGTGTTCGATTCCCCTCGGATTTTTCGACGCGCCGCGGCAGCCTGGAAAGGCAGATCGCTTGCAGGTCGGGCGCAGCTCGGGACCGGGCCGTGGCGCAGGCTCGGATTGCAACTCTTGAGGTGCCTTCGGCTTTTCGTCTGATGTCCGCCCAGGCGCGCGGCGGCTGACCCCGGCTCCCGCTCGCGACCCGGGGCGATCTGCGCTAACGCAATGCGACTGGCCGGAGTGGTGGAGAGCGGCGTGGGACTCACGCTGATCCGCAAGAGCGAAGGCGCCCCCCCGAAGAAGAACCCGAGGATCGCACTCGTGCTCGCAGGGGGCGCCGTGTCCGGCGGTGCCTTCAAGGTCGGCGGGCTCAAGGCGCTGAACGACTTCTTCGTCGAGCGCAAGGTCACCGACATGGACATCTATGTCGGGCTGTCCGCCGGAGCCATCCTCGGCGCATCGCTCGCCGCGGGGATCACTCCCGACGAGATGATCAAGGTCCTCGATGGAACCAGCACGCGCCTGGATCAGCTCCGTCCGTTCGATTTCTATCACCCGAACTGGTCGGAGTTCATGGGCCGCCCGGCGAAGTTCGGATACGACCTGCTGACGTATCTGCCCAGTATTGCCGCCGACTTCGCCCGCGGCCTGCCCGGTCTGCCCGATGCGGTCGGACCGTCGGCTCGCGAATTCCTGCGCAGTCCTTCCTACACGCGCTTCGAGGCGCTGACGATGGCGCTGCTCGATCACGTCTCGCCCAAACGCGAGATCCCGGCGCTGACCAACCACATCCCGAGCGGCCTCTTCGACAATTCGAGTCTCGAGCGCTGGCTGCGCCGCAGCCTCGAGAAGATCAAGATGCCGAACGACTTCAGGGCCTTCGAGCGGAAGCGCCACTCGCGGCTCTACATCACGGCGTGTGATCTCGACACCGCCGAGCGCGTGATCTTCGGATCCGACGAGAGCTGCGAGCTGACAATCTCCCAGGCGGTCCAGGCATCGACTGCGCTGCCCATCTTCTACAAGCCCGCGCGCATCAATGGCGTCGACTACGTGGACGGTGGCGTTAGACACACCGCAAACATCGACGTGGCCATCGAGAAGGGCGCCGACCTGATCATCTGTTACAACCCGTTCCGCCCGTTCCTGAATCGGGTCGACGAGGACGACGGGCGCACGCGGTACTTCGCGGACGGGCGATATCTCGCGGATCGCGGCCTGAAGGTCGTGATCAACCAGGTCTTCCGCACGCTGCTGCACTCCCGCCTCAAGCTCGGGATCCAGCGCTACCTCGACGACGACCGCTTCCAGGGCGACATCGTTCTGCTCGAGCCGCGCGAGCGCGATGCCAATTACTTCGCAACCAACCCGCTGGCCTTCTGGAAACGCGCCGAAGCGGTCGAGCATGGCTTCGAATCCGTCCGCACGACGATCGAGCAGAACTACGACCAGCTCCAGGCGGTGTTCCAGCGCTACGGGCTGCGCATGGATCGGACCGCGGCGCGGCGCCGGGCCGAGCGCGCCCGTGTCGCCCAGGGCTGGGAGGCCGACACCGAGGCCGAATCCCGGGAGGAGGCGCCCTCGCTCCGCCTGGTGGGAGGCTGAAACGTCCGACCTGTCGTGGCGGCCGTCGCTCGGATCCTCTACTGTGTAGAACCTGTTTCAGGCCGGACGAGGGGCGGGGCCGACGCCAGGCCAGCCGGGCGCGAGGCTTGATTTCCGATCTGGCGAAGCGGTCATGGCCTGTCGGCGCGAGGCGTTCGGATGTGCACCCTGATCGCCCTGCACCGCTGCATCGCCGGTGCGCCCCTCGTCGTAGCGGCCAATCGAGACGAGTTCTTCGAGCGGCCGGCCGAGGGTCCCTCGGTGCGCCGCTCTCCTTGGGGGCCGATCGTGGCGCCTCGTGACGTGCGTGCGGGAGGTACCTGGCTCGGAGTGAACGCCCACGGTGTATTCGCCGCACTCACCAACCGCCGCTGCGCGGAGCCCGATCCGACGCGGCGCTCGCGGGGACTGCTCGTGCTGGAGGCGCTCGCGGCACCCGATGCCGCAGAGGCCGCCGGCGCGCTCGAGGGCCTCCCCATCGACGCCTACAACCCCTTCAACCTTCTCGTCGCGGACGGCGCGACGGCGCACCTCGTGACCTATGAGGGCAAGGCGGAGCGCTTCGACCTCGAGGCCGGAGCGCACGTCGTCGGCAATGTCCACCCATCGGATCGCTCGGGCAAGCTCGAGCGCTTGCGACGAGACGTGCTGCGCGCGAGCGCGGCACCCTCATCCTCGGTTCTCGACGAGCTCGCGGGCGTCTGCCGGAGCCACGTCGGCGATGGACCGCTCGACTCGGCCTGCGTACACACGAGTTCGTACGGCACGCGCAGCTCGGTGCTATTGCGCATCGGCGGACCCGGCGAGAGAGAGCTCCGCTACGCGGAAGGCCCCCCGTGTCGGAACCCGTATCGCGATTTCACTGCCCTCTTCGGCGCGCTCGACCCGGTCGGGTCGGCGGAGAGAGCGACGACGTGAGGAAGACCCGTTGAGACGCATCGGCAGCAACATCCGCAAGCAGAATTCCGAAGCCAAGGCGAATCGCATCGTCCGCAACATCATCAAGTACAGCGACGAAGAGAAGCCGCGAAACGACTATCCGCGCCGCATCGTGTCGCCCGTCAGCCCGTCGGCGTGCTGTCGCGACGAGAACCGCGAGATGGTCGGGAACACGCGCGAGATCGACGGCTTCAAGTTCTGCTACAAGATCTGCGTGGTGTGCGGTCACGCCGTGAAGTTCTACTTCCCGGCGGCGGGCACGACGAGCACGGCGGTCAAGGAGTACCGCCAGTGGAAGCGCTACATGGTTCAGTGAGGGGCGCGACCGGCTCTGCGACCCACGCGAGGCGGCTCCGGCCGCCTCGTTTCGTTTCGAGGGACCTCGTGGCACGCGACCGCGCGCACGCGGAGATCCACGACGCCGACGACGCGGCGGCGTGGCTCCGCGGGTTGATCGACGTCGAGAAGAAACCGGACTGGCCGTACCGGCGCATGTCGCTCGAGCCGATCCGCAAGCTGCTCGAGCGAATGGGCCATCCGGAGCGCGGCCTCCCGGTCGTGCACATCGCGGGATCGAAGGGCAAGGGCAGCACGGCCCTGATGACCGAGGCGATCTTGCACGCCTGCGGACACCGCGTGGCCACGTTCACCTCCCCGCACCTCGAGCGTTGGACCGAGCGCTTCCGCGTCGGCGCCATGGAAGTGGACGGTTCCCACCTCGCGGCCGCCGTGCGCGCGGTCCAGCCTCACGCGGACGCGCTCCGGGAGGCGGATCCGCCCGGGGCGCCGACCTTCTTCGACGCCACGACCGCCGCGGCCTTCTGGCTGTTCCGCGATGCGGGCGTCGATTGCGCGATCCTCGAAGTGGGTCTCGGCGGGCGCCTCGACTCCACCAACGCCTGCGAGCCCGCCGTGACCTGCGTGACGAGCATCGAGCTCGAGCACACGGATCGTCTGGGAAGCACGCTCGGCCTGATCGCCGCCGAGAAGGCCGGGATCCTCAAGCCGGGTGTTCCGGCAGCTCTCGGTGCGCTCCCGGACGAAGCCATGGAAGTGGCTCTGCAGCGCGCTCGCGAAGTCGGTGCTCCCGTCTTCCGTCTGGGAAGGGAATTCGGAGGCGATCTGTTGCGTGAGGATCTCGATGGCCTGAGCGTGCGCCTCTGGGACGGACCGCTCGAAGCGACGCTGCGCCTGCCGGTGCTCGGGGCGACGCAGGCTCACAACGCCGCACTCGCGATGGCCTGTGCCCGGCGACTGCTCGGCGAGTCGTTCGCGGGCGAGGATCTCGGCGCGGCCGTGGAGGCATCGCTCTCTCGCGTGTCGCTGCCGGGGCGGATCGAGGTGATCTCGCGACGTCCCTGGCAGATCGTCGACGCGGCCCACACGGCCGCCTCCGCGCGCGCGCTCGCAGCCGTGCTCGCCCGGTTCGGACGCCCGCTCCACCTCGTGCTGTCGATCTCCGCGGGCAAGGACACGGATTCGATCCTCGAGGCTCTGCTGCCGCTCGCGGACGCGCTCACGGTGACCCGGGCCGAGCCGGCGCGCTCCCTCGATCCCGTGCAGATCGCCGCGCTCGCGCGTCGCGTCGCGCCGCCGCTCGCGTCGCGAGTCGTGCCGAACCCGCACCTCGCCGTGCGATCCGCGCGGGAAGCGTGTCCCGACGACGCAGTCCTGTGCGTGGCCGGGTCCGTCTATCTGGCGGGGATCGCGCGCAGCGTTCTGCGCGCGGGTTCCTGAAGCCGCGGCGGCTCGCACGGAGGCGAGAGCCGTCCCGAGGCATGAAAGCCCGGGCCGGCTCGTCGCGTCTCCGCGACGGGAGGGGCAGCCGGCCCGGGCCTCATGGACCTTGTCTGCAGTGACGCCCCTCGAGAGAGCAAGCCGCATGCCAGCGCCGGGCTGCATGTGCGCTTGTCGCGGCGAAGTGCGCGGAAGTCGGTCGCTATCCCGGGTGCGAAGTCGCCGGTGGCGGCAACACGCCCGCGGCATGCCGGCAGCGAGTCGGCAGCGCCACCCGCGTGGGTGACACAAATCGCGTCACCGCGCGGACGCGAGTGGGCGCTGCAACCGTTCCGCGATCGCCCGGATGTGCGCCGGCGTGGTGCCGCAGCAGCCGCCCACGATCCGTGCGCCCGCGGCGACCCAGCGCGCTGCGTGTCCGGCGAACTCCTCGGGCGGACAATCCTCGCTTCGCTCGAAACCGGACGCGTCGTCGGGCTTTCCCAGATTTGCGTAGGCGCCGAAGGGAAGCCCCGCGCGCGAAAGTGCCGGCAGACAAGCGGGCACGTTGCTCGGCGGCAGACAGTTCACGAGCACGGCGCAGGCACCCGCGTCCCGCACCGCGCGCGCCGCGGATTCGAGCGGCTCGCCGGAGAGCAGCGTCGCCCCGTTCCAGCAGATGAAGCTCGCGAGCGCGGCGAGACCTTCGGCGCGCGCCGCGCGCGTAGCGGCCACTGCCTCCCTCTCGGAGTTCATGGCTTCCACGAGGATCGCGTCGACGCCCGCGTCGGCGAGGTTGCGCGCGTGGAGCGCGTGCTCCCGCGCGAGGTCGCCGGCTCCCGGCACGAGATCCGGCCGGTAGCAGTCCTCGAGTGGCGGGGCGGAGCCGACCACGAAGACGCGGGACCCACCGGCGTGCGCTCCCGCTCGCGCCAGCCGCACGGCGGTGCGCGTGAGCTCGGCGGCCCGTTCGGCGAGGCCGCCGCGAGCGAGCGTGCGTCGCTGGGTGCGAAAGGTGTTGGCGGTGATCACCTCGGCTCCCGCGGCCGCGTAGTCGGCGTGGATCCGCTCGAGCACGTCGGTGTGGCCCAGCAGCGCAGATGCGGACCAGAGCGGAAGCGCGGTCGGAATGCCGCGCCGCTCGAGCTCCGTACCGGTTGCGCCGTCCAGCAGCACGACCGTGCCCTCGCGCAGCCGCGCCTCGAGTCCGCCCCGCTGCGGCTCCATCCGCCGGTATACTCCGCGCGCATGCCCGGTGCCGCCGCCGCCGTCGCCCGCCCAGGTGCGGGGCGCGTCGCGCCGACCGCACTCGGGCTCCGCATCGGCGAGCCTACCAGAGCCGAGAGTCTTCCCGCGTCGCGTGCGCCGTTTTCCGACGGCCCCTCGCGCCTCGGCGACTTCGCGCTCGAGGTCGGCTGGCGGGCAGCGGGCGAAGTCGCGCGAGCGACGCTGCGCGTGCGCAACGCAGGCACGGAGATCCGGCGCGTCGAGGCAGTGCTGCTCGGCCTCGAGTGGACGGGAGCCCTGCCGAGCGTGCTCCGCTACCTGAAGAACGGCTGGCAATCCTGGTCGTATACCGGATCGCTTCCCCTCGACGCGCGCGAAGCGCCGGGCTCTCCCGCGAGCCCCTGGCTGCGCGGCCTCCACCACGCGGTCGGCGCGCACCCGGCGGACCGCGCGGGCTGGCAGGAGTCCCACCTCGTGATGGCGCTCGGCGGCTCACCGGGGCCGGTGTGCTGCGTGGGCGTCTGCGAGCGCGGCCAGTCGTTCGCGGTGATCTACGCCCGGCGCGACGCCGGCGCGCTGCGGATCGAGGTCGAGTGGCGCGTGGACGCGGACCTCGCTCCCGGGGCCGCGCTCGATCTCGAGCCGCTATGCGTATCGCTCGGCGACGATGCGAGCGCGCTGCTCGAGTCCTGGGCCGAGGAGTACGGGCGCGGCGCGAGCGCCCGCGTCAGCCGCCCCTTCGTCGCGGGCTGGTGTAGCTGGTACTACGCGTTCCACGACGTGCGCGAGGACGACGTCCTGCGCAATCTCGACGCGCTCGCCGCCGCGCGCGGCGAGATCCCGGTGGACGTGGTCCAGCTCGACGACGGCTACCAGCGCGCCGTCGGCGACTGGCGCGAGACCAACCCGAAGTTCCCGCGCGGCCTCGCTCCGCTCGCGGAGGCGATCCGCGCGGCGGGCTTCGCGCCGGGACTCTGGACGGCGCCCTTCTGCGCCGTGCGCGAGAGCGAGCTCTTCGCGAAGCATCCGGACTGGCTGCTGCGCGCGGCCGACGGGTCGGGCGAGCTGCTGCGCGGCTTCCTGCACCCGGCGTGGAGCGCCGACGCGTCGGTCTACGTGCTCGACGCGAGCCGGCCCGACGTCGTGGCGCACCTCGAGGAGCTCTTCGCCGCGCTTGCGGGCATGGGCTTCCAGTACCTGAAGCTCGACTTCCTGTACGCGCAGGCGCTCGCCGCCGCATCGGCGGATCCTTCGGTCGGCCGGGCGGCGCGCCTGCGCCGCGGTCTGGAGGCGATCCGCGCGGGAGCCGGAGAAGAGGCCTTCCTGCTCGGCTGCGGCTGCCCGCTCGGCGCGGCCGTCGGCGTGGTGGACGGCATGCGCATCGGGCCGGATGTCGCGCCGCACTGGCTGCCGGAGTCGACGCTGCACATCCCGGGTCTGGAGGAGACGATGCCCGCGACGCGCAGCGCGCTGCGGAGCGCGCTGGCGCGGGCCTGGATGCACCGCCGCCTCTGGTCGAACGACCCCGACTGCCTGCTCGCGCGGTCGGCGGACACTCGCCTCTCCCTGGACGAGCGGTGCGCCCTCGCGGCCGTCGTCGCGACGACGGGCAGCGTGGCCGTCTTCTCGGACGATCTGTCTCGACTCGGCGTCGCCGAGCGCCGGCTGGTCGCCGCCACGCTTCGCTGCGGTCACGCGACGGATACGGCGGGACTTCCCGGTCGCGTGCGCGTGCCCGACCTGCTCGCCGAGGAGAACCCGGCTCGCGCGGTGGCCAGCGACGGTGCCGACGCGGTGCTCGCGCTCGTCAACGCCGGCGAGCAGGCGCGCGAGGTGCAGATCGTCGACGCTCCCGAGGCTGCAGCGGCGCTCGCCATCGAGTCGTGCACCGGCGAGGGCGAGATCCACGAGAGCCGCCTCGCGTTGCCGCCGCGCTCGGGACGGCTGGTCCGCGTCCGCCGCCGCTGCCCGCTCGCCGTGTTCTGCGACTTCGACGGCACGTTCTCGATGCAGGACGTGGGGGCCACGATCGCGGCGCGCCACGGAGGTCCGCGTCGTCCTGCGGTGTGGGCCCGCTACGAACGAGGCGAGATCCGGGCCTGGGACTACAACCTGGAGATCCTCGACGGGCTCGCACTTCCGGAGCGCGAGCTCGAGGCGTTCCTGCAGGGTGAGGTGACGCTCGATCCCGGGGCGCGCGGGCTGCTGAGCTGGTGCGAGGCTCGAGGTGTCCCGTTCCGCGTACTCTCCGACGGCTTCGACTGGAACCTCAACCGCCTGCAGGCGATCCACGCCGTTCGCTTCGCCTACACCGCGAATCACCTGCGCTACGAGCGCGGCCGCTGGCGGATCCGCGCGGGTCGGCCCGATGCGAGCTGTGGCTGCGGCACCGGGACCTGCAAGGGTGGCTACATCCGCAGCTTCCGCGCCTCCCATCCCGGCGCCCGGCTGGTTCACATCGGCAACGGCCGGGTCTCGGATACCTGCGGAGCTCTCACGGCAGACGTGGCCTTCGCGAAGGACTCGCTCGCCGCGGAGCTGACCCGGCGCGGCGTCGCCTTCCATCCCTTCACGACGCTGCGCGACGTGATTCCCGGGCTCGAGGCGCTGCTCGCTCGGCGCGACGAGGCCCCGCGGCCCCGCTAACGTCGGCGCGGTGGAGTCGCCGCGCGCAAACGTGCTCGTCGTCGGCGCCGGGCTCGCGGGGCTCTTCGCCGCCTGGCGCCTCGCGCGTCTCGGCCACGCGGTGCGCATCGTGGAGCGCGCGGATCGCGTCGGCGGACGCGCGGCGGCGCTGCGTCAGGACGGGACGTGCCTCGAGGCCGTGCCGCAGATCCTGTGCGCGCGCGACCGCCGACTCTTCGCGTGGATCGACGAGGTCGGCTTGCGCGACGACCTGCTGCCGCTGCGACCCCTGGTCACCTCCATCGCGCACGGCGGCGAAGCGCGCGAGGCGGAGGTCGCACGCCTCGCCGACGTGCGCCGCGTACCCTGCATACGCTGGTGGGAGGCGCTGCGCCTGGTCCGCCTCCCGCGCCTGCTGGCGCGCTATCGGCGCCATCTCGACCTGACGCAGCCCGAGCGCGCGGCTCCGCTGGACGACCGCAGCGTCGCGGACTTCTGCCGCCTGTACTTCGGGCCGAGCGTGCTCGAGCAGTGGATCGCGCCGGGCCTGCTCGCCGGCTCGCTCGCCGATGCGCGCGAGACGAGTCGCGTGCAGTTCCTGCACGAGCTCCGCGAGTGGGGCTTCGCGCGTGCCGGACTCGCGCGCGGACCGCTCGCGGAGCTCGCCGAGCGCGCCGCGGCCGCGCTGCCGACGGAACTCGGCACCGAGGTGCAGGAGCTGCGCGCGGTTCCAGGCGCGCTGCGCGTCGAAGCGGCTTCCGGGCGGGCGCTCGAAGCGGAGGCCGTGGTGCTCGCCGTCCCCGCGCCCGAGGCGCTGCGCATCGCCGCACCGCTGCTCTCGTCTTCCGAGCGCGCAGGGCTCGCGGCGGTCCGCTACGCGCCGGGCCTCACCGTAGCGGCGCAGCTCTGCCGTCCGCTGCGCGCGCGTCCTCAGCGCTTGCTGGTGCCGCGTGCCCTGCGCTCCGCACTCGCTTGCGCGCTCATCGAGCCCGGGCTGCTCGCCGGGCGCGTCGCGGACGATCGCGGTCTGCTGCTGCTGCGCGCCGCGCCCGAGTTCGCGGAGGCGCACTTCGACGCCCCCTCGGAAGCCGTGGAGAAGGAGCTGTTGCGCGCCTTCGAGTCCTTCTGGCCGGGCGCTCAGCGCAGCGTCGAACGCGCGAGTGTCTTGCGCATTCCCCATGCGGCGCCGCGCTTCGGCGTGGGTCGCTACCGGCAGATCGAGCGCTGGGAGCGGATGCAGCGAGAGGCCCGCGCGAGCGGACGGCGCGTCCACTTCGCGGCGGACTACCTCGTCCACCCGTCCTTCGAAGGCGCGTTGGCCTCCGCGGAGCGCGTCGCAGCGGAGCTCGGCGAGGATCTCGCCTAGCGTCGCCTGGACCCGGTCAGGCGAGGAACGCGACGGTGGCCCCGTCGCCGCCCTCGTCGGGGCTGGCGGACTCGAAGCGCGCCACGTAGCGGCTGCGGGCGAGCTGCTCGCGCACGGCGCGCCGCAGCGCACCGGTGCCGACTCCGTGCACGACCAGCAGACGCCGCGAACCTGCGCAGCTCGCGGCGTCGAGCTCGGCGTCGAGGCGCTCCTGCGCCTCGTCGACGCGCAGCCCGCGCAGGTCGCACGTGCCTGGGTGGTGGAGCTCGCCCTGCTCGCGCGGCGGCAGGGCACTGCGGGGCGGCGCGGGGCGGGGCGCGGCGTCCGCACGACCCACGCGCTCCGCGGGCACCCACACACGCGCACTGCCGAGCGAGATCGCGACGCGCCCGCGTCGGTCCGGCAGAGCCCGCAGCACGCCCGTCCCGCCGCCGGCCACGCGGACCGCGTCGCCGGGGTGGGCGAACCGCCAGTCGATCGGCGCGAGCTCCTCGACCGTCCCGGCCGGGAGCCCGGCCTCCTGCTCCGCGCGGCGCGTCTGCGTCTCGATGCGCTCGAGCTCCGAGCGTGCGGCCGCTGCGGCGCGCGCGCCGCCGCCGCGCTGCAGATCGCGGATCACCGCCGCGACCTGCGCGTGCGCGTCGCGGAAGGCCGCGTCGAGATCGCTGCGCATCGCGCGGAAGAGCTCGCTCCTGCGCTCCGACAGCTCCGTGAGCCGACGCCGATAGGCGTCGCGCTCGGCCTCGGTCTCCTCCCTCAGTCGCAGCGCCTCGCGCTTCTCGCTCTCGAGCGCCGCGCGGCTCGCCGCGAGATCCGCCAGCATCCGGTCGAGCTGGCGATCCTCGCGCTCGAGGATCTGGTTCGCGCGCTCGAGCACCTCGCGCGGCAGACCCATGCGCGCGGCGACGGCGGTGGCGGACGAGGTGCCCGGTACGCCGAGGCGCAGGCGGTAGGTGGGCGCGAGCGTCTCGGGATCGAACTCGACGCTCGCGTTCAGGAAGCGCGGATCGACCTCGGCCATCTCCTTCAGGAGCCCGTAGTGGGTCGTCGCCACGACGCGCGCGCCGCGCAGCGCGAGCGCCTCGAGCACGGCCTGCGCCAGCGCGGCGCCCTCGCCCGGGTCGGTGCCGTCGCCGATCTCGTCGAGCGCGACGAAGGAGCGGCGTGAGGCCTGCTCGAGGATCCGCGCGAGGCTCGCCATGTGGGCCGAGAACGTCGAGAGGCTCTCGCCGATGCTCTGGCCGTCTCCGATGTCGGCCAGGACCGCGTCGAAGAGATCGACGCGGGCGCCGGCGGCGGCGGGCACGTGCATGCCCGCGCGCGCGAGCAGCACGGCGAGCGCGACGGCCTTCATGGCGACCGTCTTGCCGCCGGCGTTCGGTCCGGAGATCACGAGCACGTGGGCATCGACGCCGAGCACGAGGTCGTTGGGAACCGCCTCGTCCGAGGGCAGCCCGGGGTGTCGCAGCTGCGGCAGACGCAGCACGCCCTCGTCCTCCACGACGGGCGGCATGGCCTCCATGGCCTCCGCCAGCGCGGCGCGCGCG
>Ga0335070_10006264_pt1 | contig 14003 bp, 13 predicted proteins | sample Lox_Sample_13_FD_206722 | JGI IMG/M metagenome (GOLD analysis project Ga0335070, IMG submission 206722) | Soil microbial communities from Loxahatchee National Wildlife Refuge, Florida, United States - Lox_Sample_1.3 | ecosystem: Environmental > Terrestrial > Soil > Wetlands | place: USA... | reverse complement strand
AGAAGGCAACCATGGTTCCAGCGGGAAACGCGCCCCTGCCCCGGACCGCGGGCCGGCGCTCCGGTATCCTCCGGCGTCCAGATGCCGGCATTGCGAAACAGAGTCAGCATCAGCCCCGGCCTCCGACCTCCGCGATCCCGCTCATCACGTCCAGGAGCCGCAGGTCCAGCACCTGGGCTTCGTCGAAACCGGCGACCTGGAGTGAGCGAGCGGCCTCCGAAAGCAGGGCAGCCGCGGGCACGAGCCCGTAGATCTCCGTCTCAAGCACGCGGACCCCGCACTTCGCCGCTTCCTCCCGCACCCGCTCCAGCACCTGGTGCAGGCCCGTCACGCGGTAGTCCGTGCAGTTCACGCTCACCTGCACGAGCCCGCGCTCCTGCAGCGCCACCCCCACTGCCTTGACGTGGGGGAGTCCCCCGCTGGAGGCGCGGATGGTCCTGGCGATGGAGCGCGCGAGCGCAAGGTCGCTGCTTTCCAGGTTGATGTTGAATGCCACCAGGAACGGGCGCGCTCCGATGGCCGTTGCGCCGGCGCTGGGATGAAGACGCGGGCCCCCGACATCCGGCGCCCGCTCGGGCGTCTCGGTTTCCTTCTGCAGCGCCTCGAATTGTCCCTTGCGGACCGTCTCGAGGTTGCGCCGCTCTGGTCGAAGCGCGGCGGCCTCGTACAGGTACACCGGCACCGACGTTTCCCGGGCATACCGCCCGGCGAAGCCCCGCGCAAGCCTCACGGCGTCACCCATGTCCGCGCCGCGCAGGGGAACGAACGGAATCACGTCCACCGCGCCGATCCTGGGATGCGCGCCGCGGTGCGTCCGAAGGTCAATGGAAGTGATGGCGGCGCGGGCCGCTCCGAGGAGCGCCTCCTGCAGCGCCTCTGCCTCCCCCGCGACGCTGACCACGAGCCGGTTGTGGTCCGCATCGGCGCGGAAGTCTAAAAGGTGCACCCCGGGCCTGCTGCGGAAGGGGGAGACGATGGCCTCGATTACCTCCGGCCGCCTGCCCTCGCTGAAATTCGGAACGCACTCGAAAAGCGGCGTCATCAGGATTCTCCCGGCATCGGTATCTTCACTCCGCGCTCGGCCGCGGCCCTGCGAGCCTCCGGATATCCGGCATCCACGTGCCGGATGATGCCCGTTGCCGGGTCATTGCGAAGCACCGTCGTGACCCGAAGCTCCCCGTCCGGGGTTCCGTCCGCGAGGGTCACCTGGCCCGCATGCAGGGAGTACCCGATGCCCACCCCTCCGCCGTGGTGGAACGACGCCCAGCTCGCCCCCGAGGCCACGTTGACCATGAGATTGAGCAGAGGCCAGTCTGCGACGGCGTCCGAGCCATCCTTCATCGCTTCTGTCTCCCGGTTGGGAGACGCGACGGAGCCCGCGTCCAGGTGATCCCGGCCAATGACCACCGGCGCCTTCAGCCTGCCGTCCCGCACCATGTCGTTGAAGAGCCTGCCGGCCTTTTCCCGCTCACCGTAGCCCAGCCAGCAGATCCGGGCCGGAAGCCCCATGTGCTTCACGCGCGCGCCGGCGAGCTGGAGCCACCGGACCATCCGCTTCTTCCGAGGAAACAGCCGGATCAGGGCCTCGTCCGTGGCCTCGATATCCTTGGGATCCCCCGAGAGCGCGGCCCAGCGGAACGGCCCCTCCCCTTCGCAGAACAGCGGCCGGATGTACGCCGGGACAAAGCCCGGGTAGTCGAAGGCGTTGTCGACCCCGCGTCTCTGCGCCTGGCCCCGCAGGTTGTTGCCGTAGTCGAAGGCGACGGCCCCGCGGGATTTCATGGCAAGGATCGCCCGACAGTGCTTTGCCATGGCGTCCAGGGAGAGCCCGGAATACCGCGAAGGGTCCGCCCGCCGAAGCTCCAGCGCAGCCTCCAGCGGCATGCCGTCAGGCACGTAGCCGCCCAGCTCGTCGTGAGCGCTGGTCTGGTCGGTGACAACGTCGGGAGTGAAGCCTGCCTCCACCATGCGGGGAAGGACATCCGCAGCGTTCCCCAGAAGCCCGATGGACATCGCCGCCTTGCGGCTGGCAGCGTCTCGCGCCAGGGAAAGCGCCTGATCCAGCGAATCGACCCTTCGATCGAGGTAGCCGGTGTCCAGGCGTCGCTGGATCCGGCGGGGATCCACTTCCACGCAGATCATGACTCCGCTGTTCAGGGTCACGGCCAGTGGCTGGGCCCCGCCCATCCCCCCGAGGCCGGCGCTGACGACGATGCGCCCCGCAAGGTCCGCGCCGAAATGCTTCTCCGCGAGCGCCGCGAAGGTCTCGTAGGTGCCCTGGAGAATTCCCTGGGTTCCGATGTAGATCCAGGATCCCGCGGTCATCTGTCCGTACATCATGAGGCCCCGGGCCTCCAGCTCATGGAAACGCTCCCAGGTGGCCCACCGCGGCACGAGATTGGAATTGGCGATGAGGACGCGGGGCGACATGCGATGCGTTGTCAGAACGCCGACCGGCTTGCCGGACTGAACGAGCAGCGTCTCGTCGTTTTCCAGGTCTAGGAGCGACCGGACGATGGCATCGAAGCATTCCCAGTTCCGCGCCGCGCGCCCCGTTCCGCCGTAGACGATCAGCTCATCCGGGTTTTCCGCGTTGGACGGATCGAGGTTGTTGCACAGCATCCGAAGCGCGGCCTCCTGGTGCCATCCCCGGCAGTGGAGCATGGTGCCGCACGGAGCCCTCACGGGGCGCGGTCGTCCGGTGCCCAGGCCGAGGTCGTGAACGAGCCTCTCCCGCGCTGGTGTGCTCATGGCTGCCTCCTCGACCGTGATGAACGCCGCTGAATGCCGCGACCGCGCCGTGCAGGCCGCGGGGGCATGCCCGCGGAGGAAATCCGAGGGATGCGGAGGGCCCGGTGCGTCAGGCCTTCCCGGGTCCGATGCGCCGGCGTTCCTCCCTGACTTTCTTCATGCGGTCCTCGATGTACATGAGCAGGAGGCCTTCGAAGCTCAGCTTGCGGGAGCGCGCCTCCTCCACGAGAAACTCGTTCATCTCCTGCGGAACGCGGATATCGAGGCGGATCGTCACCTGCTTCATTGGTCGGCCGCGGGTCCATGATACGGGGAGGGTGTGGAAAAGTCAATGAAACAAAGGCAAAGCGCTCCTTGTTGTCCTGCCTCGGTGTCGTGCATACATTCTCGGGGGAGGCTGGAATGGCAATTGGCATCGACGCCGCGCTCACGCAGGTCCTCGGCGTACTCGCCGAGGCCTTCGAAGGTCCCCGGGAGCGCTGGAGCTACTTCACGGATACAGGACGGGACTCCGGCCTCTTCGGCTCCCTGGCGAAAGTGGATGCCGCCGCGGCCTCCCGCGTGATCGGCAGGACGAGCATTGCCGCGCACGTCAATCATCTGATCTTCGGCCTCCATGCCTCGGCGCGGTGGGTGGAAGGAGATCGCACGACGCACTCGTGGACCGAAAGCTGGAGCGTCTCACAGGTGGACGAGGCGGGATGGACGCGCATGAGGGAAGAGCTCCGCGCCGCCTACGCGGACATGGACAGGGTCATCCGTCTTTTCGCCATTGCGAGTGAGGAGGCAATGGGAGGGGTCCTGGGAGCGCTCGCGCACGCTGCCTATCATCTCGGAGCCATCCGCCAGAAGATCTCCTTCACCGCGGGCGCATAGGGCGCCGCGGTCTCCCTTGATCGCGGGGCCGCGCACGGGTATCGTGTCCCGTGAGCACCGTCATCCCGCTGAATGAAAAGTCCCTCCCCGAAAGATGTCTTGTCTTCAAGCACTCCACGGCGTGCGGCGTCTCCGCCCGGGCCGCGAGGGAAGTGGAAGCGCTGGAGACCGACCTCCCGGTCTACTGGGTGAACGTCCGCGAGCAGAGGGATCTCTCCAACTGGATCGCTGAGACGTACAAGGTGACGCACGAATCCCCCCAGCTCATTCTCATGACGGAAGGTGCTCCGCGCAAAGTCTGGAACCACTTCCAGGTGAACCGGGAGCTCATCAGCCAGTTCCTCGCGGGGGGCAGCCGCTAGCCCCGCAGGTCCGCGATCAGGCACGCGTAGGCGACGTTCACGTCCTTGCACGTCTCCAGCCCGGAAGGATCGACGTCCGGGTGGTGACGCATCATGAGCCGGCGATAGGAGCGCCGAAGATCGTCTGCGGTGAAAGCCTGCCCGTCCAATCCCATGACCCGGCGCGCCCAGGCGCGCCGGTCCCGGCGGGCCGCCGGCCCGCTGCCTCCGCGCTCCGCGCTCTCCGCGGCGCGATCTTCCGGGTCCACGTGCCCCAGGCGAGCGGCTTCCAGGACGAGCCGCTCCTGCAGCCCGGCGAACAGGCTTCTGCGGTCCACGATGTGCCGGGCGAGCATGCCGCGGAGGTAGCGTCGCGCGGTGAGCGCGCCGCGGGCCGGCATGCCGTGGAGAACGCGGAACGATTCGGCGCTGGCGTCGATCAGCGCGTCCACGTCCGCGCAGGAGTCCAGGTACATCCGGACCGCCGCCCGGACGCTCCCGGCGAAGCGGAGCATTGCGTCGAGCTCCTCAGCGCGGATCTCGTGCGCCGCCGCGAAGCTGCGCGCTTTCCAGAGAAGCTCATCGATCAGCTCGACGCCGAGCGCGTGGGGAATGAACAGGCCGGCCCGGGTCACGTCCGCTTCCGGCCCGACGCCGGTGAGCGCCTCCAGCACCGTCACAAGGTCACCGACGGTATCCTGGGTCCAGCCGTCGATGGCGTCCGAAAAGCTGATCCGGTCCCTGACGGCGTTCACGGCGCGCCAGAAGTCGACCCTGTCGACGCCGAGAAGCCCGGCGGCCTCCTCAGCGGAGATCTCCCAGCGGCCCTCATCGTCCAGGAGGGCTGACAATCGCTGCACCAGCGCCGCGATGTTCGGCGTTTCGACAGGCATGCGAGCTCCGATCTCCGCCCTATCCTTCCGCGGCGTCCGCCCGTGGTCAAGAGGCCGTAGTACGAGACGCCGCGCGGGGTTATTCTCTGGTCCATGAGCGCACACGAGGCTGACCACGGTGGGCCGCAGAACGAGACGTGGCCCGAGAGGGACCCGGAAGGGCGGCCGGTCCGGTTCATATCCCGGGAGGTGCGTCCCCGCGCGGATGAGTACACCCCGGTCCTGGTCGGCACGACGATCCGCCTCGTGCCGCTGGAGGAGAGCCACTTCGAGGCCCTGTGCGCCATCGGGCTCGACCCGGAAATCACCCGCTTCATGCCCCGGCGGATCACGGACCGTGACGGCATGCGCGTCTTCATCCGTGAGGCCCTGAATGCGCGGCAGTCGCGGACCGCGATCCCGTTCGCCGTGACGCTCAAGGACCGCCGCGATCCCCGCGTGGTGGGAACGACGAGGTTCCTCGGAATCGACGCACGCAACGGCCGGATGGAAATTGGCGCCACGTGGCTGGGAAAGCAGTGGCAGCGCACGCGCGTCAACACGGAGGCCAAGTACCTGATGCTCCGCTGGGCCTTCGACGAGCTGGGCTGCACGCGCGTGGAGTTCAAGACTGACTCCCTGAACGAGCGCTCGCGTCGGGCCCTGCTCCGCATCGGGGCGATCCAGGAAGGGATATTCCGCAGTCACATCATCACGGCGGACGGCCGGATCCGGCACTCCGTGTACTACGCCATCACGACGGACGACTGGCCCGGAGTCAAGGCGCGGCTTTCGCAGCTTCTCTCCCGCCCCGCGGACGATACTGCATGAAGGAGCGTCTCTTTCTTTCTGCCTCCGACTTTTACACCCTGCACCGGCCCAGCACCTGCGAGCGCCGCGTGTTTCTCACCGCGCGTTCGGTGCCCGCGGGCGAGCCTTCCGAGTTCGAGAAGATCCTCATGGAAATGGGAAAGCGCCACGAGGCGGAGCACCTTGCGACGTTTCCCGCTGCGCGGAATCTCAGCGAGGGCAGCCAGGCGGACCGGGCGCAGCGCACGCGTGACGCCGTCCAGGCGGGTGAACCGGTGATCTACCAGGGGGTCTTGCGCGCCCTCTTCCCCGGGACCCGGGACATCGTGACGGGAATTCCCGACTTCCTGATCCGCGACGGCGGCTCCTACCGCATCCGCGACTGCAAGCTCTCCCGCAGCCTTGAAGGCGGCCGTCACCCGGAGATCGCGCAGCAGCTCCAGACGTACGGATGGCTTTTCGAAAGCGAGTTCAAGAGCCCGCCCGCTGCCCTGGAGGCGTACCTCGGGGACGGGAGCCTGGTCACGGTCCCCTACGCGGGAGCGCGCCCGGCAGAGGAGGATCTCACGCTGATCCGGGAGCTCGTCCTGAAAGAGGACGAGCCGTGGGAACCGGTGGGCTGGTCCAAGTGCGGAGGGTGCCCGTTCCAGGAGCGATGCCGGTCAGTGGCCGAGAACGAGCACGATATTTCCCTGGTCTACCGGGTGGATTCGGCAACGGCGCGGGCGCTTCGAGCACACGGGATCAGGACGTGGGACGAGCTGCTGTCCATGGACGAGAGAGCGCTTGCCGGGCTTTCACTCCCGCGCGCCCGCGGTGAGAGACGGGTCGGCGCTTCTGCCGTGCGGATCCTGGCGCAGGCTCGCGCGCTGGCCGCCGGGAAACCTGTGCGGTTGAGCCGGCTCGCTCTTCCGCAAGGACGGTGCCTCGTCATGTTCGACCTCGAAGGCGCCTCTCCCGGCCGCGACGAGCTGGACAGGGTCTACATCTGGGGCATGTCGATCCATGACGGCGGACCGCGCGGAGCGTATCGTCCCGCGGTTGCGGGCTTCGGCGCGGACGGCGACCGTGGAGGCTGGGAAACTTTTCTCCGGTCAGCGGCGGACATCTTTCGGGAAAACGGCGAGGTGCCGTTCGTGCACTGGGCCGACTACGAGAAGTCCAGGATCAGAACGTACATCGAGAGGTACGGAGACCGGGACGGCATCGGCGCGCGCGTGCTCTCCTGCTGCTTCGATCTGCTGGCCGCGGTCCGCGATGCGTTCGCCCTGCCGGTGCCCAGCTACAGCCTCAAGGTCATCGAGGCGCTGTGCGGTTACACCCGGACCATGACCGACTACGGCGGGGACTGGGCTGTTGCCCGGTACATCCGGGCCGGCGAGTCGCGTGACCCGGTGGAGCGCGCGTCCATCATGGAGGAGATCCTCCGCTACAACGAGGAAGATCTCGAGGCCACGTGGACGGTGCTCCAGTGGGTGCGGGACCTCGACGTCACGGTCCCTTTTCCGCCTGGTACTGCCGGAACACCCTGACCAGGTCCTGGAGGGGCTCGTCCCGCTGGCCTTCGTGCGCCCCCTCCAGCGTGAAGACATTCAGGTTGTCCATGGCCCTCGTCATCGCCACGTAGATGAGGTTTCGAACGAGCGTCTCTCCGGCCCGCTCATCGTATTCCGTGCGCGGGGGAAGCGACGGGAGATAGAGGAGGACGACGGCGAAGTCCAGACCCTTGCTGGAGTGCAGGCTGGAAAGCCGGATGGTCTTTTCCTGCTTGAAGGAGAAGTCGTCGTCGCGGACGTTCGCGTAATGGTAGCCGGCATGGCCGAGCATGTCGCCGATGAACGCGAGGTCCGTCTTGGTGGGAGCCAGGACGGCGATGTTCTCCGGGTCGTAGCTCAGGCGCTCGATGAACAGCGCCGCTTTTCTCAGAAGCAGCCGCGCCAGCTCTTCCCGGCCGGATGCGGTGTACAGCTCGGGAACGGGTCCGTCGCGGAACGCCGCCGTGGCTTCCGCTTCCTCGTCCTCCAGCCCGGAGAGCCGGCGATACGCCTCCGTGACATCCCGGATCGGGACGGTGCACCGGAAGCTCGTATGGAGGACCCGGGAGCGGCCACTGATGTCAACGCCGGCGCGCTTGTACGGGGATGAAAGCCCGTAGATGCTCTGGCCGGTGTCACCGGCCATGACGAGGCCGCGGCTCGTCATGAGCTTCAGCGCCCGCAGGTCCGCTGCGCTGAGGTCCTGGGACTCGTCGACGAACGCGACGTCGAGGTCCGCGAGGCGCCCGTCCCCCGGATGCTGCTCCAGGAACTCGATCATCTTGATCCGGGAGTAGTTCTTGCTGAGCACGCCGTCGTGCTCCATCTCCGCGGCCATGGAGTCACGGACGCCCCAGACGGCCTCCCGCTGCACGGCAGTAAGGGGCTGGCGCATCCCTCGGCGCGGGATTTTCTCCTCCACGTATTCCCGCCGCGTGACGAGGTTCCCGAAAATGAAGTCCTCCACCTCCACGGCAAGCTCCGCCGCGGTGAAGAAGGTCGTCGTATTGAGCTTGTCCGCGAGACGCGGGATCACGCCGTAGTCCACGCGCTGGCGCTGGCCAAGGGACTTCAGCCGGGAGAGGAAGAAGCTGTCAGCGGTGACGATGAGGTCATCCGTTCCGGCCTCCTTGAGGATCTCGGCGACATACCGGTCGTACTTCACGAGCGTGGTGGTGTACGTCAGGAACAGCGTCCGCCGGCCGGGCCGCAGCTCAAGCTCCCCGCGGCGCTCCCGGCGCACCCGCGCCAGCGCGTGGAGAAGCACAATGGTCTTCCCGGTGCCCGCACCGCCGCGGATGAGAAAGTCATGGCCGGGCCGGATCCCCTCGAGCGCCTCGGACTGCTCGGGCGTGAGCTTCATCACGCTGCGCTCGTAGTCCATCCGCGTGCGGGTGTACAGCGAGAACCGGGAGACGTGGTCCACGTACTGGTCCAGGTCCCGGTACGCCGAGAGCTGTTCGGCGAGCTTCTTCTTCTCCATCACCAGGGCGTTGAGATCCCGTCGAAGCTCGTCCAGCCGTGCGGCCTTCGCGGTGGCGCGCGCTTTCTCCCTCTCCAGCTCGGCGGACAGGCGCAGCGCCTCCCCGTCCAGCTCGGCGAGACGCAGCTTGTCCCGGGCCCAGGCCTCCGTCTGGCCGAGCAGCTTCCTGTTGTCCTTCTGCGCCGCGATCAGCTCGACGCGGATTCTCGCCAGCTCCTGGCTCGTCTCCCGGGGAGAGCGCTTCTCGTCCCAGAGATCGAGACTCCTGCGGAACTTCTCCAGGGCCGAGGACCCGATGCGGCAGGCCGCGCAGAACTCCAGGAAATTGTGAATGGCAGCAAGCGCCTCTTCCCGGTCCAGCCGCGCGAAGGAGTGCCGCACCTTGTTCGTGACGGCGTGCTCCTGCACGATACGCCGAAAGACGCGAAGCTCGGCCTGCGGCCGGCCCTGCGCCCGAAGGTGATCAGCGTACTGGCGGATGATCTCGGGAAAGCTGTCGCTTGCCCCGGCCGGAAGGGCGTCGGCCGCCCAGGCTTCAATGAAGGAGTGAAGGGCGAGGACGAAAAAACCCTCATCCGTGCCCGCCAGGGCAAGGAGGCGCTCCAGCCGCTCGTCGAGGGCCCCGCTGGGGGCCAGCGGTGAATCTTCAGTCGGCTCCCGCATGGAAGGGCGGGTCCGCCGCTATCGCCGGAAGATCCGGCTGCGAATCCATCCGGTGGACTCGACCGGGTCGCCGCGCGCCACGATGGACCGCAGCTCCCGGACCGCGCCATCGTCCAGCATCCCCTCGATTCCCATGAGGAACTCGATGCTTCTCCTGATTGCCGCCTGGCCGTCCTCGCGGTAGGGGTACTGGTCCATGGAGTACCAGCCGGCGTAGCCGGTCTCCCGAAGCCAGAAGAGGAGCTCGACGAACTCCACGAAATGCACGGAGCCCACGATCATGTCGTCGTCCCAGCTGCGGTAGTTGTCGTTGAAGTGGAGATGGTACAGCCTGTTTCCGAAATCGGTCAGCAGGGCCGAGGCCTCCGCCATGTTCTCACCAGCGGCGAGCACGTGGCCGGTGTCGATTGTCACCCCGACGTTCGGAAGCCCCGTTTCCCGCGCAACGAGGAGCGTGTCCGCGATCCTGGCCATGCAGGAATGCGTCCGCGGCTCCCGGGCCTTGGGCTCGAGGGAGAACCTGAGGTCGGGAAACGCTCGGGCCGCGGCGCCGACCGCCTCGATCATCCACCTCCTTTCCCGCCGGTAGTCGGACTGGAACGGGTAGTCGTAGCCGTCCTGGCCCGGCCAGAGGTTGATGAGCGGGCACCCCAGCTTCCGGGCCAGCCCGGCTGCCGTCATCGTCTCATCCAGCGCCTGCGCCCGGATCGCGGGGTCACGCGAGACGAACGCGCCGCGGCCCCATCGCTTCTGGGAGAAGTGGTCCGGGATGATCGACACGCAGGACAGGCCGTACTTCGAAAGGAGGCCGCCGATCTCGTCGACGTTCTGCGGCGTGATGTCCCAGGTTCCCACGAGCTCTACGCCGGTGAGGCCCGGGATCTCGGAGGCCAGGCGGATCATCGTCTCCTTGGGAGGCTGCTCCTTGTACCCCGTGGAAAGGAACCGGTCGCACGTGTTGCCGAGATTCCCCAGGACGACCGAGTATCTGACCATCCGGATCCTCCTCCTGCTGGGTGGACGATCTCGCGCGATAAACGCCGCGGAGTACGAGAGTACTCGTTCGGCGAGTACGCCGTACCGCGGCAGCCCTAGAGGTTCCGCTCCAGCGGGATCTCCATGTCGACCTCGCCGCCTTCCGGCTCGATCTGCATGATCCGCATGCAGCGCCGGCGGTAGATCTCCACCGGCTTGTCCGAAAAGCCGGGCCCGCGGATGCTGTTGAAGTGCGCGAATGACTTGATGAAGTCGCCGCCGTGGAACTCGTACACGCCGCGCTCGAAGACCTCCCGCGTGCGGCGCTTCTGCTCCACCTGCTGCGACGGATCTCCGTCGAAGACCTCGTAGACGGAGACCGCCTCGGCCTTGCCCCGCACTTTCAGCTTGTCCAGGAAGCGGTAGTTGTACGCGTTGGGATCCTTGAGATTGAACAGGACGTTGCTGCTCACGATGAGGGAGACGCCGAAGTCCTTCGTCAGGGTCTCCAGGCGCGAGGCGAGGTTGACGGCGTCCGAGATGACAGTGCCCTGCATGAAGCGCTCGTGGCCGATCACCCCGAGCATCACCGCTCCTGTGTGGACGCCGATGCCGATGCGGATGGGCTCGTACCCCACGCTCTTTCTCTGCGCGTTGTACACGGGGATGTGGGCGATCATGGCCACGCCCGCCGCCAGCGCGTCTCCGGCCCCCCCGGGGAAAAGCGCGATGATGCCGTCCCCGACATACTTGTCGATGAAGCCCCGGTTCTCCCAGATGAACGGATTCATGCGCCGGAGGTAGGAGTTGAGAAAATCGAAGTTCTCCTTCGGGGTCATCCGCTCCGACAGGGACGTGAAGTCCCGGATATCGGCGAACAGGATGGCCATCTCGCTCTCCACGTGGTCTCCCAGCGTGACGTCCGCGATGCTCTTGCGCCCCAGGCAGCCGAGGAACTCCCGGGGAACGAACCGGCTGAAGGAGGCGATTGCCGCTTCCAGCTCGCCGCGGGTTCCGGCCACCTCCGCGGCAAGCCCCTCCTGCGCGCGGCGCATCTGCTCGTTGTAGGCCTTCATCCGGGCCAGCGAAATGACCTTGGCCTTGAGCGTGCCGGGATCCACCGGCTTCATGAGGAAATCCGTCGCCCCCGCCCGGAGGGCCAGGAGCCGGTCTCCCAGGTCGTTCGGGGACATCATCATGACGATGGGAATATTGCGGGTCACCTCGTTTCCGCCCAGCACGCGCGCCGTCTCCAGTCCGTCCATGCCCGGCATCTCCGCGTCCAGGAGGATGACGTCCGGAGAGCGTGCTGCGGCGTCGCGGATGCAGTCCCCGGCGTTGCGCGCCGAAATCACCGTGTAGCCCCAGGCGTTCAGGAGCGCCTGGCAGACGATGAGATTTTCCTCCTCATCGTCTGCAACGAGGATGGTGACAGGATGTTCCGGGGTCTCCTTGTCCTGCATGTGTCCCGCTGACTGTAGCACGGGGCGGGAGGGCGGGCAATCCGCGGGACCATGGCTCGCTGCAGAGTGACAAGATGCAGGGGCTGACGCAGTCCGCCGCCTCCGCGGCGGAAGAGATGTCTGCCGCCGCGCAGCAGCTGGAACTGGGCCGCGCCTTTTCTTGACAGGCGGCTGCGCCCGCCCTAGGATGATCCAGAGAGGTACCCCGAATGCACACCATGACGTACGCCCTGTACTACGGTAATCGGGGCTTCTTCCCGGCATCCCTCATCGCCGGAGCGCGGGAAGAGCTCCCTCGCGCGGTTCGCGCGCTCGGCCACGAAGTGATCCAGATGGAGGCAGGCGCCACCCGCCACGGCGCCGTGGAAACGCCAGAGGAGGGACGGCGGTACGCCGAGTTCCTCGCGCAGAAACGGGGCACGTTCCACGGCGTCATCCTCAGCCTGCCGAACTTCGGCGATGAGACGGGTGCGGTCGCCGCGCTGCGAGACGCCGGGGTCCCGATTCTCGTGCAGGCCTACCCCGATGAGATGGACAAGATGGGGCCGGCCAGCCGCCGGGACTCATTCTGCGGGAAGCTCTCCATCATGGACGTCTTTCACCAGAACGGCATTCCCTTCACCGCCCTGGCTCCCCACACCGTGCATCCCGGCCACGCCCGCTTCCGGGAGAACATGACGTACTTCGACCGCGTGTGCCGGGTGGTCCGCGCCGGCCGCCGCATGACGGTGGGCGCGCTGGGCGCCCGCACCACTCCTTTCCGGACCGTGCGGATCGACGAACTGGCCCTGGAGAGGCATGGCATCACGGTGGAAACCATGGACATGGCGGACGTCATGGACCGGATGCGCGCCGTGAAGCCGCGGGAGGCGGCATACGGAGAGAAGCGCCGGTCGCTTGACTCCGTGGCCGCCTGGGACGGCGTGCCCGAGGCTGCACGGGACAGCCTCGCGCGGCTGTTTGTCGTCCTGGAGGACATCGCCCGGGAAATGTCTCTTGCCGCCATGTCCATCCGCTGCTGGACGGAGATCCAGAAGGAAATGGGCATCTCCCCCTGCGTCGTCAACGGCATCATGGCCGACCAGGGAATTCCGGTGGCGTGCGAAGTGGACACGGGCAGCGCCGTCATGATGCGTCTTCTCGGCGCGGCCGCATCTTCGGCGACGGCTATCATGGACTGGAACAACAATTACGGGGATGACGATGACCGCTGCATCCTGTTCCACTGCGGCAACGCTCCCTCCAGCCTCATGGCCGCTCCCTGGAAGGTGACGGACCACGCCATTCTGCAGAACTCCATTGGTCCCGGGCGCGGTTTCGGATGCAACCAGGGGCGCCTCAAGCCCGGCGCGTTCACCTTCGGCGGGCTCATGAGTGAGGACGGCAGGCTGAAGGCCTACCTGGGCCAGGGCACAATGACCGCGGACGCGATCCCGGGGAACTTCTTCGGCGTGGCCGGTGTCGCCCGGATCCCGAGGTTGCAGGACGTTCTCCTGCACCTGGGGAATGAGGGACACCGTCACCACGTTGCGCTCACGCCGGGGGAAGTCATGGCCAGCACGCGGGAGGCCATGACAAAATATCTCGGATACGACGTCACGACTCCCCAGGAGCTGCGGGCATAGATTCGCGGTCCGGCGGAGCTCCCGCTCCCGGGCCGCCTTGATTTTCTTCCCCGCGATCCGCGACGCGGCGCGCGCGGTCATTCAGCAGCGCGCACAGGCGGCTGGGGCGTCACGGGGTGCTTGTCAGCAATCTCTGCCGGGGAACGATGAACTCCCCCGGGACGAGATATTCCCCGGACCCGGCGGAGAAGCTCCCAAGGCATACGCGTGGTGACTCAGCAGCCAAACGGCCTGAATCCGCAGTGAAAGTGCCCGTCATGCCGCAGCCAGTCCCAGCAGCCCCATCCGTGGTCCATTCTGTTGCAGCCCGGCCCGCCGAAGAGGGTGTCGTGGCCGTCACCGCCGATGAGCCAGTCATTTCCGGCATCACCCCACAGCGTGTCGTCTCCGCCCTGGCCGAACAGCAGGTCGTCCCCGTCACCGCCGTGAATGGTGTCGTTGCCGGACGCGCTCCTGCCGCAGCCGCTGCTCCCCCCGCGGCTCAGATACAGGCTGCCGTCACAGTCGCCGAAGCGGAACCAGCCGTTGGCACCCGGGTCTCCCAGCCACATCTCCACAAGGTCATCCAGGGCCTCGTCCGCGGTTGAGCGCAGGCAGGAGAAGGAGCAC
>Ga0335070_10006263_pt1 | contig 14004 bp, 6 predicted proteins | sample Lox_Sample_13_FD_206722 | JGI IMG/M metagenome (GOLD analysis project Ga0335070, IMG submission 206722) | Soil microbial communities from Loxahatchee National Wildlife Refuge, Florida, United States - Lox_Sample_1.3 | ecosystem: Environmental > Terrestrial > Soil > Wetlands | place: USA: Florida... | reverse complement strand
TCCCGCCGGGCTCGCGGCGAAGATCGCGAGGAAGCCCGCGGCGATCGCAATGCCGTCCAGCCAGCGCAGGAGCCGGGGCGAAGGCGGAGAGCCAGCGGGCGCGGGGGCGTTGCCGCGCGGCGACGGCGAGAGGAGGAGCGCCGCGAGCGGGAGCGCGAGGAGGAGGAGGCCCGGGAAGAGCGAGCGCTCGCCGGGCGACGGGAACTGCGAGAACCCGCGCCAGAGCTGGTTGCGCGGGTCCGCGTTCATCCAGTCGTGGGGCTCCGCGGAGAAGTCGCGCGCCTCGTCGAGGCTGCGCGTGAAGCCGTAGAGCTTCGCGGCGCGCTGGTAGGGCAACAGGAACGGGAGGAGGGCGAGCGTCGCGACGCCGAGCGCGAGCGCCGCGCGCTTCCAGCCGGTCCTGTCCCGCTCCACGCCCGTGCGGAACGCGAGGACGAGCGCGACGGCCGCCAGCGGGACGAGCGTGAGGACGAGCCAGTGGACGACGGCGAGCCCGTTCAGGAAGAACGCCGCACCGAGCCACTTCGCGCGGCGCGCGCTGCGCTCGCGGAGGAAGAGGACGAGCGCCTCGAAGAGGATCGGGATCCAGCCCGCGAAGAGATAGTTCACGTGCGGCAGCTGTCCGAACCGGTACGGCACGAACGCGAACGCGATCCCCGTCACCCACGCGGCGCCCGTCGAGCCGGTCAGCGTGCGTCCGAGCCGGAATGCCCCGTACCCCGAGAACGCGAACCCGAGGAGCGTCAGGATGCCCTGAGCCGTGAGGGGACGGAGGCCCAGCGCGAAGAGCGGGAAGAGCGGGAGCGCGAGGCCGTAGTTATGCTCGCTGAACGCGAGCGAGAGCTTGTACGGGAAGTAGATGTTCCCGTCGAAGAGGTGGAGCGGCGCGTGGAACGTCTGGTGCCAGTCCCACCAGAGGATCCATGAGTTCAGGTACGGGTCGCCCGTGTCCGAACAGTAGTCCCGCAAGTGTCTCGCCCACGGCCACGTCATCGCGACCGTCAACGCGAGGAACGCAAGGAAGACGAGCGCCTCGCGCAGGAACGCGCGGGCCCGCGCGGACGGCTGCTCGGACATCGCGGGGATTCTATCGGCGCCGCTCAGGAACGCGAGCGCCGCGGGCCGTGCCCGCAGCCCGGCGCGGAGCGCGAGCGCGACGAGGAGCCCGAGCGGACAGGCCAGCTGGAGGAGCAGCCGATTCCAAGTGGGGTGGACCTGCTCGGCCCCTCTCCAGGGCGTCAGGAGGAGTGCGCCGACGTAGAACGCGAGGCAGCCGCCGGCAGCGACGAGGAGCGGCGGGGCGACCCGGCGCCGGAGGCCGGAAGCGCCGGCGAGGAGCGTGACGCCGGCGGCGACCCAGAGGCCCGACCAGTCGTCCCACGAGACGGTCTCGATCGCCGCTGCACGCGGGAGGAGAGGAAGCCGCGCCGCCGCCTCGTGCGCGAGAGAGACGGTGCGAAGCTGGACCGTGTAATCCTCGTCCCAGCGCTGCGGCACCTTCGCCTTCCACGCGTGGAGCGCGAGCGCGGCGGCGAGGACCGCTCCGGCGGCGAGCGCGAGCGCCCGCAGCCTGCGTGTCCGGTCCGCCGGCCGGTCGAGGGCGGCGGCGAGGCCGCCTGCGACGAGCGCGACGGCGGCAAACGGGAGGCCTTCGTTCTTCGTGAGAACGGCTGCAGCGAGGAGGACGGCAGCCGCGGCGCCCTCGGACGCGCGCGGGCGTCCGAGGAGGAGGAGAAGGCCGGCGCCGAGGAACGCGCCGAGCGGGACGTCCGAGTATGCCCCCGCCGCGCCGCCGGAATGCTCGAACGCGAGGTAAGGCGTCACGGCGAGCGCGAGCGCCGTCAGCGCGGCCGCGGCGGTCCCCGCGTGCCGCCGCGCGAGGTCGAAGAAGACGAGGAGGAGGGCCGGAAAGAACGCCGCGTAGAGCGGCTTGATCACGCGCGGATCGTCGCTCGAGTCGAACGTCTCCTGGACGGCGACTTGCGCGAGCGGCAGGAGGAGCGGGTACTGGGGATGGTCGACGAACGCGTCCGCGTCGAGGATCGCGCGCGGCGTCACGCTGCGGTCCGCGCGCACCCAGCGGGCCGCGGCGCTCCACGTCATTTCGGCGTCCCATCCGAGCTCGCGGTGCGTCGCGGCGTCCAGGATGAGGCCGATGAACGCAGCCGCTGCGACCGCGAATGCGGCGCGGGCGGCGAGGCGGCCGGCGCGCGGCGGGCGGGGCGTCTCCACGGCCGCCTTGCCGCGCAGGACTCGCGAGAAAAGACCTGCGAGGACGAGGAGGATGGCCGGCGCGAGGACCACGCCCCGGCGGATCCGGACGTCGAACACGATGCCGAGCAGGTAGACCATTCCCGGGACGGCCGCGACGCCGAGGAGATACGCCCACCCGAGCCGGGCGGCGAGCGGCCGTTGCCGCAGCGCGGGGAGGAGCTCGACGAGGCCGCGCCCGGCGGCGAGGAAGAGGACAACGCCGCCGAGAGCGGCGGCGACCGGCGCGCCGCCGCTCACGGGAGGACCCCCCTTTCGGCGAGCACGCGCGTCTCGACGAGGTACGGCCACGGAGCGACGACGCTCGGAACCACGGTCCAACGCGGGAGAGATGCGAGCTTCTCCCGGGTGACGTTCGTCCGGAGGTCCTTCGCGTTCCCGCCGAAGACGGCGCGCCTCGGCGCGAGGTCGAATCGGACGATCTTGTTGGCGTCGCCCTCCAGGATCAGATACTCGGCGTCCTGCGGCAGGGCTGCGCGGATGCGGTCGATGGCCGCCGCGTACTCCGGGCCACGAAATCTGGCGAGCGCCGCGCGCGCATCGTCCCGCGAGGCCTCCGGGAGGTCACGGACGCGCGCCCACGTCGCGAAAAGAGCCGAGGGGACGGCGACCGCCAGGTACGCGAAGAGCGCGAGAAGGCCCGCGGCGGGCAGGGCGCGGCGCCATCCGGTGGAAAGGCGGATTCTCAAGGGCGGCCGCATGATATCGGCGCGGGCGGCCTCGCGCTCGCTCTCGCGCCGCGGCGTCAGTTCCGCTTCCAGACGAACGACCGGGTCCCGTAGCGGCGGACGCGCCCGTCCGGAGCGCGGAAGACGGCGACGATCTCGTGGGGGCCGGAGTCGCCCGTTTGAAAGTCGAATCCGATCTCGTACCCGGCGCTGGAGCAGTCGCCCAGGGCGGGGATCGCGCGGCAGACGTCGGCCCGCTCGCGTCGACGGGAGAACACGGGCGTCCGCGCTTCGCCGTCGATGTAAACGGTGACCGCAAGGTCCGCCCCCGGGATGCGCCCCCATCCGGCGACGACGAGTCGGTCCCGGATCATGCGACCCTCCTCCGGCTGGTCGATCGAGCACCAGAGATCCTCCGCTCCTCCCGGCGTCGACACCGGGATCGCGTCGGCGACACGTAGCGGCCGCCCCCATGCCGCCGCGAGCTGGCCGTCCTTCCACCACCAGAGGGCGCGCGGCCCCACCCGGTCGAGGACGAGCGGGTCCCAGTCTCGGGCCCCCGGCGCGTACGCGAGGAGGAGCTGCGTGACGGCCGCGAACGCGGCGAGGGCGAGGAACGCGACGCGCATCGGCCTGCCGGCAATGAGGAGGAGCGGGAGCGCCGCGAGCGCGAGGAACGGCGCGGCCTCTGTCGTCAGGCGGGGACCGAGGCTCCAGCCGCCCCACCAGAGGATGTGCGAGGCCGCGAGACAGGCCGTGGCCGCCACGGCGGCGAGACCCGCGAGCGCCCACGCGAAGAGGCCGCCGGTGCTCTGTTTCCGGCGCGCGAGGCCGAGCGGCAGCAGAACGACCCACGGGCAGAAGACGAGGAGGCCGCGGCTCGGGCTCGCGAGGACGCCCTCGAGGCCGCCCGCGAAGTCGGCGTTGAACATCCGGCGCCCCGTGTTCATCGCGCCGTACGCGCCGAGCGGATGGCCGTAGAGCACGAGCTGCGCGCCGCAGACGGCGGCGAGCACGGCGGCGAGACCGGCCGCGAACCTCGTGGCGGCGCGGCGGTCCGTCGCGAGGAGAGCGGCTCCGACCGCGGCGGCGCCGATGAGGGCCGTGGGCCGGCAGGCGAACGCGAGGCCGGCCGCCGCGCCCGCCCACGTGGGAAGCGGACGCGCCCGGAGCGCGAGGAAGAGCGCGAGCGCGAGGCAGAAGATCTCGCCCGTGAAGCTCCAGAGCGCCTGCGCGGCGTTCGCGGGGACGGGCGTCGCGAGGGCGAAGAGGGCGGCGGAGGCGAGGGCCGCGCCGTTTCCCCAGCGCCGGAACGCCGCCCAGAGGAGGGCCGCCGCGGCGACCGTGAGAAGCGCCGCTGCGTGCTTTTCCCACCGGTCCACGAGTGCCGGCGTCACGCGCCCGCCGCTCCCCGCGAGCGCGACCGCCGCGTGGGGGAGGACGAGGAACGCGGTTCCCGAAGGGAACCTGTTCAGGACGCGCTTTCCGGCGCGGACGGCCGCGTACGGGAGATTCGGCCGGTCGAACGGCGGCGTCTTCGAGAGGTCGAGCGTGCCGCGCGTCAGGATCACGGACGGCAGCGCCGAGATCGCGGCGTTGTCGCCCGAGGAAAGGACCGCGGCATTGCCCGCGTAAAGCGCGTAAAGCGGGAACGCGCCCGCGAGAAGGAGGTCGCCCGGCGTGAGCGTGCGGCGTCTCGCGCGGACGATGCCGTACGCGGCGAGCGGGACCGCGAGGACGAGCGCCAGGAATCCCCCGGAGCGCGGCCAGCCCGGCGTGAGCGCGGGGACGAGCGGCAGCGCCGCCGCGAATGCGGCGAGGACCCCCGCGGTCCGGCGGAGGATCACGCCCGTTTTCAGCGGATCGCGGCCAGCTCGTAGAGGTAATCGACGTGGGAGCGCGCGGCGCCGTCGTAGCCCGCGACCTTCGGGTTCGTCGACTCGATGACGTAGTACTCGTCCGGTGCGTGGGCGCCGCTGCCGTGGCCGAGGCCGAAGTGCCCGGAGGGCAGCCTGAGCGGAGCGCCCGTGAAGACGTAGCCGGGGTACGACCCTGCGTTCCGCACCCAGAGGAGCGGGTCGTAACCGCCGCGCTTCAGGAGGGAGATCTGGGCGCGAATGAGCGGCGTGTCCGCGGAGGTCTCCGTCGGATCGTAGCCGCCCGAAACGTTGACCTCGATGTCGCCGAAGCCGCGCTTTGCGAGGTGCGCCTTGAGGGCCGCGATCGCGCCGTCGTACGTCATGTCGGGGACGAGGCGCATGTCGAGCTTCGCGACGGCCCGATGCGGAAGCAGCGTCTTGCCTCCGGGTCCCGTGTAGCCGCCGACGAGCCCCTCGATGTTGACGGTCGGCGAGAAGGAGAGGCGCTCGAGCGACGCGCGCCACGAGTCGTCGTGGGCCCAGCGCGCAGCGCCGAGCGTCCGTTTCGCCGTCGTTTCGTCGAGGCGTTTCGCGGCCGCGTCGAGCATCGCGGCCTGCGCCGCATTCGGCGGCTTCGCGGCCGCCGCGAACCCGTCGATCGCAGGGTCGCCGTCGGCGTTCACGAGCGTCGCGAGCGCCTGCACGAGATGGAACGCCGGGCTGTCGAGGCGCGCGCGATTTCCGGAGTGGACGTCCTTCGAGGGCCCGCGCCCCCACTTCTCCCCGCTCGACACGAGCTCGAGCTCGACGACGCCCTTGGCCCCGAGGGAGATCTCGACGGAGCCGTCGGGGTCCTGGCCCGCGCCGGGCATGAAGACGCCCATCGTCTTCCCGAGCGCCGCGAGAACCTCGGGCTTCCGCACGACCTCGGTGACGTGCGGCGAGCCGATCTCCTCCTCGCCCTCGGCGACGAGGACGAGGTTGACCGGCAGCTTCACGCCGGCGCCGCGGAAGGCGTGGAGGGCGGCGAGAAACGCGGACTCCGGCCCCTTCTGGTTGACGGCGCCGCGGCCGACGAGGACCTTGCCGAAACCCGCCTTGCCGACGATCCGCGCCTCGAACGGCGGCGCGAGGGTCCACTCCGCCGGGTCGGCCTGCTTCACGTCGTACATGAAGTAGAGGCCGACGGTGCGCGGCGCTCCGGCGTCGTACGTCGCGAAGACGCCGGGCACGTTGGCCGTCGGCATGCGGACGGCGGTCTGGAACCCCGCGTCCTTCACGAGCGAGATCATCTGGGCGACGCCCGTCTCCACGCCGCGGCCCTCCGCCGCGATCGTCGGGTTCCGCACCCAGTCCTGCAGGCGCGCGACGGCTTCGCCGTGCCGCTTCTCGATCTCGGCATAGACCTTCGCGCGGTCGTCCGCCGCGAAGGCGAAGCGGGGGAGGGTGGAGGCGGCGGTCACGGCGGCCGTGGCGGCGGCCGCGCCGAGCAGGTCGCGTCTGTTCATGGGCATGCGCGAAGTCTACCGCCGCCCCGGCAGACCTCGCGCCCGCTCGAGTCAGAACGCCAGGCGGTTTCCGGTCTCGAAGCGGGATCGCGCGCCGGGCGGGCGTGAGACGCCGGTTGCGAAGGCGCCGAGGAGGGTCTCCATCCCGTCCGGATGCGACGCCGGGCGCTCCTCGACGACGAGGTCGAGCGTGCGCTCCTCGCCCCGGTGCGAGAGCCTGAGGACGACGTGCGCTCCGACGCTGAGGTCCGCGAGCGCCCTGGCCGCCGCCGCCGGGGAGTCGACGCGCATCCCGTCGATCGAGCGGATGACGTCGCCGCCGACGAGAATCGGGTGGCCGGCGATCACGAGGTCGAGGTCGCCTCCCTTGAGACCCGCGCGGGCGGCCGGGCTCGACGGCTCGACGACCTCGACGAGCAGACCCTCGCCGAGCGGCTCCTTGAGGAGGTCGCGCATGTCGCGCGAGATGAACGAGCCCTGCACGCCGAGCCAGGGCCGGACCACATGGCCCTTTTCGAGGAGGTCGGCGGAGACCGACTTGATGAGGCTCGCGGGGACGGCGAAGCCGATGCTCTGGGCGTCCGGGAGGATCGCGGTCGTGATGCCCACGACGTCGCCGCAGACGTTCACGAGCGGGCCACCGGAGTTCCCCGGGTTGATCGCCGCGTCGGTCTGGATCAGCGGCTCCTTCGTGGACCACGTGGCTCCGGGGAGGACGCGGTTCACGGCCGAGACGATCCCGCGCGTGAGCGTCTGCTCGAGTCCGAACGGATTCCCGATCGCATAGACCTCGTCGCCGACGCGCACGGCATCGGAGTCGCCGAGACGGGCCACGGGGAGCGGCGGACCTGCGGGCGGCTGGATCCTCAGGAACGCGATGTCGAAGATCGCGTCTGCTCCGACGACCTGCGCCGGAATCGCCTGGCCGTCGTCGAGCGTGACGGTGATGAGCGGCTGTCCTCCCGCCACGACGTGCGCGTTCGTCAGGACGAGGCCGTTCGCGTCCACGAGGACGCCGGACCCGGACCGCCGGTCGATCGGGCGCGAGGGATCGTAGGGATTGATCGCGGCGGCCGTGATCGAGACGACGGCCGGCGAGACCCGCTCGTAGAGCTGCGGCAGGGCGATCGCGCACGGCGCCGGCCCGGCGAGCGCGGGCCGGACGGCGAAGGCGAGACACACGAAGAGCGCGGAGAGGAGGTCCGGGCGTCGGCGCGGATCGGGCGCGATCGGCATCCCGGTAAGACGGCCGCGGAGACCGCGGGGATTACGGCGTCAGCGCGGCGTTCCGCCTTCGAACCCGCCCCCGAGAGCCTTCACGAGGTTGACGCTCGCCACCATGCGGCGCGTGCGGAGGTCGACGGCCGTCCGCTCGTTCGAAAGGGCCACCGTCTGCGCCGTCACGACCTCGAGGTAAGTCGTGATGCCGCCCTGGTAGCGGTTCTCCGCGAGCTGAACGAGTCTCCCGGAGGCCGCGACGGCGGCCGCCTGTTGCCTCTCCTCGAGGGCGAGCAGCCGCAGGGCGGCGAGCTGGTCCTCGACCTCCTGGAAGGCCGTGAGGGCGGTCTCGCGGTAGGCGCCGACGGCGGCGTCGTACTCGGCGCGGCGCTGCTCGGTCACGCCGCGGCGGCGGCCGCCGTCGAAGAGCGTGCCGAGCGCCGCGGGGCCGAGGGACCAGATGAAGGCCGGGGCGGTGAAGAGCTTCGACAGCGTCGTGCTCACGAAACCCGCGGAGGCGTCGAGGGAGATCGTCGGGTAGTACGCGGCGACCGCGACGCCGATGAGCGCGCTCGCGGCGGCCGCGCGGCGCTCGGCGGCGGCCACGTCGGGCCGGCGCTCGAGGAGCTCGGACGGCAGGAGGCCCGGGATCGCGGGCGGCGCGACGGAGATCTCCGCGGCCGGGATCGTGAGGTCGGCCGGCGCCTTGCCGACGAGGAAGGCGATCGCGTGCTCGGTCTGGGCGCGCGAGATCGCGACGTCGATCGCCTGCGCGCGCGTCGTCTCGAGGAGCGTCTCGGCCTGCGCCACGTCCACGCCCGAGACGACACCCTGGTCGTGGCGGTTGACCGTGAGCTTGAGGGCTTCCGCCTGCGCGGCGACGTTCGTGGAGAGCAGGGCGATCTCCGCGTCGAAGCCGTGAAGCTGGAACCAGCTGGCCGCGAGCTCGGCTTCCATGGAGAGCTTCACGCTCTCGAGGTCGTTCTGCGCCGCGGCGACGCCCGCGCTGCTGGACTCCACGTTTCGTCGCACGCGGCCCCACACGTCCAGCTCCCACGACGCGTCGCCGGCGGCGGAGTACGTCGTCGCCGTCACGGGCACGGGGCCCGGCGCTCCGGCCTGGTTCGTGAGAACGCGCGCGCGCGTCGCGGCGGCGCTGGCCGACACGGTTGGCGTGAAGTCGGCGCGCGTCTGCCTCAGGATGGCGCGCGCGGCGCGGTACCGGGCTTCGGCCTGCGCGATGGTCGTGTTGGAGGTCGCGAGCTCGTCTTCGAGCAGATCGAGATCCGGGTCGCCGAAGATCTTCCACCAGGCGCCGCGCGGCAGGGCGTCGGCCGGGCGGGCGACCCTCCATTCCGAGGCGTCGACCGGCGCCTCCTTGAAGGAGGAGGGCGCGACGGTCGCGGGCTTCACGTAGTCCGGCCCCACCGCGCAGCCCGACACGGCAAGGGCGAGGGCAAGGGCGAGGGCGCCGCGGAGCGAGTCAGATCGCTGGTTCATGCGAGAGGTCCGCTTTCCTGGTGCGCCCGCGGCGCCGGGACTCCCAGCGCAGCCTCAGGCGGTCGAGGTAGAGGTAGATGACGGGCGTCGTGAAGAGCGTGAGCATCTGGCTGAAGACGAGTCCGCCCACGATCGCGATGCCGAGCGGGCGGCGGAGCTCGGAGCCGACGCCGGACCCGAGCGCGAGCGGAAGGCCGCCGAGGAGCGCCGCCATCGTCGTCATCGTGATGGGGCGGAACCGGAGGATGCAGGCCTGGAAGATCGCGTCCTCGGGGCTCTTCTTGTCCTTGCGCTCGGCCTCGATCGCGAAGTCGATCATCAGGATCGCGTTCTTCTTGACGATGCCGATGAGAAGGATGATCCCGATGAGCGCGATCACGCTGAGATCCGTCCCCGTGAAGAGCAGGGCCACGAGAGCGCCCACGCCCGCGGACGGCAGCGTCGAGAGGATCGTGACGGGGTGGATGAGGCTTTCGTAGAGGACGCCGAGGACGATGTAGACGGTCAGGAGGGCCGCGAGAATGAGGATGGGCTCGTTCGCGAGCGATTCCTGGAAGGCCTTGGCCGTGCCCTGGTAACTCGGGCGGATCGCGGACGGGAGGCCGATCTCGCCCGTCGCCTTGTTGATCTCGTCCACGGCGTCCCCGAGGGCGACCCCCGGCGCGAGGTTGAACGACAGCGTCACGGCGGGGAACTGACCCTGGTGGTTGATCGCGAGCGGGGCCGTCGTGCGCTCGAAACGCGTGAAGGCGCTGAGCGGAACCTGCGTGCCGTCCCTCGCCTTGACCCAGATCGATCTCAGGCTCTCCGGGTCCTGCCAGTATTTCGGATCCACCTCCATGACGACGTGGTACTGGTTGAGCGGCTGGTACATCGTGGAGACCTGGCGCTGGCCGAACGCGTCGTACAGGGCGTCGTCGATCTGCTGCGGCGTGATCCCGAGGCGCGACGCGGTGGCCCGGTCGATCGTGACGTCGGCCTGCAGGCCCTTCGTCTGCTGGTCGCTGTTGAGGTCGACGATTCCCTTGATGCTCTTGAGCTTCTCGAGGACCCTCGGAGCCCAGGTCTCGAGGTCCCGATGGTCGTCGGCCGAGAGCGTGTACTGGTACTGGGCGTTCGACGCGAAGCCGCCGATGCGGAGGTCCTGCACGGCCTGGAGGAACAGGCTGCCCCCGGCCACCGAGCCGAGCTTTCCCCTCAGGCGCCCGACGACCTGGTCGGCGCTGAGCTTCCTCTTGCGGAGGTCCTTCAGCGTGACGAACATGCGCCCGCCGTTCACCGTGCCCTGGCCGCCCGTGTAGGCCTGAACGTACTCGGTCGCGGGGTCCTTCATGACGACCTCGACGAACGCCGCGACGCGCCGCGACATCGCCTGAAAGGACGTGCTCTGGTCGCCGAGGATCGCGCCGGACAGGCGGCCGGTGTCCTGCTGGGGGAAGAACCCCTTCGGCACCTTGACGAACAGGAGGACCGTCGCCGCCATCGTCGCGAGAGTGACCGCGAGCGTGAACGGCTGGTGGCGCAGGACCCAGCGCAAGGCGGTCTCGTAGACGTCGAGGATCCACTTGAACGCCTTCTCGGACGCCGCGAACACGCGCCCGTGCTTCTCCTCGTTCTTTCCCTTGAGGAGCCAGGCGCACATCATCGGAGTCGTCGTGAGGGAGACGAGCATCGAGACGAAGATGGCGACCGAGAGCGTGACGGCGAACTCGCGGAAGAGGCGGCCCACGATGCCGCCCATCAGGAGGATCGGGATGAACACGGCGATGAGGGACATGCTGATCGAGAAGACCGTGAAGCCGATCTCGCGGGCGCCCTCCAGAGCGGCCGCGAAGGGCGCCATGCCCGCCTCGACGTGACGCGTGATGTTCTCGATCACGACGATCGCGTCGTCCACGACGAAGCCGGTCGCGATCGTCATCGCCATGAGGGACAGGTTGTCGATGCTGTAGCCGAGGAGGTACATCGCGCCGAACGTCCCGACGAGAGAGACGGGCACGGCCACGCTCGGGATGATCGTCGAGCGCACGCTTCTCAGGAACGCGAAGACGACGAGGATGACGAGCCCGATCGAGATCATGAGCGTGATCTGGACGTCCCTCACGGACGCACGGATCGTGCCGGTCCGGTCGAGCATGACGGACACCTTGATCGTGGGCGGCACTTCGGCCTGGAGCTGCGGCATGAGGGCCGTGATGCGGTCGACCGTGTCGATGATGTTCGCGCCGGGCTGGCGAAACACGATGAGAAGGACGGCCGGCTGGTTGTTCGCGATCCCGGTCGTCATGACGTTCTCGACGGAATCGGTCACGGTGGCGATGTCGGAGAGCCGGAGCGCCGCCCCGTTCCGGTAGGAGACGACGAGAGGCCGGTACTGGTCGGCCTTGAGGAGCTGATCGGTCGTCGCGATGGACCACAGGCGTCCGCCCATCCCGAGCTCGCCCTTCGGGCTGTTCGCGTTCGCGTTCGCGAGGAGGGTCCGCACGTCCTCGAGGCCGAGGCCCGTCCGGCTGAGGGCGGTCGGGTTCACGTCCACGCGCACGGCGGGGAGCGCGCCGCCGCCCGCGAACACCTGACCGACGCCCGGCACCTGAGCGAGCTTCTGCTGGAGGACCGACGACGCGAGGTCGTACATCTGGGAGCGCGGCGCGATGTCGGACGTCAGGCCGATCAGCATGATCGGGGCGTCGGCGGGGTTCACCTTCCGGTAGCTCGGGTTGTTCGGGAGGTTCGTGGGTAGCTGGCCGCGGGCGGCGTTGATCGCGGCCTGGACGTCCCGCGCGGCGGCGTCGATGTTCCGCGAAAGGTCGAACTGGAGCACGATCGTCGTGGAGCCGAGGGAGCTCTGCGACGTCATTTCGGTGATGCCCGCGATCCGCCCGAACTGCCTCTCGAGGGGCGTCGCGACGGACGACGCCATCGTGTCGGGGTTCGCGCCGGGCAGCGCCGCCGAGACCTGGATCGTGGGGAACTCCACCTGGGGAAGCGGCGCCACCGGGAGAAAGAAATAGGCGATGCCGCCGGCCAGCGCGAGCGCCACCGTGAGAAGGCTCGTCCCGATCGGCCTGCGGATGAACGGCGCGGAAAGGCTCATCGGCCCGCCGCGGACGACGGCTCGGGCGCGCCCGCGCCCGCCGCCTCGTCCCTCCGCGGCCCGGTCTTCGCGAGCCGGGCGGCGAGCCGGTCGAAGTAGAGGTAGATGACCGGCGTCGTGTAGAGGGTGAGCATCTGGCTGAAGATGAGGCCGCCCACGATCGCGATCCCGAGCGGCCGCCTCAGCTCGGCGCCCGTGCCGGTCCCGAGAGCGAGAGGCACTCCGGCCAGGAGCGCCGCCATCGTCGTCATGATGATGGGGCGGAACCTCTGCAGCGCGGCCTGGGTGATCGCGTCGAGAGGCGCCTTCTTGTCCTTGCGCTCGGCCTCGAGGGCGAAGTCGATCATCATGATCGCGTTCTTTTCCACGATCCCGATGAGAAGGACGATGCCGATGAGCGCGACGACCGTGAAGTCCAGCCGGCAGAGCATGAGCGAGAGCAGGGCTCCCACGCCCGCCGACGGGAGGGTCGAGAGGATCGTGACGGGGTGGATCGCGCTCTCATAGAGGACGCCGAGCAGGATGTAGACGGTCACGAGCGCGGCGAGGATGAGGATGGGGGTGTTCGTGAGCGAGGCGCCGAACGCCCGCGCCGTGCCCTCGAACTGGGCCTGGATGCTCCGGGGAAGCCCGAGCTCCGCCTGCGCCTTCTCGATGGCCTTCACGGCGGCCCCGAGGGAGGCGTCGGGCGCGAGGTTGAACGAGACCGTCGCCGCGGGGAACTGCCCCTGGTGGTTCACGGCGAGAGGGGCGTTGACCGTCTCGACGGTGGCGAGCGCGCTCAGGGGGACCGAGCCTCCCGTGGACGAGCGCAGGTAGACGTTCTGGAGGTCCTCGGGCCTCACCTGCAGCTCGGGGCGGCCCTCGAGGACGACGCGGTATTGGTTGAGCTGCGTGAACATGGTCGAGACCTGGCGCTGGCCGAACGTGTCGTAGAGCGCGTCGTCGATCTGCTGCGGCGTGACGCCGAAGCGCGACGCCGAGTTCCGGTCGATCACGACCCGCGCCTGGACCCCCGAGGTCGAAAGGTCGCTCGCCACGTCGCGCAGCTGGGGGAGCGCCTTCAGCCTGTCGACGAAGCGCGGGACCCAGACGGCGAGCTCGGCGGCGTCGGAGTCCTCGAGGCTGTACTGGTACTGCGTCTTGCTGACCCGGTCCTCGACCGTGAGGTCCTGCACGGGCTGGAGGAAGAGCAGGATTCCCGGGACCTTGTTGAGCTCGGGCTGGAGCCGCCGGATCAGGTCGTCGGCGCCGATCTTCCGGTCTTCGAGGGGCTTGAGGTTGATCTGGATCCGCCCGCTGTTGGGCGTCATGTTGGTTCCGTCGACGCCGGTGAACGACGAGAGGCTCTCGACGGCCGGGTCCCTCAGGATGACGGCCGCGAGCTGTTGCTGCCGGGCGGCCATCGTCGAGAAGGAGACCGTCTGCGGCGCCTCGGAGATTCCGAGGATCACGCCCGTGTCCTGCACCGGAAAGAAGCCCTTCGGGATCACGACGTAGAGGAGGATCGTCGCGGCGAACGTGAGGATCGCAACGGCGAGCGTGGCGGGCTGGTGCCGGAGCACCCAGGCGAGCGTCCGCTCGTAGAAGTCGATGATGCGCTGGAAAACGCGCCCCGAGGACCGGTAGAACCGGCTCTGCTGGTCCTCGGGGACGTGACGGAGGAGGCGCGCGCACATCATCGGCGTGAGCGTGAGCGAGACGGCCGCCGAGATGAGGATCGTGACCGAGAGCGTCACGGCGAACTCGCGGAACAGGCGTCCGACGATGTCGCCCATGAAGAGGAGCGGGATCAGGACCGCGATGAGGGACACGGTCAGCGACAGGATCGTGAAGCCGATCTGCTCGGAGCCCTTCAGGGCGGCCGCGAGCGGTTTTTCTCCCTG
>Ga0335070_10006262_pt1 | contig 14006 bp, 15 predicted proteins | sample Lox_Sample_13_FD_206722 | JGI IMG/M metagenome (GOLD analysis project Ga0335070, IMG submission 206722) | Soil microbial communities from Loxahatchee National Wildlife Refuge, Florida, United States - Lox_Sample_1.3 | ecosystem: Environmental > Terrestrial > Soil > Wetlands | place: USA... | reverse complement strand
CGACGGCGGGCCAGGCCGGCAGCGGCCGCACCTGGACCGGGGCGGCCGCCGCGGCCTCGACCTCGAGCTCGAAGCCGAACAGCCGCGCGCCCCAGGCCGGCCGGTCTCCGGCCAGCTCCCCCGCCCAGCCAACCTGCCGGCCGTCGGCCGCTTTCGCAACCAGCCGGCGGCCGTCCGCGGCCGGGACCACCTCCGCGCCGGGCCGCGCCTGGGCCACGGCGGCCTCGACCAGCTGCTTCAGGTCGAACAGCTCGACGTCCGGCGGCGTCGCCTCGCTCCAGTGCGGCGGCCGCCGCGCGCCCGAGATCACGCCGGCCACGCGCAGCTCCTCGGCCGGCAGCTCCTCCGCGCCCCGCAGGAACACGGTGCCGATCTCGAACAGGCGGATGTCGCGCTGCTGCATGCGCCAGTTGTGCTCGGCACGGCGCACCAGCCCGGGCAGCAGCGCGGCGCGGAGGAACCCCTCTTCCTGGCTGAGCGGATTGGCCAGCGCCACGGCCCGCTCGTCCTGCCGCGGCCCGAGCGAGACGGTGATGGCCTCGTGGAGGCCGAGGGCCGCGAGCGAGCGCCGCACCCGCGCCGCCACCTGCTCGGCCAGCGCGTCCGGCACCACCCCGGGGCGCTGCGGGCGCATTTCGTCGGGGAACCGGTCGTAGCCGACGATGCGGGCCACCTCCTCGATCAGGTCCACCTCGCGGGTCAGGTCCGGCCGCGAGGTCGGCACCTGCACCGCCAGCCGGTCGCCCCTCGGGCTCACCACGCAGCCCAGGGCGGTGAGCGCCCGCTCGATCTCGGCCCGGGCGATCTCGACGCCCAGCAGGTGCGCGACCCGCCGCTCGCGCAGGAAGATGGTCACCGCCGGGATCGGGACCGGGTAGACGTCCACCGGGACGCCGTCCACGCGGCCGCCGGTCAGGCTCACCAGCAGGTCGAGGGCCCGGCCGAGACGATCGGCCTGCGCCCCGTGGTCCGCGCCGCGCTCGAACCGCTGGCTGGCCTCGGTCGAGAGCCCGATCGCCCGGCTGGTGGCGCGGGTGCGCCGGGGATCGAAGTAGGCGCACTCCAGCAGCACGTCGGACGTCGCATCCGAGACCTCGCTGGTGGAGCCGCCCATCACGCCGGCGATCCCCTGCGCCTCGCGCGCGTCCGCGATCACGGTCATCGCGGGCGTGAGGGTGCGCCGGGTGCCGTCGAGGGTGACGATGGCCTCGCCGGCCCGGGCGCGCCGCGCCACCAGCGCCGGCCCGGCCAGCTTCGCGAGGTCGTAGGCGTGCATCGGCTGCCCGACCTCGAGCAGGAGGTAGTTGGTCGCGTCCACGACGTTGTTGATCGCCCGCACCCCGGCGGCCTCGAGCCGCATCCGGAGCCACGGCGGCGACGGGCGGACCGTCACGCCGCGCAGGACGGCCGCCGTGAACCGGGGGCAGCCCTCCGGGTCCTCGATGGCGATCCGCACCCCCGCCGTCGCTCCCGCGGCGCCGGCGGCGCGCACCGCCCGCGGCGCGGCGGCGGCGGGCTCGGCGAACGCGGGGAGCCGCACCGGCCGGCCGAGCACCGCGCCGAGGTCGCGGGCCAGGCCGAGGTGGCTCAGCAGGTCGGGGCGGTTCGGCGTCACGTCGAGCTCGAGCCGCGTGTCGGCCACGGGCACGGCGTCGAGGAACGGCGTGCCCGGCGCGGCCGCCGTCTCCAGCTCCAGGATGCCCTCCTGGTCCTCGCCGAGCCGCAGCTCGCGGGCCGAGCACAGCATGCCCTCGGAGTCCTCGCCGCGGATCCTGCGCCGCTCCATCACGATCCCGCCCGGCAGCGTCGTGCCGACGGCGGCGAACGGGTAGCGCTTGCCCGCCGTGACGTTCTTCGCCCCGCAGACGACCGAGAGCACCGGCCCGCCCGCGTTCACCTTGCACAGCGACAGCCGGTCGGCGTTGGGATGGCGGGCGACCTCCAGCACCTCGGCGATCACGACCTGCGCGAGGTCGTGGTGCAGCGGCTCCACCGCGTCCACGGGCACGCCGAGCATCGGCAGGCGCTCGAGGGCGGCCCGCGCGTCGAGTGGCGTCCCCAGCAGGTCCGAGAGCCAGCGGAGGGAGGCCTTCACGCCGAATCCACGAACTGGCGGTGGAACCGCATGTCGGCCTCGAACAGCATCCGGATGTCGGGGATGCGATAGCGCAGCATGGCCGCCCGGTCGAGCCCCATGCCGAACGCCCAGCCGGTGTAGCGCTCCGGGTCGATGCCGACGTTCTCGAACACGTTCGGATCGACCATGCCGCAGCCGAGGATCTCCATCCAGCCGGTGCCCTTGCAGGCCGGGCAGCCGGTGCCGTGGCACAGCTGGCACTCGACGTCCACCTCGGCCGACGGCTCGGTGAACGGGAAGAACGAGGGCCGGAAGCGCACCTTCACGCCCGCGGCGAAGAACCGGCGCAGGAAGAACGTGATGGCCGCCTTGAGGTCGACGAACGTGATGCCCTCGTCCACGCACAGCCCCTCGACCTGGGTGAACACCGGTGCGTGCGAGGCGTCGAACGGGTCGCGGCGGTAGCAGCGGCCGGGGATCGTGACCCGGATGGGCGGCTGGTAGGCCTCCATCACGCGGATCTGCACCGGCGACGTGTGACTCCGCAGCAGCGTTCCCGTGCCGAGGTAGAACGTGGGCTGCATGTCGAGCGCCGGGTGCCCGGGCGGGAAGTTGAGGGCGGTGAAGTTGTTGCGCTCGGTCTCGGCCTCGGGCCCGACCGCGCGGGTGAAGCCGAGCTCGTGGAAGATCTCGCAGATCTCGGTCGCGACGAGGGTGACCGGGTGGAGGGCGCCGCGCCAGGCGGGGCGCGACGGCATCGTGAGGTCGCCGGCCGGTGGCGCCGCCGCCGCGGCCAGCGCGGCCTCGGCCTCGGCCAGCCGCTGCTCGATGGCGGCCTTGGCCTCGTTCGCGGCCTGGCCGACGGTGCGCCGCGCGTCGGCCTCGAGGGACGGCAGCTCCCTGAGGATGACCGACACACGACCCGCCTTGCGGCCCAGGTAGTCGGTCTTGAGCCGCTGCAGCGCTTCGCCGTCCGTGGCGGCGCGGATCTGCTGCTCCGCCTCGGCCTTGAGGCCGGCGAGCGCGGCGACGAGGTCCGCCGCCCGGTCGCTCACGGCGCCGGACGCGGGCCGACCAGCCCGGGACGCTTTCTTCGCGCCGCCCGCACGATGCCGACGGTCACGAGTGCCACCCCTACGAGCCGGTCTTGGCCAGCTCCGTGAGCTTGGCGAAGGCCTGGGGATCCTTGACCGCGAGGTCCGCGAGGACCTTCCGGTTGATCTCGACGCCCGCCTTCTTCAGCCCGCTCATGAACACGTTGTACGACAGGTCGTGCTGGCGGGCCGCCGCGTTGATCCGCGTGATCCACAGGCGCCGGAACTGCCGCTTCTTCTGCTTGCGGTCCCGGTAGGCGTAGGCCCACCCGCGCTCCACGGTCTCCTTGGCGGCCTTCCACAGCTTGCTGCGGCCGCCGCGGTTCCCGCGCGCCTCCTTCATGATCTTGTTCTTGCGCTTGAGGCGCGTGACGTTGCTCTTGACGCGAGGCATGGCTCTTCTCTCCTACGCCGTGATGAGGCCGCGCAGGCGCCGCTCGTCGGCGTGCGAGGCCACGCCGGCCTTGCGGAGGTGCCGCTTCCGCTTGGCCGACTTCTTGGTCAGGATGTGGCTCTTGTAGGCCTTGCGCCGCCGCACCCGGCCCTTGCCGGTGAGCCGGAACCGCTTGGCGGCCGCCTTCTTCGTCTTCTTCTTCACCGCGCTTCTCCCGTGCGTGCGCGCCCGGCCCGAGGGGCCCGGCCGCGCGTCATTTCGGCGTGAGCAGCATCGTCATGTTCCGGCCCTCGAGCTTGGCCTCCTGCTCCAGCTTGGCCACGTCGCCCAGCACCTCGGACACCCGGTCCAGGACCTCGCGGCCCAGCTCGGGGTGGGCCATCTGCCGGCCCCGGAACATCATCGTCACCTTCACCTTGTTGCCTTCCGACAGGAACTCCCGCGCGTGCCGGCACTTGAACTCGAAGTCGTGGTTGTCGATCCCCGGCCGGAACTTGATCTCCTTGAGCTGGATCGAGTGCTGCTTCTTCTTGGCCGCGCGCGCGGCCTTGGCCTGCTCGAACTTGAACTTCCCGTAGTCCATGATGCGGCACACCGGGGGCCGCGCCGTCGGAGCTACCTCGACGAGGTCGAGCCCGCGGGCCTGCGCCGCGGCGAGCGCCTCGTCCACCGCCAGGATCCCGAGCTGCGCCCCGTCGGGCGCGATCACCCGGACGGGACTGATGCGGATCATGCGGTTGATGCGAACTCGGTTCTTGCTGTCCGGCGTCGGTTTTTCGAGAATTCGCAGCCTCCTTGCGTCAGGGTCGTGAAACACAACGCGGACTCCCGAGCCCTCCGGAGTCCGCGACAACGCCGCGCCCGCCCGAGGCGGGAGCGATGCGAATGCGAGAACCCGAATCCACCACCCGCAACCGGGGGTCGGAGGGTGAGGAGCCACCGGCTCCTGCTTGTCGTCCGGCGTGGAAGCTAGGGGCCAACCCGCACCGCGTCAACGGGTTCGCTGCCCCAGCCGTGCTCCGGGTCCTCCGCCAGGCGGGCGCGCGCCACCGCCGGGTCGTGCTCGAAGACCAGCTGCCAGTGCTCCCGCGCCGCGCGCGTCAGCACCCGCTTCTTGGTGGCCAGCGTGACCAGCGGCTCGACGTCGTAGCCCATGATCCACGCCGCGGGCAGGTGCGCGGTGGTCGGCACCAGGTCGGCGAGGAAGCACGCCGACTCGCCGGCGCTGGTGACCAGCACCGACTGGTGGAAGGGCACGTGGCCGGGGGTCTGCAGGAGGTGGATCCCCGGCAGCACCGCCAGCTCGCCCGTGACCAGGCGGTAGCGGGCCGCGGCCGCCACCGGCGCGAAGTTGGGCGGCAGGTAGCTCGCCGCGGTGCGCTCGTTGCGGTGGGAGGCGAAGTCCAGCTCGCCCTTCTGCACCACGTAGGTCGCGTTGGGGAACGCCAGCACCGTCTCCCCGCCCGGGTTGCGGAAGGTGCTGCCGCCGGCGTGGTCGAAATGCAGGTGGGTGTTGATCACCCACTTCACTTCGGCCGCCGTGTGGCCGGCCTCGTGCAGCGCGTCGTCGAGCGCGGTCGGCCCGGTCGTCCCCGCGTTCTCCACGGCGTAGATGTCGCGGAACTTCTCGCTCTCCTTGTTGCCGAGGCCCGTGTCCACGAGGACCAGCCCGTCGGGGTGCTCCACCAGGAGGCAGCGCAGCGCGAGGGTGATGCGGTTGCGCTCGTCCGGCCTGGCGTGGCGGGCCCACAGCGGCTTGGGCACCACGCCGAACATCGCGCCGCCGTCCAGCCGCACCCGCCCGCCCTCGAGCGTCCAGCAGGTGAGGCGTCCGACGGTGAACCGCGTCGCGGCGGCACGGGGGCCGGCGGGGGAACCCGCGGGGGGCGCGACGGGCGCGTCCCCGGGGGGGCGGTGGCCTTCCGGCGCGCGGCTCACGGCACCAGCGCCCGCAGCGCGTGCCAGCTGGCGATGCCCAGCGCGTCCGCGCGCCGCAGCAGCCGGCGCAGCACCGCCGCCGTCGCCAGCGCGTCGCCGCCGGCCCGGTGACGGCGCTCGGCCTCGATGCCGAAGAAGTGCATCACGCTGTCGAGGTTGCGCCGCTCCAGCTCCGGCACCAGGGCCCGCACCATGCGCACGGTGCACAGCCGCTGGACCCGGGGCGCCAGGCCGCCGGCGCGCTGGACCTCCGCGGTCACGAACGCCCAGTCGAACCGCGCGTTGTGCGCCACGAACACCCGGCCGTTCAGCGCCGCGAGCAGCTGGTCCGCCACCTCCTCGAAGCGCGGCGCCCCCGCGACCATGGCGTCGTCGATGCCGGTCAGGGCCGCGATGTAGTGCGGGATCGGGACCTCCGGGTTCACCAGCGACTCGAAGGCGAGCCCCACGCGGTCCCCGTCCACGTGCACCACCGCCACCTCGGTCACCCGGTCGCCGGCCCGGGCGCGCATCCCCGTCGTCTCCACGTCGACCACCGCGTACGCCAGGTCCGCCAGCGGCAGGGCGCCGAGCGACGGCTCCGGCACCGCGCACCAGCGGCCCTCGACGTCCACGGCGAACCGCGGGTCCGCGCCGAGCAGCGCCGCGACCAGCCGCTCGGCCAGCACGCCCCGGGCGCGCGCGATCCCCAGCACCTCGTGGGCGATGTCGTCCGGGGGGCGCGGTCCCGCGCTCAGGTACAGCGCCGCCCGCTCGGCCAGCGTGGCGCCGGCCCGAGGGCGGGACCCGGGGGGTGCCGCCGTCACGGGTCGTCGCGCCGCAACGGCATCGTCATGCAGCGCGGGCCTCCGCCGCCACGCACCAGCTCGCTCCCCTTGATCGTGATCACCGCGCGCTCCCCGTCCGCCACGCCCGCCTCGCCCTTGAGCAGCTTGTTCCCGGGCACGACGCGGAAGCCGGCGCGCTCCACCTCCCGCAGCGTCGCGTCGTTGCGGTCGTAGCCGACGATCACACCCGGGCGCACCGACACGAAGTTGCAGCCCGAGCCCCACTGCTCCCGCTCCTGGTCGGCCCGGTTGGCGCCGCCGCAGAACACGGGCTCCAGGGGCAGGCCCACCGCCAGCAACGCGGCGAACAGGTTCGGCATCTCGCGCACCCCGTCGTCGCCGCGGCGCCGGTGCAGCACCGCCAGCCGCTCCGCGCCCACGAAATGCGGCGGCGAGATCACGCACAACTCGCGGTCCACCTGGGTGAAGATCATGTCGAGGTGGATGGCGGTGGGCTCCTTGGGCAGCACCACCACGATCACGTCGCTGATCCCGCAGCGGGCGAACAGCAGCTCGGTGAGGTAGTCCAGCGCGGCGGGCGAGCTGCGCTCCGAGTAGCCGAGCACCACCAGGTCGGGCCGCAGCGGATGCACGTCCCCGCCCTCGAGGGTGTAGTTGGGGCGCCGCTCGTCGGAGCCGTCGTACAGCACGCCGGCGTTGGCGAAGGCCGGGTGGTGGCGGAACAGCGCCGAGATCAGCAGCTCCTCGGTCCACCGCACCCCGTAGCGCATCGAGCCGATGACCGCGTGCTCCCCGATGACCATGCCGACGTCGCGGGTGAAGAACAGGTTGGGGAGCGGCGGCAGCATGTACCCGGCCTCGTTGAGCGCCGCGGCGATCGGGCCCGCCTCCTCCATCGCCCCCGCCACCAGCACGTCCACCAGCTCGCTCACCGGCAGCTGCGCCAGGCGCTGCGCCAGCGCGTCCGAGGGCACGACGTCGAGCGTGCGGCCCACCAGCTGCTCCCGCACCTCCGCGCGCTTGAGGATCTCGGCCAGCACCGCCCGGGTTTCCAGCACCTCGGCGAACAGCCGCAGCACCGCGACCAGCTGCCGGTGCTCGCGGCGCGCCTGCTCGAGGTCGAGGACGTCGTCGTACAGGTAGTCCTCGCGGGTGCCCGGCGTCACCGCCAGCAGCTCCTCGCCCGGCGTGTGCATCAGCACCGCGCGGAGGGCGCCGATCTCGGAGGTGACGTGGACCGCGCTCACGGCTGCGCGTGGTGCAGGGCGTAGCTCAAGGCCTCGAGCTCCAGCGCCATGTTGACGTCGGACACGGTCACGCCCGGCGGCACCGACAGCGCGAGCGGGGCGAAGTTGAGCAGCCCCCGCACGCCGGCCTTGACCAGCCGGTCCGCCACCGCCTGCGCCGCGTCGGCCGGCGTGGCGATCACGGCGATGTCGGCGGCCTCGGCGGCGAGATCCGCCTCCATCCGGTCGGCGCTGCGCACCACCAGGCCGTCCACCTGCGCGCCGACCCGGGCCGGGTCGGCGTCGTACACGGCGACCACGTCGAACCCGCGGGCCCGGAACCCGGGGTAGGCGGCCAGCGCGCCGCCCACGCGCCCCGCGCCCACCAGGACGACGCGGTAGCGCCGCACCAGGCCGAGGATCTCCCGCAGCCGGCCCGCGAGCCGCGGCACGCTGTAGCCCACGCCCCGCCGTCCGAACGAGCCGAAGAACGAAAGGTCCTTGCGCACCTGGGCCGGCGAGGCGCCGCCGCGCTCGGCGAGCGCGCCGGAGGACACCGTCGCGGTCCCCTGCCGCTCGCACTGGTCCAGGAACTGGAGGTACAGCGACAGCCGCCGCACCGTCGACGCCGCCACGTCGCGCACGCCGGGCCTCGTGAAGGAATTCACGAAGCTAGACGGGGCCCCAACGCTCGAGCAAGGGCCACGAACCGCTCGGGCGCGAGCACCTCGACCCGCGCCGCCGGCTCGACCCCGGCCTGCTCGAGCAGCCCGGCCACCTCCGGGCGCGCGACGCCGAACGCCTCGCGCACCGAGCGCGCCAGCTGCTGGCGCCGGCGCTGGAACAGCGCCTGGATCACGCCGCGCACCCGCCGCTCCTCGTCCTCGGACGCCACCAGCGGCGCGGCCCGCGGCACCAGCCGCACTACGGCCGAGTCCACGCGCGGCCGCGGCCGGAACGCGCCGGCCGGCACGCCGAACAGCCGCTCCACCTCGGCCACCAGCCGCACGCCGGCGGTGAGCGCGCCGTAGTCCTTCGCGCCGGGCGGCGCGGCGAGCCGGGCCGCGACCTCCGCCTGCACCAGGAACACGATCCGCCCCGGTCGCGGCGGCCGGAGCGCGCGGTCGATCAGGGGCGACGTGATCCGGTAGGGGATGTTCCCGCACACCACCGCCGCGCGCGGCCACGGCACTTCGAGCGCGTCGCCGGCGAGCACGGTGACCCCGGTGCCGGCGCACGCGTCGGCCAGCGCCGCCGCGAGCGCGCGGTCCGCCTCGATGGCGACGACCCGGCGCGCGCGCGCCGCCAGCTCCCGGGTGAGGGTCCCCTTCCCCGGGCCGATCTCGAGCACCAGCTCGTCGGGCGCCGCGACCGCCGCGGCGGCGATCCGGCGGAGGATGGACGGGTCGAACAGGAAGTGCTGCCCGAGCCGGGCGCCCACGTCAGCAACGCAGCAGCACGAGCGTGCGGTCGTCCTGGGCGACGCGGCCCGAGAACTCGGCCACGTCGGTGAAGACGGCGTCCACGATGTCGGAGGCGGGCCGCGCCTCGTGGCGCCGCACCGTCTCGAGCAGCCGCTGCTCGCCGTAGGGCTCACCGGAGGGGCTGCGCGACTCGGTGAGGCCGTCGGTGAACAGGCACAGCAGGTCCTCGCGGCACCGCCACGGGCACCGCGACCCGCCGATCACGCCGCCCGGCGCGAGGCCGAAGGGCGGCGCGGTCGCCCGCAGCCGTCGCGGCGCGCTCCCGTCCACCGGCATCAGGAAGGCGTAGGGGTGGCCCGCGTTCGCCCAGCTCAACACGCCCTGGTCCGAGTCCACGACGGCGTAGAACAGCGAGATGAACATCTCCGTCCTCGCCAGCTCGTCGCCCATCACGCCGAGCAGCCGGTGCAGCGCCTCCTGCGGCGTCGGCGCCGCCTGCGCGACGACCGTCGCCGCCGAGATGGCGTTCGCCATGAGCAGCGCCGCGCCGATGCCGTGGCTCGAGACGTCGCCGATCAGCACGCCGAGCCGGCGGCCGCCGAGCGGGATGAGCTTGTAGAAGTCGCCGCCCACCGACTCGGCCGGCTGGCAGCGCGCGCCCACGTCGCCGGCGGACGCCAGCAGCGAGGGCCCCGGGAGCAGCGCGACCTGGAGGTGGTGGGCCAGCTCCAGCTCGGTCGAGAGCCGCTCGCGGTCGCGCTCCTCGCGCACCAGCCGCGCGTTCTCGATGGCCGCGCCGACCTGGCTCGCGATCGCCGTCACCAGCTTCTGGTCGCCGGCCGAGAAGGCGTCCTCGCCGAGCCGGTCGGTGAGGTTGATGACGCCCACCGGGCGCGGCGGCCCGCCGGCGCCCGCGTACAGGATCGGGACCGAGAGGAACGATGCGCCGCGGTAGGTCCGGCCGCCGGGACAGCCGGGGCTCGGCGTCGCTTCGCGCGGGTCGTAGCTGACCGGTGCGCTGTCGCGGAACACCCGCGCCGCGACCGAGCAGTCGTCGTCCACGCTGACCGGGCCGAGCTGCGCGACGTCGAGGCCGCGGCCGGCCACCACGCGCAGCACGTCCCCGTCCGGGTCGTAGGCCATGATCGAGGCGCGGCGGGCGCCCACCACGTCGGAGACTTCCCGCACGATGATCCGCGCCGCCTCCTCGAGCCGCACCGTGCGCCCGAGGACCTCGCTGATCGTGTACAGCAGGTTGATCTCCTCGTAGCGGCCGGCCAGCTCGTTCGCGACCTGCGCCGCCTCGCGCTCGGCCAGGAAATGATCGGCCACCACCTGCGCCGCCGCGCGGGCCCGCTGCGGCCGGGTGGCGGCGTCGCTCCGGTCGGGGCCCAGCTGGACCCAGGTCCCGGGCAATCCGGGCACCGGCTCGAGCCAGGCGTCGCCGGTGCGGGTGCTGAGCGCGTGACCCTCGTCGCCGCCCAGCTCCGGCCACCAGGCGCCGTGCTCGCCGGTGAGCGACATGCCGCGCACCCGTTCGGCCTCGGAGCGCCACAGGCGGACCGTCCCGCCCGTCAGGTCGCGCAGTGCGGCGAGTACGGAATCCAGGCGGCTCAGGTGCGCCGCAGGATCATGCAGATGGAGTTCCCCGTGTCGTTGAACCGCACCTCGTCCACCAGCTGGCGGATGAGGAACACGCCGCGGCCGCAGGGCCGCAGCCGGTTGGCGGGCAGGGTCGGATCGGGGAGGATGCGGTAGTCGAAGCCGTCGCCTTCGTCGGTGACTTCCATCTCGACGGCGTGGCGCCCGAACAGCACCCGGAGCGCGACGCCCTTGCGGTCGTCCTGGCCGTTCCCGTAGAGGATGGCGTTGATCAGCGCTTCCGACAGCGCCACCCGGAGATTGAAGTGGACGCTGTGGCGGTCCACGAACCGCTGTTCGAGGTGCCGCGCCACGATCTCCACCACGTCCTCGACCAGGCGGACGTCGCTCGGCAGGGTGAGCCGCAGCTCCAGCTCCAGGCCCTCGGCCTGCCGCCGGGCGTCGGGCGCGGTCAGGAGCGGCTGGACGGCGAGCCTCACCGGTCCTAGAACGCCGCCAGCGCCTGGTCGGCGGAGTCGGTGATGGCGAACAGCGTGTCGAGCTTGGTGAGCTCGAACAGCGTCTTGAGGTCCTCGTTGAGGCCGGCGAGCCGCAGGTCGCCGCCCTCGTCGCGGATCTTCTTGGAGAGCGAAACCAGCACGCCGAGGCCCGACGAATCGATGTAGCCCGTGCGCGAGAAATCGATCAGGAACTTGCGGTCGCCCGCCTCGATGGCGTCGAGCACCCGCTGCTTCAGCTCCTGCCGGTTCCCCACGATGAGCTGGCCGTCCACCTCGATGACCAGGACGCCGCCGGGATGCTTCCGAACGTTGAAAGCCATCACCCCTCCGGAGGTGGGCGCCCTAGCCCTCGGACGCCTGCAGCAGGGCGATCGCGGCGACCAGGACCACGTCGTCGGCGCTCGCTCCGCGGGAGAGATCGCAGCAGGGCCGCCTCAACCCCTGGACGATGGGCCCGAGGGCCCGCGCCTGCCCGATCCGCTGTACCAGTTTGTACGCAATGTTCCCGCTGTCAAGATCCGGGAAAATCAAGACGTTAGCCCTTCCCGCGGCCCCGCTGCCGGGGGCCTTCCGGGCGGCGACGGCGGGGACCAGGGCTGCATCGCCTTGCAGCTCCCCGTCGGCGGGGACGGCCGGCTCCGCCGCGCGGAACAGCTCCAGCGCGCGCCGCACCCGGTCCACGCTCTCGCCCTCGGCGCTGCCGCGCGTCGAGTGGGAGAGGAACGCCACCACCGGAGCGTCGCCCACCACCCGCCGGCGGTCGCGCGCGGCGGCCACGGCGATCTCGGCCAGCTGCTCCGGCGTCGGATACTGGACGACGCCGCAGTCGGCGAACGTCAGCACGCCGGCCGTCGCGGTCACCATGTAGAAGCAGCTCGAGACCGTCGTGATGCCCTCGGCGGGCCCGACGGCCCAGAGGGCCGCGCGCAGCACGTCCGCCGTGGTGTGCGCGGCGCCGCCCACGGTGGCGTCGGCCTCGCCCAGGGCCACGAGCCCCGCGGCGAAGCGCAGCGGATCGCGCGCCAGCTCGAGCCCCGCCCGCCCGTCCGCCACCTTCTCCGGCTTGCGCGCGGCCAGCAGGCGCGCCACCGGGCCCAGGGACGGGTCGTCCGCCGGCGTGCGGACCGACACCAGCGGCGCCTCGCGCATCGCCCAGGCGGCGGTGTCGGGGCCGCCGAGCACGGTGACGGCGGCGAGGCGGGACGCGGCGATCGAGCGCGCGGCCTCGCGCACCCGCTCGTCCTCGCCTTCCGACAGCACGAGGCGCCGGTGGGCGCGGCGGGCGCGCTCCAGCAGCGCCTCGAGGAAGGTGCTCACCGCCGGCGGAGCTTCGCGGCGAGGGCCTTGGAGACGGCGGGGTGCACCAGGCCGCTCACGTCGCCGCCGTAGCGCGCGACCTCGCGCACCAGCGAGCTGGAGAGGTAGGTGAAGTCGAAGGCGGGCACGAGGAACAGCGTCTCGATGTCGGGCGCGAGCTTCCGGTTCATCAGCGCCATCTGGTACTCGTACTCGAAGTCGCTGACGTAGCGCAGGCCGCGCACGATGGTGCGCGCGCCGATCTTGTGCGCGAAGTCCACCAGCAGGCCGTGGAACGTCTTGATCTCGAGCCGGTGGTTCGCGCCCAGGACGGTCCGCACCAGGCGCAGCCGCTCGGCCAGCGTGAACAGCGGCTGCTTGGACTGCTGGGTGGCGACGGCCACCACGACGCGGTCGGCGATCTCGAGCCCGCGGCGGATCAGGTCCTCGTGGCCGCGGGTGATCGGGTCGAACGAGCCGGGATAGACGGCGATTCTCGTCATGGCGCCTCGAGAAAGGTCAGAACGGTTCGTCCGTAGCGGCGGTGGTCGCCGGACCCGACGTCCTCGTGCACGTCGTGCTCGACGCCGAGAATGCGTGCGAACGGCCGCTCGCGGAAGAGGGCGGCGATCCGGGAAGCGTGTGCGGTGGTGTACGGGGGGTCGGCGAAGGCGACGTCGAAGGCCAGCGGCTCGAGCCGCGCCGCGAAGCGGAGCGCGTCGGCGCGGTGGATGCGGACGCAGGCCGGCTCCACCTCGAGCGCCTGCACGTTCCGGCCGAGCGCCGCCAGGCTCGGGGCCGAGAGCTCCACGAAGTCGCAGCGCGCCGCGCCGCGCGAGAGCGCCTCGAGCCCCATCGCCCCCGAGCCCGCGAACAGGTCCACCACGCTCGCCCCGCGCAGCCGCTCGCCGAGGATGGCCATCCACGCCTCGCGCACGCGGTCGGTGGTGGGCCGGGCGCGCGCGTCGGGCGGCGACTCGATGCGGCGGCTGCCCCACTGCCCGCCGACGATGCGCACGGCTACGCCGCCTCGAACGCCAGGAGCCGCCCCTCGAGCTCGTCGCGGCCCTGCCAGGTGTCGCGCTGCAGGCGCACCGCCGCGCGGAACGGCCCCGCCGAGCCGCCGACGACGCGCTCGATCTCCTCGCGCTGGCCGAACGCCACGACCCGCAGGCGGCTGCCGCCGTCCTCGAGGATCAGGCGCAGGTTCCTGGGGCCCGCCGGGCGGGGCGGCACGGCGAGCCGCACGTTCTCCAGGCCGAACACGGGCCCGGGATTGCCCATCCCGGTCGGCTCGAGCCAGCGCAGGGAGCGCTCCAGCTCGTCGGTGAGGTCGCGGATCCGGAGCACCGCGTCCACGCGCTGGCTCGGCGCCAGCTCGCCCGGCGCCACCTGCTCCGCGCACGCGCGGTTGAAGGCGTCGCGAAAGGCGCCCAGGCGCTCGCGCCGGAGCGTCACGCCGGCGGCCATCCGGTGCCCGCCCCACTTCTCCAGCTGGCCGGCGCAGCTCGCCAGCGCGCGGTGCAGGTCGCAGCGCGAGACCGAGCGCCCCGAGCCCTTGCCCAGGTCGCCGTCGAACGCGACGAGGATCGCCGGCCGCGCGATGCGCTCGACGACCTTCGAGGCGACGATGCCCACGACGCCCGGATGCCAGCCGTCGCGGGCCA
>Ga0335070_10006261_pt1 | contig 14006 bp, 9 predicted proteins | sample Lox_Sample_13_FD_206722 | JGI IMG/M metagenome (GOLD analysis project Ga0335070, IMG submission 206722) | Soil microbial communities from Loxahatchee National Wildlife Refuge, Florida, United States - Lox_Sample_1.3 | ecosystem: Environmental > Terrestrial > Soil > Wetlands | place: USA: Florida... | reverse complement strand
CGGTCGCGGTGGTCGGGATCCATGTTCGCCTGGATCTTGAACACGAAGCCCGAGAAGTCGTGTGCGACCGGATCGATGGGCCCGGCGCTCGAGGTGCGCGGGCCGGGCGGCGGCGCCAGCTCGAGGAAGCGATCGAGGAAGGGGAGTACGCCGAAGTTGGTGAGCGCGCTGCCGAAGAACATTGGCGTCTGGAGCCCGCGCGCGACGCGATCCGGATCGAACGCCGCGCCCGCGCCGTCGAGGAGGTCGAGCGCATCGGCCACGGGCGCAGCGAAGGCGCCGAGCGCGGCGGCGACCGCCGGGTCGCGTGGCGCGCCGTCGATGCGCGTCTCGTCGACGCGCAGCGTGCCGTGGTGCCCGCCCGCGAAGAGGACCGCGCAGCGGGCCAGGCGGTCGTAGACGCCGCGGAACTCGGCGCCGGCGCCGATCGGCCAGCAGAGCGGAACGGCATCGATGCCGAGCACCTCCTCGATCTCGGCCAGCAGCTCGAGCGGCTCGCGGCCGAGCCGGTCCATCTTGTTGACGAAGGTGAAGATGGGGATGCGACGGAGCCGGCAGACCTCGAAGAGCTTGCGCGTCTGCGCCTCGACGCCCTTCCCGGCGTCGATCAGCATCACCGCCGCGTCAGCGGCCACCAGCGTGCGGTAGGTGTCCTCGCTGAAGTCGCGGTGGCCGGGCGTGTCGAGCAGGTTCACGCGGCAGCCGGCGTGCTCGAACGAGAGCACTGACGACGACACCGAGATGCCGCGCTGCTTCTCGATCGCGAGCCAGTCGCTGGTGGCGTAGCGCGCGGCCTTCTGCGCGCGCACGGCGCCCGCCTCGCGCAGGGCCCCGCCGTAGAGCAGGAGCTTCTCGGTGAGCGTGGTCTTGCCCGCGTCGGGGTGCGAGATGATGGCGAAGGTGCGCCGGCGCGCGACCTCGCGCGCCAGAGCGCGGCGGGTGGCGTCCATGGATCCGTCCTGGGGGTTCGAGGGGCTCTGGATAACGCAGCCCGCTGGCTGCGTCATCCCGTCGCGGCGGACCGCCTCAGGGCGAGAAGCCGAAGCGCCCCTGGTCGATCACGACGCCGCCCTCGGTCACGGTCTGGAAGAGCGCCGACGGGCCGTCGACCCACATCTTCACCGTCACGGCCTGGCCCGGGAACACCGGCTTCGAGAAGCGGCCCTCCATCGAGCGGAAGCGCGCCGGGTCGTCCTTGCAGAGGGCGGAGAGCAGCGCGCGGCCGGTGAAGCCGTAGGTGCAGAGGCCGTGGAGGATCGGCTTCGGGAAGCCCGCGATCTTCGCGATGTCGGGGTCCGAGTGCAGCGGGTTCATGTCGCCCGAGAGGCGGTAGATCAGCGCCTGGTCCTCGCGCGTGTGGTAGGTCACCTCGTGATCGGGCTTGCGCGTCGGCATCTCAGCCTTGTCGCTCTTCGGCCCGGGATCGCCGCCGAAGCCGCCCGCGCCGCGGATGAACGTGGTCATGCGGTTGCGGAAGCGAAGCGCGCCCGTCTCGGCGTCCTTCGACTCGGACTCGAAGACCGCGACGCCGGCCTTCCCCTTGTCGTAGATCGCGGCCACCTTGCCGGTGGTGCGCACCTTCCCGTTCGGCGGGATCGGCCCGAACACCTCGACGGCCTGCTCGCCGTGCACGAGCAGGCGGAAGTCGAAGGTGCCGATCTTGTCGAACGGGATCCCGCCCATGCCGACGATCACCGCGAAGGTCGGGAGCACCTGCTGGTTCTTCTCGGTGGCGAACTGGAGCTCGCCGACGCCGCAGCCAACGCCGAGGGCGTAGAGCATGGCGTCGCGCTGGGTCCAGGAGCGCTCGCTGGGGGTGCCTGTGGTGCCGACCGACTTGGGATCGAGGGGCATGGCGGTCTCCTTCTCCGTTTCCGCTCGGGGTCCCGCATTGTAGCCGCGGATCGCCCGCCGGGGGTACGATCGCGGCATGCCGCGCGGCCGCCTCCTCCCGGTCCTGCTGATCGTCGGGCTCGGGCCGCCCGCGGCGGCCCTCGAAGGCAGGGTCGTGGACGCCGGGGGCGCGCCCGTCGCCGGCGCCTGGGTCACGGCGTCCCGCGGCGACCCCGCCCACTCGATCACCGTCTTCTCCGACGCGGCGGGCGGCTTCCGCCTGCCGGCCTCGGACGACCCGGGCCCGCTCTCGCTGCGCGTGCGGCGGATCGGCTTCCGGGACCTCCAGCGCACGGGCGTCGCCGACGGCGAGCCGCTCGCGCTGCGGATCGAGCGCGAGGACGACCCGGCCGCGATCGCCGCGTCGCTGCCCGCGAATCGCTGGTTCGCGATGGTCCTCGATCGCGTGGGCGACCCGGTGCAGCGCGAGGAGCTGGTGCGCCAGTGCACCTACTGCCACCAGCAGGGGACCGCAGCCACGCGCCAGGTGCGCGACCCCGAGGAGTGGCACCGGGTGCTCGGGCTGATGGGCCGCCTCGGCGGCATGGTGTCGCACGATCTCCGAGAGCGGATCCCCGAGCTCTTCAACGCCGCCTACGACCCGAGGCAGGCGGTGCCCGCGCTGATGGCGCAGCTCCCCGAGACCGCCGAGCCGCCGCCCGCCGAGGTCCGCCGCGCGCGCATCGACGAGTGGGAGCTCGGCGGCCGCACCTCGGTGCAGCACGACGTCATGGTGCACCCGGACGGACGCATCTACTCGGTCGACATGAGCGAGGACAAGCTCTACCGCCTCGACCCCGCCGCGCCCGGCGGCGACCGGCGCGCCTGGTCGATCCCGCAGGGCGACCTGCCGCTCGGCGGCGTGCTCGCGACCGCGACGCCGCTCGAGCCCGGCTCCAACGCGCGCGTCGGGCCGCACTCGCTGCAGACGGCGCCCGACGGCGCGGTCTGGATCACGCTCGCGCTCGGCAACCAGCTCGCGCGCTTCGATCCGAAGACCGAGCAGTGGACGCTGCACCCGCTCACCGAAGGCTACTACCCGCACACGCTGCGCTTCGATGCGCGCGGGCGCATCTGGTACACGATCGCGGCGTCGAACCACGTCGGCATGTACGACCCGGCGTCGGGCGAGAGCCGGACGCTGCGGCTCCCGACGCGCACGCTCGGGCAGGACGTGGCGATGCGCACGCTGCCGGCGCTGCTCTGGCTCGGCCGTCACGTCGACCTGCGAGGCGCCGCGTCGGACAGCGACTTCACCGCACCGGTTCCGTACGGTATCGACGTCGCGCCCGACGGCAGCGTCTGGTTCAGCCAGCTCAACGACCGCCGCATCGGCCGCATCGACCCCGAGAGCTTCGCGGTCGAGGTGATCGAGACGCCCTTCCCCGCCCCCCGCCGACTCCGCTTCGACTCGCGCGGCCGCCTCTGGATCCCCTCCTTCTCGGGCGCCCTCGTGGCGCGCTTCGATCCTGCCACCCGCGGCTTCCAGACCTGGGAGCTTCCGACCCGGCCACGCGGCAGCGAGATCCCGTACGCGCTGCACGTCGACCGCAAGACCGACACCGTCTGGATCTGCGGCACCGAGAGCGACTCGCTGATCCGCTTCGACCCGCGCTCGGAGCAGTTCACGATGTATCCCCTGCCGACGCGCGTCACCTACACGCGCGAGATCGACTTCGACGCGCAGGGCCGCGTGTGGACCTCGAACTCGAACGCGCCCACCTGGCAGATCGAGGGCGGCGTACCGAGGGTCGTGCGGCTCGATCCGACCTACGCCGCGCCCGAGCCGGGCCCGCTCGCCGAGCGCGGCGCGACGCGCTGACGCCCGACGGTGGACGCCGCCCGGCCCGGCGAGCTGCGCCTGTGGACGAGAGCCGCGCCTGCGCTGCTCGCGATCGCGGTGCTGCTCGTGCTCGCGTCGCGCCTCGACTCGCTCGGCGCGGGCCGCGTGCTCTGGCCGCCCACGGACGCCGTCGAGTACGCCTCGATGGCGACCTGGATGGCGCGCGGCGAGGGCCCCGTGCTGCGCATCGGTCCCGCCTTCCTCCCCGCTCGCGTCCCGCCGTCGTTCTCGGTGCTATTGCTGCCGCAGGCGCTCGCGAACGGCGCCGACGCGACCCGCTATCACCGGACGGTGTTGGCGCTCGGCGTCCTCGCGCTCGCGGGGTTCTGGCGGCTCGGCGTCGCGCTCGGCCTGTCGATGCGGGCCGCGCTCGCGGCGACGGCGGTGCTCGCGCTCTCGCCAGGCTTTGCATGCTACGCGGACGTCGTCATGAGCGACGTGCCCGCCCTGCTCTGCCTGATCGCGATGCTGCTCGCGGCGCGCCGCGCGCTCGAGCTCGGCGCGGCGGCGCGCTGGAGCCTGGTCGTCCTCGGGCTCGCGTGCGGCCTCTTCGCCGCGTTCCGCCTGACGAATCTCCTCTGGGTTCCGGCCCTCGCCGCCTGCTGGTGGCGCAGGCGCGGTGCGCTCCCTCGAGCGACCTGGATCGCGGCCGCGCTCCTCGCTGCCTCGATTCCAATCGCCGCGCTGGTGGCATGGCAGGCGCACGCGTTCGGCTCACCGCTCGTGAGCGGCTACGCCTTCTGGCACTTCCACCCGCGGATCGATCTCATGCGCACCGGGTCCTGGGGTGCCGCTGCGAGCCTTCGCTACTACGCCGCGGAGCTGGCCGGCCTGCGGAGCGACGGCGAGAGCGTCCGGCTGGGATGGAAGAGCGACCTGCACACGCTCCCCGTCGCGATCCTCGGCGCCTGGGGACTCGCAGTCGTGCTGCGCAGCGGCCCTCGCGGCTCGCCTGCGCGCAGGGTCCTCGTCGCCGCGCTCGCCGCGTGCACCGCGACGCTCGCGGTCGCGCTCACCTTCTCGAGCCCGCACTTCCGCACCTGGCGCTATCTCTTCCCCGGGTCGCTGCTCAGCGCACTCGGCGTCGGCTTCGCGCTCGATCGGATCGCGGAGGCGCTCGCCGCGCGCCGCATGCCGACCGCATGGCTGCATCCGAGCGCCGTCGCTGCGATCGGGCTCGCGTTCCTGCTCCCGTGGCCGCGCCCGGGGCCCGGACGGCCGCTCGCGTCGTGGACGCAGGCGGTCGAGGAGGAGCGCGCGCGGAGCGCATCGGGCGCGCCGTCCGCGGCGGTTCGCGAGACCCGGCTTCCGCTCGCGCTGGCCTCGCTGCTCGCGCCGCGCGCGGCCGTGTTCGTGCCGTCGCGGGAGGGCAGCGACCTCGGCGACGTGCATCTCGCGATCATCCGCCAGTTCGGCATGCGGCCGCTGCGCGTGGATCCGGGGTACGAGTCGGCGTGGCAGGAGCTGGTGCAGGGACGCGCGGTGCCCGAGCCAGATCCCGGTGCGACGTCGGGGGCGCTCGACGGCCCCACGGCGGGTTGGCCGATCTACGGGGGCGACGCGGGCGGGAGCCGCTTCTCGCCGCTCGCGCAGATCACCCGCGAGAACGTGGACCGGCTCGAGGTCGCCTGGACCTTCCACACCGGCGACGTCGTCGACGGAAGCGAGGCGCACGGCAAGAGCGCCTTCGAGGACACGCCGATCCTGATCGACGATACGCTCTACGTGTGCTCGGTCAAGGACCGCGTCTTCGCGCTCGACGCCGAGACCGGCGCGCAGCGCTGGGTCTTCGATCCGAAGCTGCGCGACCCCGGGATCTGGAACTTCACCTGCCGCGGGATCGCCGCCTGGACCGATCCCGGGCGTGACAGCAGGACGTGTCGGCGCCGGCTCTTCCTCGGCACGCTCGACGCGCGGCTCCTCGCCATCGACGCCGACACCGGGAAGCCCTGCGCCGACTTCGGCGACGCGGGCGCCGTCGACCTGCGCGCGGGCCTCGGTGACGTCGGGCCGGGCGAGTACGGCGTCACGTCGCCGCCCACCGTGATCGGCGACGTCGTCGCCGTCGGAGCGCTCGTGGCGGACGGGCGGCGCGCCGACCACCCGGGCGGCGTGGTGCGCGGCTTCGACGCGCGCAGCGGGCGGCTGCGCTGGGCCTGGGATCCCGTGGCGCCCGGCACGCTCGAGCTCCCGCGCGGGCCCGACGGCGCGCCCACGTACCACCGCGGCACGCCGAACGCGTGGTCGATCTTCTCGGCCGACCCCGCGCGCGACCTGCTCTTCGTGCCGACAGGCAACGCCGGCCCCGACTTCTACGGCGGGCAGCGCGGCGCGCTCGACCACTTCTCGAGCTCGGTGGTCGCGCTGGAGGGCGCGACCGGGGCGCTCCGCTGGGCGTTCCAGACCGTGCACCACGATCTCTGGGACTACGACGTGTCGTCGCAGCCAATGCTGATCGACGTCGAGCGGGACGGCGCGCCGCGCCCGGCCGTGGTGCAGGCCACCAAGATGGGACACGTCTTCGTGCTGGACCGCGCGAGCGGCGAGCCGCTCTGGCCGGTCGAGGAGCGGCCGGTCCCGTCCGGCGACGTGCCGGGCGAGCACTACGCACCGACGCAGCCCTTCCCGACGCATCCGCCCCCGCTCCACCCCGAGACGCTCACGCCGGACGACGCGTGGGGGCTCCTGCCCTGGGACCGCGCGGCCTGCCGCGCGCGCATCGCCTCGCTGCGCTCGCAGGGCGTCTTCACGCCGCCGAGCCTCGAGGGCTCGATCCAGTACCCCGGCGTCGCGGGCGGCGTCAACTGGGGGAGCCCGGCTTACGACCCGGGGCGCCACCTGCTGGTGACGACACTGAATCGAGTCGCCAACGTGCAGACCGTCGTGCCGCGCGCGCAGGCCGAGGGCGAGACGTCGAGGCCTCCGTTCGCGATCCTGTTCCCGCAGGCCGGCACGCCCTACGCCGAGCGCCAGGAGGTGCTGACGGCCCCGAGCTCCCCCCTGCCGCTGCCGTGCACGCCGCCGCCGTGGGGCACGCTCCTCGCCGTCGACCTCGACTCCGGCGCGACGCGCTGGGAGGTGCCGCTCGGCACCACGCGCGGCCAGGCGCCGTGGCCCTTCTGGCTGCCGTTCGGCCTGCCGAGCATGGGCGGGCCGATGGCGACGGCGAGCGGGCTGGTGTTCGTCGGCGCCGCGATGGACGGCTACCTGCGCGCCTTCGACGTCGAGACCGGCGCCGAGCTGTGGCGCTGGCACCTGCCGGCGGGCGGCCAGGCGACGCCGATCACCTACCGGCTGCGCCGCGGCGGCCGCCAGTTCGTCGTGATCTCCGCCGGCGGCCACGGAACCCTGGGTACACCACTCGGCGACAGCGTGATCGCCTTCGCGCTGCCGGAGGCGCCTGGGAGCTAGCCATGCGCGACGCGATCCTGGTGCTGAACGCGGGCTCCTCGAACCTCAAGTTCTCGCTCCATCCCGCCGGAGCCGGATCGGCCGAGGCCTTCCACCACGGCCAGACAGACGGCACCGGCGCCGGGCCGCTCGGCGAGCTCCTCCGCGCGCCGCCGGCGCAGGCGCGCGTGGTGGCCGTCGGGCACCGCGTGGTCCACGGCGGCTCGCGCTACGACCGCCCCGTCCGCATCGACGCCGCCGTCGTCGCGGAGCTCGAGCGCCTGGTGCCGCTCGCGCCGCTGCACCAGCCCCAGCCGCTGGCGGCGATCCGCACCGTCGGCGAGCTCGCCCCCGACATGCCGCAGGTCGCCTGCTTCGACACGGCCTTCCATCGCGCGCAGCCAGCGCTCGCGCAGCGCTTCGCCTTGCCGCGCGCGCTCGCCGACGAGGGCGTGCACCGCTACGGCTTCCACGGGCTCTCGTACGAGTACATCGCCTCCGCCCTTCCCTCCGAGCTTGCGGGCGCGCGCGTCGTCGTCGCGCACCTCGGCAACGGCGCGAGCCTGTGCGCGATGCGGGCCGGCCGCAGCGTCGCGACGACGATGGGCCTCACCACGCTCGACGGCCTCGTGATGGGCACGCGCCCGGGCGCGCTCGATCCCGGCGTCCTGCTCTACCTGATGCGCCAGCACGGCATGGAGGTCGAGGACCTCGAGCGGCTGCTCTACCAGGAGTCCGGCCTGCTCGGCGTCTCGGGCGTGTCGAGCGACATGCGCGAGCTGCTCGCGAGCGACGACCCGCGCGCGCGCGAGGCGGTCGATCTCTTCGTCTACCGCATCGGACGCGAGCTGGGATCGATGGCGGCGGCGCTCGGCGGGATCGAGGGGCTCGTCTTCACCGGCGGCATCGGCGAGAACGCGCCGGTGATCCGCGAGCGCGTCTGCCGCGGCGCCGCCTGGCTCGGCGTCGCGCTCGACGCGGCCGCGAACGCGGCGGGCGGCCCCCGCATCTCGACCCCGGGCGCCGCGGCGTCGGCCTGGGTCCTCCCTACCGACGAGAACCGCATGATCGCCTCGCACACCCGGAACCTCGTCTTCGGCTGACCCCGTCTCCTCCGAGGCCATCCGATCGCCTGGATCATCCCGCAAGCGCCCGCAAAGCGGGCGCGCGCAGCGAGCCGCAGGCGAGCGAAGTCGATCAGGACGTGCTGCAGCTCAGCAACCTCATCGGCCGCAGGCCGATTCGCGCCACCTCGGACGCAAAACGATCGCCTGGATCATCGGCCAGCGATCGCGAAGCGATCGCGCGCAGCGAGCGCAGCGAGCGAAGTCAAAAGGCGGGCTCGCCGCGGAAGACGATCAGGGTCGGCGAGCTGCGCTCGCTGGTGACGGTCGTGTTGCCGGAGTGGAGCGCCGTCAGGTAGTCGATGAAGCCCTGGGTCGAGTGGCGGCAGAGGTCCGGGAACGAGGCGGGCACGCGCATCTCGATGCGCCAGCGCAGCGGCTTCGCGGCCAGCACCTCGAAGCTCCAGGCGCTGTCCTTGAACATCGCCGGACCGAGGCTCACCAGGATCTTCCCGATGCGATCACCCCAGCTGTCACGCTCGGCGGAGAGCTGCGCGTACAGGCCGGTCGCGCGGATGCGCTCGGCCGCGCGGCGGCCGCGCTCGACCAGGTACTCGGTGCGGCGCCCGCCGTCGCGCTCGAAGAGCAGCTCCACGAAGCGACCGTAGGTCCCGATCGGATACCAGAGCGCAGGGACGATCTTCTGGTCGAGCACCTCGAGGTCGGCGGCCTCGAGCCGCGCCTCGAGCTCGTCGCGCGAGATCCGGCCCTCCTGGAGCAGGCGGTTCAGGTCCGCGACGACGGACTCGATCGCGGTTCCCTTCACGGCCGACATCCGGCGCCCTCCGCGCGCAGCGACGCAGCTCGGTATCGGCCGATCCGGCGCGCCCACTTGAGGGCGGCTCACCGTTCGGACGAGCGCGGGGATATCGGCCCGCCTTGCTGCGCTCGGATGGACGGTGCCGCCGTGCGCTCGGGCGAGACCTAGGCGGTCCGTGCGGCAAGGCGCTCGTGCGCCGCCAGCAGGGCGAGCGCGGCGGCGAGCAGGGCGGGACCGATCACCTCGAGCCCGACGCGCGCCGCGAGCACGCCGAGCACCGCGGGGATGATCGACTGCCCGAGCGCGGCGGCGGCGACCTGGAAGCCGACGGCGTTGGCCGCGTGCGCAGCGCCGACGCGCAGCCGGGTCGTGGCGATCAGCGACGGGTAGATCGGACCGCAGCAGAGCCCGAGGAGCGCGAGGCCCGCGCCGCCCAGCGCGCCGCTCGCGCCGAAGGCGAGGAGCCCGGCGCCGATTGCCATTCCCACGATGCACGGCCGGAGCAGCGTCTCCACCGCAGTGCGGCCGGCGATCCATCCAAAGAGAACCCGCCCGAGCGTGAGCGAGGCCCAGTAGCCGCTCACCCAGGCACCCGCGCTGCGGGCCGAGACGCCGCGCGCCTGGGTGAAGAGGCTGTAGCTCCAGGCGCCGGCCGACGCCTCGAGTCCGTTGTAGAGGAAGAACGCGGCGATCCCGAGCCACGCGGGTGCGAGCCCGAGCGTGCGGAAGAGCCGCGCCGGTGGCGTCGCCCCGGGCTCGGGCGTGTCGCCCGCTCGCGGCCCGAGCCACCGCATCGCGGCGAAGCCGGCGGCCGGGACGAGCTGCCACGCGCCGACGGCTCGATAGCCGGCTGGCCACGCATGTCCCGCGGCGAGGAGGCGGGAGAGGAGGAGCGGCCCGCTCGCGGCGCCGAGGCCCCAGCACGCGTGCAGCCAGTTGAGCGTCCGCGCGCCGTGCTGCGAGGCGACGTGGATGTTCAGGGCCGCGTCGATCACGCCGGCGCCGAGGCCTCCCAGCGATGCGAGCGCGATCATCACGGCCCACGATGGCGCCACCGAGTAGCCGAGCAGCGCCGTCCCGAGCGCGAGGAACGCCAGCGTCAGCAGCGTCGGCACTCTCGCGCGCGCGAGGAGCCGCCCGATCCCGAAGCTCGCGACGACGAAGCCGGCCGTCCAGGCGAGGAGGAGCGCGCCGAGCGCGTCGATCGGGAGCACGAACGAGGCGCGCATCGAGGGCCACGCCACGCCGAGCATCCCATCGGGCAGCCCGAGGCTGACGAAGCCGAGGAAGGGAACGATCAGCCATGCGCCGGCGCGCCGCGTCACCTGCGCGGCGAGTCTCGCACAGCCTGGGGCCGCCGCGTGCAGCCCTCAGCCGGAGGGGGTCGGCTGGCGCGAGAGCACCCAACGGCGGTAGGCGGCGGTCGGGAAGAAGGTGAGGAACAGGCAGCCCGCCGCCACGATGCCGAGGGCGGAGGTCAGGGCCACGACCACGACGATGATCTGGTGCGCCAGCTCCGGCACCAGCTCGGTCGTCGTCCCCGCGACGGCGCAGTACCAGACGCGGGCCAGCGGGTCGCTCAGGTTGAGCAGCACCACGGCGGCGGCCCATGCGCCCCAGAGCAGGAAGCGGTTGGCGACCAGCGGCTCCGCGAGCCCGAGGCGCAGCCGCCGGCGCAGCAGCGCGCCGTAGCGGAACGACTCGATGCTCATCCAGACGACGCCCGAGACCCGCGCCGCGAAGCTGATCCAGTAGCTGGGGCCGGGGAGGACGTGCGGGGTGAAGTGGTCGCCGATCCCGATCGCGGCGAAGGTGCCGAGCAGCGTCGCGCCGACTGCGACGACCGCAGCGCGCGCCATGGCCGAGTCGGGGCGGAACGTCCGCCAGGTGAACATCCAGATGCCGAAGAGCCCCGTTCCGTTCGCGGCGATGTGCATCGCCTGGAGCGGCGCGCGCCAGACCGCCGGCACGGCGAGCGAGGGGTCCGTCCAGCCCATGTAGAGGATGCAGCTGAAGACGGTCCCGAACAGCGAGGCGGCCAGGAAGTACACGCCGAGCCATCGCTCGGGTCCCTTGCTGCGCGCGCCGAGCCGCAGCAGGCGCACGCCGATCACGACGCTGAGGACGCAGATGAGCCCGGTGACGAGCCCGCCGACGGTCTGCACGCCCCACTCTCCCCGGCTTCTTCTACGCGGGGATCATCGGCCTCACGGAGGCGCAGCTTGACCGGGCAATTCCGAGACGGCCCGGCTTCATGATCCGGAGGGCCAGGCGCTATGCGCCCTGCTCAGAAATTCCTCGAGCGCGGCCGCGAGCTCGTCCGGAATCTCGGCCGCGAGCGAGTGCCGGGCGCCCGGGAACACCCGGAGCTCGCAGTGCGGCAGGAGCTTCGACAGGCGGGCCACGCCGGCGCCCATGTTGGCGCCATTGTCCTGGTCCCCCCAGCCGAGCCAGACCGGCTGCTGGATCGCGGGCGCGAGGTCGAACAGGCTTCGTTCGACCTGGTCGGCGGCCATCTCGAAGTACATGCGGATGAAGCCGGGGCCCATCACCTCGCGGTAGTAGGTGAAGGTGTCGGCCAGCGCCGCCGAGCGACCCGGCCAGTCGGGCCGGTACCAGTACCGCGACTGGATCCAGACGATCGGCCAGAACAGCGGGTAGCCCCGGATCGCGCGCAGCACGTGCCCGATGCGCGGGCTCGCGACCCAGGCGCTCCCGGGAGCCCACGGCGCGAGGCGATCGAAGCGCTCGGGGAAGCGGTGCCCGAGCCGCAGCACGAGGTTGCCGCCGAGGCTCCCGCCCGCGAGATCCGCGCGCCCGACGCCGAGCGCGTCGAGCATCCCCACCACCGTGTCCTCGTAGAGCGCGAGCGAGTACTCGCGATCCGGCTTGTCCGCGTAGCCGCTGCCCGGGAAGTCGAGCACGAGGACGCGGTGGCGGCGGGCGAGCACCGGCACCAGCCCGTCGTACTCCTCGATGCGCGACGTATGGCCGGGGATCAGCACCACGACCGGCGCCGCGTGGCCGTCCTGCGGGGGCTCCTGCGGGCCTTCGTCGATGTAGCGGATGCGGAGCGCGCCGACGTGCAGGTCGCGCTGCTCGAACGGGGTGGTGCGCACCGCGAGCGGCCGGGTGAGTCCCTTGTCGGCGGGCGGCTCGAGCCGCGCGATCCAGACCGCGAGGCCGATCGCCGCGGCGAGGGCCGTCCACCCCGCGATACCTAGGAGCGGCATCGGGGCACAAGCTAGCCGATGCGCGAGGCCGCGCGGCCGGAGGCGACGGCGCGGACTGCGCGCACGTTATCCTTGGCGCCCCATGTCGAGTGCCCGTCCGCTGGTCGCGGTCCCGCTCGCCGCGCTGCTCCTCTTCGCCGCCTGCGCGCGCCATCCCGAGAGCCGAGACGACGCCGCCGATCCGCAGGCGGCGGTTGCTCGCGCCCGCGCGCTGGTGCCGCCCGGGACGCACGCCAAGAACGTGATCCTCTTCATCGGCGACGGCATGGGCATCTCGACCGTCACCGCGGCGCGCATCCGCGAAGGGCAGCTCCGCGGCGAGAGCGGCGAGGAGAACCGGCTCTCATTCGAGGATCTCCCCTACGTCGCGCTCTCGAAGACCTACAGCGTGAACCTCCAGGTCTCCGAATCGGCCGCCACGATGACGGCGATGACGACCGGCGCGAAGACCAAGGCGGACGTGATCGGCCTCGACGCGAACGCGGTGCCGGGCGACTGGACCTCGGTCGAGCACAGCCGCGCCCGCACGCTCTTCGAGGAGGCGCACGAGCGCGGCCTCGCGACGGGCGTCGTCACCACCACGCGCGTGACCCATGCGACGCCCGCCGCGTGCTACGCGCACGCCGCGCACCGGGACTGGGAGGACGACACGCAGCTCCCCGAGGCCGCGCGGGCGGCCGGCTTTCCGGACATCGCGCGCCAGCTCGTCGAGACCGATTCGATCGACGTCGCGCTCGGCGGCGGGCGCGGCGAGTTCCTCCCCAACACCGAGAGCGATCCGGCACGCCCCGACACGAAGGGCGTGCGCGCCGACGGCCGCAACCTCGTCGCCGAGTGGCAGGCCCGCCATCCGGACGGCGCGTACCTCTGGAACCGCTCGCAGCTCGTCGCCCTCGAGACCGGACACGTCGACCGCCTGCTCGGCCTGTTCGATCCCTCGCACATGGCCTTCGAGGCCGACCGCGCGCAGGAGGCGCCCGACGAGCCGTCGCTCTCCGAGATGACGGCGCGCGCGATCGACGTGCTCGACCGCAACCCGCGCGGCTTCGTGCTCATGGTCGAGGGCGGGCGCATCGACCAGGCCCATCACCTGGGCAACGCCTACCGGGCGCTCGGCGAGACCATCGAGTTCTCGAACGCGGTGCGCGTGGCGCTGCGGCTCACCGACGCGACGGACACGCTGATCGTCGTCACCGCCGACCACAGCCACGTCCTCACCATCTCCGGCTACCCGGCGCGCGGCAACGACATCCTGGGCCTGGTGGTCTCCGTCGACGAGCGCGGCGAGCGCGCCAAGCAGCCGATGCTCGACGCCACCGGGCGTCCCTTCACCACGCTCTCGTACGCCAACGGGCCGGGCTACACCGGCGCGTCGCCCGAGCAGCCCGAGGGGTCGAAGCACTACCCGCACGTCCCGACCGGATACACCGGGATCCACAAGGGACGCCCGGACCTGCGGCGCGTCGACACGACGAGCCCCGCCTACCTGCAGGAGGCGACGGTGCCCGCACGCGCCGACACGCACGGCGGCGAGGACGTCCCGATCTACGCGGGCGGCGCGGGCGCCGAGCTCTTCCACGGCGTGCAGGAGCAGAGCTACATCTACCACGCCATCGTCGAGGCCCTGGGCTGGCGCAGCGCCTATAGTCGGCGTCCGTGAAGGCGCGTGCGGCGCGCGGCGCGATCCATCTGGCCGACAACCTCGACGTGCTGCGCGCGACGGCGTCGGACTCGGTCGACCTCGTCTACCTGGATCCTCCGTT
>Ga0335070_10006260_pt1 | contig 14007 bp, 12 predicted proteins | sample Lox_Sample_13_FD_206722 | JGI IMG/M metagenome (GOLD analysis project Ga0335070, IMG submission 206722) | Soil microbial communities from Loxahatchee National Wildlife Refuge, Florida, United States - Lox_Sample_1.3 | ecosystem: Environmental > Terrestrial > Soil > Wetlands | place: USA... | reverse complement strand
TCAGCGAATTTGCGGAGAAAATCGTGCTCCGCCTGCTCGTGAAAGTCGGTCTGATCGACGGCGCCACGCCGCTTTCCGACCGAACTGAAGACGCGACCCGGCCCCGAGGAGGCGAGTTCCCGCGCCGGCGGGTTCTCCTGCGCAAAATGCGCCCGGGTTTCCAGCTTCGGGAATTGCCGGTCGCCGACATTCTCCACCAAAAGGGCTCGCGCCCCATCACAGATCGCAAGCCAAGTCCCATGCTGCAACGGCGACCTTGCCATGTCGCACCTCCTCAATGGTTCTTCTGATGACGGCTCAAAACGCGAACGGTGCTGGCTTGCGGTCCCTTCTCGCCCACCTCTTCGTGGTAGGCGACACGATCACCGGGACGCAGATCGATCAACTTTCCGTTGAGCACGCTGTTTGCGTGAAAATAGATTTCGCGGCCGTCATCGGTCGTCACATATCCGAACTCCCCGTCACCGCTGACGCGTGCCACCACGCCGGTCGGCGCACGCCGGGCCGGCTTGACCTCGCCGCGCAGCAGGCGGGTCTGGTCGCGTAGCTGGCGCACGGCCCGCCGGAACGCGTCGTTGATCGCGAAATTGACGTCCGTCTGCCGCCGGTCATTGGGTCGCGACACCTTTCCGACGTTTACCTCTCGGCCGTTGGGCAATGCCGCACGGATGCTGACCGCATAGGGCTCGCCGGCCCGGTGATGGGCTCCGGGAGCGTGGATCGCGACGCGGCAGCTTGTGATGCGGCCGAACCGCGCCTCCACCTTGGCGAGATTCGTCTCGATCAGCTCGCGAACATGCGACGACGGCTTGAAGCCCTGAATCTCGATCTGCAATGGGGTTTCCATTCGGGGCCTCCCGGGGTTGCAAGCGAGGCTAGCTTGACGACCACCGCGGCAATTGATCAAGCGCAACGTTTTCCTGCGCCTGAAGGTCTTCCATTCCGCGTCCCAATGGAGGAACGGCACATGCATGGCCTGGAGATGCTCGACCATACCGTCCAGCTGACGCACGAGTGGATCAACGAACTCGACGCCGATCTGGGCTGGAACAACAAGCCGCGCACGTTCCGGTTGATGAGGGCTGTGTTCCACGCCCTGCGCGACTGCCTGCCGGCGACCGAGGCGGCCGATCTTGCGGCGCAACTCCCGACGCTCCTGCGCGGCGTGTTCTACGAGCACTATCAGCCCACCCGTGTCCATCAGGGCCGCTGGCGTACCGATGCGTTCCTGCAGCGTCTGAACAAGTCCTTCGCAGCCGATCCCGTCGAAGAGGACATGGCGGATGCGGCAAACGTCGTCTTCGCGCAGCTGGCGAGGCGCGTGAGCGCGGGCGAGATCCGCGACGTTCTCAATACCCTGCCGACCGAGATACGCGAGTTCTGGCTCGCATGACATTGCGCGCCGCAGCCCGGACGCGCGAGGCCGTACCGGCGCCGGCCGGGCCGCAGGCGGTGCGTATCCACAATGCCGAGATCGCGAACCTGCTGAACCGCTACGGCGTGTTGCTGGAGATGCAGGGCGACAATCCGTTCCGCGTGCGCGCCTATCACAATGCGGCGCGGACCATCGAGAACCTGCCGCGCGATATCAACCAGATGCTCGCCGAGGGTGCCGATCTCTCCGAACTTCCAGCGATCGGCGACGACCTCGCGAACAAGATTGCCAAGATCTGCGCGACCGGCCGCTTCGACGCATTCGAGAAACTCAAGAAGAAGCTGCCGGCTGGCGTCGCCGACCTGACAGAGATCCCCGGGCTTGGACCGAAGCGGGTAAAGGCGATCTTCAGGAAGCTCAAGGTCAAGTCGCTCCCGGCGCTGGCCGCCGCAGCGCGCGCCGGGCGCCTGCGCAAGCTCCCGCGGTTCGGCGCGAAGCTCGAGCAGCGCGTTCTGAAGGCGGTGGAGGCTCACGCCACGGCGACGCAGCGGTGGCGGCTGCCAGCGGCCGAACAGATGATCGCGCCGTTGATCGCCTATCTCGAGCGGGACAAGCACGGTCCCAAAGTGACGGTTGCAGGCAGCTTCCGCCGCCGGAAGGACACCGTCGGCGATATCGATCTGCTGATCGCGGCCGATGAAGGAGAGTGGGCCATCGAGCGCTTCTGCAGCTATCCTCAGGTCGCGGAAGTGCTCGCCAAGGGAGGAACCCGCGCGACAATCAGGCTCGTCTCGGGCCTTCAGGTCGACCTGCGCGTCGTTCCCGTCCGCAGTTTCGGCGCCGCGCTTCTCTATTTCACCGGTTCGAAGGCCCACAATATCGCGCTGCGCGCCCTCGGACTGAAGAAGCAGCTGAAGATCAACGAATACGGCGTTTTCAGGGGCGCGCGCTGGCTGTGCGGGCGCAGCGAGGAGGAAGTCTATGCACGCGTCGGCCTGCCGCTGATCGAGCCCGAGCTTCGCGAGAACAGCGGCGAGATCAAGGCCGCACAGGACGGCGAACTTCCTAAGCTCGTCCGCCTGAAGGATATCCGCGGCGATCTCCACGTTCACACCAATGCAAGTGACGGCGAGGCCACGCTCGAGGCAATGACGGAAGCAGCGGCGGCGCGCGGCTACGACTATGTCGCGATCAGCGATCACACCAAGCATGTCGGCATCGTCCACGGCCTCGATCCGGCGCGCCTGAGGCACCAGATGGCGGCGATCGACAGGTTGAATGCGAAGAACCGCAACTTCCGCATACTGAAGTCGGCGGAAGTGGACATTCTGACCGACGGCTCGCTTGGCATCGACGAGGGCATATTGCGCGAGCTGGATCTGGTGGTTGCCTCGATCCATACCAGTTTTGACATGGACGGGCCGGCACAGACGGAACGGCTGATCCGCGCCATGGACCATTCTTGCGTCAATATCATAGCCCATCCCACCGGGCGGTTGCTCGGCGCGCGCGAAGCCATGCCGCTCGAAATGAAGCGGCTCATGAAGGCGGCTGTCGAGCGAGGCTGCATCCTCGAGGTGAATGCGCAGCCCACGCGGCTTGATCTCTCCGACGTGCATTGCCGCATGGCCAAGGCAATGGGGCTGAAGCTTGCGATCTCGACCGACGCGCACACAGTCGAAACCCTCGACTTCATGCGCTACGGCGTCGACCAGGCCCGGCGCGGCTGGATCGAGCCGGCCGACGTGATCAACACCCGAGGCGCGGACGCGATGCTGAAGCTGATACGGCGGTGACATCGCCCGGTTTCTTGACAAGGGTCAAAATTGCGGGCGAGCGCGAGGCGGACACTTCCGGCGTAGCCGTTTGCAAGGAACTCGCCATGAAAGTCAAAGACGTCATGCACAAGGGTGCGACCTGGGTCGAAACGAAGACACCGGTGAAGAAGGTCGCGAAGATGATGCGTTCGGAGGACATCGGCGCGATCCCGGTGGGTGAGAAGGACCGCCTGGTGGGAATGGTCACGGACCGCGACATCTGCTGCCGCGCGATCGGAAACGGTCTGGATATTGCCAAGCTGTCGGCGCGCGACGTGATGACGAAGCCGATCGTCTATTGCAAGGAGGACCAGGATATCCAGGCCGCCATCCGCCTCATGAAGAAGAGCAAGATCCGCCGGCTGCCGGTAATCAACGCCAAAAAGCGGCTGGTTGGAATGCTGAGCCTGGGCGACATCTCGTCCAGGGCGGGCGCAACGACCTCCGCCGGCGCGCTCAAGGCGTTGGCCGCGCATCACGCATAGTTGCACCGGAGCGAGCGGCCGCCGCTCGCTCCCGCGATTCACGAGGCTGGGTCGGCGGAAGACTCGGTTGTGGAGCGTCGCGAGAATGGCAGTCGCCAAGACGAGGATTGTAGGAGAGCTCGGAGGCTCGGCGCTGCTGCTGCCCCAGCATATCGCTGACGGGCTCGCGGCAAACGCTCGGATCAAGTTCGCGCTGAGCTGGCTCCAAGCCGCCGAAACGATGGCGCTCAAGGGAGGAGTCTTTCCCGCAGCGGAGCTCGAACCGGAGCGCTCGTTCGCCGGCCTCAAGGACGACTTGCTGTTTGCCCCGGCGGAAACTGCGCTCCCGCGCGCGCAAGGCATGGAGGTGCCGCGCGCGAACGCCATCGTGGCGCGCTTGCGGGACGAGTTGGCAAGGATGTTCGCCGCTGTAGAGGCTGGCGCCGCTGCGGGCCTGCTCCCGCCTGCGCTCGTGGAACAATTCCGGCAGCGGCGCGACGCGCTCTTGCACGCGGCGACGATCGACGGGGACATCCTTCCCTCAGGCTTCGTCTCCTGGCTGTCGCGTCCGCCGCGCGAAGGAAGGGACTCGTTTCACGGCCTCGTCATGGATATGCACAAGGCGCTCAACACGGTCTCCGCGAACGTGGCCGAAGATGACGTCGCCGGCGCCCGCGTGTTCCGCCTGCGCGACGACGACAAGGCTCGTGTTGGCGCCTTCATGCGCGGCCTCAATCGCACGGCGCCCCTCAAGTTCGATCATCCGGGTCTTGCCACCAACGCGATGCGATCGGACGGCCGGCTGATCATTCAAAACGATATCGGCACGACCGACGCCCATGTGTTGCTTGCTTCCGTCGAGGGCCTGCGCCTGTCCGTCACCCACAGCGACATTCACGCGCCCAGGCTGGATTTCTTCCTGCGCCGGAACAGGGACATTGCCTGGACAATCTCCAATCGCCAGGCCGCCGGTTTCGAAGAAGAAATCTTTTATGTCGCGACCGGCACGATCGAGGCCCGGGATACCGAGGCCCTGGACAGGACGCTGGAGCAGCTCGGCGCGTCCCTGGTCTTTCTCATCGACTGGAACAAGGCACGCAAGAGCCTGCGCCGCCTGGTCCCCAAGGCCGACGCGACCGCCATCCTCGACTGGGCGGCGGATCATGAAGTCGGACATCGCGCGTATCTGCAAGCGGGCGGCGATGCCCTTATCGTCGATCTTCTGGAAACCGTGTCGAAGGCAACGGGCGGCTTCTACGTGTCGCTGCAGGGCGCCGTTGGAGAAGAAGGCGCGATAACATTCCTGCATGACGCGCTGCGCGTTTCCTGCGATGATCTGAAGAATGCAAGATCGGCGGTTGCGGTCCGCGATCACCTGCGTGCCGAACTTCTCGCCCGCGTCGCATCGATTGGCGACCGCATCGCCGAGATTGCGCTCGATCATGCGGCGCTCACTCTCGACCTTGCGAATCTCGCTCGTCGCGCGCTGCTCTCCGATGGCGCGGCGGAGTCGACCGTCGCCCGCGCAAAAGCCTGGGAACTTCTGGCCGATCGCCAGGTAACGCGCATTCGCGAGCTGTGCGGCACCGGCAAGGAGCGGGCCTGGCGCGAGATCGCGTCCGTGGCCGACGACGCTGCCGACAATCTCGAAGAGACCGTGTTTCGCCTGCAGTTCCTGACCGGTGGGCTTCCCAAGAATGTCAGGGACGACCTGCTTCGGCTCTCGGAACACACCGTCGCCGCAGTGCGGGAGTACGTGCGCCTTCTTTCGGCCCTGCGCAATGTGCATCGGGCCACGGCGCGGCAAGAGATGCGCAATTTTCTCGATCTTGTGGAGAAGGTGCACGAGGAGGAACATGCCAGCGATGATGCCGAGCGCAGCGTGTTCGCCGGCTTGATGCGGGCGGATGTCGATGCGAAGACGCTGAGCCTCGCGGCGAGCGTCGCTGGCAGTCTCGAGGACGCCGGTGATGCGCTGCTCCGGACTGCCCGCCTCCTCTCCGACCACGTCCTTGGAGAGTGGTTTGCCGTCTGAACCGATCCCGATCATCGTCGCGGGCAACCTGCCGCCGAGCGACGACTCGCTCAGCACGCTGGGGAGCAAGGCCTTCAATCTCGCAAAGCTTGCTGCCTTGGGGTTTCCGATTCCGCCTGCCTTCGTCCTTCCCACGTCCTGGTGCGGGCGCTGGATCGCGGAAGGCGCACCTTCGCTCAATGCGTTTCGTTCGCTGATCGCGCCCGCTCTGAGCCGGCTCGAAGGCGCAAGCAATCTTGGGTTCGGCGACCACAGCAGGCCGCTCCTCGTTTCGGTCCGTTCCGGAGCGCCCGTCTCGATGCCGGGCATGCTCAATACCGTGCTCAATGTCGGGCTGACGAAGGACACACTGCCCGGTCTGGTGGCGATGACCGGCAATCCGCGTCTGGCGTGGGACTGCTATGGGCGACTGATCGAGTCATACGCGCTCGCCGTCCGGGGCCTCGAGCCAGCGCCTTTCCGCGACGCCGTCGCCAGGATGTCCGCCGCTCTCGGCGTGAAGGACCGGCACGAGATCGATACGCTGTCGTTGCGGGCGCTGGCCACGCAGTATCTCGACATCTTCAAGGACCTGGCCGGCGAGCCGTTCCCGGACGATCCCGCGCAGCAGCTGCTCGCCGCCGCGCATGCCGTCTTCCGCTCGTGGGATTCGCCCCGGGCGAGGACATACCGGAGGATCAATGCGCTCGACGGGCTGCCGGGCACGGCCGCCACTGTCCAGCGCATGGTCTATGGCAATGCGGGCCCGCGCTCCGGAGCCGGCGTCGGTTTCTCGCGCGATCCGGCGACCGGCGAAAAGCGTCTCTATCTCGACTTCGCCTTCGACGCGCAGGGGGAGGACGTGGTCTCGGGCCGCTACCCCGTGGCGGCCGCCTCCGATCTCGCGCGCCTCCTGCCCGCCGTGAGCCAATCGCTGGAGCGCATGTCGGCGAGACTCGAACAGGTATTCGGCGACGCCCAGGACTTCGAGTTCACCGTGCACGAAGGCGAGCTCTTCCTGCTGCAGACGCGCGAAGCCAAGCGCACCGCGTGGGCGCGTCTCAGGATCGCGGTCGATCTCGCCCGCGAAGGGCTGATCCCGAAGGAGGAGGCCCTCCGGCGCCTTGACGGTCTGGACCTTTCGAGCCTTGTGCGCAGGAGGGTCGCGCAAGCCAGCGAACCCGCGATCGCGCAGGGCGTGCCCGCCGGTGTCGGGGTCGTTTCCGGCCGGATCGCCTTCTCGGTCGAGGCCGTCCGTTCGGAACGGGCGCGCGGCGGCGCGGTCATTTTCGTGCGAAACGATATCGCGACGGAAGACATCGACGCGATCGCGAGCGCCGACGGCGTTCTCACCGCGCGCGGAGGCCGCACCAGTCACGCCGCGGTCGTGGCGCGCGAACTCGGCACGCTCGCCATTGTCGGCTGCTCGGCGATCAAGATCGCGAACGATGGCAGGAGCTGCGAGGTGAATGGCCGGCAACTGCCCGAGGGTGCGTGGCTCACGCTCGATGGTGAAAGCGGACAAGTATTTGCGGGCCGTGTCGAAGTAAGGGAGGAACGCCCGGAGAGCGAACTTGCACAGGTCGCCGCGTGGCGATCCGAGCTGATCCCATCCGTGGCGTGAGGGCTCACGCAACGAATGGTGGGCGCGACAGGGATCGAACCTGTGACCCCTACCATGTCAAGGTAGTGCTCTCCCGCTGAGCTACGCGCCCGCCCTGACGGGGCGGCACGTATAGCGGCGCGGGCCCGGACGGGCAAGCCAGGATCTCGCGCGCCGCTGCCAGGCCCAAAAGCCGCCTCAGCGCGCGCTTCTGAGGTCAAAGACCACGTCGGCAAGGACGCTTGACGCTACCGGCTTGCCACCTTCGGTCGCCGGGCGGTAGCGCCAGTGCGCCCGCACCCAGGCGACCGCCGCCGCGTCCAGCCTGTCGCTGCCGCTCGAGCGCTGCACGATCACCGCGCTGACCGCGCCCGTCACGTCGAGCGAAATCCGCAGCTCCACCGTGCCCTGCTCGCCGAGGCGCCGCGCCAGTTCCGGATAGGGCGGAATGGTGTGCGTTCCAGCCAGCGCTCGCGCGGGCGTGGGCGCGATGGCTTTTGGCGCAGGCACCGGCGCGACGGGCGCAGCCACGACCGGCCCCGGCGGGGCCTGCACTACGGTGATGCTCGACCGTGTCGCGCCGGAGGTAATTCGGATCACCGGCGGCGGCACGGCCGGCAGCGCCGGCCGGACGAGTTCCGGCGTCGCCGGCGGCGGCTGGTGCACTGGCTGCTCGGTGGGCAGGATTTCAGCGCTCAGAATGGAGGGCGCCGACAGGACGACGCGCATCGCAAGGCCGCTGACGATGGCGTAGACCAACGCAACGTGCAGCGCCACCACCAAGGCAATGATCAAGCCTTGCCGTTGTGGCGATGGTTCCGCAGTGACAGGAATGTGCAGCGGACGATTCATGTTCTCTCTCCCAGCCCGTGCCGGCGAGAGCTGCGTCCCCCCGCGCTGGCGATCGCCGGAGATACAACCTCAATATAGTCATTGATCACGGCGATTTTGAGGGCAGGGAACCCCGCGACGCCGGAGGCGTCACGGGGTCTTGCGCAGATCGCCGAGGGGAAAGTCAGCGACTGGCCTGCTTGAGGTCGTATCTCACGGCCGCCTGGGTGCGGCTCGTGGTGGGCACGCCGTTCTGGATCGCCGGCTTGTACTTCCAGTGCGCGATCACCCAGTTGACGGCGGTCTGATCGAGCTCCGGATAACCACTTGAGGCGACGATCCTGGCCGCGACGACATCGCCCTGCGGCGAGACGGTCATTTCGAGCAGCACGGTGCCCCGATGAAAAGCCGCGCGTGCCTCGATCGGATAGGGCGGCGTCGTGTGCGTATTGGCGACGCCTGCCGGACCGCTATCGGGTATCGCCGGGCTCGTCGGGTTGGCCGGCGCGACCGTGATCGGAGGTGCCTCCGATGTTGCAATGACGATCCTTGGCGGTGTGACGACCGGCGTTGTCGGCTCGGTCGGCTGGGCGAGGATGGGCTTCGGCGGTATCGGTGTCGTTCTTGGAACGTCGCTGTGGAGCACATCCACCTTCATGATGTTATCGACCTGTTTGACGATCGTCGTACCCATACCCATGATCAGTGCGTAGATCGCTGCCACGTGCAGCAACCCCACGCCGCCGATCGTAAGCGTGCGCTTCGGCGTCATCCTCGCCGAGCGTGCGCTCAGTATCTCGTGTTTCGGCATAAGCATCATTTTCCTCCCGCTATGCGCCGGCGCATGAGCGCCCTCCGGCGGACCGGCTGGAGTCGTCTCGGACCAAGCCGGACGGCCCGTGGATAGCGCCGAAATCCGGCACTGGCCGGGCGCGATTGTGGCGACACTGCGCGCAAGCCTGGCCCGCGGAGCGAGGCGCATCCCGGAAACCAGATCGCTGCAGGAAATGCGGCGTTCAGGCCGCGATCATCCGGTCGACTTCAGCGACGATCTCGCGCAAGTGAAACGGCTTGGAAAGGACCTTCGCCTGCTTGGGCGCGTTCGAGGACGGATGCAGCGCGACGGCGGCAAAGCCGGTGATGAACATGATCTTGAGCGTTTCGTTCAACTCTGCCGCCCGCTTCGCCAGTTCGATGCCGTCCATGCCGGGCATCACGATATCGGTCAGGAGCAGGTCAAACTGGAAGCCCTTGAGGCACTCCCAGGCGTCGCTGCCGTCGCCGAAGTCGGTAACGTCATGGCCGGCCCTGACCAGCGCCTGCGCCAGAAATTTACGCAGACTTTCGTCGTCTTCCGCCAAAAGGATATGCGCCATGGACCCGCCGCCCTTAACCCGTCCAATAAACCGTATAATGCGCGATGCGTAAACGGCGGCTAATATTGCCATCCGCCGCGCCAGGCGGCGGCCAGAACCGCTTGATCAGAGCCACGGCTTGATGGTCCACTTGCGGCAAGCGGAACGAATCGGGCGAGATGGCGCAATCGGGAACAGAAACAGAGGCGTGGCGGCCTGAGGATCCCAGCCTGGCGGCGCTGTTTGCCGAGCCGTTCCGGATCCACCGTCCGTTTCGCCAGACCGTGCCCTTTGTCTTCGCTTCGCCGCACTCGGGGCGCGCCTATCCGGCCAGTTTCGTCGCGATGAGCCGCCTGGGCGCAACCTCCCTGCGCCGCTCGGAAGACGCGTTCGTGGACGAGCTGTTTTGCGGCGCGGTCGCGCTTGGCGCTCCGATGATCGCGGCGCGCTTTCCACGCGCCTATCTGGACGTAAATCGGGCGCCCTCAGAACTCGACGCGGCGATGTTCGACGGCGCGCTCGGAATGACGGTCGATTCGCCGAGTCCGCGGGTCACGGCCGGTCTCGGTGTCATTCCGCGCATCGTCCGGGACGGCGCCGACATTTATCGCGGCAAACTCAAGCCCGGCGATGCCGAGGAGCGGATCATGCGGCTGTACCGCCCCTACCACGCCGCCCTCGCCGAGCTGATCGAGGAGACGCTCCAGGCTTTCGGCGTTGCCGTCGTGGTCGATTGCCATTCCATGCCGTCGGCTGCGGCGATCCCGGACGTCATCTTTGGCGACCGGTATGGCATGGCGGCAGCGCCGGCCCTGACACGAATCGCCGAGCTCGCCTTCGAGTCCCAGGGCTTCAGCCATGCGCGCAATGCGCCCTATGCCGGCGGCTACACGACCCATCTGCACGGCCGGCGTGACCGCGACGTCCACGCAATCCAGGTAGAGGTCAACCGGGCGCTTTACCTGGACGAAGACCGCATCGCGAAGGGACCACGCTTCGAGGCGGTCCATGCGAGGCTGAGCGAGGCCCTGGCGCGCCTGGTTGCGATCGAGCCCGCCCTGCTCGTGCGGGGCGGCCGACGCCACAACCTGGCGGCCGAGTAGCCCTTGCGAAGAAAAAAAGGCCGCTCCCAAAGGAGCGGCCAAGTTCAGGGAGGAAACGCCCAGGAAGGGCAGGCGGCATGACAAACGGGAGGTCAGTCATACCGCGCTGCAACAATATGGACTCGCCTAACCCCCGGTGCAAGTCCAAAATTTTGGTATCTTGTCACAAAAATCCAGTATTTCTGCGGCATTTCGCCCATTTCTTTGGCAGACCGTTCAGGACCTTCCGGATGACGCAGTGCAACAAGCCTGCGCGTTCAGCTGACCTCAGCCTGAGAATTCCTGCTCCCTAGGCTTCAGTTCACATCATTGTCTTTGCGCCGCAACAAAAGATTCGCGTACGGACGATAGGCAGACGCGCGAAGTCGGGGCGCGTGATTCGTGCCCGGGAAACCCAAGGAGCGCGGCCATGGCCCGTATCGCCTGGTTGGTCCCGCCACCCACGGCACCCAAGCCGCGGCGCTCGGGCCACGCGCCCCACCGGCAGAAACAGACCAGATTCCATCGGACGATCTTCATCTCCGACGTTCATCTCGGCACGCGCGGCTGCAAGGCCAGTCTCCTGCTGGACTTCCTGCGCTCGAACAGCTGCGAGACGCTCTACCTGATCGGCGACATCGTGGACGGCTGGCAACTCAAGCGCCGCTGGTTCTGGCCCGAAGCCCATAGCCGCGTGGTGCACGAGATCCTGCGCAAGGTCGACGAAGGGACTCATGTGATCTTCGTCCCTGGCAACCACGACGAGTTTCTGCGCGGGTTCTGCGGCCGCAACTACTCCGGCATCGATGTCGTGCGCGAGACCGTGCACGAGACCGCCGACGGCAGGCGGCTTCTCGTCCTGCATGGCGACCAGTTCGACGGCGTCATCGAGTTCGCCGCATGGCTCGCCCATCTCGGCTCCTGGGCCTACGACAAGGCGCTTCAGGTCAACGAGGCGCTGCATGCCGTCCGACGGCTGCTCGGCCTGCCCTATTGGTCGCTGTCCAACTGGCTCAAGCATGCGGTCAAGGACGCCGTCGAATACGTGTGCCGCTTCGAGGAGGTGGTAGCCCGCGCGGCCGAATCGCGCGGCTTGGACGGCGTCGTCTGCGGCCACATCCACCAGGCACAGATCCGGACAATCGGCAACGTCCTGTACCTCAACGACGGAGACTGGGTTGAAAGCTGTACGGCCCTTGTCGAAGATGCCTGCGGACATCTGGAGATCGTTCGTTGGGCCGCTGCAGTACCAACGCCCGCCTACGACGGCGCCGGCGCGCTCGGCCAAGCCGCGCCTCTACCCGCGTAGAATTCGCCGCGCCGCGGCCGGCGGTCTGATGCCCGCAGGCCGCTTTCCCGTCCCCGGACAGGAGCATCTCAAAGTCCTTATTGTCACCGATGCGTGGAAGCCGCAGGTCAACGGCGTCGTCACGACGCTCGAACTCCTGGGCCATGAGCTTGCGGCCATGGGACATGAGGTCCGGTATGCGACGCCCGAGGGGCGCTTCTCCATCCCGCTGCCCACCTATCCCGAAATCCGCCTTGCGATCTTCCCGCGCGCGGGGCTCGAGAAGATCATCCGGGAATTCGCGCCCGACGCGGTTCATATCGCGACCGAGGGCACAATGGGCATGAGCGCGCGCGCCATCTGCCTGAAGCATGGCATCGAGTTCACGACCGCCTTCCACACGCGGTATCCCGAATATGTCCACGCCCGGTTTCCCTTCGTGCCGGAGAGCCTCGTGTGGACCTGGGAGCGCTGGTTCCACGGTGCCGCTGTCGCGACTATGGCGCGTACACCGGCCATGAAGCGCGAACTCGAGGCGCACGGCTTCAAGAATGTGCGGCTGTGGGAAGGCGGCGTGGACATCGAGCGATTCCGCCCGATCCCCGGCGCATCACTGCCCTTTCCCAAGCCGATCTTTCTCTATGTGGGCCGCGTCTCGGTCGAGAAGAACATCGAAGCCTTTCTCGACCTCAACCTGCCGGGTACCAAGGTCGTGGTCGGCCCGGGGCCGGCGCGGGAGGCGCTGGCGAGCAAATACCCTGCCGTGAAGTTTCTGGGGCCGAAGTCGGGCGAAGATCTGGTCCGCGCCTATTGCGCCAGCGATGTGACCGTCTTTCCGAGCCTCACCGACACGTTCGGCCTGGTAATGCTCGAGTCGCTGGCCTGCGGCACGCCGGTCGCCACCTTCCCGCGCGACGTGATGCTCGACGTCGTCGGCAACTGCCCCGCCGCTGCCCTGGATACCGACCTCGGCGCCGCTTGCCGACGGGCATTGACGCTTCCGCGGGACCAGGCCCGGCCCTTCGTCCTCAACCACTCGGCGAGCGCCTCGACACGGCAATTCCTCTCCAATCTGCAGGTCGAACAGCCGCAGGATGCCTGATTTATTCGGCCCGCGGGGTAGGATAGAACTTGCGCGACCTTCCGAGAGCGCCCATCCCCGCTCATGTCCGCCGACGGTGTCGATTCGCGTGCGCTCAGACTCAGCGTCCAGGAATGGCTGTTTCTTGCCGCCACCATGGCCTTCTGGGGCGCCTATGTGCTGTGGCTCGGCAAGGACACGTCCTGGGACTTCCGTAACTACCACTGGTACATCCCCTATGCGTTCCTGAACGGGCGCGAGCACATCGACATGCTCGTCGCCCACCAGGCGACCTACTACAATCCTTTCCAGGATATTCCCTTCTACCTGCTGGCGACCCATACGCCGGCCTGGTTCGCACTGCTCGTTCTGGGCGCGCTGCAGGGCGGCAACGTCGTGCCGCTGTACATCCTGGCCCGCCAGACGCTGAGGATCGAGGAGTACAAGCTCGGCGCCGCGGCGCTGGCGCTGCTCGGCCAGACGGGCGGTCTCGGCCTCAACATGTTCGGCACCACCTATCACGACAACACGATGAGCATCCTCATCCTATCGGGCATCGCCATCCTGGTGGTGAAGCGCAAGGCGCTGAACGAGGGCCCGCTGTGGCTCTCGGGAGCGCTCGCGGCCTGCGCCGGTCTGTTGGTCGGCGTGACGGTCGGACTGAAGCTGCCGGAGTTTCCCTTTGCCGTCGGATTTGCGGGCGCGCTCGTCGCGCTCGGCGGCAGCTGGCGGCACCAGCTCGTGCGCCTGGCCGCCGGAGGCTTCGGCGGTCTGATCGGGGTCGCGGCGATGATGGGCTACTGGACGCTGCATCTCGAGCAGACGACGGGAAATCCCCTGTTCCCCTATTTCAACGAGGTGTTCAAGTCGCCGCTGGCCTTGCCTGCTCCCTATCGCGACATGCGTTTCCTGCCAGCGCACTTCTGGACCGCGGCGCTGTTTCCGATCCTCTTCACGCTCAACTGGGCAATCGCCGACGACATTCCGTTCCGCGACATCCGCGTGATGCTGGCCTACATCACCGCGATCGCCGCGATCGTCGTGTGGCTCGCCGGCAAGCGCTCCAAGGAGCCGCTCGTCATTCCGGAAGCGGCGCG
>Ga0335070_10006259_pt1 | contig 14008 bp, 14 predicted proteins | sample Lox_Sample_13_FD_206722 | JGI IMG/M metagenome (GOLD analysis project Ga0335070, IMG submission 206722) | Soil microbial communities from Loxahatchee National Wildlife Refuge, Florida, United States - Lox_Sample_1.3 | ecosystem: Environmental > Terrestrial > Soil > Wetlands | place: USA... | reverse complement strand
CGAGCCCTTCCTCCCGCTCGCCGAGCGCCGCGGTGCGGCGGCGGCGCCGGTCCTTCCCCGCACCGGCGGCGAGCTCCTCGCGGATCACCCGCAGCGGCAGGAACTCGTCGCGCTGGAGCCGGAGGATCGTCTCGAGCCGCTCGACGTCGTCCTCGGCGAAGAGGCGGTACCCGCCCTGCGTCCGCTTCGGCGTCAGGAGCCCCTGGTCCTCGAGGTAGCGGATCTTCGAGATCGAGATGTCGGGGAACTCCGGCTGGAGCCGCCGGCACACGGTTCCGATCGTGAGCAGGCGCTCGCGCGCCGGCTTCGAAGGGGCAGGTGCCTGGGTCGGAGCCATCAGCGGCTGAGGTAGGTGAGCCGGTACTTGCCGATCTGGAGCTCGTCGCCGTCCTCGAGCTCGGCGGACTCGACGCGCCGCCGGTTCACGAACGTGCCGTTGAGGCTCCCCTGGTCCTCGATGTACCAGCGGCCGTCGCGCTCGACGACGACCGCGTGGCGGCGCGAGACGGTGACGTCGTCGAGGAAGACGCCGCAGTCCGGCGAGCGGCCGATCGTCGTGCGCTCGCCCTGCGGGACGAAGCTCTCGCCCGCGCGGCCGCCGCCGGAGCGGACGACGAGCGCCGGGCCCTCGACCCCGAGGTCGTCGAGCGTCGAGATCGCCTCGGCGGCCTCGGCGGCGCTGAACGTCTGCGTCGTCTCGTCGCTCTCCTCGCGCACGAGGAGCTCGCCGCACTTGGCGCAGTAGTTCGCGGCCTCCGGGTTCTGGAAGCCGCATTCGGGGCAGTAGACGTGGCTCATCCGGAGGGCGGCGTGGCCTTCCCGGTGAGGATCTCGGTCAGCGACTCGACGTCGACCTGGTCGAGGACGCTCCGCCCCGCGGTCTTCTGGAGGCGGGCGACGAGCTCGGCGCGCAGGATGTCGATCTTCCCGTGGAGGATGCGGCGGCGGTACGAGACCTCCTGCTCCTCCTGCGTGTACTCGTCGATCAGCTTCTTCAGGTCCTCGTCGGACATGGTTGCAAGATCGGGCAGCGGTTCCAACGGCCGGCCTTTCGCTCGGAAGACGGGAGACCACCAAAGGGTCAAGTTGAAGTTTAGCCTTTGTCGGGCCCGCGTCCAGGGGCCCGGTCGGACTCGTCGTTCTAGGTTCGAGCCGCCGCCGCCTCGCCCTGCTCGATCTCCTCGACGATGCCCTGCAGCTCGTCGGCGAGCTCGTCGGAGCTCTCGCGCGTCTCGCCTTCGGCGTAGAGGTGGATCAGCGGCTCGTCGGGATCCGGCAGCACCTGCGTCCAGCCGCGCTCGTCGAAGACCTTGATCCCGTCGGTGAGGTCGACCTCGCCGCCGGCGAGGCGCTCGTTGAGCACGCGCATGACGAGCCCCTTCAGCGCCCACGGGCAGCGGAGCGGGCGGTGGACGAGCGTCAGCTGCGGGAGCTCGGCCACGAGCTCGGAGATCGGGCGGTCGACGACGGCGAGGAGCTCGAGCAGCTTCACGAGGCTCGCGACGCCGTCGTACGCCGGCAGGAAGTCCGGGAAGACGTACCCGCCGCCGACCGAGCCGCCGAAGATCGCCTCGTTCTCGGCGGCGGCCTTCGTCAGCGCCGGCAGGGACGCGCCGGTCCGGAGGACCTCGAGCTCCGAGCCCTCGGTGAGACGGTCGACCCACGCCGTCGCGATGACGGGGAACGCGAGGCGGCCGGTCCTCCCCGCCGCGCGGAGCAGGCTCACGTACAGGAGCAGCGCCTGGCCGGCCGGGATCTCGCGCGCCTTCTCGTCGACGAGGTAGAGCCGCTCGCCCGCGCGGTCGAGAACGGCGCCGAGGTCGGCACCGACGGCCGGGACGAGCCGCTGCGCCTCCTCGATCGACGCGGCGGGGCCCGCGCCGTCCGCGCTCCGCTCGCCGGGGAACGCGTGCGCCGCGACGACCTCGATCCCGAGCGGCGCCGCGACGAGCGGCAGCACCGACGACGACGCGGAGAAGCCGTAGTCGACGACGACGCGGAAGCCGCGCTCGCGGATCGCGTCCGCGTCGACGGTCGCGAGCAGCCCGTTCGCGTAGCTGTCGCGCACGCGCGCCGGGTACGAGAGCTTGCCGACCTCCGACGCCGAGACACGGCGCAGCTCGCCGCGCGAGAAGTGCTTCTCGACCTCCGCCTGCAGCGCCGAGGTGATCTCGATCCCCGGCTGCTCGAAGAACTGGATGCGGATCACCTCGGGATCGGCCGGGCTCTCGCCGACGTGGAAGCCGGCGCGGTAGCCCTCCGCCTTCAGGAACTGCCGCGCGACCGCGGCGGGGAGCACCTGGAGGTCGGCGACGTCGACGCCCGTCGACGAGAGGCCGGAGATCATCGCCCGCTTGATCATCAGGCAGACCGGCGAGCCCTCGCGGCTCGCGACGACGCGCGCCTCGCGCTTCAGCGCCGTGCCGAACGCGGCGGCGAGCCGCAGCGCGACGTCGGGCGTCAGGTCGACGTTCACCATCCCTGCGACGCCGGAGCCGCGGAAGATCCGCGCCGTCCCGCGCGACTCCCAGATCAGGCTCTCGAAGATCTGCGACCCGCTCTCGACCTCCTTGTGCGGGTAGATCCGGACGCCGGGCATGATCACGCTCTCGGCGCCGATCGAGACCTCGTCGCCGATCGCGACGCCCTCCCGGATGCGCACGTGCGAGCGCAGGTCGCACGAGCGGCCGAGGATCGCGCCCTCGACGACGGCGCTCCGACCGATGTACGACGACGCGTCGACGATCGACCGCGACGTGCGCGCACCCTCGCGCACGGTGACGCTGTTCGAGAGCACGGAGTACGGCCCGATCGTCGCCGCCGGCGAGATGCGGCAGTAGCTGCCGATGTAGACGGGCCCCTCGACCGACTCGAGGTCGGCGAGGTCGACGCCCTCGCCGAGCCAGACGTTGCCGCGGATCCGGATCCCGCCGATGTCGAGCTGCACGCGCTCGTCGAGCGCGTCGAAGTTCGCCTGGCGATACTGGTCGAGGTTCCCGATGTCCTGCCAGTAGCCGTCGAGGACGCAGCCGTAGATCGGCCGCCCCATCTCGAGCAGCAGCGGGAAGAGCTCCTTCGAGAAGTCGTACGGCCGGTCGGTCGGCACGTGCGCCAGCACCTCCGGCTCGAGCACGTAGATCCCCGTGTTGATCGTGTCGGAGAAGACCTGGCCCCACGACGGCTTCTCGAGGAAACGCTCGACGCGGCCCTCCTCGTCCGTGACGACGATGCCGAACTCGAGCGGGTTCTCGACCGCCTTCAGCCCGATCGTCACCGACGCGCCTTTCTCCTTGTGGAACTCGACGAGCCGCGTGATGTCGACGTCGCAGAGCGCGTCGCCGGAGATGACGAGGAACGTGTCGTCGAGCCGGCCGGCCGCATGGCGCACGGAGCCGGCGGTGCCGAGCGGCGACTCCTCGACGGAGTACGCGATCTCGATCCCGAGGCTGTCGCCGTTCCCGAAGTAGCTGCGGATCGCCTGCGGCAGGAACGCGACGGTGACGATGACGTCGTCGAGCCCGTGCCGCTTGAGCAGCTCGATGATGTGCTCCATGCACGGCTTGCCGACGATCGGGACCATCGGCTTCGGCTGGTTCGAGGTGAGCGGACGGAGCCGCGTGCCCTCGCCGCCCGCCATCACGACGGCCTTCACTGTCGCAGCACCTTCCACGCGTCGCGCGCGTAGAGCGCCGCCGCGACGACCGCCATCCCGAGCCCGATCCAGAAGAGGACGAGCGGCCACTTCGTCGAGTCGGCAAGGACGATGCGGAACGCGATCGACGCGTACAGCACCCACGTCGCCGCCTTGCCGAGCAGGCTCACGTCGAGCTCGTAGCCGCGCGGCGACAGCACCTTGTAGCCGACGATGAGCAGCACGTCGCGCGCGACGATCACGACGAGGCCGATCCACGGCAGGCGTCCGTAGATCACGAGCAGCAGGACGGCCGCGTCGATCATCAGGCGGTCGGCGAGCGGGTCGGCGATCTTCCCGAAGCGCGACTCGACGTGCCAGCGGCGCGCGAGGTAGCCGTCGACCTGGTCGGTCACGCCGGCGATCCCGAAGATGATCCCGGCGGGCCACGAGGGCGACTCGCCCGCCTTCACCATCAGCACGACGAAGACCGGGATCAGCAGCAGCCGGAAGATCGTGAGCGCGTTCGGCAGCTGCGCGAGCGGTGCGGGGACGGCGCGGGCTGCCATGGCGGGAAGGATACGGTCAGGTCACGGCCCGGAATGGAACCGGGTCGTCCAGTACGCCGTCCGCAGGAGATACGCGGTCATCGCGGCGGCGCCGGTGAGCCCCCACGCGCCGTCGTAGGCGAGGTAGCCGGGCTTCGGCTTCGCGGGCTCGATCTGCGTCCCCTCGCCCCACTCGTTGTAGCTCGTGATCGTGACGATGTCGGGGCGCGCGGCGATGGCGGCCGTCCAGAGCGCGTCGTAGGTCTGGCCGCGCCTCCGGTTCGTCGCCGCCCCCGTCAGGGCCGTCTCGCCGGCGCGCGTCCCGTCGTAGCCGGGGCCGACCGACGGCGCGCAGAGGAGGTGGACGGCGTGCGCCTGCGCGCAGAGCCGGGCGAACTTCGCGCCGCCGAAGTTGACGAAGTCGTACGTGTAGAAGCCGTCGAACTTCGCCGCCGCGGCGAACCCGACGAGCTGCGTCCCGGCGAAGAGGCGGATCGAGCGCGGGAGCTGCGGCCGGAGCGTCGCCCAGTCCGCGGCCGCGATGTCGCGCGGGTGGTAGACGTAGATGTCGCGGATCCCGAGCGCCGCGAGGTAGTCCGCGTCGTCGAGGACGGTGTCCGTCGAGCGGCCGGGGTACGGCTCGAGATGGATCGCGACGCCGAGGCCGTGGCGGCGCGCGGCCGCCATCACCATCGGCAGGCGCGCGTCCTCGATCGAGCCGCGGCCCCACCACGAGACGATGACCTGGTCGATCCCGGCCGCGGCGATCTCCGCCATCTGGCCGTCGACGACGGCGGGGTCGGAGCTCGAGTACGGCCCGCGCGCCGGGTAGAAGCGCGAGTAGACGTCGGTGGGCGGCGCGTGCCCGTTCTGGTCCCAGTGCTGCCAGCCGCCGTCGCGCGCCGGGGTGCCGTACCAGGCGTAGTAGAAGATCGCGACCGTCCCCGCCTGCGCAGGCGCCGCCAGGCAGAGGGAGACGAGGCCCACCACGAGGAGGCGCCGCAGCACGCGCGTATCCTCTCGCAGGTGCCGGACACATTCCAGCTGGACGGATTCGTGAATGCGCACTGCCACGCGTTCCAGCGCGCGCTCCGGGGACGGACGGAGGGCGCGGACTTCTGGGCCTGGCGCGAGACGATGCTGGACCTGGCCCGGGGTCAGACCCCGGGACGTGTCCGCGAGGGCTACGCGGCCGTCTACGCCGAGGCCCGCGCGGCCGGGTACACGGCGATCGGCGAGTTCCACTACCTCGGGCTCGCGGAGGCGGCCGCGGCGGCCGAGGCCGCGCGCGACGCGTCCGTCGAGATCGTCGTCCTCTACGTCGCGTACGCCCGGGGCGGGATCGACCGCTTCCGCCAGGCCTCCGTCGGCGACTACCTGCGCGGGCTCGAGGAGCTCCGCGCGGCGGGCGTCCGCGTCGGCGTCGCCCCCCACTCGGTGCGCGCCTGCCCGCGCGACTGGCTCGAGGAGCTCGGCCGCTACGCGGCGGCGGAGGAGCTCCCGCTCCACGTTCACGCCGACGAGCAGCCGCGGGAGATCGAGGAGTGCGTCGCCGAGCACGGGCTCCGGCCGGTCGAGCTGCTCGCCGAGGCCGGCTGCCTCACGCCGCGGACGACGGTCGTCCACGCGACGCACGCCGACGGCCGCGAGCTCGACCTCCTCGCCGAGGCGGGCGCCCGCATCTGCGCCTGCCCGACGACCGAGGCGAACCTCGGCGACGGCTTCCTCCCGGTCGAGCGGGTCCTCCATCGCGGCATCCCGCTCTGCATCGGCTCCGACTCGAACGTCCGGATAGACCCGTTCGAGGAGCTGCGCGAGCTCGACGGGATCGCCCGCCGCCAGTCGGGCCGCCGCGACGTCTTCACCGTCGACGCGCTGCTCGGGATCGGCTCGAGCGAGGGCGCCGCGTCGCTCGGCCTCGACGCGTGGCCCGCGATCGCGATCGACGCGGCGCACCCGCAGCTCCGGGGCGTCGAGGAGCCGCGGCTCGCGCTCGTCGCCGGCTGCTCGGCCGACGTCGTCGTCTAGCCGAGCCGGCTTGCGAGCAGCTCCGCGCCGCGCCGCATCTCGTCCGCGGAGTACGCGCGCGCCTCGCTGCGGTAGATCTCGACGAGCCCCCAGACCTCGCCCTCGAAGTCGAGCGGGAGCATGAGGAGCGCGCCGTAGCCGAGCTCGCGGAGGAGCGCCTCCTCCGCCGGGTCGGCGTCCGGTTCGCCGACGGTGACCGCGCGGGGCTCGCGCGTCCGGAGCACGACCGCGGTCTCGGGGAAGTCCGACACGAGGTAGCCCTGCCCGAGCTGGAGCGTGCTGCCGTCGGTCGTGTGCTCCGTGATCAGGATCAGCATGTCCCCGATCACGCGGGAGATGCCGCACGCGTCCGCCTCGAGCGAGTCGACGAGCTCGCGTGTCACGGCGGCGAGGATGTCCACGAGCCGGGTCTCCATCGCTGCCGCCATTCCAGCACTATCGGAGGACGCGCGTGGCGGCACCGCCCCCAGAAGGGTTATGGAGTGCCGGGCGCGGTGCCCTTCTTGTGCTTCGTGAGCGTCGCCTGGAGGTTCAGGCACCGCGTGAACGCCTGCGTCCCCTGCTTCAGCCCGAGGTTCCGGCAGACCGCCTTCGCGGGCGTCGCCTTCGGCGGCGTCGACGAGCCGGTCGTCGGGGTCGTCTTCTTCGAGGAGCCGCCGAGCTCGCGCGCGACGCACGCCGTGAAGTCCTGCGTACCGACCGTGAAGCCCTGCGCCCGGCACGACTGCTGGGCGGTCACCGTCCCCGGCGGGCTCGGCGAGGCTGCCGCCGCCCCCGCGGCGGGCACGAGGAGCAGTGCGAGAAGGACGACCGCGTACCGCATGACCCACACGCAGTATCGGCCCACCTCCCGGGGGCGGCAAGCAAAAAGAACGTAAAACGCTCGGTTGTCCTAGGCGTCGGCCGAGGCGAGGACCCCGATCGCGACGAGATCCTTGGCGTGGATCCACTCGTCCGCGAGGACGAATCCGTTCGCCCGCGCGATCGAGTCGCGGAGCGGGATCGCCCACCGGTGCTCGAGGAGCGCGATCGCGGTCGCCGTCCCGGTCGGGATCACGTCGGCCGCGTACCAGACGTCCTCCTCCCCGATCACCGAGCCGCCGTCGGCCATCGCCTCGGCGCCCGCCTCCGCGCCGGCGACGAGACCGTCCTCGCCGGCGGCCCCGAGGCCGATCAGCGCGCCGATGGTGGCGCCGAACTCCATCGCCTCGTCGTCCGAGAGGTCGCTCGTGTGGAGCATGTCGACGCTGCCGTCGTCGTTCTTCCGGACGACCGCGGCGTCGATGACGCGGACGACGTCGGCCTCCTTGAGGCGCTTCAGCTCGTCGAGGATCTCCCCGTTGAACTGCGGGTCCTCGAAGCCGAGGATCAACAGCTGGACTGGTCCGATCGACATGTCTACCTCACATCCCCTGGAGGATCTTCTGCTTCTGGACCTCGAACTCGGCGTCGGTCAGCACGCCCTGCGTGTGCAGGTCGGCGAGCTGCTTCAGCCGCTCCATCGCGTCGTCCGACATCCCGCCCGGCGCAGGCGCCGCGGGGGCTGCCTGCTGCTGGGCCGCCTGCTGCTCGGAGAGATACTCGATCTGCGCGTTCTGGTCGGCCTCGCGCTGCGCGCTCTGCGCGCCCTTCTTGCCGGCGTAGTACGCCGCGCCGCCGACGACCGCGGCCCGGGCGAGCGGCCGGCGACGCATGAAGATCGATGTGATCAGAAATGGGAGCAATCCCCACATTTGAGGTCCGCCTTTCTCGGAGTTGATTCGAGCTTACTACGGCCCAAACAGGAGGATCGGGGCGCGCGCATCCGGACGCGGCGGAGGCGCACGTGACTCCGAGTCGGGGCGCCGAGATTCGAACTCGGGACCTCCAGTCCCCCAGACTGGCGCGCTAACCAGGCTGCGCCACGCCCCGCGACGGCGACACGGTATCAGGCTGTTTCGCGGGGCGGACGCCGACGCACGCCCGCCCCGGGCGAGATCGTTCAGCGGGCGCGCCCGCCGGCGAGGATCGCCCGCTTCTGCTCGAACAGAGGCGCCTCCGCGCGCGCGTCTTCGACCTCGCCGACGAGGACGACGGGCCGCCGTCTCGCCGCGGCGTCGGACTACACGACGTCGGCGGCCGTCCCGTTGTCGCCGGGGTGGCCGGAGCTCGGGCCGCCGGGCCCGCCCGTGCCGTGCGTCAGCGTCGAGTGCGCGGCGACGGCCGTCGAGCCGCCGCCGCGGAAGATGCCGATGCTCGGCCCGCCGGCGCCGCCGCCTCCGGCACCGCCCGCGCCGCCTGCGCCGCCCGTGCCGCCGTCCCCGCCCTTCGTCATCTGGCCCTGAACGCCCTGGCCGCCCTTGCCGCCCGGGCCGCCCGCGCCGCCGTCGCGTCCGGCGCCGCCGGCGCCGCCGTTCCCTGCCGCCACCGTCGAGCTCCGGACCGCGACCTGGCTCTGCCAGAGATAGATGCCGAACGAGCCGCCGCCGTAGCCGCCGCCGCCACCGCCGGTCCCCGGGGACCCGCCGGACCCGCCGCCCGCTCCGCCGCCGCCGCCGGTGCCTCCCGACGACTGGCTCGACGTGTACTCGTAGTCGCCGCCGGATCCGCCCCCGCCGCCGCCCGAGCCCGGCTGGCCGGTCCCGCCGTTGCCGCCGTTCTTCCCGATCCAGGTCGCGCCCGCGAGGTCGGGGCCCGCGGAGCCGCCGTAGCCGGCCTCGCCGGCCTGCCCCGGCTGTCCGTCGCCCCCGTTGGCGCCGTTCGTCGGCAGGTGCGTCGTGTTCGAGCCGTCGAGTCCCGCCGCGCCGCCTGCGCCGCCGCCCGGGCCCTGGCCCGGGTAGCCGTTCGGCACGACGTCGGCGTTCGTGACGCCGGTCCCGGCCCCGCCGGCGTAGCCGCCGCCGGTCCCGCCGGGCGCAGGTCCGTAGCCGCCGTTCCCGCCCATCGCACCCGCCGTTCCGGCCGTGCCCGCGCTCGCGCCGGCTGTGCCGTCGCGTGCGCGCCCGGCGCTGATGTGCGCGTGGTCGAAGGTGACGCTCGAGGTGACGAGCCGCGCTCCGTAGACGCTCAGGTCGTCGCCCGGGGCGGCTGCGGCGACGAGTGTCACGAGCTGCAGCATCACGCCGTGCACGCCGTTGCCGAGGACGGCCTGCGGCGCGCCTGCGATGAGGACGCCGTACGACGTGCTCCGCGTCCACCTGCGGTTGTAGCCGCCGTAGATCGAGACGTCCGACGCAAGCTGAAGACCCGTGCCGACGTCGTAGCGGCCGACCGCCGCGTAGACGTCCTTCCCCTGCGCCGCCGCGCGCTGGACCGCGGCCTGTAGCGACCGCAGCGGCCGCTGCCGCGTCCCCGGGTTTGTGTCGGTGCCGAACGGCGCGACGAAGACGGCGTGCGCCGCGACGCCGTCGATCCCGTCGCAATTCGTGTCCGCGAACGCGAGGTCCGGGGCGTCCGCCTTCGTGCACTTCGCCGGCGGCTTCGCAGCGCCGGACGCCGCGCCGGCGGCGGCGACGGCAACCGAAGCGAGAAGTGCGGCGATGACAACTCTCATGGCGACCCCGGTCAACTCGAACCGCGCGGAGCATCGCACCGTCCCGCGACGGCGACAAGCCCCGGTTTGGGTCAAGCGCTACTCGCCGAGCCGCTTGTAGAGCCGGTCGATCAGCTCGGGCATCTCCTCGAGCCGCTCGGTGATCACGCGGAGGCGGAACTCGCGGAAGTGCTCCGGCTCGACACCGAGCGCCTCGGCGAGCGTGCGCACGACGTCGTTCGACGGCACCGGCCGGTTGCCGTGCACGAGATGGTTGAGGTAGCCCGCGGAGAGACCGGTACGCGCGGCGAGCTCGCGGTACGTGACGTCCCCCTCCGCCATCAGCTGCTCGATCGTCGCCCCGAAGGGCTCCTCGCTGAACCGCCGCCGCCGCGCCATCAGTGCGCCAACTCCTTTGCGAGCTCGCCCACATCTAACCGCTTCTCGTCGCCCGTCGCGCGGTCGCGGACGTCGACCTTGCCGTCCTCGAGGCTCTTCTTGCCCGCGGTGACCCGGATCGGGCAGCCGATCAGGTCGGCGTCGGCGAACTTCTCCCCCGCCCGCTGGTCGCGGTCGTCGAGGATCACGTCGAGGCCGGCGGCGGAGAGCGCCTCGGCCGCCTGCTCGGCGATCTCGGCCGCGCCGGGGAGCGCGACGACGTGCACGTCGTAGGGCGCGATCGACGCCGGCCAGACGATCCCGTTCTCGTCGTGGGACTGCTCGACCGCCGCGGCCATGATCCGCGCCGGGCCGATCCCGTAGCTCCCCATCACGACCGGCTTCTCGCGGCCGTCCTCGTCGAGGAACGTCGCGCCGAGCGGCTCCGAGTAGCGCGTGCCGAGCTTGAAGATGTGGCCGACCTCGATCGCGACCCGGAACTCGAGCGCGCCGCCGCAGACGGGGCACGTGTCGGTCGCCGCCGACGCGCGCAGGTCGGCGAAGCGCGCCTCGTAGTCGCGGCCCGCCTCGACGCCGCGCAGGTGCCACCCGTCGCGGTTCGCGCCGGCGACGAACTGGCCCTCCTCCAGCGCGAAGTCGGCGACGACCTCGCCCTCGAACCCGACCGGGCCGAGCGACCCGCCGGACGCGCCGAACGCGGCGCGGATCTGGTCGTCGTTCGCCGGCCAGAGCGGCTCGCCGAACGCCGCGGAGAGCTTCGCCTCCTCGAGCCGGTCGTCGCCGCGGACGAGCGCGAGCACGACGGTCCCGTCGAGCTTCACGTGCGGCATCGCCTTCGAGGTCGCGGTCGCGTCGATGCCGAGGAGCTCGGCGAGCCCGTCGATCGTCGTCGCGCCCGGCGTCTCGACCTCCTCCGGCGCGTCGAGCCGCGGCGGGAGGACCGGCGGCTTCGGGATCGTCCGCGACACCTCGAGGTCGGCGGCGAAGTCGCCGTTCACGCACGTGACGAGCGTGTTCTCGCCGACGGCGGCTGGCGCGAGGAAGTCGAAGGACTCCTTGCCGCCCATCATCCCCGGCTCCGCGTCGACCCCGTGCGTGACGAGGCCGCAGCGCTCGAACGTCCGGACGTACGCGCCGCGCTGCTTCTCGAACGAGACGTCGAGCCCCGCCTCGTCGCGGTCGAACGAGTACGCGTCCTTCATGATGAACTCGCGCAGCCGGATCAGCCCCTTGCCGGGCCGCGGCTCGTCCCGCTCCTTGATCGCGATGTGGTAGAGCATCTGCGGGAGCTGGCGGTAGCTCTGCAGCTCGCGCGCGTGGAACGTGACGGTCTCCTCGTGCGTCAACGGGAGCACGTAGTCGGCGCCCTTGCGGTCCTTCAGCCGGAAGATCTCCTCGATGAAGTCGCGCTTGCTCTGCTGCCAGAGCTCGAGCGGCGTCAGCACCGGCATCAGCATCTCCTGGCCGCCGATCGCGTTCTGCTCCTCCCGGATGATCTGCTCGACCTTGCGGTACACGCGCCAGCCGAGCGGCAGGAACGTCCAGACGCCGGCGCTGACCTGGCGCACGTAGCCGCCGCGCACGAGGAGCTTGTGCGACACGGCCTCCGCGTCGGCGGGGTCGTCGCGCAGCGTCGGAATGAAGAGCTGTGAGGCCCGGGCGATCGTCATCGTTGTCCGCTCAGGCTACTCGAGCGGGATGAGGCTCGCCTCGGCCATCGCGAGCGCCGCCGGCTTCGCCATCTTGAGCCGCTTCGGGCGCTGCATCCCGTCCTCGATCCACCGGTCGATCTCGAAGAAGAGCTCGTCGATGAGGATGTCGGAGGAGACCTTCTTCAGCACGCGGCCGTGGGCGTAGATGAACCCGACGTCGCGGCCGCCGGCGATCCCGAAGTCGGCGTCGCCCGCCTCCCCCGGCCCGTTGACCGCGCAGCCGAGGACGGCGACCTCGACGTGCTGCGGGTACGCGGCCAGCCGCTGCTCGACCTCCTCGGCCAGCAGGTGCACGCCGACGTTGTCCCGGCCGCAGCTCGGGCACGCGATCATCACCGGGCCGCGCTCGCGGAGGCCGAGCGCCTTCAGGATCTCGAAGCCGGTCTTCGGCTCCTCGACCGGGTCGGCCGTCAGCGAGACGCGGATCGTGTCGCCGATCCCGTCGACGAGGAGCGCGCCCATCCCGACGGCGGACTTGATCGAGCCGGAGAACGGCGTGCCCGCCTCGGTGACGCCGAGGTGGAGCGGGTACGGCACCTTCGCGGCGAGCATCCGGTACGCGCGGATCATCGTCGGCACGTGGCTCGACTTGACCGAGATCTTGAAGTCGTGGTACTCGAGCGCCTCGAGCAGCCGCACCTCCTCGAGCGCGGCCTCGACGAGCGCCTCCGCCTGGTCCTGCTGCGCGAGGTCGGAGAGGTGCTTCGGCAGCGAGCCGGAGTTCGCGCCGATCCGCATCGGGATCCCGGCCTTCTTCGCGGCGAGCACGACCTGCTCCACCTTGTCGGGGCCGCCGATGTTCCCCGGGTTGATGCGGACCGCGGCGACGCCCTGCTCGATCGCGCGGAGCGCGAGCGACGCGTTGAAGTGGATGTCCGCGATCACCGGGATCGGCGAGAAGCGGACGATCCGGCCGAGCGCGTCGGCGTCCTCGCTCTTCGGGACCGCGACGCGGACGATCTCGCAGCCGGCCGAGACGAGCGCCGCGATCTGGGCCGTCGTCGCCTCGACGTCGTGCGTCTTCGTCGTCGTCATCGACTGCACGACGACGGGCGCGCCGCCTCCGATGAGGACGCCGCCGACCGAGATCTGCCGCTCGCTCGCCACGGGCCCAGTCTAGCCCGGGGCCTCTTCAGCGAACGTTGAGGCTAGTGGGGCACTCCCCCGTGCTCGTTCGAGAGCGCGATGAAGAAGACGAGCAGGATCAGCGCGAGGCCGACCATCGAGACGCGCTCGTAGACCTCGCGCGCGAGAGCGCGGCGGCGGACGGCCTCGATCATGGTGAACAGGATGTGACCGCCGTCGAGCGGGAGCAGCGGCAGGAGGTTCAGGAGCGCGAGCGACATGCTCACGAAGGCGAGGATCTGGAGGTACCAGTTGAAGCTGATCTTCAGCGCCTGCGCCTGGATCTGCGCGATCCCGACGACCGTCGTCAGCTGGCCCTTCTCGTGCCCGTGCGCGAGGCTCGCGAACGCGCCGATCGTCCCGGACACGACCTGCCACGCGTCGCGCACGGCGTAGTGCGCCGAGGTCAGCGGGCCGTACGAGCGCTCCTCCGTCGTCGGGACGAAGCCCCAGATCCAGCGGTTGCCGGACTCGACCGTGCGGCGCGGGCCGAGCGTCGTCGTCCGCCCGTTGCGCGTGACGGTGACGGTGATCGGCGCGCCGTGACTCGAGCGGATCAGCTGCGAGACGCGGTCGAACGTCGCCGCCGCGTGGCCGTTGACGGCGACGATGCGGTCGCCGGGCAGGAGCCCCGCGCGGGCGGCGGGCATCCCGAGCTCGACCTCGCCGACCTTCGTGCTCGCGTTCCCGGTCGGCGCGCCGGTCGAGTAGACGGCGAAGAAGAGGACGAGCGCGACGAGGACGTTCACCGCAGGGCCGGCGGCGATGATCAGGATCCGCCGCCACGACGCCTGCCGCCAGTACGCGTCCGGGCCCGTCGCCTCGTCGAGCTCGCGGAGCGCGCGGTTCGACGCGCGCCGCGAGGCCGGCGTCAGCTCGGCGGCCTCGAACTCGGCGCGGAGCTCGGGGACGATCGCCTGGACGGCCGCGTAGTCCTCCTCGTCGAGCAGCCGGCGCGCCTTCTGCACCGGCCCCGACAGCGCGGGCTCCTCGTGCAGCGCCGGCCCGACGTACGTCATGAGGTCGTGACCGGCGAGCCGGTTCATCCCCGGGA
>Ga0335070_10006258_pt1 | contig 14011 bp, 10 predicted proteins | sample Lox_Sample_13_FD_206722 | JGI IMG/M metagenome (GOLD analysis project Ga0335070, IMG submission 206722) | Soil microbial communities from Loxahatchee National Wildlife Refuge, Florida, United States - Lox_Sample_1.3 | ecosystem: Environmental > Terrestrial > Soil > Wetlands | place: USA... | reverse complement strand
TGACCCCGGAAGGCATGCCGCAGAGCCATGGCGGCGACGACGAATCGCCGGGCTTTCCGCCGATGCGCCAACGAGGACCCGCGGGACGGGAGCCCTCGCGGGCCTTTCGAGCTGGTTAACTCACTTTCCGGGACTCGCGCTCAGTCTCCGAACTTGATGCCCTGCGCCAGCGGCAGCTCTGTGCTCCAGTTGATCGTGTTGGTCTGACGGCGCATGTAGGCTTTCCAGGCGTCCGAACCGCTCTCGCGGCCACCGCCGGTTTCCTTTTCGCCGCCGAAGGCCCCGCCGATCTCGGCGCCGCTGGTGCCGATGTTCACGTTGGCAATGCCGCAGTCGCTGCCACGGTGCGACAGGAAGCGCTCGGCCTCCAGCAGATGCCGCGTGAAGACCGCGCTGGAGAGGCCTTGCGGGACGTCGTTGTGCATGCGGATGGCCTCTTCGACTTCGTCCACCGCCGCCGCGGGCTTTGAGCCTGCCTTGCCATAGCCGATGATGTAAAGGATGGGGGCGAAAGTCTCCTCCTGCACGATGCTGTACTTGTTCTCGGCGGAGGCGATGCAGGGCGTGACGTAGCAGCCGCCGGGATACCTGGCTCCGCTCAGCTTCTCGCCCCCGTACAGGATCTCGCCGCCCTCGGCCCGGAGCCGGACCAGGGCCTTCTGCATGTTTTCCACCGCCTCACGGTCGATCAGCGGCCCCATGAGGGTGCCCTTCTTCAGCGGGTCGCCGATCGGCACCTGCTTGTATGCCGCGATCAGACGCCGGACGAGCTCCTTGCGAACCGACTCGTGAACGATGATCCGCCGCGTGCTCGTGCAGCGCTGACCGGCGGTGCCGACGGAGCCGAATAGAATGGCCCGCATGGCCATGTCGAGGTCTGCGTACGGCGTCACGATGATGGCGTTGTTGCCGCCCAGTTCGAGAATGGTGCGGCCGAGGCGCTTGCCGACGACCTCACCGATGCGATAGCCCATCCGGCACGAGCCGGTGGCGGAAATCAGCGGGATGCGCTTGTCGGCGATGAGACGCTCTCCGATGGTCGAGCCGCGGCCGATGACCAGGCTGAAAATGGCCGGGTCCACGTCCATCTCCTTGCAGACGGCGGCGGCGATCCGGGTGGTGGCAATCGCGGTCAAGGGCGTCTTGCTGGAGGGCTTCCAGAGCGTCGCGTTGCCGCACACGGCGCTCAGCGCGGAATTCCAAGACCACACGGCGACGGGGAAGTTGAAGGCCGAGATCACGCCCACGATGCCCAGCGGATGCCATTGTTCATACATGCGGTGACCGGGCCGCTCGGAGTGCATGGTCAGACCGTAGAGCTGGCGGGAGAGCCCGACGGCGAAGTCGCAGATGTCGATCATCTCCTGAACCTCGCCCTCACCCTCGATGCGGATCTTGCCCATTTCCAGCGTGACCAGCGCCCCTAGCTCGCTCTTGTATTCGCGGAGGGCGTTGCCCAGCCGGCGCACCAACTCGCCGCGCTTGGGCGCGGGCACAACGCGCCAGGAATCGAAGGCCTTTGCGGCGGCGATGACCGTCCGTTCATACTCCTCCGGTGTCGCCTGCGTGACAGTGGCGATGGCCTTGCCGTTAATCGGGGAGATGACGTCGAGCTTTTCGGCGGAGCCGTACCACTTGCCGTTGAAAACGCCGGGATTGTTCTTCTGAATGCCGAGTTTCTTCAGGATCGCTTGCATGATTATTCCTTAGCGCTGTTTGCTGAGCGGTCCGCACGGCGGACCCTGCTTGATGCTGGTCCGCCGTGCGGACCCGATTCCGGGGCGAGTATCCTAATGAGCCAGAGTGCCGATTCCAAGGGCATCAGAGGCAAGCCGTGACGATCGAGCGGCCCCATCACACCCGGTCCGCGGCCCGGCGGCCTATGGGGCCTTGACTAGCCGGATCGCCTGACGGAGGAGAGATACCGCTTCGTCTACTGCCTCCGGCTTGACGTCCAAGACCGGCCGCAGGCGGATGGACTTCCCGCCGCAGCGATTAATCATCAGGCCCACCTCGTAGCAGCTCCTCCAGAAACGGTCCCGCGTGGCCGTATCCGGCAGGTCGAAGGCCAGCAGCAGGCCGCGCCCGCGCGGTGCCGTGATCAGCGGCTCCTCGGCGGCGATCCTCTGCAATTGGCCTAGAAATCGCTCTCCCATAATCCGGGCGTTCTCGACCAGGTTCTCCTGCTCGATCACGGCCATGCAGTGGATCGAGCGGACCATGTCGGTCAGGTTGCTGCCCCAGGTGGAGTTGATGCGGCCGGGTTTGCGAAAGACGTTTTCGGGGACTTCGTCCAGGCGTTTGCTCGCCGCCATGACCCCGCATACAGCGGCTTTTTTGCCGAAGGCGAGCATATCAGGCAGGACGCCAAAGTGCTGGCAGCACCAGTTCCGGCCGGTCGTGCACATGCCGCACTGGACCTCGTCGAAGATCAGCATCATCTCGTTCTGGTCACAGATGCGCCGGAGGGTCTGGAACCACTCGGCGCGGAAATGGCGGTCGCCGCCCTCGCACTGAATCGGTTCCAGGATGATGGCGCAGATTCTGTGGGGCCGGGCCGCGATGGCGGCCATGATCTCGGCCTCGGCGGCCCTTTCATCGGCCGCGGCCTTCTCCAACCGCTGGGCTGTCGGGAGGGCGAAATCGATCGCCGGACTGGTGACCCGCGGCCAGTCGAACTGGGCGAAGTACATCGTCTTGTTGGGATCGGTATTGGTCAGGGAAAGCGTATAGCCGCTGCGGCCGTGAAAGGACAAGCGGAGGTGAAGCACGTCGGTGCCGAACTCTCCGCGGCCGGCGGCGATGTTCTTGCGGACCTTCCAGTCCATGGCGGCCTTGAGGGCATTCTCGACCGCCAGCGTGCCGCCGTCGATCAGAAAGAGCCTGTCCAACTGGGGGATTCCGACCACACGCTCGAAGGTCCTGACAAAGCGGGCGTACTGGGCGGTGTATACGTCGGAGTTGGAGACCTTGGTGAGCGCGGCCTGGAGGAGGTCCTTGCGGACCTCGGGACGATCGAAATACGGGTGATTGAAACCCAGGGGCAGCGAGCCGAAGAAGCCATACATGTCCAGCATGGTTCGACCGGAGGCAGCATCGTGGAAATGACTGCCATGGCTGCGGGGCTGATCAAAGACCAGGCCGAAGCCGCCGATCAGGACGTGCTTCTTGATCTCGCTTACGACTTCAGCGGCGGTGATCGCCGCATCAGAGGGATTGGTCATGTGCGTGCTCTTCTCCTGGTACAGCCACCTCGAAGCAGGGCGGGCGCTTCGTGCCCGATGGCGTAGGGCCATGGAGCCAAGCTGCTCTGCTCGTCGGAAACCCCGGTCCGCAGCGGGCGCCTAGTCCATATGCTCTTGCAAGCATCGTGCCAATAGAAGAAAGCCAGGGACTCTGTGGATAACGACTATGCGGCGGCTGGTTCGAGGTCGTTTCGGACTGGAGAGTGGCAGGTTTCGGCCAACCAAGGCATCCAGAGAGCAGGGTGAGCGGGAAGGGACAAAACCCGCCACAGATCCGAGGCGAACGTTTGATGGACCGGCTGCGGAGGGGTGGGCAAAAGTACGAGGCCTCGGTGGCTCCGCATCAGGCCGCAGGCCATGATTGAGGTCAGAACCTCGACCTGTCGGCTGAGGTCAGTGATGCCGGCCAGATTGACGACCATCGGCGCCTGGGACGGAGCGGTGTGCTGGCTTAAGCGGCTGATCTGGACCACTTCCTCGGCTCGTGCCTGGAAAAACGCGCGAATGAGGTCGGATTCACCCTGGCCGGGGCCAAAGTACAGCAGAGTGCCGATCGGTTCTTGAGCGTAATAGTGCGAATCGGCCGTGGCGCGAGGGAACAGGCGGATCATTTCGGCGGTCAGTTCCTGCACGATGGCCCGGGCTTCGCGCAGCACGTCGTCGAAAGAGATCTTGGCGCTATCCATAGCGGCGATGCATTCGTCGGAGAAATCGCTCAACGGAGTCAGAGGAAAATCGCCGGTGAAAACGGCGTTGGCGATTTGGTCGGCTGCCTGCACAACCAGCGCTATCACTCGCGTGGCAATCTTGAGCGCTCGACAGGCGGCCAACGACTCGTGGTGAACGAGTACAACGTCACAGAGCATTTCGGGCACGCCGAGTTGCTTGAATGCATGGGCGGCGATTTCGCCGTGGTGCAGGCCGATCAATTGCCGCTCCCATTGCGTGGACGGGCGGTCGCAGGACTCCGCTTCGTTCAGCAGAACCTGATAGAGACGCGCGAACCGGGTGGCGAGCATCGCTCGACCAACGTCATGCAACAGGCCGGCGGTTGCCGCATCGGCCGGCAAACCGAGCTGGAGACGGGACGAAAGAAGAGCGGCGATGCGCGCCGTGGCATTGCTGTGCACCCAGAAGTGGGACGGCGACCAAGTCTTGGGGTTCCTGATGTCAAGCAGCGGCAGGGACTCGGCAACGATGTAGGTGCCCCTGGTGCCGAGGTCCTCGATGGCCTGGGTGGGATTTACAATGCCGCTGGGGCAGTGGGGATGTACGGTGGCGTTCGCGGCGCTTAGCAACGACGCGGTCAGCATCGGATCGCGAAGCGCGACCCGCGAGATATTGTCGGTGGTGTGATCCTTGCAGCAGGTCGCAGCGATGGTGTCGAGAATGCTGAATTCGAAGGCCGGCAGGTGCTTGCTCGACTGGAATGCGTCGCTGATGGCCGCGGCGGTCAGCATGTCGCGGCTGGCCGGGGTTTGGCCGACCGAGACGCCTTGCGTTTTGTTCACATCCGCCGTGTCCTGACATCTTTGCTGACCGAGGAGCGTGTGCAATTTGTTAAGAAAGGCAGGAACCTCAAATCCGTTCCGTGTGACCCACTGTGCCGCGCCTGCCTGGAGGGCGGCGGCAAGATCCTCGCGGTTCCGCGACTCACCAAACAACACGATGGGAATCAGTCTGGTCTGGGGATGGTACCTGAGCGTCGCCAGGACATTTGTCTCTGCGCCCTGCCAGAAGGCGACGTCCAATACGATCAGGTGGACAGGCTTGCTCTGGGCGATTTCGGCAGTCTCGGACGCCGATCGGGCCTGCTGTATGGAGAAGCCTTCATGCGACAGAAGGTAACTGAGCAGCGTGCGCTCAGTATCCCGCGGGTTGGCTACGAGGATGGCTGGTCTTTCCATCGCCTGGTCCGTGTACGTACAGCAGCTTTTCGGTCCTAGGGAGGTCTCCTTCCAGGTGATCTCAATCGACCATTTGTGGACGGTGGTCGACTATTCAGTTGCGGCCTGCGGTCGTGTGGTGTCATGGTGCATTCCCCTCAACGGCCCGTTGCGCCGGGTACGGGAGTATCCGTAGGGCGGCGGACTTCCGTATCCCGCCTTATTCGCGCTTCATCAGGACTAAGCGGCGGTCCCGGAAGAACCGCGGGTTCAGGAGGTTCCAGTCCTGATGCGCCGTTGGTAAACAACACGGGAGCTGTGGATTTGTCTCGCCCGACACGGGGTTTGCTTATTTGAGCTCGACGGACCAATAAGCGTTGTCGAGGAAAGCCTTCCAACTGGCATAGCGACCGTCGGCGAGTTTGACGGTGATAACCGGATTGCGGCGGGGCTTCTTGGGCGGGGTGATGAGGCACATTCCGGCCTGCTCGGGCGTCCGGCCGCCTTTCTTGATGTTGCACTTCAGGCAGGCGCAGACGACATTCTCCCAACTCGTTTTGCCGCCGATGCTGCGAGGGATGATGTGATCCAGGGACAATTCAGTGGTGGGGAACTTCTTGCCGCAGTATTGGCAGTGATTACCGTCGCGGGCATAGATGTTGCGCCGGTTGAATTTGACGGTCTGCTGGGGCAGCCGGTCATACACCGCCAGGCGGATGATGCGCGGTACGGCAATCTCAAATCGGATTGTGTGAATCCAATCGTGGGCGTCAGGCTCGAATTCATGGGCCAACTGGCTCAGCTCGCACCACTCCGTGAAATCGTAAGACGTGTACCTGCCGCTCTCGATGTGTACGACTTCTGCCAACTGGCGGAACAGGAGGCTGAACGCCCGGCGCACGTCCACGACGCGCACGGCGAGGTAGTTCCGGTTCAGGACCAGAACGTTGCAGGCCATGGCGGAAGAATGTGCGATCATGTCAGCCGATCCCGGCGGTCTCCGCGATAATGGACCTGGACCGGCAGGAAGGTTTGGCCGACAGGCGCCAGCCGGCCGAAAAACGCGTGAATCCCGCCCCCAGGTGCTCTTTAGGATACCACCAAATAATAATAGGAACAACAGGTTCTTTGTGCAAGAGAGCGATAATGGGTACTGCCGGGCTCCTTGCCATAATGGCCGGATCGAGATACGGCTCTCTAAGGGAAGTTGCTGATCTGAATCGCGTCAAGGTCCACTTCGATTGCGGCAAGAAGGGGGCGGGCACTGAACGCCTCTATCGCTTTCCCCTGCAATGAGCAGAGGTTGCATCCCGGGGATGTACAGAACCGGGATGTCCGCGAAGGTCCTTTCGAGCAACGGCCGCGCGCTGCCCATGCCAGGCATCACTCATTGGGCGATCGGATAACGATTATCGGTTCGGGGTCCGGCACGATCTGAATCCATGTCGCTTGCGTGTCGATAGCGAAATGGGGCTGTCCCAACCCGGTGCCGTGGGGTGATCAGCGCCAAGGGAATTCACAGCACCACAGCCGGCAATGGGAGAGTAATGCCATGCGCGAAAGGGCACGGTATCTCAACCCGCTGGTCAGGAGCGGCAGTGCATAAGGGAGGCGGAGAGAAGATAGGCCGGAATCCCAGTTGAGCTTGCCGCCGGGGTTCGCGTTCGCTGGCCGGGATCCGACGCCGCGCGGGTCGGCATTGCCGAGAAGACGCCGCCGGTCGACGCGTGGCGCATTCATGTTTCAGGAGCTTGAGGGTAGTCATGACGGCGAAGAACAAACCTGACCCGACCGCTCAGGGGGTTGCCGCCGGCGCGGATGCGCGGGTTCGGATCCACCCGCTGCGGGATGGCGTGGTAGCGGGTGTGGTGCTGCTGGTGGCGTCCTGCCTCAGCGTTCTGCAGCTCTACCAGAATGCCAGCAACAGTTACACAAAGGAGGTTCACGAGAACCTGCTGCGCATCGGCGAGGGTGCCGCGGCCGCCATCGACATGGATGCGTATCGCGCGATCGTGTCCCCGGATCAGCAGAATGGGCCGGAGTTCGAGCAGGTGGCGGGACCGCTGCGACGGATCCTCCAGGCCACCAAGGGAGTCAAGTACATCTACACCTGCGCCTTGGTTGACGGCAAGGTGCGTTTCATCGTTGATTCAGCCGTGCCGGGGGATCATGACGGCGATGGAGTCGACGATCAGTCCAAGATTCTGGAAGTCTACAAGGACGCTCCATCGGCGATTTGGACTGCCTTGCGCGAGGACCGGGAAACCACAACGCCGCAGCCGTACACCGATGCGTGGGGAACCTTCATGACCGGTGCGGTCCCGATTCATGATTCATCCGGCAGTCAGGTGGGCGTGGTGGCTGTTGATATCACGGCCGCGGAATACCTGGCGCGCATGACTTCGATGCGCTGGGCGGCGGCCGGGGGCGTGGCTGTCGCGAGCCTGCTGAGCCTGCTGGCGGCTTCCGCGGTGTACTTTTCCCTTCGGCAGTATCTCTCGCGCGTCGTCCGAGATACCGGCGAGCGCCGGCAGGCGGAAAAAGAGCTCCGCGGCCAGATGAAGGAAGTTGAGCGTTTCAACCGGATGGCCTTGAGGCGGGAACAGCGGATCATCGAGCTAAAAAGCAGAATCAACGAGCTATCGGAGCTGATGGGCCGGCCCTTGCCGTTTTGTTCCCCGAACCAGGATGCCGATACGGCGGTTCAGCATGAGGACGAGGAGGAAACCGCGGAAGCGGGGACGCAGCTCATGGAGGTACGGCGTGCGGGGGATGCCGGCCAGGACTGCAAGCTGGCCGAGTTGGTCGACCTCGACCAGATGCAGCGGCTGCTGGACAGTTTCAGCGCCGCGTTCGGAGTGGCGGCGGCGATCATCGACCTGCAAGGCAAGGTGCTCATCGGATCCCGCTGGCAGCGAATCTGCACCGCCTTCCACCGCGTCCATCCGCGCACCAGCGAGAAGTGCATCGAGAGTGACACCACATTGGCCAACCAGTTGTCGGCCGGCCAGATATTTACGGTGTACCAGTGCCGCAACGGTCTGACCGATGCCGCCTCGCCGGTCTTGATCGGGCGCCGCCACGTGGCCAACGCCTTCGTCGGAGAATTCCTGCTCGGCCCCGCGGATGAGGAGTTCTTCCGGCGCCAGGCCGCGGAATTCGGGTTCGAGGAGAAGGCTTACCTTCAGGCATTGAACGAAGTGCCGATTGTTCAGCCCGAGAAGCTGCCTTCCATTCTCGAGTTCCTGGTGAGCTTCGCCAAGATCGCTGCGACGATGGGCCTTGAGCGCCTGCAGGAGAAGCGGGCGGAGGCGCGACTGGCGCAACATACCGGGGAACTGAATGCGCGCAACCGGGAGCTAGATCGCCAGCGGGAAGCGGCGTTGAGCCTGGCCGAGGATGCCGAGGAGGCACGCATCGCCGCGGTGCGCTCCGAAGAGGCCCTGCAACAGAAGACGGCTTTGCTCGAAGCCCAGGTAAACTCGTCGCTCGACGGGATACTGGTGGTCGACCAGAATCGGAGAAAGCTCCTGGTCAACCAGCGACTTGTCGAGATGTGGAACATCCCCAGGCATATCGCAACTGATGAGGATGATGCCCCCTTGCTTAAGTTTGTTGTCGGATTGAACAAGTATCCCGAGCAGTTCCTTGACAAGGTCACATACTTATACGACCACCCGCATGAGACCAGCCGTGATGAGATTGAGTTCAAGAACGGGATGGTGTTCGACCGGTACTCGGCTCCCGTCGTGGGCAAGGAGGGGCAGCACCTTGGGAGGATCTGGACGTTCCGCGACATCACCGAGCGAAAGCGGGCGGAGAAGGAGTTGCTCGACGCCAACCGCCAGATGGAGGATGCCACGGCCCGGGCCAATCAGATGGCCGTACAGGCCGAACTGGCCAGCTGCGCCAAGAGCGAGTTCCTGGCCAACATGAGCCATGAAATTCGTACGCCGATGACGGCTATTCTCGGATTCGCCGACGTCATTCTCGAATGCGGGGACCTGGAGAAGGCTCCGCCCGAACGCATGGAGGCCGCGAGGACCATCCGCCGCAACGGCGAATATCTGCTCGGGTTGATCAATGACATTCTGGACTTGTCCAAGATCGAAGCGGGCAAACTGGCCGTCGAGCGGATCGTGTGCTCGCCGAGCCAAATCCTGGTGGAAGTTGAATCCCTGATCCGCGTGCGCAGCGCCGCCAAAGGACTGGAAATCAAGATTGAATATGAGAGCCCCATTCCTGAGGCGATCCAGAGTGACCCCACCCGTCTGCGCCAGATTCTCATCAATCTGCTGGGCAACGCGGTGAAGTTCACCGAGACCGGGTCGATCCGCCTCATTGCACGTCTGGCCAAGGACGCCGCCGGCGAGCCGGCCCTTGAATTCGATATCGTGGACACGGGGGTGGGCATGACCCGCGAGCAAGTCGAGAGAGTGTTCCAGCCGTTCTCACAGGCGGATTCCTCCACCACGCGCAAGTTCGGCGGCAGCGGCCTGGGGCTGACGATCAGCAAGCGGCTGGCGGAAGCTCTCGGCGGCGACGTCACGCTGGTCGAAACCGCCACCGGCGTCGGCAGCCGTTTCCGCGTGACGATTGCCACCGGTCCTCTCGCCGGCGTGAAAATGTTGAAGAACCCGACTCCAGCCGCTGCCCCACAGCCGGCGACTCCCGAGGAAAGCAAGGCGGGTGCCAGCCTGCTCGACTGCCGCATCCTGCTGGCGGAGGATGGCCCGGACAACCAGCGGCTGATTGCCCATATCCTGAAAAGGGCCGGCGCCAAAGTCACGATGGTCGAGAACGGCAAACTTGCGTGGGAGGCGGCCCTGGAGAGCCACGACGCAGGCGAGCCCTTCGATGCGATCCTGATGGACATGCAGATGCCGGTGATGGACGGCTACCAGGCCACCGAACTGTTACGTCGGAAAGGGTACACCGGGTGCATCATTGCCCTGACCGCCCATGCCATGGCCAGCGACCGGGAGAGGTGCCTGCAAACCGGCTGCGACGACTATGTGGCCAAACCCATCGACTGGAGGGGGCTCCTGAGGACGATCCGAGACAACCTGGATAAAGGGGCCAGCCCGCTGCAGATGTCCAGCGTGGCTTCCGAATCTTGGTGAGCGCCCTCGGGCGGCGAGCCGGATTGATCTGGTGATGCGGCCGCACTCGTCGAAACGGGGCGCCGGGCGGCCCAGTGATTCTGAACCCCTCGCGATCGTCAATAGAGCCCGCCACCGCCGCCGAATTCGCTTGGATCCTTGGCGAATGCCCGAGCGGTATCCATGCTGATCCGCCCCTGCTCCGCCAGGCGCCGCAGATCGGCGTCGAACGCCACCATTCCGTCCTTGCGCCCACTCTGGATGACTGAATCGAGCGTCTCGATCTTTCCCTGGCGAATGGCGGCCCGGGTGGCGAAGTTGGCGAACATCACTTCCATTGCCAGGATCCGCCGCCCGCCGGTGCCCGTGGGCAGCAGGTGCTGGGCCACGACGCCGCGCAGGCTCATCGACAGCTGTGTGCGGACGTCTTCGTGGCGCTCGGAAGGGAACAGATCCACCAAACGGGTGATGGCCCCCTTGGCGTCGGTGGTGTGCATGGTAGCGAAGATCAGATGGCCTGTTTCCGCGGCGGAAAGGGCGAGCTGGGCAGTCTCGCGGTCGCGGATCTCGCCGACAAGCAGCACGTCCGGGTCCTGGCGGAGACCGAAGCGGAGTCCGTCATAGAACGAGGCCACGTCGACGCCGACCTCTCGCTGGGTGACGACGCTGCTGCTGATCTGCGGATAGATGTACTCGATGGGCTCCTCGATGGTGATGATGCGACAGCCTCCCTTCACGTTGAGCATCTGGATGAGGGCGGCAAGGGTCGTGGTTTTTCCACTGCCGGTGATGCCGGTGATGAGAACCAGGCCGTGCTTGAAAGCGATGATCTTCTCGCCCAGTTCCTCGGGGAAGCAGAGCTCGCTCAGCGTGGGGATGATGTTGGGAATGGCGCGAAAGCAGGCTCCGCGATCGCCGCGGCTGGCGAAGACGTTGACCCGGAAACGGGACGCCTGCTCGCCCTCGCCGAGTTGCACGGCGAAGTCCAGGTCGGTCTGTTCGTTCAACCGAGCCAGGGCCTCGGGCGGGGCCACTGTCTTGACCATGAGGAGGGCCTCGCCGGGCTGCACCGGCGGAAGATCCACCGGCGCCAAACCGCCGTGAATCCGGTACATCGGGCGATAGCCCGGCACCAAATGGAGGTCAGAAGCCTCCGCTTCTGCCATATTTTGCAGCAATCTGAGAAGCTGACCGTTGGGCGTTTGAGCCATGGAACCACCTTTCGCGAGGAAGTCTGGGTATGATACACGGCAATCGGGGGCAAGTTGCGGCCAATTCCGACAAAGATACAATCCAGACTTGTTGGCCTCGCGTTCGTGAGGCACATGTGGTTCGGAGCGAGCCATGTCCATCAACTTCAATTGCCCGGCATGCGGTCGAGTGATCGCCGCGGAAGTCAATCCCGGCACGCAGGTGAGCTGTCCGTTATGCAACCAGGTGGTCGTCGTGCCGGCGGCGGGCGGCACCCCAATGCCCGTCGCACCGGTGCAGGTGGTGCCGTGGCCCGGTCGGGCGGACGAGCCGCCGAAGCAGGGGCTGGCAATCGGCGCGCTGGTCTGCGGCATCGCGGGCTGGGTCGCGTGCCCGCTGGTCGGCATTGTCGGCCTGGTGCTGGGCATCGTAGCACTGGCTCGCATCAACAGGGAGCCGGCCCGCTACAGCGGCAAGGGTATGGCCGTCGGCGGCATCGTCACAGGGGCTTTGGCGATCGTCCTGGTTCCCCTGATGCTCCTCGCTGTGGTACCCGCCTTCTCGCAGTTGTTTTCGCTCGGCACGCGCGCCATGTGCATGGAGAACATGAAGAGCATTGGGCAAGCACTGACCGCCTACGCGCAAAGCAACGGAGGTTTTCCGGAGGCAGGCGCCGACTGGCAGAAACGCCTGATTAATTCCGGCGGGATCCTGCCGGGTCAACTGCGCTGCCCGACCGACGAGTCGGGCGCAGCCTGCTCGTACATCTATGTTCCCGCCAGTGGCGTGAAAGCGGATCCCAACCAAATCCTCGTGTACGAGTCGCCGGGAAATCATGGCGGCGGAGGCGGAAACATCCTTTACCGCGACGGCAGCGTGCGTTTCGTGAAGTCGCCGCAGTTCGAGAAGTTGATACAGGCGATCAAGCCGCCCGAAGACTCGGCACCGGATCCTTAGAGGATACAATAAGACCTTTCATCGAGGAGCCGGGCTCTTTCAGGGCGCAAAGGAAGCGAGCCATGCCCATCAATTTCAATTGTCCGGCATGTGGTCGGGTCATTGCCGCGGAGGTCAGTCCCGGTACGCAGGTGCGTTGCCCGCTGTGCAACCAGGTGGTCGTGGTGCCGGTGGCCGGCGGCGCTCCACCGCCTGCTGCGGCGATGCAGGGAGACCTCTGGTACGCCCAGGGCGGCCAACCGCCGAGCCAGGGTATGGCCATTGGGGCGCTGGTCTGCGGTATTGTCGGCCTGGTGGGGTGCCCGCTGGTCGGCGTCGTCGGGCTGGTGTTGGGCATCGTCGCGCTGTCACGGATAAGCAGGCAGCCGAGGCGTTATGGCGGAAGAGGTCTGGCCATCGGCGGCACTGTCACCGGGGCATTGTCCATTGTCATGCTGCCGCTGGCGATTTCCATTCTGCTGCCATCGCTGTCCCGGGCACGGGAGCTGTCCAAACGAACCGTGTGCGCGGCAAACATGCGCGCCATCGGCCAGGCGCTGTACAGTTACGCCCAGGAGGACGGCATGTTCCCCGAGGCCGGCGCGAACTGGACGGCACGGCTACTGAATTCTGGTGACATCTCCCCTAAACATCTGATTTGTCCGTCCTCGACCAAGGTAGAGGGCGAATGCTCTTACGTCTACGTCCCAGGTTACGGAGTGAACTCGAACCCCAGGCAGGTCCTCATATATGAGCCACTGGGCAACCATAATGGCGAAGGCGGGAACATCCTCTATGTGGACGGCAGCGTTCGCTTCGTGAAGCAGCCGGCATACCTGCAGACTATCAATGCCATCAAGCCACCGGACGAGGGAGGCGACACCGGCAACGAGAGCTCCGACGGCCGCAAATCGCCCGGCTCGAAGGACAAGAAGCCGAAGGAAGAGATCCAGCCGATACTGTGAGCCCGGGGCTCGCCTTTCCAGACCCGGACGAAAACGGCATGGCGGCGTGAAAGTATGGAAAGGCCCGCTTCTCCTGCGCCCACTCAGGATCTGCGAAAACACAGGCAAACCAGGTTGGTCCCTGCCTCCTGCCTACCTCGGAGCCTGCGACCTCTCGATCTCGGCCAGAAATCGCTTGTGGTCGGCCAGGCTCCTGCCAACAAGGGAGTCGGCATCGGCGTTTCCGGTGCGGCCGGCGGAGGTGTAGAGCTGCACAAGCTCGCGCACGGCGGCGATGATCTTAGGCATGAGGAATGACAGCTTCACATAGTGGATGCTGGTGGTGTCGGCGGCACGTCGTGGCGGGACCGGCGAGCCGCGGAGCTTCAGGATCAACTGGGTAAGCTCACGCTGGCGGGCCTCGGCGGCGGCGACCATCTCGCCGACCATCGCCCACTGGGACGCCTCGGGGCCGCTGACGAAGGGGCAGGCTTCGCTCAGCCGCTGAATGAAGCTGAGGTGCTCGGCGTCCAGCAGCTTGTTCAGAATCTCGATTGCTCGTTCGTTGGCCATGGCACTCACGGTTGTCGGGTCGCCGGGCTTTGCCGGTCAGTCAGGCTCATCGGTTTGGCGGCCGGGGTCATCGGCTTGACCAGGGCGTACAGGTTTCGCGACCTGGCGTCGGCAAAGCTCTTCAGATCTCCGGC
>Ga0335070_10006257_pt1 | contig 14011 bp, 13 predicted proteins | sample Lox_Sample_13_FD_206722 | JGI IMG/M metagenome (GOLD analysis project Ga0335070, IMG submission 206722) | Soil microbial communities from Loxahatchee National Wildlife Refuge, Florida, United States - Lox_Sample_1.3 | ecosystem: Environmental > Terrestrial > Soil > Wetlands | place: USA... | reverse complement strand
GCGCTCGACGCTCTCACCAGGGGTGCCGAGACCGACGACGCCAATCTGCTCGCGCTCTCGATCGAGGCGGTGCGCGCCCGCGCCACGGTCGGCGAGATCTCGGACGCGCTCGAGAAGGTGTTCACGCGCCACCGCGCGGTGATCCGCAGCGTCTCGGGCGTCTACGGCTCGGCCTATGAGGGCGATGCCGGCTTCAAGCGCATCCAGGCCGAGGTCGAGGCCTTCGCCGCCGAGAAGGGCCGCCGGCCGCGCATGCTGGTCATCAAGATGGGCCAGGACGGCCACGACCGCGGCGCCAAGGTGATTGCGACGGCCTTCGCCGACATCGGCTTCGACGTCGACGTGGGTCCGCTGTTCCAGACGCCGGAAGAGGCGGCGCGCCAGGCGATCGAGAACGACGTGCACGTCGTCGGCGTGTCGTCCCAGGCGGCCGGCCACAAGACTTTGGTGCCCCAGCTCGTCGAGGCGCTGCGCGCCCAGGGCGGCGACGACATCGTCGTCATCTGCGGCGGCGTCATCCCGCCCCAGGATTACGATTTCCTGATGCAGAAGGGCGTGCACGCCATCTACGGCCCGGGCACCAACATCCCGGTCGCGGCGAGCGAGATCCTTCACCTGATCAAGCGGCACCGCAAGGCGGCGTGACGCCGCCGGCCGCGGCTCAATCGCCGGCGTCGGGCTCGAGCGCCAGGAACAGCGCGACGAGCACGTCGACGGTCCGGCCGTCGGCGGCAAGCGGCAGCAGCAGGCGCTCATAGTGGACGTGCTCGCGTCCGGGCGTGACCAGGAACGAGCGCCAATAATGCGGCCGGCCTTCTTCCGCTACCGAGCGATAGGAAGCCGCCACCCGCGCACCGTCCTGCGCGTTCATCTGCTCGTCCAAGAATTCGCCGGTGCAGTCGCTGCCCATCAACTGGACGTTCGCGGTGCCCAGCAGGCGGATGCGGAAGCGCAGCCGATCCGCGTCGCGCACCACATCGTACATGGCGATGTGCGGCAGGAGCTCGGGGATATCGAGGGGGTCAATATCCTGGCGGCCCGGCAACCGGCCATCCCGGGCCTTGCCGCCCCAGTAGTCGAAGAAGCGGCGCATCATCGGGTGGCTGAGCTGAGCGGCCAGGCTGTCCACGTTGCGCCTATGCTCCCGCGATCGATCTCGGGGCCGTGCCGGAAAAAGCCTAACGGATTGCTGCGCCGGCCGCCATTGCTGCGGCGCCCGCCAAGGCGCGCTTTGCCCGGCACCGGCGAGTAGGGCGGTCAAGCCGCCATGGGCGGCGGGTCGGTAAAGAAGAAGACGCCCATCAGCATGTCGACCGTTTGGCCGTCGGTGGCGAGCGGCACCATCAGGCGCGAATAGCGGACCGGCGGATTGCCGCGCACCGCCGCCCGGTTGTCCCAGTAATGCGGTTTGCGCCGCTCGACGATCTCGCGATAGGCCGCGCCCATGCGGGCCGCATCCTCGGGATCGAAGACGTCGTCGATGAAGGCGCCGGTATATTCGCGGCCGGCGATCCGCACATTGGCCGTGCCGACCAGGCGGAAGCGGAAGCGCATGGCCGCTCCCGTGCCGACCACGTCGAGAATGCTGATGTGCGGCAGAAGGTCCGGAATCTCGAGCGGGTCGATATCCTGGCGTCCGGGCAGGCGGTCGCCCTGTCGCTTGCTCCGCCAATAGTCATGGAAGCGGCGAAGGCGGGGGTCGCTGAACTCGGGAGAAGGGCCGGGCACGGAGGATTTGCTCGTCGATCCTGGCGTCGTTGTTATGTCGTCGCAACAGTAAGGATGAGAGATTAATCTAGGGTTATGCAAGCATAACCGGATTTCGCAGCTTTGGCGCAATCGTTTTTTCGCTATGACCAACTCAGGGTTGTCGCGCCGGGGCGGGCCCCGGCGGCGGCGGCGCACGGCGGAGCCTTGTCGCCCGGCACGGATCGGCTCATCTTGCGGCTGACCCGCTCTCCCGTCCGGGCCGGTGCCGCGCGGCGCCGGCCGGGGCCAACGCCGGAGACCCAGTGACGCCCTCCCGTCCGTCCAAGAAGGCGGCCCGAAACCGGCTCGGCGACCGGCGCACGCTGGCCGCGCTCCTGCCCTATCTCTGGCCGCGCCCGGGCGTCGAGCAGTGGGCCGAGATGCGCGTCCGCGTGGTGCTGGCGCTGACCCTCCTGGCCGGCGCCAAGATCGTCAACATCTACGTCCCGATCCTCTACAAGCGCGCGGTCGACGCGCTGTCGCCCGAGCACGGCGGCGCGATCGTCGTGCCGGTGATGATCATCGTCGCCTACGCGGTGGCGCGGGTGCTCAACGTGGCGTTCAGCGAGCTGCGCGACGCCGTCTTCGCCAAGGTCGGCCAGCGCGCCATCCGCACCGTCGCGCTCACGACGTTCCGGCACCTGCACGCGCTGGCGCTGCGCTTCCATCTCGAGCGCCAGACCGGCGGCCTGTCGCGCGCCATCGAGCGCGGCACCAAGGGCATCGAGACGCTGCTCTCCTACATGCTGTTCAGCATCCTGCCGACGCTGGTCGAGATCGCCCTGGTGTGCGGCGTGTTGTGGGGCTTCTACGACGTGTGGTTCGCGGCCGTGACCTTCTTCACCATCATCGGCTACATCGCCTTCACCATGATGGTCACCGAATGGCGCATCAAGTTCCGCCACGCCATGAACGAGACCGACAATGAGGCGTCGACCAAGGCGATCGACAGCCTGCTCAACTACGAGACGGTCAAGTATTTCGGCAACGAGGAGCACGAGGCGCGCCGTTTCGACAACGCGCTGCAGCGCTACGAGCGCGCCGCGGTCAAGAGCGAGGGCAGCCTGTCGCTGCTCAACATCGGCCAGGGCCTGATCATCGCCCTCGGCCTGATCGCGATCATGGTCATGGCCGGCAACGGCGTCAAAGCCGGGCACATGACCGTCGGCGATTTCGTGCTGTGCAACACCTATCTGATCCAGCTCTATCAGCCGCTCAACTTCCTCGGCTTCGTCTACCGCTCGGTCAAGCAGTCGCTGGTCGACATGGCGCAGATGTTCCAGCTGCTCACCGTCGACGCCGAGGTCAAGGACAAGCCGGGCGCGCCGCCGCTCGAGGTCAGCGCGGGCGTCGTGCGCTTCGAGCACGTCGCCTTCGGCTACGATCCGCGCCGGCGCATCCTGCACGACCTGAGCTTCACGGTGCCGGCCGGCAAGACGGTCGCCGTGGTCGGCCCGACCGGCTCGGGCAAGTCGACGATCTCGCGCCTCCTGTTCCGCTTCTACGACGTCGACGGCGGGCGCATCACCGTCGACGGCCAGGACATTCGCGAGGTGACGCAGAAGAGCGTGCGCGCCGCCATCGGCATCGTTCCGCAGGACACCGTGCTGTTCAACGACACGGTCTATTACAACATCGCCTATGGCCGGCCCGGCGCCACGCGCGAGGAGGTCGAGGAGGCGGCGCGCCTAGCCCGCATCCACGATTTCCTCCTCACCCTGCCCGACGGCTACAAGACCATGGTCGGCGAGCGCGGCCTCAAGCTCTCGGGCGGCGAGAAGCAGCGCGTCGCCATCGCGCGCACCATCCTCAAGCGGCCGAAGATCCTGCTGTTCGACGAGGCGACCTCGGCGCTCGACACCCACACCGAGAAGGAGATCCAGGCCAGCCTGCGCGAGGTCTCGGCCGACCACACGACCATCGTCATCGCGCACCGCCTGTCGACCGTGGTCGACGCCGACGAGATCCTGGTGCTGGTCGAGGGCCGGGTGGTCGAGCGCGGCACGCACCGCGCGCTGCTCGACCGGCGCGGCCGCTACCACGCCATGTGGACGCGGCAGCAGCAGGAAGAGGCCGGCGCGGCCGAGCCCGAGCTGCGCGTGCCGGCGGCGGCCGGCGGGATCGGCGCGTGAGCGGGCGCGCTCGCGCCGCGCGGCCGGCGCGGCTATAGTCGACGGGATCGGAAGCCACAGGGCGAGACCATGACCAGGCTCCGGCGCGACGTTCATCGCTTGATCGGCCGACTGTGCTTCGGCGCGGCGGCGCTGCTGGCGGCGACCGCCGGGATGGCCTGGGCCGAGCAGCCGGGGCCGCACTACGCCCAGCCGATGCCGCACACCGTCTCGCACGCCGGCGCGCTGCTGGTCGCGCGGCCCGAGATGAGCGATCCGCGCTTCGCCCGCGCCGTCATCTTCCTGGTGCGCCACAATGCCGACGGCGCCATGGGCCTCGTCGTCAACAAGCCGGTCGAGCACCGGCCGGTCGCCCAGGTGCTCAAGGACTTCGGCATTGACGGCGTCGCCGCTAAGGGCGACATCGACGTGCATTATGGCGGGCCGGTCCAGCTCGAGCTCGCCTTCGTGCTGCACACGCCCGACTACCGCGGCCCCGACACGGTGATCGTCAACGACAACTTCGCCATGACCGCCGATCCGCAGATCCTCAGGGACATCGCCGCAGGCAAGGGCCCGAAGAAGAGCATCCTGGCGCGCGGCTATGCCGGCTGGGGGCCGGGCCAGCTCGAGGGCGAGCTGGCGCTCAGGGCCTGGGAGGTCGTGCCGGCCGATCCCGAGCTGGTGTTCGGCGGCCACCCCGAGGATTTGTGGGAGCGCGCCATCAAGCGGCGCGGCGTCGATCTGTAAGATGGCTCGACCCGCGGCAGCGTCGTGCGTGCTTCGAGACGCGCCTTGCAGGCGCTCCTCAGCATGAGGACCGTCTTGACCCGCAATACTCATCCTCATCCTGAGGAGCTCGCGAAGCGAGCGTCTCGAAGGATGCGTGGCGACTCACCGTTTCCCGAAAGCGCGAGCTGAGCCGATGGCCGCGCTCGCGCACCGGCTGGCGACCAACGTTCCGGGCGACTTCTTCGTCGACCGGCGCTGCATCGACTGCAACACCTGCAACTGGCTCGCGCCCAAGAGCTTCGACCGTAGGGGCGAGCGGTCGCGCGTCTTCCATCAGCCGGCCGGCGCCGCCGAGCGCCGCCGCGCCGAGATGGCGCTGATCGCCTGTCCGGTCGCGGCGATCGGCACGCGCGACAAGCACGATCTCGCCGCCGCGCGCGCCGCCTTCCCCGAGCGCGTCGCCGACAATGTGTACCATTGCGGCTATCACGCCGAGGCAAGCTATGGCGCGGCGAGCTATCTGATCGTCCGCCCATCGGGCAACATCCTGATCGACTCGCCGCGTTTCGCCGGGCCGCTGGCCCAGCGCATCGAGGACCTCGGCGGCGTCGCGACGCTGTTCCTCAGCCACCGCGACGACGTCGCCGACCACGCGCGGTTCGCGGCGCATTTCGGCGCCAGGCGCGTCATGCACAGGGACGACATCGGCCGCGACACCCGCGCGGTCGAAGGACAGATCGAGGGCGAGGCGCCGATCCGCCTCGACGACGAGGTCACGCTCATTCCGGTGCCGGGCCACACCCGCGGCTCGATGTGCCTGCTCTATCGCCGGACGTTCCTGTTCTCGGGCGACCATGTCGCCTGGGATCCGGACGACGAGCGCATCGTCGCGTGGCGCGAGGTGTGCTGGTACGACTGGGCCGAGCTCAAGCGCTCGATGGCGCGGCTCGCCGAGTTCCGCTTCGAGTGGATCCTGCCCGGCCATGGCCGGCGCTGCCATTTCTCCGCGCCGCGCATGGCGGCCGAGATGCGGCGCTGCCTCGACGCGCTGGCGCGGGAGTAGGGCGCATGGCGTCTGATCGCACGGTGCAGGGACTGGCGGCGGCGCTGCGCGAAGGCGAGCGCAAGGCGCTGGCGCGCGCCATCACGCTCGTCGAATCGTCGCGCGCCGACCATCGGCGCGATGCGGTGGCGCTGCTCGAGACGCTCCTGCCCGCGACCGGCAAGGCCGTGCGCCTCGGCATCACCGGCGTGCCGGGCGTCGGCAAGTCGACCTTCATCGAGGCCTTCGGCGTCCACCTGGTCGGCCAGGGACATCGCGTCGCCGTGCTCGCCGTCGATCCCTCGTCCAAGCGCAGCGGCGGCTCGATCCTCGGCGACAAGACGCGCATGGAGGCGCTGGCGCGCCATCCCGCGGCATTCATCCGGCCGTCGCCGACGCGCGGCACGCTCGGCGGCGTCGCGCGGAGGACGCGCGAGGCGATGCTGCTGGTCGAGGCGGCCGGCTTCGACGTGGTCATCGTCGAGACGGTCGGCGTCGGCCAGTCCGAAACGGCGGTCGCCGACATGGTCGACATGTTCCTGCTGCTGCTCGCGCCGGCCGGCGGCGACGAGCTGCAGGGCCTGAAGAAGGGCATCGTCGAGCTGGCCGACGCCCTCGTCGTCAACAAGGCCGACGGCGATCTCAAGGCGGCGGCCGGACGCACCGCCGCCGAGTACCGCAATGCGCTGCGCCTCCTGCACCCGACCGGCGCAGCGTGGCAGCCGCCGGTCCTGCAATGCTCGGCCTTGAAGGGCGAGGGCATCGCCGAGATCTGGGCGACCGCCCTGCGTTTCCGCGACGCCATGGAGCGCGCCGGCCTGTGGGCCGAGCGCCGCGCCGCCCAGGCGCGCGCCTGGCTGTGGGCCGAGCTGACCGACAGCCTGATGGCCGCGCTCCAGGCCCATCCCGGGGTCAAGAAGCGGCTGGCCGCCCTCGAGGCCGAGGTCGCCGCCGGCAAGCTCACCCCGCCGGCCGCGGCGGAGACCCTGCTGGCCGATTTCCTGGGCCGCTGACCGCGCCGCCGGCGCGGGCGCGGCGAGGTCAGGCGTCGCCTTTGCGATCGCCCCGGCCACGGCGCGACGAGTTCCGTCCGAGCGAATCCGCGTCCTCCTCGAGGTCCATGCGCAGGGCGAGCAGCTGGAGGATGTCCTTGAGCGAGACGATGCCCGCCAAGCGGCCGTCGCCGGTCGTCACCAGGAGCCAGGTCGAGCCCGTGCGCTGCATGCGCGACAGCGCCTTGACCGCGTCCTCCTCGGCGTCGATGGCGATGTCCGGCGACAGCGGCGTCAGGATGGCGCTCGCCTGAACCAGCTCCCAGCGGTCACGCGGCACCGCCTTGACCTCATTCAGGTCGACTGCGCCAAGCAGCCGGTCGCCGTCGGTGACCGGGAAGACCTTGTGATGGTGGACGTAGATATAGTCATCGACCAAGTCGCGAACGGTCGTGGCCGCCGGAACGGTGATGGGATTGGCGGTCATGAAGCGGCGCACCGGCTCGCCTTGGAGCATGCGGCGCATCTCGAGCTGGCGGAACGATCCGACCGCCGCCGCGCGCAGGAACATGCCCATCAGGAACCACCAGACGCCGCCGACGAAATTGCCGCCGACGACGTTGAGGACGCCGAGCGCCATCAAGAGGAAGCCAAAGGCCGCGCCGATGGCGGCGGCGACCCGCGTGGCGCGCCGCTGGTTGCCGTGCCACCACCACAGGGCGGCGCGCAGCGCCCGCCCGCCGTCGAGCGGGAAAGCCGGCACCAGGTTGAAGATCGCCAGCACAATATTGAGCAGGGCGAGATAGCTGAGAACGCCCCGGAGCGCCTCGGGCATGCCCAGCGACGCGGCGCCGGCCGCGGCGCCATAGAACAGTGCGGCCAGCAACAGGCTGGCGATCGGTCCGGCGACGGCCATGACGAACTCGGCCTTGGGGCTGGGCGGCTCCTGCTCCATCTCGGAGACGCCGCCGAACATGAACAGCGTGATGCCGCGCATCTGCATGCCGAAGCGGCGTGCGACCAGGGAGTGCGCCAGCTCGTGCAGGACGATCGAAAAGAACAGGCCGATGACCGCCGCGATCGCCATCCACCAGTAGGTGACCGGCGGCAGGCCGCCATAGAACTCGGGGAAGAAGCCGAGCGCGAGCGAGAGGGCGATCAGCAGGGCGACGAAGACCCAGGTCACGTTGACCTGGACCTTGAAGCCAAAAATCTCGAACAGGACCAGATTTCGACCGAACATGGCGCCGCCTCGGATGATCGTCCGGCTTGCCGGGGGCCGCGCCGAACGGGCGGTTGCCCGCCGGCGCGGGGGAAGGATCAGGGTGCCCGATAAAGGGTGGGGCGGGCGAGTCCCCTCGAGAGGTACCGGCGCCCGCCGGCCGCCGGCTGTCGGAGGCCGGGAAAAGCCCGCTCCGCCAAGGCCTTGGACCGGCCGGCATAGTGCTTGACGCGCCCGGTCCTATCCCCTACAACCCGGGGCCTTCGGGCCGCTTCGGCCCGATATGCTTTTCGGAGACAGCCATGGCCCGACGCTGCGCGATCACCGGCAAGGCAGTGCAGTCCGGCAATAATGTCAGCCACTCGAACCGCAAGACACGGCGCCGCTTCCTGCCCAACCTGCAGACCACCTCGATGATGAGCGACGCGCTCGGCACGACGGTGCGCCTGCGCCTGTCGACCAACGGCATCCGCACGGTCGAGCACAATGGCGGCATCGACGCCTATCTCAAGGCGACGGCGGACACCAAACTGACGCCCGAGCTGCGCCGGCTCAAGCGCCGCATCGAGCGGGTCGCGGCGCGCGCCTCCTGAGCGAGGCGCCGGCGCCGGCAGAAGCCCGCCTCGCGGCGGGCTTTTTTGTTGCCCGCCGGCCGGCACCCCGCCACGCTCGGGGCCAGACCGTCCGTCGCCGAGGAACGCCATGGCCGAGCCGTCCCGCTTTCCCAACCTGCGCCTCGTCGACCATCCGCTGATCCAGCACAAGCTGACCTTGATGCGCGAGCGGACGACGCCGACGGCGCTGTTCCGCACGCTCCTGCGCGAGATCGCCGTGCTGATGACCTACGAGGTCACGCGTGACCTGCCGCGCACGACGCGCCGGGTCGAGACGCCGCGCGGCACCGTCGACGGCCCGGCGATTGCCGGCAAGAAGCTCGTCGTCGTGCCGATCCTGCGCGCCGGGCTCGGCATGGCCGACGGCCTGTTCGAGGTCATCCCCTCGGCGCGCGTCGGCCATATCGGCCTCTATCGCGACGAGACGACCAAGCTGCCGGTCGAATATCTGGTGCGCCTGCCCGACATGACCGGCCGCCAGGTCATTCTGGTCGATCCGATGCTGGCGACCGGCAACTCCGCGTCCTTCGCGCTCGATCTGCTCAACCGTCACGGCGTCGACGATGCGCGCATCCGTTTCATGGGTCTGCTCGCCGCGCCCGAGGGCGTCGACAAGGTCGCACTGCGTCACCCGACGGTGCCGCTCTACGTCGCGGCGCTCGACGACCGGTTGGACGAGGAGGCGTTCATCGTCCCGGGCCTGGGCGATGCCGGCGACCGCCTGTTCGGCACGCTCTGATCGCGCGCTACTCCTTCAGCTCGAACAACTGCAGCAGCGTGCGCTGGACCGGGCTGTAATTGTCGTCGGTGATGAAGTAGAGCAGCGTCTCGCCCTGCGGCCCGCGGCGCGCGGCGACGCCTTCGATCGCGTCGAACATCAGCGGCCGGGCGAAGCGGGCGATCTCGGTGCCGACCATGCGATGGCCCGGCCGAATCTGGTCGAACGGCACCAGCACGATGCGGATCGAGATGCCGTCGACGATGTTGAACGAGCGCTCGGCGACCACGACATTGCCCTCCCAGCGCGTCGCCGGCGGCAGGGTCGCGGCATCGGTCGGCAGGTAGGCGCCGCTGCGCTGATAGCTGAGCCGGCGCCAGCCGGGCGCGCCGCCGACCCAGGCGGCATTGGCCGCGGCACCCTCGCGGCCGGCCGCCGGCATCTTCTCGGCGATCGCCAGGAAGCGGCCATCGTTGAGCCGGGTCAGCGCCTCGATGCCGCCATTGCGCGGCGCGTTGCCAAGGCCGGGCGGCTGGCGGAACGCCGTCGGGCGGCGGCCGAAGGGCGTCTTGGCGGCGGGATAGAGCCAGAGCCGGTGCACGTCCTCGAAGGCGAGCAGGATCTCGCCGGACGGCAGCACCGACATCGCCTCGACGTCGGTGCGGCCGATCGCCCGTCCGTCGAGGTTGAGGATCGCGCCCATTTGGCCGCTGTCGAGGCCGATCAGCCGGCCGCGCTCGTCGTAGAGCGGGCGCGCCTTGAGCCAATAGCCGTGATCGGAGAGCGTCAGCAGCTCGCTGCCGTCGCGCGACACGTAGAGCGACGAGAAGCCGCCGAAGCGCTTGTCGGGCGAGGCGAGGGCGAGCCCGCCGCGATATTCCAGGCGGCCGACGCGCAGGTCGTTGGGCCGATCGGGATTGAGCGGCAGCGCCTGGGCGTTGATCTCGACGGTGGCGGCCCGGGCGGCCGTCGCGAGCGCGACGGCGCCGAGCATCAGTGCCAGGATCAGCCGCGCGCCGGCGCGCACGCCCCGGAGCCGCACCGGCGGCACGTCAACGCGGCCGGGCGAGGGCGCGATGGCGAGGCCCGCGCGCCCGATGCACGCGTCCGCGCGCGTCGCGGCGCTCGTCCTCGTCGAACAGCTCGGCGAGCTTCTCCAGCATGGTGCCGCCGAGCTGCTCGGCGTCGACGATGGTGACGGCGCGCCGGTAGTAGCGCGTCACGTCGTGGCCGATGCCGATGGCGATGAGCTGGACCGGCGAGCTGGTCTCGATCCACTCGATGACGTCGCGCAGATGCCGTTCGAGATAGTTGCCCGGGTTGACCGACAGCGTCGAGTCGTCGACCGGCGCGCCGTCCGAGATGACCATCAGGATGCGCCGCTGCTCGGGCCGCGCGATCAGGCGCTGATGCGCCCAGAGCAGCGCCTCGCCGTCGATGTTCTCCTTGAGGATGCCCTCGCGCAGCATCAGGCCGAGGCTCTTGCGCGCGCGCCGCCACGGCTCGTCGGCCGCCTTGTAGATGATGTGGCGCAGGTCGTTGAGCCGGCCGGGATGCGGCGGCTTGCCCTCGGAGAGCCATTTCTCGCGGCTCTGCCCGCCCTTCCAGGCGCGCGTCGTGAAGCCGAGGATCTCGACCTTGACCGCGCAACGCTCGAGCGTGCGCGCCAGGATGTCGGCGCTCATCGCCGCGACCGTGATCGGCCGGCCGCGCATCGAGCCCGAATTGTCGATCAGGAGCGTCACGACGGTGTCGCGGAACTGCGTGTCCTTCTCGTGCTTGAAGGACAGCGGATGCATCGGGTTGACGACGACGCGGTCGAGCCGCGCGGTGTCGAGGATGCCTTCCTCGAGGTCGAACTCCCACCAGCGCATCTGCTTGGCGAGCAGGCGCCGCTGCATGCGGTTGGCCAGGCGCGAGATCACGCCCTGGAGGTGCGAGAGCTGCTGATCGAGATGATGGCGCAGCCGGCCGAGCTCGTCCGGATCGCACAGCTCGGCGGCCGCGACCACCTCGTCGAAGTCGCGCGTGAACGGATGATAGAGCCCGCCCTCGGGATGATTCGAGCCGCGGTCGTCCGGGCGCATGGCGCGGCCCGGGCCGGCCGGCTGGTCGTCGCCGGTGCCCGGCGTCATCTCGACCTCGGCCTGCTGGGCGGCGCCGGCGCCGTCCTCCTGCTCGTCGGCCTCGCGCATCTCGCTGGGCATGGCGGCCTGGGACTGCATGCTGGCGCCCTCGGCGCCCTCGCCCTGGCTGTCGGTGTCGCTCTCGTCGCTCTCGCCCTGGCCCTCGGTCTGCTCCTCGTCGGCCTGGTCGCTGTCGTCGTCCTCGATGTTGAGCTGGCTGATCATGCGCCGCACGACCTGGCTGAACGCCTCTTGGTCGTTGCTGACGCGCGCCAGGGTCTCGAGCTGCTTGCCGACCCGGCCTTCGAGGAAGGGCCGAAACGCGTCGACCATCTTGCGCGCCGAGGGCGGCGGCGTGACGCCGGTGAGCTGCTCGCGCGCGAGCAGGCCGACGACTTCGGCGATGACCGGCTCCTCGCGCGTGGTGATGCGCTGATAGCCCTCCTCGCGGCAATGGCGCTCGAGCGCCGCCTCGAGGTTGAGCTTGACGCCGGCCATGCGGTTGGCGCCCAGCGCCTCGCAGCGCGTGCGCTCCATCACGTCGTAGATCTGGCGCGCCAGCGCGCCCGCCGGCATGCGCCGGGCATGGGTCGGCGCGTCGTGATAGCGAACGTGGAGCGCCAGCGAATCCGCCTGGCCGCGCAGCTCGGCGACCTCGTTCATCGGCAGGTCGCGCGACGGCAGCGGCAGGCGCGCCTCGGTGCCGGCGAGCGCCGGCTGGTCCGGCGTGAACGCCACCGTCAGCTCGGGCTGCTCGGAGATGGCGCGCATCGCCGCCGCGGTCACCTGGCGGAACGCTTCTACGGGATTGGGCTTGTCGGCCATCGCTCGGTCGATCGGGACGGTTCGCTCAGGACAGGCGCGCGGCCAACCCCGATTCCGGCAGGTCGGTGCCGAAGCAGCGCTGGTAATACTCGGCCACGGTCGCGCGCTCGATCTCGTCGCACTTGTTGAGGAACGTCACGCGGAACGCGAACGCGACGTTGTTGAAGATCTTGGCGTTTTCGGCCCAGGTGATGACCGTGCGCGGCGACATCACGGTCGAGATGTCGCCGTTCATGAAGCCATTGCGCGTCAGGTCGGCGACCGCGACCATGGCGCTCACCAGCTCGCGGCCTTCCTTGGTGTCGTAGCTCGACGCCTTGGCCAACACGATCTCGACTTCCTCGTCGTGCGGCAGGTAGTTGAGCGTGGCGACGATGTTCCAGCGGTCCATCTGGCCCTGGTTGATCTGCTGCGTGCCGTGATAGAGGCCCGAGGTGTCGCCGAGGCCGATGGTGTTGGCCGTAGCGAACAGGCGGAACGCCGGATGCGGCCGGATCACGCGGTTCTGGTCGAGCAGCGTCAGCTTGCCCTCGACCTCGAGCACGCGCTGGATCACGAACATCACGTCGGGCCGGCCGGCGTCGTATTCGTCGAACACGAGCGCGGTCGGGTGCTGCAGCGCCCAGGGCAAGAGGCCCTCGCGGAACTGCGTCACCTGCTTGTCGCCCTCGAGCACGATGACGTCCTTGCCGACCAGATCGATACGGCTGATGTGGCTATCGAGGTTGATGCGGATGCACGGCCAGTTGAGGCGTGCCGCGACCTGCTCGATGTGCGTCGACTTGCCGGTGCCGTGATAGCCCTGGATGATGACGCGGCGGTTGTAGGCGAAGCCGGCGAGGATCGCCATCGTCGTGTCGCGGTCGAAGCGGTACGCCTCGTCGATGTCGGGCACGAGCTCGCCGGGCTTGCTGAAGGCCGGCACTTCCATGTCGAAGTCGAGGCCGAACACCTGACGCGCCGAGACGGTGATGTCCGGCAGGTCGAGCGGCCGCGCCTCGGCGGCGGAGGTAGTTTGAGATGGCATCGGTCGGTTCCGTGTCAGGGGCGCCCGCGCGGGGACGCCGTTGCGCTTCATCGGCTCAATAATTGTTCTTCAATTTGCTGTAGGCCTCGTTGACGACCTTCAATCTCTCTTCCGCGTCGCGGTCGCCGCCATTGGCGTCCGGGTGCAGCTTCTTGGCCAGCTCCTTGTAGCGCGCCTTCACCTGCGCGAAGGATACCGGCGGCGTGAGATCGAGGGTCGCAAGCGCGGCCTCCTCTTCCGTCATCTTGCGCGTCGTGGGCCGCGTCCGCCGTTCCTCGGCGTGACGCCGCCGCTCCTCCCTGAACACGTCGAATACGTCGTCCACGTCCTCGACCGTCTGGCGGTAGTATTGCGGCCCGCGGCCGCCGAGCGGCCAAGTCGGCCGTTGCCAGACGGTGTCGAAGCGGATCTGCGCTTCGATCTCGTCGCTGTTCATGTCGGCGTAGTAGTTCCAGGCCTTGTTATAGCTCTGAACATGGTCCAGGCAAAACCAGTAGTAATCGCGCAGGGCGGCGCGCGATTTGGGCGCGCGGTACTCGCCCTTGCCGGCGCAGCCCGGGTGATCGCACAGCCGCTCCGCCTCGCGCCCGAGGTGGCGCAGGGGATCAAAAATATCGTTCAGAGACCGCGATCTCGCCATGGCCAAAGTATGGTCGTTGGTGCCCCCGCTGACAAGCATAGCGGGCCGGTCAGGCCGCCGCCATCCTGCGCTCGGCGCGCCGAATTTCCTAGCCAGCGCGGGCCTTTAGCGGTCCCGACGCGCCGGCCGACAGGACCAGGAACACGCCCCCGGCGATCAGCGCCAAGCCGATCGTCAGGGTCGTCGTGATCGGCTCGTCCAAGAGCCATGCGG
>Ga0335070_10006256_pt1 | contig 14011 bp, 15 predicted proteins | sample Lox_Sample_13_FD_206722 | JGI IMG/M metagenome (GOLD analysis project Ga0335070, IMG submission 206722) | Soil microbial communities from Loxahatchee National Wildlife Refuge, Florida, United States - Lox_Sample_1.3 | ecosystem: Environmental > Terrestrial > Soil > Wetlands | place: USA... | reverse complement strand
GCCGAACAGCTGGAGAGGATAATACAAGAGATCGAAGATCTCAATAAGAAGATGTTTTTATTGGAGAAAAGACTTAAGAGGCAGAGGGGCGTGAAAACAAGGGTGCAACCAAAAGGGAAGGTCAGTTCCTCAAAGACCAGAAAATCTCCTTCTTTAAAGAATAGAGAGTCCCTAATGAAAAAGTACCGGGATTACCAGGAGGAGAGAAAAGAACTGGAGCGCTCACGAGGAATGGGCTATGCCGAAATGAAGAGGGCAATAAAGGTATTTGATGATGGCAGGGCGGAGGTATCTGATGCGAAGAGTGAGATGATAGAGGCCAATCTCAGGCTCGTGATCAGTATTGCAAAGAGATACATTGGAAAGGGGCTGAGTTTTCCCGATCTTATTCAGGAGGGCAACATCGGATTAATGAGGGCGGTAGAGAAATTTGAATACCAGAGGGGGTATAAATTCAGCACCTACGCCACCTGGTGGATCAGGCAGGCGATTACAAGGGCCCTGGCTGACCAGTCAAGAACAATCCGGATTCCTGTGCATATGGTGGAGGTGATAGGACGTATCACGAAGGCCACAAGGGAACTCGTACAGGAGCTGGGAGATGAGCCATCTTCTGAGGACATTGCGGACAGGGTGAACATGCCAGTGGAAAAAGTGAAGGCAATACAGAAGATCACGAAGGAGCCCATATCTCTTGAGACCCCCATAGGAGAGGAGGAGGACAGCCATCTCAGGGACTTTATTGAAGACAAGGCAACCCTTTCCCCCCTTGACATTGCAATCAACGACGATCTTAAACTTCAGATAGAAAAGGTGCTCTGCACCCTTAACCCGAAAGAGGCGAAGATTATTAGAAAGAGATACGGCATAGGCGAAGATGTCCCCCATACCCTTGAAGAACTTGGACAAGAGTTTGATGTAACAAGGGAGCGGATCAGACAGATAGAAGTTAAGGCCATCCGAAAACTTAAACATCCGGCACGCAGCAAATGGTTAAGGACTTTTATTGAAAGCCCTTGACCGAAAAAACATTGCGAGTTTATAGTAAAAGAGCCGGGGCATAGCCCTCAGTCTTTCAAGAGGCTCATCCCAGGTCTGGAGTGCGATGTCCGCAGTGTAAGAAGTTCTTATGAGGGCCCATAGCTCAGTTGGTAGAGCTACCGGCTCATAACCGGTTGGTCCCAGGTTCGAGTCCTGGTGGGCCCATTAAAAAATTGGCAGGCGAGTAGGGTGGAGGGTGTGTGAGAGAAGACATGAAAGGGCTTGTAGAGGTTCAGGGGATAGATTCCGAGATTGCAAGAAAGAACGCGATCATTGAAGCCATTCCCAAGAAGGTCTCATCCGTTGAGCAAGCATTACATGAAGCACGATTGTTGTATGAAAAAACAAAACAGAGATATGAAGCGCATGTAAAGAAGAAGAAAGAGAAGGAAGGGCTATTGGACGAGGTAAATGAAAAGATAAAGAAACTGAGGGGCCGGACATCAGAGATAAAAACGAATAAGGAATATCAGGCGCATCTGAAGGAGATAGAGTCGGGAGAAAAAGAACAGCGGGGAGTTGAGGATGAGGTGCTGTCCTTGATGGAGGAAGTGGATACGGCACAAAAGGAGCTAAAGAGAGACGATGGAAAGGTCAAGATTGAGGAAGAGAAGATCGAGGCCTTTAAGAAGAAGTTGGAGGAGGACGTTGCGGAGATCGAAAAAGATCTGGATGCGCTCAAGCTTCAAAGGGAACAGCTTGTGAAGGGTATTGAGGGCGAACTCTATCATCTTTATGTCCAGCTCCTTGAGACAAAAAGGGGGCTTGCCGTGGTGGAAACCAGGGATGAGGTATGCCAAGGATGTTATATGAATATTCCTCCCCAGCTCTTTGTAGAAATAAAGAAGAACGAAAAGATTATTCAATGCCCGCAGTGTAATCGGATACTTTACTGGAAAGCCTGACAAGAAGAGGGCTCTCACCCGTTGCAACGCTCACAAAAGAAGGAGATATCCAGGATTTGACCGAAAAGGCATGCCCACCGCATTACTTGACTATTAAAAAAATAATTAGTACAATAAGCAAAACTAATGGTTATGGAAGATCACAAACTAAAAGTGTTCTGCACCGTCGCAGAGACAAAGAGCTTTTCAAAGGCATCCGAGATCATCCACCTCACCCAACCCGCGGTCAGTTTACAGATACAGGCCCTTGAGGAACTCTACGAGACGAAACTGTTTGACCGATCATCGAGCATGGTGTCCCTCACCTCAGCTGGAGAGGTCCTCTATCGGTATGCAAAGGAGATCCTCGCCCTCTATGCAGCAGCGGAAAAAACTATCGGGGAGCTGACAGGTCTTGTCAAGGGAAGTATAAGCGTGGGGGCGAGCTCGACCATCGGCAATTATGTTTTGCCCTCTGTGATAGCTGATTTTCGGAGAACACATCCGAAGATCAAGATACATCTCTTTGTAGGGAATACGAAGAGGGTTATAGAACTCTTGAACTCGGGGAATATCGATTTCGGGATTGTTGAAGGTGATGTGGCAAGGCAGAAACTCGTAGTGGAAAAGCTCCTCAAAGACGAACTTGTGGTGATCGTCCCTGCGATGCATCCATGGGCGAAGAAGAAAGAGGTCTCCATTTATGACGTGATTAAGGAACCATTTATCCTGAGGGAGGAGGGGTCAGGAACAAGGCAGATCATAGAGAAATATTTTAACAAACACGGCATAAGTACCCATGACATGAAGGCATCCATGATGCTGGGAAGCACTGTGGCGATCAAGGAAGCGGTGGAGAGCGGCATGGGCATCTCCATTGTCTCGCGGTGGGCGGCGAGGAAAGAGAGCAAGTGCGGGAGCCTTAAATTAGTGAGTATCAAGGAGGAAAACCTCTTTAGGGAGTTCTCTTTGATATCCCAGAAGAGCGCGATCGGATCCCACGCAGTGGATGAATTCTTAACCTACCTTAAGGGTTACTCTTTCGAAAAACTCATTTCGTAGCCAGATACGATTCATAGTCCTGAATGGTATAGTCCAACGGATAAAGGTCTCCTGGCACGGGAGGAGAGCAACAAGCGTTATTGAACAATCAGACTTAGCCCCCTGCACACCGCCCATGCAAGAAGTCCACATGCAGGCAGTGTAAGGATCCATGCGAGCACGATATTCCCTCCTATTCCCCATCTCACCGCCGAGAGCCTCTTTGATGCCCCTACTCCCATGATCGTGGAGGAAATGATATGAGTGGTCGAAAGGGGAAGGCCTATTCTCGAAGCAATCTCTATCACTGTGGCTGCCGCGGTCTCGGCAGCAAACCCGTGAATGGGCTTGAGATGCACAAGACGCATCCCCAGGGTCTTGATGATCCTCCATCCCCCTACCGCGGTTCCCATGGCCATTGCCGTTGCGCAGAGGACGATGACCCAAAAAGGCACATGAAAGTCAGGGAGTTTATAATAGCTTACCAGGGCCATGGTGATAATGCCCATGGTCTTTTGGGCATCGTTGCTTCCGTGGCTGAAGGCCATATATGCCGCTGAAAGGATCTGAAGCCTGCCAAAGAGAGTGCTCACCAGCGAAGGGGCAGATCTCCTGAACAGCCAGATGAGGAATACCATGAGGAGGAATCCGAGGGCCAATCCGATGACAGGAGAAATGATCAGGCCGAGAAGTACCTTATAGATCCCTTTTTGAAGGATGACGCCGGTTCCCGCAGTAGCGATCGCAGCTCCCACGATGCTTGAGAGGATCGCATGGCTTGAGGACGTGGGAAGCCCGAAATACCACGTAATGATATCCCATACAATGGCGGAGATAAGGGCGGAAACGACGGTGATTTGTGTGATGGAGTAGGTTTCCACAAGGCCCACCCCCACTGTTTTGGCCACCGCGGTTCCCGAAAGCGCACCCACCATGTTAAGCACTGCTGCCATGGATACCGCCACCTTCGGGGACAGAACCCGTGTTGAGACGGATGTGGCGATGGCATTGGCGGTGTCGTGAAAACCGTTTATGAAATCAAAGATCGTTGCGAGAAGTATTACCGAGATGAGCAGGAAGTAGGTGTCATGCATTTTTGAGGACTATACTTTCTAAAACATTTGCCACATCTTCACACCGGTCGGATGCATCTTCGAGGTGTTCGTAAATTTCTTTCCACTTGATGATGAGGAGAGGATCTTTCATATCATCAAAGAGCTTTCCCAAGGCGTCCCTGAAGATTCTGTCAATCCTGTTTTCGAGCCTATTGATCTCGATGCAATGCTCCTGAACGTGAGAGTAATTTTTTGAGCGCAGCTCATTGATGGTTTTTTGCACCACTTCAGTGGTCTTGTGGAGATCCTTAGCAATCTCAATCACCTCCTGGGTAGGTGAGGTGATTTTAAACACCACAAGCCTGTCAACCCCACCCCATATAAGGTCGAGAATGTCATCCATACTCGATGCAAGGGCATGGATGTCTTCCCTGTCGATGGGAGTAATAAACGTCCTGTTGAGTTTCTTCATGATATCGTGGGTGAGCATGTCTCCGTCCTGCTCGAGTTCATAAATCTCCTTTGCCCTTGCTTCGATGTTGTTGAAATTCTCCAGGAGCGAAACGAGGAGGGAGGTGGCTTTTGTGAGGTTGGTGGCAGCCTTCTCAAAAATCTCGAAAAAATCGATTTCTTTTGGAAAGAGTTTCATTCCGAATGTTTACGATATACGAATCAGGAAAGAAAGTCAAATAAGGGGAGTTAATGGTATAATTTCAGCGATGTATGTGTACCTGAATGACAGGCTTGTTCCGAGAGCGGAGGCCACGGTCTCGGTCTTTGACCATGGCTTCCTGTACGGCGACGGTGTGTATGAGACCATGAGGGTATACGACGATGTGGTCTTTATGCTGGATGAGCATCTTATGAGGCTTTTCCGCTCTGCCACCCTCATAGGCCTCACCATCCCTTTGGACGCGGAGAGGATCAGGGCGGCAATCTATGATACCCTCAGTGCAAATTCCCTGAAGAATGCGTATGTGAGACTCACCATTTCTCGCGGATACGGGCCCATCGGGCTTGACCCCGACCTGTGCAGCACACCGACTTTTGTGGTGATCGCTGAAGAGATGAAGGATTACCCGAAGGCATTCTATGTGAAAGGGATCAGCGTCATCATCGCAAAGACAAAAAGGAATTTGAGCGATGCCATAAACCCACAGATCAAGTCTCTTAATTTTCTTAATAATATCCTTGCAAAGATAGAGGCAAAGAGAGAAGACGCGTACGAGGCCATAATGCTCAATGGCTCAGGATATCTCACCGAAGGGACCATCAGCAACGTCTTCTTTTACCGTGATGACATTCTCTGTACGCCGTCCATCGGCTGCGGACTCCTTGACGGGATCACGAGAACAGTTATCCTTGACCTCGCAGTGAGGGAAGGGCTTATGGTGAGGGAGGGCGAGTTCGGCAAGAAGGATATCCATGCCGCACACGAAGTGTTTCTCACCAATACCACTATGGAGGTAATGCCGGTCTTCCAGGTGGATGAGGTGAGATATAACGTGGGAGATGTGGGAAAGCTTTTGCGGAAGGCTTACCGGGAGGAGGTCAATGCCTACGTAAGGAATATGAAGGGAAGAGGACCATCCTTATGGGGATACGAGTAAGAATCGGCAGGAAAGTACAAGGGGATGAATGGTAGGTATCATGCCTTCTTTCAAAGCGTTCGGACACAGGGACCTATGAGCTTCACGAAGAAAAAATGGATAAATCAAGCGTTGCACAATTAATTGATCACACCCTCCTGAAGCCAGATGCAACTTTAGCTGAAATAAGAAAAGTATGTGAAGAAGCGGTCAGATTCGGATTTCATTCGGTATGCGTGAATCCATTCTTTCTGCCAGAGACAACCGCTATCCTTTCGGGAAGCGGGGTGAAGGTCACGACGGTAATAGGATTTCCTTTGGGTATGACGCTTACCAACGTGAAGGTGTATGAGGCAATGGAGTCTGTTTTACGCGGAAGCGAGGAACTCGACATCGTCATGAATATAGGGATGGCGAAATCAGGAAAATGGCGGGATGTTCAGAAAGACATCTCTGATGTAATTTCGGCGACGAAGGGAGTTGTCCACAAAGTAATTATCGAGGCATGCTATCTGACGAGGGAGGAAAAGGGTGAGGCTTCCCGAATGGTTCTTGAAGCAGGGGCGGAATTTGTGAAGACCTCTACAGGATTCGGTCCCGGCGGTGCGACGGTGGAGGATATTTACCTTATTCGATCAGTGGTAAAAGACAGGTGCGCCATTAAGGCGTCAGGGGGAGTAGGGTCTCTAAGGCAGGTGAGGGAATTCTTTGCTGCGGGGGCAACAAGGATAGGCACATCGTCGGGGGTTGCGATTATGAAAGAAATGCAGGATTGAAATTACCAATGGATGATCTCCATAATAACAAGATTCGCGATCCCGAATTGGAGTCCCGGAGAAACGCTGAGGGGTTCTCCTTCCCGAAGAACCGGTCAGGGCCTGTTATTCCGGAATTTTCCTGAAGAGATGCCATGCCATCCCGCCGAAAAGAAGCGGCATGAGCCATGCGGCGGGTATTGGAGGGAGGATTCCCGTGTATCCCAACGAAAGGGATGTGGTGTACGCGACCCAATAGAAGAGGCTTATGAATATACCTATGGCTGCGGTCACGAGTCCCCCACCCACAACCTCCCTGAGGGCGAGGGCGATTCCGAGTACGAGCATAATCGCGTTAATGAGCGGGTAGGAAATCCTCGACTGAATATCCACAAGGAGCTTGGTGTTTCTAAAGCCCGCGCTCTTCAACCTTTGTGTATACGCAGTGAGTTCCCTCACGTTCATCTCCTCCGGCTGCTGCACGTCTTTGCTGAAGATCTCCGGTGAAGCAATAGCATCTGTCTGCAGCTCTTTATGTTTCGTGATTTTCCCCGATTGGATCGTGTACTGGGTAACCCCTCTGAGCTGCCAGACTCCCCTCGTCGCACCTCCGGCCTTGTGGCTATCGGCAGCCTCTGGAGACCCCATGGAGCCCAGCGCAGGCCTCCACTCGGCGGACTCCGCCTCAGTTCTCTCAATGAGCATATCATTTTCCATTCTCATGATGGTGACGCCCCTGATGGTCCCTTTACCGGGAAGGAAGAGGTCAATTTTTACGATCGCATCATTCGTCCGGAGCCAGAGTGTACCCTCCTTGGAGGAGAGTATATTCTCTTTCTTTGAGAGGGTATCCCTGAGGAGATGTGTCTGTCTCGAACAATCAGGGACGATAAACTCCCCCATGAGGAAACTCACAATACTCAACACTATTCCCAGATACACAAAGGGGAGGAGAAGGGTTTTCATGCTTCCTCCGGAAGCCTTGATGGCAATGGTCTCTCTCCTCTTCCCTGCCTGGCCAAAGACGAACAGACCGCTCAAGAGGGATGCCATGGGCATGAGATACAGCAGATATTGCGGGAGGGTCAGACCTGCATAGAGGAGGAGATCAGCCATGGCAGGTTTGTGGGGTATGAAGTCGTTGATCTTGTTGATAAGATCCATGAGACTGAACACAAGACCAAGACCGATGCCGACAATGGCAAAGAGCGTAGTGAATTCTCTGAGATAGTATCTCTGAAGTATTCCCATTACCTTGACTCCACCTTCATAAACGCGAGGAGGGACGATACCGCGATGATAAGTACCGGTGTCCATGCCCCTATCACATGGGGGACGACCCCTGTTCTCGCCATGTTCTCTCCATACACGAGCATTATGTAAAAGAGAGTGAAGACGCCAATACCCAAAGAAAGTCCTCCGAGCCTGCCCGATTTTCCCGAGAGCAGGGAAAGGGGCGGACCAAGGAACATGAGGAGCAGACAGAGAGAGGGAAGGGAGAGCCGCCTGTGAAATTCCAAAAGGAAGGGAATCCCCTCCTTTGGCTCATTTTTCCTCGCCAGTGCGAGGAGCTCAAAGGGTGTCATTTCACTGTTCTTCCTCGAGGAGCTTTCCATGGCAAGATTCAATGAAAGATTGTACCCGTCGAAAAATAGTTCGGTCGAGCCTTCGTTTCTTGTGATGTGGATATACCCGTCCCTCATGTAGAGAGAAAGGTTGTATTCCTTATCAGCGTATACCCTGCCTTCCTTTGCCACGAGGACCTTCGGCTCCTGTGCATTCCTGTTGTCATAGATGAATATTCCTTTCATTTCATCAGCTGCCGGTTTGTCCCGTACCAGGATGACGATGTCCTTGAAGGAGGTGTTGAATATGCCTGCCTCTATGGCCAGGGGGGCCTTTTGGGTCACGATGGTTGCGATGCTTTTCCTCATCTGGATCGCCCCGTACGGGCCCAGCGAGAAACTTACCAGCAGGCCCATGACAAAGGAGGCGGTCCCCAGGATGAATACCGGCCGGGAAATATGCCTGAAAGACATCCCCGCAGTCCTGAGGATGGTGAGTTCGTTGTCTGTGTTGAGTCTCCCGTAGGTGAGCAGGGTGGAGAGGAGGAGTGACATGGGAATCGTGAGTATCATCAGCTGGGGCTGAAGATAAAGGATTATTCTTATCATATCGGAGAGGGACGCACCCACCCCTGAGAGTACCCTGCTTAATCTCAATACCTTTTCCATCATAAGAATGAAATTCAGGCATATGACGCTCAGCAAAAAGGTGGCGACTAATTCCTTCAGGATCGACAGGTGGATGATTTTCAGGGGAATTCGGTGTGCACGTTGGAGGGCACTCAAGAATTCAGTTTTTCCCCCTGAGCGATTAGGCATAGTGGTAGTGCCTCTCCGTTTTGAGCACCCCGGGATTGAAGAGAGGTACATTCATATTCTGGATATGATTTTCTTGAAGCAGAGGGAGTCCCGGATATTGTCATAAGTCCTTGAAGACCTGATATAGGACCAGTTATTGTATCCCTTTTCAATGGCCAGAGTTAACCATGCACAGGCCTCCGGCGCATTATTCCTTAAAGCAGAAAGCTCAGCCATACTGTTCAGTGCGTAAATATTGTTCGGGCTCAGTTCCAGCGATCTTCTTATGTCCCTTTCCGCGTCCTCGTATCGTCCCATGAGCATAAGGGTGAATCCACGGTTATTGTAGGCCATACTGTTGTCCGGGTCCAGTTCTATCGCCTTATTCAGGTCAGCAACAGAGGATTCATATTCTCCCACCTCCTGATGGGCATTTCCCCTGTTGATATATGCGGGTACGAATGTTGGGTTCAGCCGAATGGCTTTGGTGAAATCAGAAATGGCAGGGTCGTGTTGCCCCTTTTTTTGGTACGCTATTCCTCTGTTGTTATACGCCCCGTAACTTTCAGGATGTAATTCTATGGCTTTGGTGTGTTTCGCGATGTCAAAATCATATTTCCATGTTTTCATACGAAATGACCCGGATTAATTTTACCTTTTCGTCTGAGCATAATACAACAATATCTAACATATCTAATCCATAAATACGACCCATGAAAAAATGTGGTGTATCTTCTGCACACCCTATTGCAAAATTACCACAGATTCACTACTCCTCTATCTAGTGAAAACTTTTAAATTCGAGGCATTTCCCAATGGTATGTATATTGCTTTATACTATGTATGTTGTGTCTATGCAAAGTTTTCTGTAGGTAATAAATAAACGGAAAAGCCTTTTTCCCTTGACAACGGAGTCATGAAGTGATATATTTTTCGAAAGCAAAGAATAACCTGCAGATTTGTGAGGCTGCGTTTGAGTGAACATGCAGCCTGAATCTGTGCAAAAAGGGGGTGAGAGCGAGAAAACAAGACAAAGACGAGGCAGGAATGTATCAGTTTACAATCCGTCTTTGACGGATCAATACTGAACTAACCACAGGAGGGTTAGGAAGTGAAAAAATATTTAGCGATTCTTTTAGGCGTAGTCTTCGTTCTTGGCTTTGCAGCCAGCGCCTTTGCCATCCATGCCGAGATACCGGCAGAAAGCCAGGCGACAGTGGCAAAGGGCAGTACCCAGATCACCATCGGCGGCGACATCAGGGTAAGGGGTGAGTACCAGTCGAACACATCAAAATTTGACAACGATGTGGCCGATCACCCTACTTTTTATGATCAGAGGGTAAGGCTGTCGATCGACGCTAAGGTGACAAACAACACCGAGGGCTTTGTAATGATTGAGGCAGCAAACGGAAAGCAGTCTACAGGGTATCAATGGGGTGGGAATGACGTCCCCAGCCAGGGTTCTCAGGGTATCTATCAGTATGGCGACAGCAAGAGGGGAGAACTGAACCTCCTTGAGGCATGGATTCAGTACAAGGGCTCAGGCCTGCTCGGGATCCCTGCAGGTATCAAGGTCGGCCATATGCCCCTTGCATTGGGCAACAAGGTGTTCTTTGACCACACCCTGTTTGGTGATGACGCGATCGTGCTTTTTGCAGATCCGACGAAAGAGATGCACATCGTTGCCCTCACCGCCAAGTTCATGGAGGGGAATAACTCGAACAACGACGATGCAAACGCTTATGTCGGTGTCTTTGATTACAGGACCAAGGAGTTTGGTGTGAGCTTTGACGTTACCTATGTGGACCACCAGAATAGCTTCTATAACAGTGACGGCTCCCCAACCACCGTTGCGAACACGGCAAATGGAGGACTCCCGGTTAATCCTCTTGCTGCCGGCGTAGACACCCATCTCTGGAACTTCGGCATCAGGGGCGACGTCACATTGTTCGGCTTCAACATCTATGCAGACGGTGAAGGCCAGACAGGAAAGATAACGAATTTGGCTCCCCAGAACGAAAAGTATAAGGGCTATGCGGTCCTGGTAGGCGCCAGCTACAAGTTGGATCCTGTGAAGTTCCTCCTCGAGTGGGGGTATGGCAGCGGTGATGACAATCCCACAGACGGCAGCTTCAAGGAATACGTTACCTCGCTCTCTGCCTACCAGAGGGATACCTATATCTATGGCTACCGGTCAGTGAGTGCAGGCAACGTTCTCGGAATTCCGGTCAAGAGTGGCGGCCTTGCCAATACCAACAGGATAAGGTTCGGTGTTGACGCAGACCTCACAAAGGAGCTCTTTGCGAATGTGACCTACTACTATCTCCGTGCCAACAAGCTCGTGCCGGCATGGACTAGCGCAGGTGTAGATGCCAGCCATTCAATCGGTAGTGAAATTGACTGGCTCTTCAAGTACAAGATAGACAAGAACCTAACCTATTATGTTGAGGGCGGCTATCTCTTTGCAGGGAACTTCTACAAGGTCGTAACACCTGGCAATGTGAGCCCTGACAATGCATGGGCAATAAGGAACGGACTCCAGCTCACATTCTAAATTGTCCTGAGCATATTGTGTCCGAAAGGGCGGGTCATGCTGACCCGCCCTTTTTTTTCTGCGTGAGCACTGCAGCCTTTCTCGAATATCACACCACTCACAGCCAATAAGCACTGCGGTGAAGTTGAATTTCTTTTTGTCCCACACTATAATGGGATTACCGAAAACCATGAAAACGGTCTCTTGCTATCCCCATGCCTCCTCCCTTTGCCCGCACTCAGGATTCCGCATGTCCGGGGAGTCGTCCCTGAAACGTAAAAGACGCGCATGTGAGGACGAGCGTTCCCAAGATCCGCGATGAGATGGGGTGTCTGAAATGTCCAATGCGGTAGAGATAGGAGGTCTCGGGGCAAGTCTTAATGGGAGGGAGGTACTCACCGACATTACCCTCACTCTCCCGGAAGGAAGATTTCTCGGGATCGTAGGTCCCAATGGCGGGGGGAAGACGACACTCCTCCGGACCATCCTCGGCCTGGTCAAACCGGCTTCAGGAAGGATGCAGGTATTTGGGAAAACACCGAAGGATGCGGCCAGAGAGGGGCTGTTCGGATACCTCCCGCAGCATATGAATGTGGACACCAGTTTCCCTGCCACTTCCCTGGATGTGGTGCTCATGGGGCTCTATGGAAAGGGAGGGGCATTCAGGAGAATCTCTAAGGATGACAAGAACAGAGCGGTGGAGATGCTTAAGACAATGGGAATGGCCGGGTATGAAGACCATATCTATGGGCGGCTCTCCGGAGGTCAGCAGCAGAGAGTTTCGATCGCGAGGGCCCTTGTGAGCGAGCCAAGGCTGCTTATTCTCGATGAGCCGAGCACAGGGATCGATGTGGTGGGTCAGGAAGATTTTTACCACCTCCTTAAGGGACTTCAGAAGAGATTTCGCTTGTCCATCATCATGGCCTCCCATGACATTGGGGTCATCACTGCATATGTTGATGAGATTGCCTGCCTGAACAGGACCCTCCATTACCAGGGGAGCCCCCTGGGCGCCCTTAACGAAGAGGTGCTGAAGGAACTCTACGGAAAGAGCATGGAGATTATCATGCACAGCCATTTATGCGAGAAGTGTGAGAGGCTTCAGCCAGAGGGGAAATGATATGTGCCGCGACCTTTCAGGGAGATCCAGGATAGTCGTACTCGCCATAAGGATAACGGGTTTTTCTCTGACCAGAGGCTGCTTAACCGAGACCCCGACTAAGTCCCTCTCCAAGACCCCGGCACTACTAAGGCTGGAGGGATGACAGAGATTCTCTCCTACGGCTTTATGCAAAGGGCATTCATTGCAGGAATCGCAATGGCCCTTTTCGCTGGGGTGATATCCACCTTCATTGTCCTGCGGAGGGTATCCTTCCTGGGCTCAGGAATATCGCACGCTGCCTTTGGCGGCGTGGCCATAGGATTCTTTTTAGGGATCAACCCCCTGACCACTGCGCTCATCTATTGCATCGCGGTCGCATTCGCCATCGAGATCATCAGCAGCAAGGGAAAACTTGCGGAGGACACCGCCATCGGGGTGTTTTTTTCCGGCTCGATGGCCATGGGGGTAGTGCTCATAAGCCTTTCAAAAAGCTACACCATCGACCTCTTCGGATACCTTTTTGGAAGTATACTCGCCATCAGCAATGAAGAGACATACATCGCTGTGGGTATGGCAGCAGCAGGCATTATTGTCTTTTCCCTTATTATGAAAGACCTCATGTTCATCACATTCAACGAAGAGCTCGCCATTATCAACGGAATCCCGGTCAGGCTCATGAAGGCGTGCTTCCTTCTCTCCATGGCCGTTGTCATTGTGATCGGCATAAAGATAGTGGGGATTGTCCTCATCTCCGCCCTCCTGGTGGTCCCCGGAGCCACCGCAAAGCTTCTCGGACAGAAATTCTACGGGATGATTCTCATCTCAGCCATTGTTGCGGTCATCTCCACTGTATCGGGACTCGTGGTCTCCTATGTGTATGATCTCGCCTCCGGGGGAACCATTGTACTGGTCCTTGTGCTCTTTTTTGGTATCGCATTCCTCTTTCGAAAGAGAACGTAGTCACTTCATGATTCTTTTCTCACTTCCCTCACGCCTTCCTCTTCACACAGCAGGGAATACACTTGCCCTCCATTTTATGTATAATAGCGCATGGGAGAAAAGACAAAACCGAGCCTTAACTTTACCCTTCTCTGTGATGATGTGAGACAGGAAATGGGAGGCAAGGTAAGCCTCATGGGGATTTTTGAGAACGTGTATGCCGGCAGTTTCCCTGCCGTTCATCCTAGGCTGGCCACTGTCAATGAGTGGGCTGACGGTTTGGGAGAGTTTGAGGCGACCCTCAGGATTCTGTCACCCGACAGGAAGACTGTGCTGAGGGAAACCGTGACTAAGCTGAAACTTGTTAACGCACGGTTTAAACACAGGGACATATCCATCCACCTCAATTTGGAGTTTAAGGAGCCGGGGACGTACTGGATAGAAAATTACCTTGACGGTATTCTCGTGAATTCCGTCCCTCTCAATGTCATGCTGGTAAAAGAGAAGTCCTTCCATTGAAAGGCTGTTGCGATGCCCGAAGATGGTGACCGCCAAAAACTCATTGAAGAAAAAATCGGTCATGCAGAGGCCAAGGCATCCATGGGCCTTACCCTCATCAGACAGGTTATCAGGGATCTGCTTCTGAACGAAAAAGGGTATTCCCAAGAGGACATGGAGGTTGACAGGAAGTTTGAAATTATCCAGGATA
>Ga0335070_10006255_pt1 | contig 14011 bp, 10 predicted proteins | sample Lox_Sample_13_FD_206722 | JGI IMG/M metagenome (GOLD analysis project Ga0335070, IMG submission 206722) | Soil microbial communities from Loxahatchee National Wildlife Refuge, Florida, United States - Lox_Sample_1.3 | ecosystem: Environmental > Terrestrial > Soil > Wetlands | place: USA... | reverse complement strand
TTGGGTGGTAAAAAGTACGTTCGGCCAGTAAGATCGAAAAGCCACAAATCCGGCGCCAGCCTTTAAGTACTTTGATTTGTCCTATCGAATCAATGGCGACTCACGTGCGTAACGCCTCGCTCCAGGTCGCAGTGGTATCAAACCTAACAAGTACCGGTACGTTTAGTACCTTTCTTTAAGGAGTTTACGTGCAATTCAGAAGTGGGCTGGTAATCCTCTCAATCGTTATTTGTTCAGTTAGCCAGGCGGCTACGGGGAGTGCAGTGTTGTCACTGGCATCGGGCGCGGGAGCCGCAGGTGGCTCGGTGGCGCTCAACATCAGCCAGACCTCGTCGGGAGGAGCGCAACCCACCGGGCTGCAGTGGTCGTTCAGCTACTCATCAGACATTACTGGAGTGACGGTCGCTGCCGGGCCGTCGGCTACCAATGCTCAGAAGACCGTAACCTGCGCGACAAATACCTGTGTTATCGAGGGGATGAATGCGAACGTGATCGCTGACGGCGTGGTGGCGGTCGCGACCTTCCAACTTGCAGCGCAACCGTCAAGCAGCGCAATTCCCATCGTGATCAACGGCGCGGTCGCCGCCTCAGCCGCCGGTGCGGTGATTCCGGGGAGTGGTGCTGGCGGCACGATCACTCTAACGGCCGCGGGGCCTTCTGTTCCCGGCAACTTCACAGCCACAGCCATTTCTTCTTCCCAGATCAATTTATCCTGGAGTGCGTCAAGCGAAGCTGGCGGTTCGGTGGCCGGGTACAAGGTTTACCGGAGCGGCGCCCAGATTGCCACGGTGACTGCCGGCACCACATATTCCAATACCGGGTTAAGCGCGAGTACAGCCTATTCCTATACCGTGGCGGCTTACGATGCTGCGGGAAATGTTTCGGCTCCGTCAGCCGCCGCCAGCGCAACAACTTTGCCTATAGCTATCGCTGCCACGACGACGGTAACCACCAACCCGGCGGGCCTGAGCATTACGATTGACGGTCAGTCCTTGACTGCTCCGCAGACTCTCAGTTGGACGCCGGGAACAAGCCATACTCTGGCGGTCATCAGCCCGCAGGGCACGTCTTCCGGAGCACTGTATGCGTGGGCGAACTGGAGCGATGGCGGCGCTGCGTCTCACACGGTAACGGCGGCGAATACATCCACCACCTACACGGCGAACTTCAACCCGCTCTCCACGCCGCCCTCAAGCCCGACCCCGCCACCTGTGTCGGGAGGCTCTTCGCTTGCCGGCTACTGGAAGTTAGATGAACCTTCCGGCGCCATTTCGTTCGCAGATGCGTCGGGCAATGGGCATGCTGGCGCCTGCGGCATGGCTTGCCCCACCATGGGTGGCACCGGAAAAGTGGGAACCGCCGCGAGTTTCAATGGAATTAATAGCCAGATCGCCATTCCGGATTCCCCCTCTCTGCGTCTGAATCAGTTCACGATAGCGCTCTGGGTTTATCCCACACAGCTAAAGGGCAACTATCAGCCCCTTGTAGTCAAAGAGGATTCGGCCGGTAATAACCGGAACTACTGGGTGTCCCTCTTGCCGAACTCCACGCGAATCCACGTCGCGGTCTGGGCGGCCAATTGCGCAACAAAATTCGTAACCGATAGCGCGGGCCAACTCGCGCTGAATACGTGGAACCAGGTTGTTTTCACGTTCGACGGCAGCGTGGAGAAGATCTACCTGAACGGCGTTCTGGACAGCTCCAGCCCCGCTTCAACGGGATCCCTCTGTCAAGCTGCGGTGCCAGTGAAAATCGGCGCGGAAACAGCGGCATTCCAGCCCTTCAGCGGGGCGCTCGATGACGTCCAGATTTACAGCGCGGCGCTGAGCGCCGTCGACGTGTCTAATTTGTACAGTCCTATCGCCGCCTACTGGAAACTGGACGAACCCTCCGGGGCCACGGCGTTCGCCGATGCTTCAGGAAATGGAAATACCGGCTCCTGCTCCGCGGGCGCTTGCCCCGCCATGGGGTTGCTGGGAAAAGAGGGGACAGCCGGGAGTTTCGACGGAGCCAACGACCAGATCACCATTCCGGACTCTCCGTCTCTGCGTCCGAGGCAGTTCACGATAGCGCTTTGGGTGAATCCGAGACAGGTCAAGAGCGACTATCAGCCGCTGTTAGCCAAAGAGGACTCGTCCGGCAACTTCCGGAACTACTGGCTGTCCCTACAGCCGACCTCGACGCGCATCCACTTTGCGGTCTGGGCCGCCGATTGCGCGACAAAATTCGCCGGAGACAGCATCAGCCAGCTCGGCCTGAACACTTGGACTCATGTCGCGCTCACGTATGACGGCAGCAAAGCGTCCATCTACATAAATGGCACGCTTGAAGCGTCCGTCTCCGCTTCCGCGTCCTTGTGTCAAGCTGCTGTGCCGGTAAAGCTCGGGAAAGAGACATCCGCATTCCAGCCCTTCAACGGGAGTCTCGATGACGTCCGGATTTACAGCCAGGCGATGAACGCCACAAGCGTCATGAATGTGTATTTGAATAGTCTGGCCGGCCACTGAGGGAGCCGGCCTGGCGGCTCGGCCTTTGCGCCGCCATGAGCATTCGGGAGGTTCGCTAGAGTCGAAAGACCCAACGCCACATGCCTCTAGCCAACGGTGCGCGCGTCGGCCCCTATGAGATTACGGGATTCATCGGAGCCGTTCAGGCAGTGGCTGAACCCCACCGGGTGGAGGGCCTGAAGTGCCGGACTGTAAATGCATGAACACGCTGGAAGTTACAGCCAGAGTATCGAAAGATGCTTTCCGCCAAGACGCTGTCCCCCTGAAAGATGGCTTGCGCAGAATTTGGATATAGAGCAAATTGGTTGCAACAGCATGGGTTTGCTCCGAATTTGAAATGAGGCCCCCCACAGGGCGGGCCTCACCCCTTTTTTTCTCAATCTCCTTCACTGATATCCAACGTTAACGGACGATCTGTCTTCCTTCGGGCGCGGCTCAGCGCGGTTGCGTCGCGCGAACGACGCCGTCACTCATATCGCAAGGCATCCATCGGATCGACGGAAGACGCACGGCGTGCAGGCAACAGAGCAGCCGACGCGGACGTTAAGACCAAGAGCAGGGTGACCGCCGCGAACGCCATGGGATTGGTAGCGCTGCCCTCGGCCCACTTGGACAGAATATCCTTGGACATCAGACTCAGCAGGAGCCCGCATGCCAGGCCACCGGCTACGCTGCGAACGGTGGACCGTAGCACCAACTGAAGCACTTGGCCGCGCGATGCGCCCAACGCCATGCGAATGCCAAACTCATTGGTTCGCTGAGCCACGGCGTAAGAGACCACGCTGAAGAGTCCGATCGCAGCAAGCGCGAGACCAAGGAGCGAGAAGCCGCTGAACAGAGCCGCCACCAGACGTCCATAGCTGTATTCCGATTCGTTCTGAATCCATTGCTCAAGATCGTGCGTTTGCCCGAACACTTGTTGGTCCGGGTCTACGGCCTTCACTTCGGCGCGCACGCGATTGAGGACAGTGAGCGGCGGCACTTGGGTCCGGACGAGGATCTGAGTCCACATTTGCATCTGCAGAGTGTATGGCACGAACACAGCTGGTTTGATGGGCTTGCGCAGGCCATCATCCCGGGCGTCGCCGACCACGCCGATGATCTGCAGCCAACTGTTGCTGTCGGGCACAGACTGAGAGAAGGGAGGCTCGCCCTTCAGATCGGGAAGCCGCACGAGCTTTCCCAGGGCGTCGCCTTGGGGCCAATATTGGCGGGCCATGGTCTGATTGATAACAGCCAGGCGCGCACCGCGCACGATTTCAGGATGGTCCCATAGACGCCCCAGCAGAAGCGGTATGCGAAGCACTTTGAAGTATTCCGGACTGATGAAGTTGGCGCGCAGTTGTTGCTGCTGACCCGCCGGCCGGCTGTAGATCTCGAACGTCTGATCCCAGCCGTTAGAAGGCGGCGTCGCATTCGTCGAGATGCCGGCTGCGACCACTTCCGGCATGGCCTGGACGCGCGCGAGAAGCTGGCTGAAGTAGTTGGAGCGCTCCTCCCAACTGACGTGTGAATTCTGGTGCACCGGGATGCCGACCGACATCGTATTGTGCGGGTCGTAACCAAGATGGGTTCGGAGGAGACGGACGAATCCGTTGATGGCGGCCGCCGCGGAGGTGAGAAGCAAGAGGCTTAGGGCGATCTGGCCGGCCACTAGCAGATCGTGCGTTCGTTTTCCCCTGGCGCCACCGGTGGCACGCCGGGAGCTCGAGTGCATGAGGCTTGCAATCTGCGGACGTGAGAAGTGGAAAGCCGGCGCCAGCCCCGATAGCACGCCGGTGAGGATGGCGAGGGCCACACTGAACGCGAGCACGGGAAGACTGATCCGGATGGCTGCTTCGTGTGGAAACGAATATTCCGGCAGCCAGGCCACCAGGAGCGGGAGCAGACGATACGCCAGCAGGATGCCGCCAAGCGCGCCGCAAAGGGACAAGGCCAGGGCTTCGGTGAGCAGTTGACGCTGAATCCGCCAGCGTGTGGCTCCGATCGCACTGCGAACAGCGAGCTCATGCTGACGGGCCGTGCCGCGCGCCAGCAGCAGGATGGCAACGTTGGCGCATCCGATGAGCAGGAGCAGCGACACCGCCGCGAGCAACAGGTACAGGGAGCGGCCCAGGCGTTCCTCAAACTGTTCGTTGAGACCTTTGACGTGTACGCGAAACTTCTTGGGGAAATGGCTTGGAGCCTCCTTCGCGAATTGCTCGAGCAGGGGCTGCAATTCGGCATTGGCCGCTGCGTGAGTGACTCCCGGCTTCAGCCTGACCAGCGGGCCGTACTGGATGTTCGCATCGTTGGTCAGCTTTAGCGGAAGATACACGGCGGCATCGTCCCAAGTGAAGCGTGGCGGCAGAACGCCGACAATCGTATAGTTCTTGTGGACCAGTTGCAGGTTGCGCCCCACAACCGTTGGATCCGAATTGAAGTGGCGCTGCCAAAACAGGTAGCTCAGAACAACAACCGGTTGCGGGTCCTGGCCGTCCGGCGCGTCGGAGGGGATGATCGTGCGGCCCAACAGAGCCGGAACGCCGAAGTGAATTCCGGCGTTGCCCGTGAGCTGGGTCGACGGAACATCCTGCGGCAGATCTTCGTCCGTCGTCGTCAGATTCCAGGTCCCCCAAGTTGCCGCCACGCTCTCCAGGCACTTGACCTGGCGAAGGAGCTTCAACTGCGGGCCGGTAACCCCGATCCACCGGGTATCGCCGCTTTCGTTCAGCAGGGTGAGGTGGATCATGCGGTCGGCGCCTTGATAAGGGTAAGGATTTGCCAATAGGCCGTAGATGACGCTAAAAACGGAGGTGGTGGCCCCGATGCCCAGCGTTAGCGAAAAGATGGCAGTCAGAGCCAGGCCGGGTTTCTTGCGCAGCTCGCGACACGCGAACCGAAGGTCTTGCAGCATACCTTTTATACTGCTGAACCTCGAAAAAGTTACGTGAGGGCTGACAGTCCTGTGTTTATACGCGGTGGTCGACGATCTGTTCGGCCTTCGGATCCCAATAGAGCTTTTTGCCCTCGCGGTAGGCCCGGGCGGCCATGGTCACAACCACTGAGTGAGCGAAGCCATTCAGTACAGTAGCGTTGGGAGCTTTGCGGCTGCGCAGACATTCCAGCCAGTTGGTCATGTGCGAGAGATCGGTATCGCCCATTCCGGGGGGCGGGATTTTGTCGGTTCCTGGAAGCAGCACATATTTCTCGGCGCGCTTAATATAGGGATCATCTTCGTGGTTGCCTTTTTCCTCTACCCACTTCCAGCGCGGGCTGCCTTCGCCTCCAATGTTGATCAGGGTGGCCTTTTTGCCCATGATCCGGCTGAAGCTGTCGGAATCGTTGCCGAAGCTGGTTGAGAAGCTCAAGAGGAAACCTTTGGGGTACTCGATCAGTGCCTGAAAGGTATCGGGGTTTTGGCGTCCGTCTTTCCAGGCGAAAACGCCGCCGTGGGCCACCATGGATTTCGGAAAGTTGTCATTCAGGAAGTAGTGCACCAGGTCACTGCCGTGGCTCAGCCACTGGTCGGCGATGCCGCTGGAGAAGTCCTCGTAGAGCCGGAACTCAAAATAGGCGCGGGGATCGAAGGGGCGGTAGGGCTTGTGCATCAGCCACTTTCGCCAGTCGGTATCCTGCTCGCGGATCTGGTCGACTTCGGGCCTGCCGCGCCAGCGCGGGCCGTGATAGTTCCAAACCATCTCCACTTTGGTGACGTCGCCCAGGGCGCCGGAGTCGATCAGTTGCTTGGTGGCAATCTGGTAGGGCTCGCTGCGGTGTTGCGTGCCGATCTGCACGATGAGATCGCGGGCGAGTACGGCATCGCGCGCGGCTTTGGCTTCGTCGAGATCGTTCGCCATGGGCTTCTCGCAGTAGGCATCCTTGCCGGCTTCGGCCACGGCCCGCAGCACGGGAGCGTGCTGGAAGTCCGCGGTGGAAATGAGAACGGCGTCGACGTCTTTCTGTGCGAGTAGATCTTCCATGTGCTGGAACGCGCGCGGTGCACGGCCGTACAGGCTCTGGGCGCGCGATGCGGCTTTTTCGCGATTCACTTTCCAGAGATCGCACACCGCGGCCATTTCCACGTTGTGTTTGTCCTTGAGACGCGAGACGATCCACTCCAGTTCGGAGCCGCGGTCGCCGATGCCGATGTGGCCGAGGAGAATGCGATCGTTGGCGCCTTTGATCCGCGAATAGGAGAACGCGGGAGAACTGAGGACGCCGGCGCCGGCAATGGCGGCAGCGGTTTGATTGAAGAAAGTCCTCCGGTCGATGTTCACGCGCGGCGCAGCCGAATGATCCATAATTCCTGCCTGTTTCTAGACAGTGTAGCAGGAGGGATGTAATTAGATGTGAATTTCGGGAAGGCGCGGGTCAGGCGCTGGCGGCCAGAAGCTGCTGCTTCAGTTCCTGCGCAAACACGTAGAAGCCGAATAGTGGCTGGCTATTGCCCTTGCCCCAACGCTGCGCGGCCCACTTGACTCGCAGGAAACGGACGTCGGGATGCGGGCTGAGGTCGAGGAGGATCTGGGAGGTACCGCAATAAAATTTTTGCGGGAAGACAATCAGGGGCTTGGCTCCCCATTCCTGGCCGTCCATCGAACCCCAGATGGAAACGTCCAGGCTCTCCTGTTCAATGATGCGGGTGATACCAAGCGTCAGCAGGACCAAACGGCCTTTAGACTCGCCAAGGTCGAGTTCGGAACCGTTGCCGGCTTCGCGAACTGTTGTTTCCGGAACCAGAAAACTTGGTAACATCAAAACCCTCCGCAGGCGACGTGGCTGCTACTTAGAAAGCGAAAACAACTTTTTTCCGGCTGCTTCCAGCGTCTCACACTTCTTACAAAAACAAAAGCGAATTTGTTGATAACCATTGGCTGGATTGTCATAGAAACTCGACCCTGGAACGGCCGCCACGCCGACGTTCTGGATTAAATGCCGGACAAAACTCACGTCGTCGGGGAAGCCGAAGCTGGAAATATCTGTAATTACGTAATATGCGCCGCGCGGCTGGTAACAGCGGAACCCAGAGCGCTCAAGAATGTCTAAGATCAATTCCCGACGCTTCTCGTATTCCTTTGTAAGCTGATGGTAATAGTCATCACCAAAGGTTAGTGCCAGGGCGCTAGCTTCCTGTAACGGCGCTGCGGCGCCCACGGTGAGGAAGTCGTGGACTTTGCGGACGGAATCCGATAAATCCGGCGAGGCCACGACCCAGCCCACGCGCCAGCCGGTCACTGAAAACGTTTTACTCATGCTGTTGACCAGCACGGAACGGTTACGCATGCCGTCGAGAGTGATGATCGGAATGTGTTGGTGACCGTCATACGTAATGTGTTCGTAGATTTCATCGGTGATGGCGAGCGCGTCAAACTCCTGGCACAGGCCGGCGATGAACTGCAGCTCCTCGCGGGTGAAAACCTTTCCAGTGGGGTTATTGGGGGAGTTCAAAATGATGGCTTTGGTACGAGGGGAGAATGCACGGCGGAGCTCACCGGGGTCGAATGACCAGTCGGGAGGCCGCAGCCGCACCAGGCGAGGTACGGCTTCGCACAGTTTAGTATCCGGCCGGTAGTTTTCATAGAAGGGCTCGAAGATAACCACCTCGTCGCCGGGATTGGTAACGGCGGTAAGGGACGCGATCATGCCTTCGGTGGAGCCGCAGCAGACGGTGACTTCGGTTTCGGGATTGACCTCAAGGCCGTAGGCGCGGCGGTATTTCGCAGCGATGGCGTCGCGCAGTGACTTGGCGCCCCAGGTGATGGCGTACTGATTGAAGTTGTTGCTGATGGCATCGCGGGCGGCCTGTTTCAGGGCTTCCGGCGCGCTGAAATCGGGAAATCCCTGGGCCAGGTTGATGGCGCCATGGCGCGCGGCAAGCCGCGTCATCTCGCGAATTACCGACTCGGTAAAATCTCGGGTACGAAGGCTACGAAACCGGGCGCGATCGGGTATGCTTGCCGCGGCCGGCGCGGGATTTTGGGCCTGTCGAGACGCCATCTGTTGAGGGTAACGCGGCCCTCGCGGTTCCGTAAAGGCGCCGGTAAATGGCGGCGTTGCGCAGCACGGCCTGCACATACTCGCGCGTCTCGGTGAAGGGGATGGTTTCGACGAACTCCGCCGGCTCCTGGAAAGAGTTCCAAGTCATCCACTGGTCGACGTGCGTTTTTCCAGCGTTGTATGACGCCAGCGTCTCCTCCCATTTGCCGCCGCACTCATCCAGCATGGTGCGCAGGTAGCGCGAGCCCAGCCGGAGGTTGGTGGAAGGCTGGAGCAGCATCGACGTGCGGAAGCGGCGCACGCCGCTGCGCTTTGCCAGTTGTCGCGCCGTAGCGGGCATGAGTTGCGTCAGCCCGTAGGCGCTTTTCCGGGAAACGGCAGCGGGATTGAACTCCGATTCCTGCCGGATGAGGGCGGCGACAATATAAGGGTCCAGGTTCTGCGACTCGGCGTTGCGTACAAGGTCCTTCTGGTACGGCAAAGGGAACAGAAATTCCCAGAAAGCGCGCGGCATCTCCTCGATGGGCGTGGAAAGATAATCGGGCGCAAAGCTCTTCATGTACCGCAGGCCCAGGTAGGGGGACTGGGCCGTGCGCGCCAGTTCCATGGCGAGCAGATGCGGCTGGCTGTCGGTTCGCGCGCCGAAGCGCAGCTCGCTTTCCGCAAGATCGGATAAGCCGGCAGACGCCAGCAGGCGTGCGCGCTCGATGCGGAGCCGGGTGGTGGAGGAGAGTTCGCGCTCGGCGGAAACGCGGCGCTCGGGGAAGGGAATGCCGCTCAGATACTGCACCACTTTGGGCGAGGGCTCGGCGGCCACGAGCTTGGGATCGGCCAGCCGTTCGCGCGCCCGCATGGCGTAATAGAAGTTGGGGTAGAGGCTGAGAATCCTGCCGTAATAGGTGCGCGCGGCGCTGAAATCGTGCTGATCCTCGCTCACCCTTCCCAGAAAGTACAGGGCGGCGCTGGCCCGCGGGTCGGCTGGATAACGCTCGAGCTGTTCATGTAGGCGTTCGGCTGCATCCGGATGCCTTTGCACGTAGGCGCTCCAGGTCACCTTCCAGTGGCAGTAGGGAACCATGGGGTCATCCGGAAAATCTTCGTACACTGCGCGATACAGGGGCTCGAAGCGATCAGGGCGGTTCTGCAACAGATAGTAATTGCCGGCGGACACGAGGGCTTTAAGGCGCCAGGGAGACGTGCGATATTCCTTTGCGAGTTTTTTGAGGGTTTCGAGCCGTTCGTCGTCATCGTTGGCGCGCCGCTGGCACTCGGCCAGATAGTAGAGGCGCTCGGCGTCGGCCTCCGAGCGGGCGAGAGCCAGTGATTCGAGATAGCGGGACGCTGCCGCGGTTTCCCCGCGCAGATAATCGGACGCTCCCGCCCGCACGCGCGCCAGATCGCGCTCGAAGCCGGTGAGCTGCTGGGCCATGGCGGCGAATTCCTGCCGCGCGCGCACGTATTCGTGCTCAGCCATCCACTTGTCGCCGCGGCCCAGCATCTGTGCGGAGCTTAGGGGCGGATAAGAAGATCCCATCGAGTCCTTGAGGCGCACCAAGGCGGCGGACGCGCGGTCCGCGGCATCGGTGTCGGGATAACCGAAATACACCCGTTGGTAGTAGAGAGCCGCGTTGAGGGGGTCGGAAGCGGCCTCATAAGCGGCGGCGAGCGTGAGGTCGGCGTCGGGCTGGGGCAGACCCCCGTTGTGCTCGCGGAGAATGCGCACGGCTTCGGCGGGGTTGTTGAGATCGACCAGCGCTTTGGCCTGGACCACGACAGCTTTCGACGCCAGCGGTGATGCGATCTGCGCCCCTTCGAAAGCGACCAACTCGCCGGCGATCTCCGCGTCGTCCTTGACTTGCAGTTGCGCCGATGCCAGGTAGTAAGCGGCGTAATCCTGGATCTTGGGCAGGCGGGCCGCGGCAGTCTTCAGGTTTTGGATAGCGCGAGGGTAATCTTTCTGCTCGAGCGAGATGACACCCAGCGCCAGGTGCGCGAGCGCGCCGCTTTGATCCTTGGAATGCCGGGAAGCGAAACGCTCGATCTGCGCACGCCGCGCAACGGACGGCTTCTCGCGGTAGATCTTGACCAGGGACGGCAGATCTTCGGCGGCCGCAGCCGGGTGGACAGCCGCCGTCACCAGGACCAGCGCCGCAACGAGGCTAGAGCAGCGGGCCGGGATAATTTGGGCCGAGCCGAGTGGCATCGTCATTTGCCAAGCTGCGCACCAATTCGAGATGCAAGTAATCCACCATGGTGGAAGATGCGGTCATGTGCTTCGCCCGGTACTCTGCGCGCGCCGCATCAATGGATGATTTCAGAGTTCCATAGATGTCGCGCGACTCACGGGCAGAGCGCAAGACGCCAGCGCTCGAAAGGCGCATCTCGGCGACTTGTACGCGAGCAAAACGCTGCGCCGCCAGGTGCAGCTGCTGCTCGCTCCGCGAGAGCGCCCACCACTCTTGATGCTGCGCGTCGGCGGCTGGTTTCAACGCAGGGGCCGGCGCCGTTCCCGAAATGGTTACCATCTGACCAGACGGTTTTGATTGAGTTCGGGGGACGGCCTCTGGTGCGGCGGGACGAGCCGACGCAAGCGTGAAAATCTGACACTGTAACCCTGCCACCTCGGAGAGCAATTCGAGCGGCGGCGCCTGCACTCTTCCAGCCGCATAGAGAATGGCCACCACGGTGTCGTTCGCAACCAGCGGCAACAGGTAGATCCGGTCGTCGGGTTTATGGCCGAAGAGACGAACCAGGGCGCCGGTAACCTCGCCGGGCGCGCTGATGGCGATCACCGGATCCCGCGTTTCGATGGCGGCGGCAAAGGCAGCGGCCTGGCTAACGGGGATTTCGAGCGGCGGCGAACTGGTGTCCGCGGCCATTTCGACCGGATGTAACCCTGCGGAACGCCGCATGCGCTCAGCGCGAATGTGCTTGTCGTGGACGGAGAACAGCGCGGCCTGGTCGCAGAAAGGAACGGTCACGTCGAGCAGGGTGGCGAAGAGTTCCTGTATGCCGACGGCCTTGCGCACGCGGCGCACGCATTGGTTCAGCTCTTCCGCCAGGGCGCGGCGGCTCTCGCCAATGGCGCCGGGTGCGGAGGCACGCGCGGCGGGTCCCATGGCTGCACTAACCCGGGAGGAGACTTCGGCTTCGACCTGGTGCTCGAGGTCTTGAATGAGGCGCGAGAAATTCTCTTCGCAAACTTTCCGCCAGTGAGCGGTCGGCGCGGCGGGCGTCATCTGGTGTTTTCTGTATCTATTTTAACAGAGCTAACGCCAATCAAAACCTGGTGGAGCACGTAAGATCTAGTGATGGACAAATTTCTCTCCGGCAGAGTTGCAGTTGTAACGGGCGGGACACGCGGGATTGGCCGCGCCATCGCCGAACGGTTGTTGCGGGAAGGCGCATCGGTGGCCATTTGCGGGCGTTCCGGCGAAACCGTGGCGCGGGCTGTCAAGGAATTGACAGGGACCACCGGCGGAACGGTGTTCGGTGAGGCAGCAGACGTTTCCAAGCCAGAAGATGTAAGGCGGCTGTTCCAAAGCGTGGACCAGCGTCTGGGAGGTTTACGGATCTTAATCAACAATGCAGGTCTTGGAATATTCCGGCGAGTGGCCGATATGACTATTGGAGAGTGGCACCGGATGATAGATCTCAATTTGTCGGGGGTCTTTTACTGTTGCCGCGAGGCTTTACCAAGATTTAATAACTCTGGAGAGGGTTACATCATCAACATAAGTAGCCTGGCCGGGAAGAATGCGTTCTCGGGGGGCGCGGGATACAACGCGTCGAAGTTCGGGCTGAACGGTTTCAGCGAGGCAATGATGCTCGATCACAGGTATGACAACGTCCGGGTGAGTTACATTATGCCGGGCAGCGTGGATACCGAATTTGGTTCGGGCAGAGGAGCACAGTCGGAGTGGAAGATTGCGCCGGAGGACGTGGCAGAAGTCGTGATGGGTCTGCTGCGAATGCCCCAGCGCACGCTGGTGAGCCGGGTGGAAATGAGACCTTTGAAACCGCCGAAATAGGCGATCTTTCGCGTTGGCATGGAACTTGCTTTGACTAGAGCGTAGGTCTTGGGCCAGGGATCAAAAGAAGTGGAGAGGGCAACATGGTGCGGCTGAATCGAAAACTGGATCCAACACGGACGGGCCAAGAGGCTGAGAAGCTCTACACGGACCTGCACAAGCGGATTGTGGGGCAGAACGAGGCGATTGACCAGATCGTCAACATCTACCAGATGTACCTGGCGGGAATGAACGGTCCCGGCCGGCCGATCGGCAATTTTCTGTTTCTGGGCCCCACGGGATCCGGCAAGACGCGGCTGGTGGAAGCCACGGCCGAGAGCCTGGTGGGCGATGCTCGGGCCATGATAAAGATTGATTGCGCCGAGTTTCAGCACAGCCATGAAATCGCCAAATTGATCGGCTCGCCCCCCGGATATCTGGGGCATCGCGAAACGCATCCGCTACTCAGCCAGGAAGTGCTCAACCAGTACAACACCGAAAAGATCAAGCTGAGCTTTGTGCTGTTCGACGAGATTGAAAAGGCCAGTGACGCACTGTGGAATCTGTTGCTGGGCATTCTGGACAAGGCCACCTTAACGCTGGGCGACAACCGTAGAGTGGACTTCTCCCGCGCGCTGATTTTCATGACCAGCAACCTCGGGGCAACCGAAATGGGTTCCATTTTGAGACCGAATTTGGGATTTGCCGCTTCGGAAATCGAGCGGCGCCATGAAGCCGGGGAGCTGGATGAAACCACCACGGGCAAAATCTCCAAGGCGGGTGTGGAAGCCGCGCGACGCAAGTTTACGCCGGAATTCATGAACCGCATTGACAAGGTCGTGGTGTTCAAGCCGCTGGGCCAGGCCGAGCTGCGGAAAATTTTGGGGCTCGAGCTGAACATTCTGCAGCAGCGCGTGTTCAACTCCTCGACGACCACGCCGTTCGTGTTCTCCCTCACTGACGCGGCGAAGGATTACCTGTTGCAGGAAGGGACGGATATCAAGTACGGAGCGCGCCACCTGAAACGCGCCATCGACCGGGCCCTGGTGCATCCCATGTCGAATCTGATTGCCACGCAGCAGATTCGCGGCGGGGATTTGATCAAAGTCGACTTCGATCCGGACACGAACGAGATCACGTTCGCCAAGGAAGCTGAGGATATGCCGGCCTACGCTATGGTCCAGATGGTGGAGTCCTCGGGCCTCCCCACGCCCCCCCTTTCGGCGGGCGCTGTCGTGGAAGTCCCAAAGGTTGCAGCGCGTGGCCGCCGTACGCCGGCGGCGTGAGAATCAGGTTTCAGGTTCTAGTTGTCAAGTTCAGGTTTCGCTCAAGCGGTGTGATCCGGCTCGGCGCGGCTAAATCCTAAATCCCAAACGGCAAATCCCCGCGTTCCCTGCTATAATTCTGCCTTCGGTTGAAGGTTCCCGCAGAAAAACAAGATTCCCGCCTGATGCGCGATATGTTCTCGACGATCGCGCCCAAGTACGATTTCATCACGCGCATCTTTTCGTATGG
>Ga0335070_10006253_pt1 | contig 14013 bp, 16 predicted proteins | sample Lox_Sample_13_FD_206722 | JGI IMG/M metagenome (GOLD analysis project Ga0335070, IMG submission 206722) | Soil microbial communities from Loxahatchee National Wildlife Refuge, Florida, United States - Lox_Sample_1.3 | ecosystem: Environmental > Terrestrial > Soil > Wetlands | place: USA... | reverse complement strand
TCGGGCACCCGCTCCATCGTCCCCAGGAGTCTCTGCACCCGGTCGGCGTCGGTGCCGGGCGCGTACCGGGCCGAGCGCACACCCGGGGCACCCCCGAGGGCGTCGACGAACAAGCCCGAGTCGTCTGCCACCGTCCAGAGCCCCGTGGTGCGGGCCGCGGCCAGGGCCTTCAGCCGCGCGTTGCCCTCGAGCGTGTCCTCGGTCTCCTCGAGCTCCGGCATGGGAGCGACGTCGTCCAGTGACACCACGTCCAGCCCGCGAACCCGAGCCCGCACCTCGCGGAGCTTCCCGGCGTTCCGGGTGGCGACCAGCAGCCTCATCCGCCGAGCGCGCGGCGCTGCGCCTCGACCAGCCGCGCCACGCCGGCGAGCCCCGCGTCGATGAGGGCGTCCAGCTCGGCGCGGGCGAACGAGCCCTTCTCCGCCGTGCCCTGCACCTCCACCAGCTTGCCCTCGCCAGTGGCGATGACGTTCATGTCCACCTCGGCGGCGCTGTCCTCCTCGTAGTCGAGGTCGGTCACCACGGTGCCCTTCACCAGACCGACGGAGATGGCCGCCACCGGCACCATCTTCGGCAAGGTCGAGAGCGCCTTCCGGTCCTTGAGGGTCCTCGTCGCCTGGGCCAGGGCCACGTAGGCCGCGGTGATGGACGCGCAGCGCGTGCCGCCGTCGGCCTCGATGACGTCGCAGTCCAGGGTGAAGGTCCGCGCCCCGAGCTGGCCCAGCTCCACCGAGGCGCGGAGCGCGCGGCCGATGAGCCGCTGGATCTCCTGCGTCCGCCCGCTCTGCTTCCCCCTCGCCGCCTCGCGCGCCGTCCGGGTGTTGGTGCTCCGGGGGAGCATCCCGTACTCGGCCGTCACCCAGCCGCTGTTCTTCCCCAGGAGGTGCGGAGGCACCCGTTCCTCGACCGAGCAGGTCACCCGGACCCAGGTGTGGCCGAGGCGGACCTCGGCCGAACCCTCGGCATGCCGCGAGATGCCCGGGGTGATGGTCAGCGGACGGAGATCGAGCGGGCCTCGGTCGAAGGAACGCATGAGGGTCCGCCGGCTTATCAGGGCCGGCGAGGCGACACCAACTCCGGCGCGGAGCCCCGGGGGCCGGTCAGCCGAGTCAGTCCGGGTTCTGGACCGTCCCGTCGTACTGGTGACTGACCTTGAAGGGTTCGTACCGGCCCTCGGCCGCGACGCCGAGCTCCGTGGGCCCTGGCGACCTCCAGCATGTGGAGGTGGATGTCCGGGCGACTCGTCGATCTGGCGAGCGTTGTCTCCCCCCTGTCGACCCGGAGTCGAGCCGTGGACATTAGCGTCCGGGGCCGGGGGCGCCCCAATTCAGGGCGGCGCGGACGAGGCCACCGGGCGCCGGTCCCGCGCGGACGTCTGGGCCAGGAAGGCCCGCACCCCGTCGGCGATCGCCTGGGCGATGCCGTCCCGGTACTCGGGACGGGCGAGCCTCCGGCTCTCCTCGGGGTGGGAGATGAAGCCGAACTCCACCAGCACCGCCGGCGCCTCCACCCCGGTGAGCACGAAGAATGGCGCCTGCTGCACGCCGTGGTCGCTGCCGCCCGCCGCCGCCACCAGCCGGGAGTGGATCGCGTAGGCCAGCCGCGCGCTGTCGGCGTGGGCCTCGCTCCGCCGGAGGTCGGAGAGGATGAAGGCCAGGGTGTCGGTGGGCTCGGGGGCGCCGGCGCCGGCCGAGTCCGCGTTCTCCAGATCCGCCACCCGGCGCGCGTCATCTCCGGAGGCGCTCGCCGAGAGGAAGAAGGTCTGCACGCCCTCCAGCCTCGCCCGGAGCCTGCGGGTGGGCATCGAGTTCAGGTGCAAGGAGACGAAGACGTCCGGCCTCGCCTGGTTGGCGAAGGTGACGCGATCGGCGAGCGCCAGCAGCACGTCCTGCTCGCGGGTGAGGAGCACCTCCACGCCTGCGCGCTCCAGCGCCGCCTTGAGCCGGCGAGCGACGTCGAGCGACACGGCCTTCTCCAGCTGGCCGTCGGGGCCGATGGCTCCCTCCTGCGCCCCGCCGTGACCCGGGTCCAGCACCACGCGGGGGCGGGGGGCGGGTGCGGCGGCGACGAGCAGCGTGGCGCAGAGCGCCAGGGCGGAGGACATCCGCCCCGGCATGTTACTTCTACACCACGTTGCCGTGGGAGTCGGACGCAGGGCGGGCTTCACTCCACGTCAATTCGTGGGCGCCCACCCGTCAGCTCACCGACCACCGCGGCCTCCACCCCGGCCCTGGCGAGCGCTCGCTCGGCCTTCGGCAGGGCAGCACGAGGCACGGCGGCGAGGAGCCCTCCGTTGGTCTGCGCATCGGCGAGGACCCAGCGGATGGGCTCGGGGAGTCCGGCCGGGAAGCGCACATACCGGGCGAAGTGCTCGAGGTTCGCGGTGGTCCCGCCCGGCACCACGCCTTGCTCGGCGAGCGCCGGCACGCCGGCGAGGATCGGAACGCTCTCGAGGAGGAGCCGGGCCCGGAGCTTCGCCCCGAGCGCCATCTCGGCCAGGTGCCCCAGGAGCCCGAAGCCGCTGACGTCGGTCAGGGCGTGCACCGGGAACCTGCCCGAGGCGAACACCTGGCCCGCGGCGCGATTCAAGGTGGACATCAGCACGACCACGCGCCGCTCCAGCTCGGGCGAGGCCAGCCCGCGCTTGATGGCGGTGGTGGCGATCCCCGAGCCCAGCGGCTTGGTCAGGAGGAGCACGTCCCCCGGTCGTCCCCCGGCGTTGGTGAGGATGCGCCGCGGATGGACGACGCCGGTGACCGCCATCCCGTACTTGGGCTCGGGGTCGTCCACCGAGTGCCCGCCGAGGATGGGGATGCCCGCCTCGTCGGTCTTGCTCTGGCCGCCCTCGAGGATGCGGGCCAGCGTCTCCAGCGGGAGCGCCTGGGTGGGGAAGGCCACCAGGTTCAGGGCGAACAGCGGACGGGCGCCCATGGCCCAGACGTCCGAGAGCGCGTTGGCGGCGGCGATCTGTCCGAAGGCGAAGGGGTCGTCGACCACCGGCGGGAAGAAGTCCACGGTGGAGACCACCGCCTGGTGGGCCGACAGACGGTACACCGCGGCGTCGTCGTGCGTGGCGAAGCCCACCAGCGCCCGCGGGTCCTTTCTGGTCTTCAGGCGGCGCAGGACCTGCGCCAGGTGCGCCGGTCGGAGCTTGGCGGCTCAACCGGCGCAGTGACTGAACTGGGTCAGTCGCCGCGGCCTCTCTTGGCTCATGGGGCTCTTCTGCCCGGGAATCAGCCGGGCCGCACGTAATCCTTGCGGATGAGCTCCACGATCGCCTCGGCGATCGTCACGTCGTCGGCCTCGGAGTGGTCCATCACCGCGCGGAGCGTGCCGTGGTTGTGCACCAGTTGCAGCAGATCGAGCTGCTCGGGGGTGAGGTCGCGGAGCCTGGGCACCAGAGGGCGGCGGAGCAGGAGCGGGGCTTCGGGAAGCGGCAGCTGCGCCTCGACGCGCTTGTACTCGTCGAGCAGCCGGAGCGCGTCCATCAGCAGCGCCTCGGTGGAGCGGTCCAGCTCGACCATGAACTCCTGGCCGTCGGGAGGCTGCAGCTCGAAGTCTCCTTCTTCCCAGGTGATGATCCGGTTGAAGCTCTTCTGCGGACCGAGCGCGTGGTCGCCGTCCACCACCGCGTAGTAGACGCGCCCCTGGCGCAGGTAGATGCGGCCCTCGTGCGCGCCGGTCACCACCAGCACGCCGTTCTTCTTCGAGGTGTGGAACAGCTGGAGCAGATCCGGGAGCGGGATGTCCTCGATCTTCCCGGTCATCGAAGAGGTCTTGTTGGTCTTGGCCGCCTGGACCTGCGCCGCCTCCTCCAGCCGCTCGCGCATCTCGGCGTCCGAGAGGTCGGTCTGCGCGCCCGCCTCGCGCTGCACCAGCTTGAGGATGGAGGTGCCGATGAGGATGCGGTCTCCCTCCTTCAGCCGGGCCTGACGGATCTTCTCCCCGTTCACGAAGGTACCGTTGGTGCTCCCCAGGTCCTCGATCAGCACCTTCCCGGGGCCGACGGTGATTTTCGCGTGCTTCCGGCTGACCATGTCCTCGACCAGGACCATGTCCAGCTCGCTCGAGCGGCCAATGGTGACCTGACGGCTCATCTTCAGGGGGAACTCGCCCCCCTGGTACTTGCCGGAGATGAACCGGAGGGCCCAGGCCGTGTCGCCGCTCGACGCTGCCATCTTCGTCAGGTCACCCTACAGCAAGGTCCCGGCGAAGACGAAAACTCCAGCATCTCCGGAGGCCACCAGCCGCAGCCGTGCGGTCCGGGGCTCGGGGTCCCGGGACGAGGAAGTCAGGACTGCCTCCTCGGTGACCAGCACCTCCCCCCGCTCCGACCGGAGATACCAGGCGCGCGGCTCCCACCGGTGCCCCGGAAGGCGCAGGACGGGGTCGATCCGCGCATCCGCCAGTGAGCGCTCGCGGTCGGCCGGGGCGACGAGCGCCCCCAGCGCCTGGGCCGAGCTCGACGAGAGCAGGTGCGACCGCTGCCACAGCAGGGCCAGCGTCCCGGCCAGTGCCGGCGCCACCGGCCCGTCCGGCTCCCACCGCCCACCTCGTCGCAGGAAACGCACCCGCTCCCGTCCCAGCGACGAGACCTCCACCCCACCCGAGGTGCCGGCGGCATCGAGCGTGGCCACCACCGCCGCCCGCTCTCCGTCCACGGTGACGCTGAAGCGGTCGAAGCGGAGGCTCCGTGGCTCGAACGCCGGCGCTCCGGCGATGGGGATGGGCGCCCGGGCGAGCTCGGCGCCGCGGAGGGCGGCGACCAGCTCCGGCTCCGGCCCGCCCGCCGCGCCGAGCATTCGCGGGAGCAGCGCCCACGCCGCTCCGGCCAGGGCGGCCAGGCCGAGGATCACCGCGACCGCCCGTGTCCCGCGGAGCTCGCCCTCGCTCACGAGCCGAGCATCTTCTGCGCCTTCTCGGCCGCAGGCGTGCCCGGAACGCGGGTGATGATCCGCTGGAGCGCATCGCGGGCCTTGTTCTGGTCCTTGAGGCGCGAATACAGGTCGTGCAGCCGGAAGAGATACTTGTCGTCGCCCGGGCCGGGGTACTTCTGCAGCACCGTCTCCAGCCGGTTGGCGGCGGCGACCCAGCGCTCGCGCTTCTCGTAGAAGTCGGCCACGTAGATCTCGTGGCGCACCAGGCGCTCGCGGATCTCCGCCTGCTTCTTCTTCGCGTCCTCGATGTACTGCGACTGGGGGTAGGTCCGGGTGAAGTCGTTCAGCGCTTCCCAGGCCGCGCGGACCTGCGTCTGGTCCTTCTCGCTGGAGGGCGGGAGCATGAACCAATCGCTCGGGATGTCGCGGTAGTGCGCCAGTGCGGCCCGGTACGCGGCGTAGTCCACCTTGGCGTGCGTGGGGTGCAGCTTCACGAAGCCGGTGTACCGGTCGGCGGCCTCGCTCCACAGCTCGCGCTCGAAGGAGACGTCGGCCAGCCGGAGCTCGGCCTGGCGCGAGGCCTCCAGGAAGGGGAACTTGGTCTTGACGTACTCGTAGTACTTCTCGGCCAGCTGGTACTGGCTGCTGTCGAGCGCCTCGTCGCCGCGCTTGAGGTTGGTGCTGGCCTCGCTCGCGTAGTCGGGCTCGCCGAAGTCGCCGTTGTTCGAGAACAGGCCGCAGGCGGGGGCCAGGGCCAGGGCGGCGAGCGGGAGGAGGAGGTGCAGGCGCATCGAGGGGGCGAACACCCTAGCCTCCTTCCTCCATCCCTTCCACCCCGGGGAGCAGCTCCCGGACGAGCGACGCATCGAAGCCACGGGCCAGGAGCCGGCGCGCGGACCGCCGCGGTGGCTCGCCACGGACGATGAGCCGGGCGGCGGCCGCACGGGCATCCCAGCCTTCGTCCTGGATGGCCTCGGACAGAGCCTCCTCGGCGACCGGGGGCGGGTAGCCCTCTTGGACGAGGCGGGCGTGCATCGCGCCGCGGGCCCATCCACCCCGGAGCACCAGGGCCCGGGCCCGGACGCGTGCGGAGCGCTGGTCGTCGAGCGCGCCGAGGCGGATGGCGGCCTGCAGCTCGGCCTCGACCTCGTGCTCCGGCAGGCCGGAGCGGCGCAGCGCTTCCCGGAGGGCTGCCACGGACACCTCGCGCCGAGCAAGCGTGCGGAGCGCACGAAGACCCGTTTCCCCGGTGGCTCCAGCGGTGTTACGCCTCACGGTGCATGCACCCCGCCCTGGGACGGTACATGGATTTTCAGACCGCGTGGGGCGTCTGGCAGCGCCGGAACGGATGCGCGCCGGACGAGCCGACGGACGAGGCGTTCGTCCTGGCGGCGCGGGCCCGCCCGGACCTCTGGTCCCGTGTGGAGCGCGCCGCGGGGAAGGCGCACCCTCCCGAGGACGCGCAGAACGCGCTCCTGGTGCTCGCCGCACAGACCGCGACCACGGTGCTCGCCGACGACGAGCGGCTGGTGGGCCCGCTGGAGCGGGCGCGAGGTGCGCTCGAGGCCGAGGGGGCCACGGAGGATCAGATCCACGCGCTCCTCGGCGCGGTGCTCCTCGAGGAGGCCTTCGGCGACGACATGCCGGCGGACGGGTTCGACGCGGCGTTCGTCGAGGAGTCGCTGGAGACGCTGGTCCAGCTGGCCTCGCTCACCCCGGACCGGGTGGCTAGCCTGGAGAGCGCCTTCGCCGGCGGAACCGACGGGGCCGAGCGGCGGATGCGGCGCATCGCAGCCCAGACGCTGTGCGGGGTGGCCTGGTCCGAGGGGCCGGACCTCATCAGCCGCGAGCATCTGGAGGCGGCCGCCAGGCGGCTCGAGCCAGAGCAGCGGATGGCGCTGGCCGAGTTCGTGGATCACCTCGCCGAGATGCGCCTCGTCGGGCCGATGCGCCGGGTGCGGCTGCGGCGGGTGCTCTCCGAGCTCCTCTGATCTCAGAACCGCTCGATGTGGAAGTCGTCGTCCGCGGACGGCAACGCGCTCGGGCCCCCCGCCGGCTTCGGCGAGGGCTGTGCGCCGGGCTTGGCCGGCGTCGGGTTGATGCGCCCGACCGGCGTGCCCGGGGTGGGTGCACGCGGTACCCCCGCGGCCGGAGCGGAGCCCGGCGGCGGTCCGGCGGGCGCACCGCGCTGGGCGAAGGCGAGGCTGCCGGGCGCCGAGTTCCCGTCCGTCGAGGTGCCCTCGAAGTCGTCCCAGCGGGCGTCGCTGGTGGCGCTGATGCCGCTGAACCGGAGCGCGAAGTCGTCCGGGTTCGTCGCCTGCCGGTGCGCCTCTTCGTAGGTGATGATGTTCTGGCGTACCAGGCTCATCAACGACTGGTCGAAGGTCTGCGTGCCGTAGGTCTGGTGGCCCTGGGCGATGGCCTCGGTGATCTCCTTCGTCCGGTCCTTGTCCTCGATGAGCTCCCGGACGCGGGCGGTGGCCTTCAGCACCTCTACCGCGGCCACGCGGCCCTTGCCGTCCGCCCGGGGGACCAGGCGCTGGGAGATCACCGCCTTGAGGACGCTCCCCAGCTGCAGGCGGACCTGCTTCTGCTGGTAGGGGGGAAACACCGAGACGATGCGGTTGATGGTCTCGGTCGCGTCCAGGGTGTGGAGCGTGGACATGACCAGGTGACCGGTCTCGGCGGCGGTGAGCGCGGTCTCGATGGTCTCGAGGTCACGCATTTCTCCCACCAGGATGACGTCCGGGTCCTGGCGGAGCGCGCTCTTCAGCGCCTGGCTGAAGGAGATGGTGTCCACCCCCACCTCGCGCTGGTTCACGATCGACCGCTTGTCCCGGATGAGGAACTCGATCGGATCCTCGATGGTCATGATGTGGTCGGTCTCGTGGGCGTTGATGTGATCGATCATCGCCGCCAGCGTGGTGCTCTTCCCCGAGCCGGTGGTGCCGGTGACCAGGACCAGGCCGCGCTCCTCCAGCGCGATGGACTCGAGCACGGCGGGGAGCAGGAGGTCCCGGACGGTCATCACCTTGAAAGGGATGACCCGGAGCACGGCGCCCAGGGTGCCGCGCTGCTGGAACACGTTCACCCGGAAGCGCCCCAGGCCCGGGACGCCGTAGGCCAGGTCCACCTCGTTGGAGTTCTTGAACTTGTCCCGCTGGTACTCGTTCATGATCCCGAAGGCCATGCGCGCCACCTCCTCGGGGGGGAGGCGCTTGCCGTCCTTCAGCGGGACCAGCGAGCCGTCCACCCGGAACATGGGAGGCAGCCCGGCCTTGAGGTGAATGTCGCTCGCGCCGCCGCGGAGGGCGACCTGGAGGATCTCGTTGAGTTCCACGCCCTCACGAGCCTAGCACCCGGGCAAGCGACCCCGGGGGGTACGGGGCCGGACTACATGCCTGGCCCACATGCCGGCCGGACGGTGCGACCGGCAGTCGCTCAGCGCTTGCTGAACTGGAACCGGCGGCGGGCGCCGGGCTGGCCGTACTTCTTCCGCTCCACCACGCGGGCGTCGCGGGTGAGGAAGCCGGCCTTCTTCAGCGGGGTGCGGAACTCGGGGTTCAGGAGGCACAGCGCGCGGCTGAGGCCGTGCCGGATGGCGCCGGCCTGGCCGGAGAGGCCGCCCCCGACGACATTCACGGTGACGTCCACCTTGCCGGCCTGCTCGAGGATCTGCAGCGGCTGGTTGAGGATCATCTTCGATGTCTCGCGCCCGAAGTACTCGTCGAGCGGGCGGCCGTTGACGATGATGGTCCCGGTTCCCTCCTTCACCCACACCCGGGCCGTGGACTCCTTGCGGCGCCCGGTGGCGTAGAACCCGTTCTCGGTCTGGATCGGCATGTTCCTCAGGCCTCCACCTGGCGAGGCTCGGGCTTCTGCGCGGCGTGCGGATGCTGCTCGCCGGGGTATACCTTGAGCTTGGTCATCATCTTCCGGCCCAGCGCGTTGCGGGGGAGCATCCGGCGGACGGCGTTGATGACCACGTCCTCGGGGTGCCGGGCGCGGAGGTCGGCCAGATTGGTGGTCTTCAGGGCGCCCGGGAAGCCCGCCCGCGGGTGGCGGTGGTAGAGCTTGTTGGTTTCCTTGGAGCCGGTGACCTTCACCTTGGCCGCGTTGATCACGATGACGTGGTCACCGGTGTCCATCGACGGCGTGTAGATGGGCTTGTGCTTGCCCTTGAGAAGCGAGGCGATCTGGCTCGCTGCGCGACCGAGCACCTTGTCGCTCACGTCGACGACGTGCCACGCCCGCTTCACGTCCGCGGGCTTCGCGCTGTACGTCCTGTTCGACATCTGGAGACACTCCGGGACCGGAGGGCCGCCCCCCCGGAAAAGAGGGGCGATGTAGAGGTCTTGCCGCCTCAAGTCAAGCAGACGGGGGGGCCGAGCCCCCCTGGAGCCTCGCCTTGAGGGTCCGGAAGAAGCCCTGCTCGGCCTCGCTCGGCGGCCCCGGGGGCGGGACCGTGGTGTCGGACACCTCGAGGACGGCCTCCGGGATGTCGGCGAGGAAGCGGGACGGCGTCCGGGGGACCTCGCGACCCCGCCGGAGCCGGGTCGCCGCCCGGGTGAGGATCAGCTCCTCCCGGGCCCGGGTGATGCCCACGTAGCAGAGGCGGCGCTCCTCCTCGAGGTTCTGGGGTTCGCCCTGCATTCCCCCGTGCGGCAGGAACCCTTCCTCCATGCCTACCAGGAAAACCGTCCGGAATTCCAGGCCCTTGGCGCCGTGGAGCGTCAGGAGGGTGATCCGGGCCGGGGTGGGCCCGTCCTCCTCCTCGCGGCTGTCGAGCGATAGCCGGTTCAGGTAGGTGCGGAGGTCCGACCTGGGCCCTTCCCGGCGCTCGAACTGCTCGAGCGAGCCGAGGATGCCCTCCACGCCCTTCAGCCTCCGCTCCGCCGCGGTGGCCGACGCCGTGCTGGCACGGGCCGCAGCCTCGAAGCCGATCTCGTGAAGCAGCGCCCGGGCGACCGTCGAGAGCGGCTCGGCGCGGAGCCGGGCCCGCGTCCGCTGGATCAGCTCGGAGAACTCCTTCACCGCCCGCGCCGCACCGGGGGTCAGCTCCGGGACCGAGGCCGGGGAGGCGAGCACGTCGGAGAGTGGCAGGCCGCGGCCCCGCGCGCGGGCGACCAGGTGCTCCAGCGTGACGTCGCCGATGCCCCGCGCCGGCACGTTGACGATGCGCAGGAGCGAGACCTCGTCGGCGGGGTTGGCGAGAAGCTTGAGGTAGGCGAGCACGTCGCGCACCTCGCGCCGGTCGAAGAACTCGGTGCCGCCCACCACCTCGTAGCGGATGCCCCGGGCGCGGAACGCCTCCTCGAAGGGGCGGGACTGGCCATTGGTCCGGTAGAGCACCGCGATGTCGTCCGGCCGGGCGCCGCGGGCAAGCCGCTGCTCGATGCTCCTCGCGACGTATGCCGCCTCCTCGTCCTCGCCGGGAACGACGACCAGCGAGACCTTCTGCGCGCTCACGGTGGCGGTCCACAACCTCTTCGCCCGCCGCTCCGGCAGCTGCGAGACGACGCCGTGCGCGGCCTCGAGGACGGCCGGGATGCTCCGGTAATTCTGCTCGAGGCGGACCTCGGTGGCCCCGGGGAACGCCTCCTCGAACCGGAGGATGTTCCTCACCTCGGCCCCCCGCCAGCCGTAGATGCACTGGTCGTCGTCGCCCACGGCGCAGACGTTGCGGCGCTCGCCGGCGAGCTGGCGGACCAGCTCGAGCTGCACACCGTTGGTGTCCTGGAACTCGTCGACCAGGAGGTATCGAAATCGCCGGACGTAGCCTCCGAGGACCTCCGGGTGGGCGCGGAACAGGCGGAGCGGCAGCAGCAGCAGGTCGTCGAAGTCCACGGCGCCCTGCGCCTTGAGCGCGCGCTGGTAGAGCGGGAAGACCTCGGCGGCCGCGACCTCCCCGTCGCTCGGGGCGTCACCGTCCACGGTCGGCGCGCGCCCGGCGTTCTTCGCCCGGCTGATGGCGGTGAGGATCCGGCGCGGGTCGAAGTCCGTCTTGCCGTCGATGGACCGCTCGCGGAGCGCCCGCTGGACCAGGGAGATCTGATCCGAGGTGTCGGCGATGGCGAACCTCTGCGGCCAGCCGAGCCGATGCGCGTGCTGCCGGAGCACCTCGGCCCCGAAGGCGTGGAAGGTGCAGACGGTGAGCCCCTGTGCGCCCCGCCCCACCAGCTGCGCCACCCGTTCCTTCATCTCGGCGGCCGTCTTGTTGGTGAAGGTGACCGCGAGGATGGCGCGGGCCGAGACCCCCTGGTCGAGCAGCCAGGCGATGCGGTGGGTGATGACCCGTGTCTTCCCGCTCCCCGCCCCGGCGAGCACGAGGAGGGGGCCTTCAGTGGTGGTCACGGCACGGCGCTGCGGAGGGTTCAGTCCGGAGAGGTCCACGTAGGGACGAACGCGTATAGCCTCGGGGACCGACGGCGCTGCTAGAGTCCTCGCTCGACCGATGGCCGCCTCCCCCGCGCGCGTTCCCGTCCGCCCGACCACTGCCGAGCTCGACAACGAGGCCAGGGAGGCCCGCGCCGCCGTGGCCCGCCTGGGTCGCAGGGAGTTCGTCGACCAGCTGGCCGCGCTCGGCCGTGCCTTCGCCGCGGACCCGGGGAATCCGGGCAGCTACGCCTGCAAGGACTGCGAGCGCTGTGCGAACTGCATGTTCTGCAAGGACTGCGTGGGGTGCTACCAGTGCACCCACTGCGTGGACTGCGACGGATGCAGCAACTGCAGCCACTGCAGGGAGAGCAAGGGCTGCCAGTCCTCGGCGTACCTCCTTCAGTGCGAGTCGTGCACGCACTCGGCCTACCTGGTGCTGTCCCGGAACCTCTCCGACTGCAACTACTGCTTCGGCTGCGTGGGACTCAGCAAGAAGGACTTCCACATCCTCAACGTGGGCTTCCCGCGGAAGGAGTACTTCGAGATCACCGGCCGGCTCCGGAAGGAGCTGGGCCTGCCGACGTAGGCCGTTTGGCCGTTCACCATCGGGAGGGCCGTGCATGGCACGTGTCTCGGGAGAGGTGACCTCGTCGACCCCGCCGGAGGTCATCCTCGGGGCCCTGACCGACTTCGGCCCGCGGCGGCCCGAGCTGTGGCCCAACCTCTCCCCCAGGTTCTACCAGGTGCACTCGGTGGGACCGACCGAGGCCGAGGTCACCGAGGGAACCGCGGTGCTCGGAGGCGTCTGGGAGCGCACCCGGTACGACTGGAGCGAGCCGGGCGTGGTGCTGATCGAGGTCGAGGACTCGAACGCCTTCGCCCCGGGGAGCTGGTGGCGGTACCAGGTGGAGCCGGTGGGCAGCGGGAGCCGGGTGCGGTTCCAGTTCGACCGGAGGCCGAAGAATCTCAAGGGGCGCATCGTCTCCGCGCTCCTGGCGCTCGGGGGAAAGCGGATGTTCATCCGCTCGCTCGAGGAGACGCTCCGGCGACTGGGGGGCCCCGCAACGGCGGTGGCGAGATGAAGGCCGCGCTGGCTGCGGTCGAACCTGAGCCGGCCAGCGGCACCGAGCACCGTAGGGTGCGGGGACGTCCGGCCCCGGCAAGCAGGGCCGGCGCGGATCGTGGTTTCGGGGACGTCGTGGCCTCGCTCGCAGCGCCGTGACCTCACGGACCTCGGGCGGCGGCCTCGATGCGTGGGAGGTCGATCTTCTTCATGTCCATGACCGCGGCCATGACCCGGTCGGCCTTCTTCTGGTCCGGGCCGCTGACCGCACGGATCAGAGCGGACGGGACGACCTGCCACGAGAGGCCCCAGCGGTCCTTCAGCCAGCCACACATGCCTTCCTGGCCACCGTCGGCGGTGAGCGCGCGCCAGAGCCGGTCGACCTCCGCCTGGGTCTCGACCTCGATCGCCAGGGAGATGGCCTCGGTGAACTTGAACTGCGGCCCGCCGTTGAGCGCGACGAACTCCTGGTCGCCGAGCCGGAAGCTCACGGTCATCACCGAGCCCTTCGGGCCCGGACCGACCTCCCCGAAGCGGGTGACCTCGAGGAGCTTCGAGTTCGGGAACAGCGAGACATAGAAGCGCGCCGCCTCCTCCGCCTGCCCGTCGAACCACAGCATCGGCCTGATCTGGTGAGTCACTGCCATCGTCGTCTCTCCGGTGTCGGTGGGTCCGCTGCGCTGCGGACCTCGGTCGCGGAGATAGACACCAGCGCGGGGCCGAACTCATCGCCCCCCCCCCCGCCATCGCAACAACCATCACGGGACGTGCGACCGCGACGATCACAAGGCGCTGTGAAGACGCCTATCGTATTTCACAGGGGGTGAGAGTTGTTGTCTCGGGCAAAGGGCGTGGCACCCCTACCAGCGCGCGGGCGGGGCCAGGGCACAGGGTGATTCGCGGTTTCGTCGCGAACAGGCGTGTTCGCCGCGCGAACCGCGGGGCGTTTTTCGATCCCGACCTGAACCATCCCGGGCAGGCTCTCCGCCGTGCACGCCTCCCTGCTCACGTTCACGCTCACGCTCCTGTCACTGTCCTCACCCAGGCCAGTCGGGACCCCGGTGCTCCAGCTCCCCGGCCCGCCCGAGCAACAGCTCCTGCTGGGCGAATGGACGCTGCGGATCACCTACGCCCCCTCGAAGAGGCTCCCGAAGGGCGGCCAGGCCACCGGAACCGAGATCTGGCGCGCAGGACCCGACGGTCGGTCGATCCTCGAGGAGTACCGGGAGGAGGGCGATGCGGGCTTGGTCGAGGGAATCGGCCTGGTCTGGTTCGACGCAACCGCCGGAGGTCAGCGCTTCGTCTGGTGCGGCTCCGGAGATCCGGCGGGCTGCACCCTCTCCAGCTCGGTCGCCCGCTGGGAAGGATCGCAGCTCGTCTACTCGGAGACTGCGGAGCAGGGTGGCGTCCGGATTCTTCGCGAGGAGATCTTCCGCGACATCAATCCGGACTCGTTTCTCCAGCTGCTGAAGGAAGGGCCTGCCGTCGGAGATCCCACGACGGTGGTCACCATCCGCGCCACCAGGCGTGTTCCGTCGTCCAAGCCCCCGAAGAAGAAGCCCCGCTGACCGGCTCAGAGCGGCCGGACGAAGAACGCCTTCAGGTACTCGGTCTCCGGGAGGCCGCCGAGCGCCGGGTGATCCGCCGCCGGCCCCCGGCGCTCGAGGATCTGCACCGGCCGCCGCACGTCGTCCG
>Ga0335070_10006252_pt1 | contig 14013 bp, 12 predicted proteins | sample Lox_Sample_13_FD_206722 | JGI IMG/M metagenome (GOLD analysis project Ga0335070, IMG submission 206722) | Soil microbial communities from Loxahatchee National Wildlife Refuge, Florida, United States - Lox_Sample_1.3 | ecosystem: Environmental > Terrestrial > Soil > Wetlands | place: USA... | reverse complement strand
ATCGAACATAAGGGACATATTCCGCGGGAGTTCCGCACCGCGATCGGCAATCGCATCTACGGTTGCGACGATTGCCTTGCCGTTTGTCCGTGGAACAAATTCGCCCGCTCGGCGCGCGACGCGGGACTCCATGCGCGACAAGAGCTGAGGGACGTTCGTCTGGCCGAACTGGCCCGCCTCGGCGACCAGACTTTCCGCGCTCTGTTCCGCAAGTCTGCGATCAAGCGGATCGGACGCGACCGGTTTGTGCGCAACGTACTCATCGCGATCGGAAATTCGGGCGACATTGCGCTCGCTGCCGAAGCCGAGCGACTGCTCGATGATTCATCGCCTCTGGTGCGCGCCATGGCCGTGTGGGCGTTGCGCAAGCTGGGCGCGACTTGCGCCAGGCGCGACGACGACGATCCGCAGGTGGCGGCGGAGTGGACGGCCGTCGATTGACGCTTCAAGCCGCCTTGAGGACGCCCCTGCGGTTGCGGCGCAGGAGAATTCCCGCGCCGAGCACGCTAAAGCCGAAGAGCGACAAGCTGGCCGGTTCGGGGACTTCGGAAACGTCGAACGACGCGGTGCTGTTGACCTGCGTGTCGTATGAGCCCGCCGCGGTGCCCGTGTAGTAGCTGTAGCTGCCCGGGCCGGTGCCCCAGATATTGCCTTCCTGACCGCCCGCGATCGTGAAGAGCACGCCGTCGATGTCGAACGATTGCGCACCGTTGTAGAGGATATTGTCGTAGTAGAACGCGCCGGCCGGCGACGTCGCCTGACCGCCCGGCTGTCCGCCGAGAAGCCCGGTGATCGTGACACCGTTGATAATGCCGTCGAACGCGACGATATCGAAGCCGCCGGCGTCAGGATTGCCGGTCGTCACGTGTCCCGTGCCCAGCACGTCGCCGTGGATCGTCCACACATAAGTCGTGTGCGCCAGGATCGGCGTCGCGAGCGCTGGCGCCGCGGTCAACGCCGCAAACGCGGCTCCAATCAGCAGGGGTTTCCATGCGTTCATGCTCGTCACCGTCACGCCGGGCCGCATACAGGCCGTTTGGCTAATGCCGTGTGAGTTTCGGCCGTCAGAATTTACGGAAGCATGAACGCTTACCGGACTTTTTCCGCCTATTCCCGCTTCGGCACGCCTCGACGTGTGGCGAAATGCCGTTGGCGCGGCCGGTTAACGCGGCTTACCCGGCTTTTCTGGCGCCGGCGGCTTGGCTGGCGCGGTCGCAGCCAGCTGCTGGCGCGCGGACTCCGCCGCGGCGCTGCCCGGTGAGGAGAGGACGATTTGCGACCAGTCGGCGCGCGCGCCCGCAATGTCGCCGCCTTCGAATTTCATGTTGCCGCGCTCGACGAGTGCATCGGGGTAACCGGGGCGAATTCTAAGCGCGAGTTCGTAGTCGGCTAGCGCTTCCTTCTTGCGGCCGAGGGCGTGCAGGGCGCTGCCGCGCAGCACCAGCAGATCGGCGCGGTCGGGATTGACCAGCAGCGCTGCGGAGAGATCGGATGCCGCGGCTCCCCAGTTTTTCTTCATGGCGTCGGCGCGCGCACGGTCCGAAAGAACGTCCTCGTCGGAGGGATCGATCGAAAGTGCGGCGGAGAAGGATCCGATCGCGTTATCGGGCTTGCCCGCGAGCAGCCAGGCGTTGCCGGCCTGGTCGAAGAGCGACCGCCGCATGCCGGGATCGTTCGGAAAGCTGCCATGCGCCAGGCCGTCCAGCTTGTTCGCCGCCTCGACATAGCGGTGCAGCGCGACGAGCGCGACGGCCTCGCAATGTTCGGACGCGGGACCGCCGCCGGCTTTCTGCCATTCGCTCGCTTCGCGCAGGGCGTCGGCCGGATTCGACGCGGCGCGCGACAGGCACTGTTCGTACTGTGCAGCGCCACCGGCCGGTGCGGCGTTCGCAATCGCGGGAACGAACGGAACCATCGACAGACTTGCGACCAGGAAAAGACGGCGATGCATCGGCTCTCTCATGTGCGATCGGCGACGAGCGCGGACAATGTTCGTTGGATCAGCGCGATCTCGTGCGGCTTGGAAAGCCGATGGTCGCCGTCCTTGACGAACGTGATCTCAGTGTCCGGCCCCAGCCTGTCCACCAGTTTCAGCGCATGTTGCCACGGCACGTCCGGGTCGCGCATACCCTGCACGACGCGCACGGGACAGGACAGGCCGATCGGCGCCGCGAGCAGAAGGTGCCGTCTTCCGTCTTCGATAAGCGCGCGGGTGATCGGATAGGGGCTGGGATCGTAGGCGGACGGTCTCAGCCACTCGCCGTGCTCCTGTATCTGACGCCGCACATCGTCGCCGAGCGAGGCCCATAGAAGGTCCTCCGTGAAGTCGGCTGCTGGCGCGATGAGAAGCAACGCCGCGATGCGTTCGGGGACTTTCAGCGCCGCGAGAAGCGCCAGCCACGCACCCATGCTCGATCCGACCAATATTTGCGGACCGGTCGTCAGCGCGCCGAGAACGTCCAGCGCATCGTCGCGCCACCGCGAAACCGTCCCGTCCCGGAAGTCTCCGAACGACGCGCCGTGGCCGAAATAGTCGAACCGGACGAACGCGCGACCCTCCCGCTCGGCCCAGGCGTCGAGCGCCGTTGCCTTGGTCGCCGTCATCTCCGACTTGAAACCGCCAAGCCACACGATTCCGGGTGCCGCGCCATCACGTTTCAGATAGGCGATGCGCGCGCCGTCCGCTTTCGTCAATAAACCTGCCTCGGGTTCGCTCATGCGTCACGCTTAACGCAACATCCCGTGTCCGACAAACTGGCACCCATCCCGGCTTCTGATAAGGTCGCGCCGCCGGAGGGCCGAATGAACAAAATTTTACAACTCATTGCGTTCGCGAGCGCACTCCTGGCATTGACCGCCATATCCGCATCCGCGCAACAGGCAGGACCTTCCGCCGCACCGACGACGACGATCGAAACGCATGCGCTGGCCTCGCTCGATACGGCCAAACCGTTCGATGCGAAAAAGGCGACGGACGCCTACCTCCGGCAGGTCAGCGGCGCGGCGCGTGAACGATCGGATGCGTATTTCGAGGGCGGCTATGGCCTGCTTTTCGGCGATGCGCTCTATGCCGTGATCGTGTCCGGAATCCTTCTCTGGTTCAGGATTTCTGCGCGCATCCGGGACATCGCCGAGGTGCAGACACGCTCGCGGTTCTGGCAGGTACCGATCTACATTCTGATGTACGTGCCGCTGGTCGCGCTGATGACGTTGCCGCTGACGGTCTACGAAGGTTATTTCCGCGAAAAGGCTTACGGGCTGATGAACCAGACGTTCCTGTCCTGGCTACTCGATCAGACAATTGAGCTGGGTATCTCGATCGTCGCCGCCCTGTTCGTCGTCACGCTGGTCTATGCGGCGATCCGGCGTGCCGGTAGAGCCTGGTGGATTTGGGGCGCCGGCATCGTCACGGTTTTTCTCGTCGTCGCGCTCGTCGTCTCACCTGTGTTCATCGCTCCGCTGTTCAATCACTATTCGCCGCTGCCGCCGGGCCCGCTGCGCTCCGACATTCTGTCCCTGGCGCGCGCGAACGGCATCCCGGCGCAGAACGTCTATCTGGTGGACGCCTCGCGACAGTCCGACCGGATTTCGGCCAACGTTTCCGGCTTTCTCGGCACCATCCGGGTGTCGCTCAACGACAATCTGTTGCGCAAGGCCTCGCACGACGAAGCCCTGGCCGTTCTCGGACATGAGATGGGCCACTACGTGATGGATCATGCGACACGTCTGCTGCTTCTGAACGCTCTTGTGATCCTCGCCGCCTTCGCCTTCCTCAACGCAGGGTTCGGCGCGCTCACGAACATTTTCGGCGGCAACTGGGACGTGCGCACGATCGACGATCCGGCCGGCATTCCGCTGCTCGCGGCTCTCGCGACGATCTTCTTTCTCGCGGCGACGCCTGTGACCAACACGATTTCCCGGACAACCGAAATCCAAGCCGACATGTTCGGCGTCAACGCAGTGCGCAAACCGGATGCTTTCGCGACGGTCGTCCTCAAGCTCAGCAATTACCGAAAGCTCGATCCCGGTCAGTGGGAGGAAGCCATATTCTACGATCACCCTTCGGCGCGCACGCGCATCTGGGAAATGATGCGGTGGAAGGCCGAGCATCTGAACGATGCCGACATCAAGGCAGGTCCGGTATCGCCGCAGTGAATCAGTGTCCGCCGAGCGCGGCGACGAGTCCGGCATGGAGCGGATTCGCCGTGTCGAAGACGTAGTCGGCGTCCTGCGTCGTCGCGGGCGCATCGCAGCCCTGCCGCCGCAGGGACGCGATGGCGTCCATCAGCCTGGCGCGCGGACACAGGATCGCATATTCGCCTGTCGGATCCGTCGGCCGCGACAGTACCGATGCGCCCGCGTCCGCCGCGAGCGCCGCGAGGATCTTGTCCGCGCTCGTGTCGAGCCGAACCCGAAGGATTTGTGAGACACGCGCGCGCTCCCGAGCCCAGAGCCGGGCCAGCAACCCCTCGGCCGCGGCGCGCGCGGCGTCGTTCCAATCGGCAGTCAGCGAGGCCGCTAGCTGCGCCTGGCTCTCGAGGATCGTGCCGTCCTCCAGAATCTTGAGGCCGTTGGCGGCAAGAGTCGCGCCCGTTGTGGTGATGTCGACGATCGCCTCGGCGGTGCCGGCGGCCGGCGCACCCTCGGTCGCGCCGGCGCTCTCGACGATGCGGTAGTCCGAAATGCCCATATGCGCGAAGAAACCGCGCGTGAGCTGCAGATACTTCGTCGCGATCCGAAGGCGACGGCGATGCTTGGCGGCGAACGCGGCGCAGACATCGTCGAGGTCGGCCATGGTCGAAACGTCGATCCAGTACTGCGGCACGGCGACGACTACGTTGGCGAAGCCGAAGCCGAGCGGCTTGATCAGGTGGATTCGCCCCGCAAGCTCGGGCGCCTGCTCACGCAACAGATCCTCTCCCGTCACACCGAGATGGACGTCGCCGGATATCAACGACGAGGCGATCTCCGAAGCTGAGAGAAGCATGACCTCGATGTCCGGGAGGCCGGCAAGCGTGGCGCGGTAGCCGCGCGCGCCCGCCGCCTGCTTCAGCGTCGCACCGGCGTCGGCGAAGTACTCGTTGACCTGTTCCTGGAGGCGGCCCTTGGAAGGAACGGCGAGCGTGAGAACGGCCATCACGCAGCTCCCGCAAAGCGGCGTGCGGCGAGCAGGCGCTCCGTCCGCAGCGCGCAGCCGATTGCCGGGATGGCGCGTCCGGCGCCGAGCGCCTCGAGCAGCGTGTCGTAACGCCCGCCGCCGGCGATCTGCACGGCGCCTTCGGAATCGCGCGACCAGAGTTCGAACACGAAGCCGGTATAGTATTCCATGTTGCGGCCGAACCGCGCGGCGAACGTCACGCGCGCAGGATCGATCCCGAGCGGTTTGAGCGCCGCGAGCCGCGCCTCCATCGCCGCCAGCGGCGCGTCGAGTTTGATGCCGGCATTGTCCGTCAGCGCGCGAATCTCGGTGAGCGCGGACTGCGCGGTGCCGGATATGTTGAGGAGGCTGGTTATCACCTGCGCGATGCGGGGATCGAGGCGCAGCGCCGCCGCGTCCGCCGCCTGTTCCATCAGCCGCTCGACGATCTCCTCGCGCGTGCGCGCGCCCTGCGGCGCATCCGCGACCATGTCCATGAGGCCTTCGATCGCGGCCCGCGACTCGGATGCGTTCAGTCCGCCGAGCGATCCGAGCAGGCGCTGCGTGTCGGTCGCCGCGCCGTGCGTCAGTCGCGCCAGCAGCGCTTCGAAGTAGCCGGCGCGCCAGAAGTGGCGCTTCAGCCGCGAGCGCCACTGCGCCGGAACGTCGAGCGCATCGACGAGCGCGCCGAACAGGGCAAGATCGCCGATCTTCATATCGAAATCGTTGAGCCCGGCGGCATGCAGCGCTTCTACCGCGAGCGTCATGATCTCCACGTCGCCGGCGGCGCGATCCTCCACACCCAGCAATTCCGCGCCGGCCTGAAAGAACTGCGTCGGTCGCTGCGGCTCGTTCGGCTGGTGGCGGAAGGCAAGACCGTTGTAGGAGATTCGCTGCGGAAACGCTGCGCCGGAGGCGACGGCCATCCTGCAGATCGGGATCGTCAGATCCGGGCGCAGGCACAGATCGCGTCCGGAAGGGTCGGTCAGGGTGAATGTGCGGCGGCGGATCTCTTCGCCAGAACGGTCCAGGAAGATGTCTGCGGGCTGGAGCACGCTCGGTTCCTGGCGCGAGTAACCGCGCGCCGCGAAGCATTTCAGGATCGCGACCGCCTGCGTGTTCAACGCGTCGATGGACGCGGTGTCGTAGAAGGGAAAGGCGGCCATCGTCAGTGCTCGCGTTTCAGCGCGCGGCGGACCTCGTCGACGAGGTCGGCGCGCCTGGCCGGAAATTGCGCCTGGCGGTTGGCAACCCAGGCGGCGCGGCTTTCCACCGACTTGGCGAGTTCGGCGCCGAGCGCCAGGTCCTTGATCGTCACTTCGCCGCGCGCGCGTTCGTCGGATCCTTCGATGATTGCCAGCGCGGCGCCGCGCTTGTCGGCATATTTGAACTGGTCGCCCATCTTGCCCGTGCCGACATAGGCTTCGGCGCGGATGCCGCCGGCGCGAAGTTCACGCACCATCGCGAAGCTCGATGCGACTTCGGCCCTGTCCATCACCGTGACCACGACCAGCGGCGCGGCTTGTGCGACCGCCGCCTTGCGCATCTGCAGCGCGGTCAGCAGACGGCTGACGCCTATCGAAAAACCGACGGCCGGAGTTTTCTGGCCGGTGAAGCGCGCCACGAGATCGTCATAGCGTCCGCCGCCGCCGACCGAGCCGAACACGACGTTCTGGCCCTTCTCGTTCTCCACTGGAAAGGTGAGCTGTGCTTCGAACACGGAGCCCGTGTAATAGTCGAGACCGCGCACGATCCCGGTGTCGAATTGGATTCGATCCGAGCCATAGCCGCTCGCACCGACAAGCTTCATGATTTCGGCGATCTCAGCGGCTCCGGCGCGTCCGGTCTCGCTGCCTTCGACTGCGCGCGAAACGATCGCCAATTGTGCGTCGACGTCGCTGGCTGCCGCCTGCGGCGCGATGAACGAGATGACGCGCTCGACTTGTCCGAGAGTGAGCTGCGCACCTTTGGTGAAATCTCCCGACTCGTCTTTGCGTCCGGCGCCGAGCAGCGCGCGTACACCGTCCGTGCCGACCCGGTCGAGCTTGTCCATCGCCCGCAGGACGATGCCGCGGCGTTCGCGATCCTCGAGCGAAACACCCGCGGCCTCGAGGACGCCGTCGAGCAGTTTGCGGCTGTTGATCTTCACCGCATATTCTCCGCGCCGTAGCCCGACCGCTTCGAGCGTGTCGGCGAACATCATCACCATCTCGGCGTCGGCGGCGGGCGAAGCGGTGCCGACCGTGTCGGCGTCGCACTGGATGAATTCGCGGAAGCGGCCCGGGCCCGGCTTGTCGTTGCGGAAGACGGTTCCGATCTGGTAGCGGCGGAACGGCCGCGGCAGGAACTGCTGGTTCTCCGCCACGTATCGCGCCAGCGGCGCCGTCAGGTCGTAGCGCAGCGAGACCCACTGCTCATCGTCGTCGCGGAAGGAGAATACGCCCTCGTTCGGGCGATCGACGTCGGGCAGGAATTTGCCCAGCGCGTCGGTATATTCGAGGAACGGGGTTTCGAGCGCATCGAAACCGTAGGACTCGTAGGTCCGCCGGATCGTGTCCAGCATCCGCCGCTCGGCCGCAAGTTCGCCCGCGGCGCGGTCGCGGAAACCGCGCACCGTCCGTGCCTTAGGCCGGGATTTCTTGTCGTCAGCCATGGGAGCCCTGGAGTCGAGGCGGCCTTGTAAAGCTTGAGGAGTCCCGGGGCAAGGAACCGGGCGCGGGACCGGAGGTTAATGCGCGGCCGCGACCGGATGCTTGGCGGCGTACAAAGCCTGGGCCTGCTGCAGGGCGTAGGCGCGGATCGCCTTCACATCGTCCGCATCGAGCAGATCCTTGAAGCTGCCCATGCCCGTGTCCGACAAGGCGCCGTCGAGCAGGATCTGCTGGTACTGGCCCCAGATTTCGGGCGCTACGATGCGAAGGTCCGGCACTTCGCCCGACGAGATCATCAGCACGCCGTGACAGACGGCGCAGTTCTGGTGATAGAGCGTGAAGCCGCGTGCCGCGAGTTTCGCATCGACCTTCTCGGCGGGCGGCTGCGGAACCGTGTCCGGCAGATCGGGCGGCAGCGGCTGAATCGTCCCGGCGCCGCCGATCTTGAACGCAAAGATCCGGCCCTGGTTGCTGCGCCACTTTTGCAGGGCCGTGTTTGGATCGCTGGTCGCACCGAGGCCGCCCGATCCGCCAAAGGCCGCGGCGACGGCGACATATTGTTCGCCGTCGACCATGTAGGTGATGGCCGGCGCGGTGATCCCGGTCTTGACGTCCGTCGACCATAGGCGCGATCCGGTTCGCGCATCGTACGCGGCGAAGAGTCCGTCCGAACCGCCGGCGAACACCAGACCGCCGGCCGTCGCCAGCATGCCGCTGTTCCATCCGCCGGTCATCTGCACCTGCCACACCATCTTCTGCACCACCGGATCCCAGGCGCGGATGTAGCCTTTCGCCGGCGCGGGCGTGATGCCCTTCGCGATGCCGGCCTCGATCATCTGGCCGAGCTGGGCGAAGTCGCTCGTATTCCAGGCGCCGGGCGTGTAGCCGAGAGTGCGCTGCTGCGCGTAGATGAAACTGCTCTCGATCACCGGAATGTAGACGAGTCCTGTTTCAGGATCGTACGCCATGGGCTGCCAATTGTGCCCGCCGACCGGTCCGGGCATCTGAACTGACGGGCGCCGGCCGTAACGCGAGGCGGGATTTTCGATCGGCCGGCCCGTCTTCAGGTCGACGCTTTTGGCCCAGTTTATGGGCGTGTAAGGCTGCGCCGAAATTAGTTTCCCGTTGGTGCGGTCGATCACATAGAAGAAACCGTTCTTGGGCGCCTGCAGCAGGACCTTGCGCCGTACGCCGTCGATCGTGATGTCTGCAAGAATGATGTGCTGCGTCGCGGTGTAGTCCCAGTCGTCGCCCGGCGTCGTCTGGTAGTACCAGACGAGCTCACCTGTCTCCGGCTTCAGCGCGACGATCGAGGAGAGATAGAGATTGTCTCCGCCGCCCGGCGAACGAAGATTGCGGTTCCAGGAAGCGCCGTTGCCCGTGCCGACATAAAGAAGATCGAGGTCGGGATCGTACGCCATCGAATCCCACGGCGTTCCGCCGCCGCCCTGCTCCCACCATTTGTGTTTTGTGCCGCCATCGCTCCATGTCTTCAGCGCATCGGCCATGGCTTTATTTTCAGGCGGCTGCCTGGGATCGCCTGGCACGACAAAAAACCGCCAGAGCTGGCGACCCGTATCGGCATCGTACGCAGTCAGATACCCGCGCACGCCGTATTCGGCGCCGCCATTGCCGATCAGCACCATGCCTTTGACGACACGCGGCGCGCCCGTGATCGTGTAGGGACGATTGCGGTCGATCGTATTGATGTCCCAGACCGGTTTGCCGGTCCGCGCGTCGAGCTTGATCAAACGTCCGTCGAGCGTTCCGACATAGACGGCGCCGTTCCAGACCGCGACCCCGCGATTGACGACGTCGCAGCAGGCAAAGCGACCCCATTGACCCGGCACTTCCGGATCGTAAAACCAGAGCTGGCGTCCCGTTTTCGCGTCGAGCGCCCAGACTTTACTCCACGATCCGGTGACGAACATGATGCCGTCCGACACGATCGGCGTCGCTTCCAGTCCGCGCGAGGTGTTCGTGCGGAATTCCCAGGCCTCTCCGAGCTGCTTGACGCTGTCCCGGTTGATGTCCTTGAGCGGCGAAAAACGCTGTTCCGAATAGGTCCGGCCATGCGCCAGCCAGTCGCCCGGCGAGTCATCGGCATGGATGATGCGATCGCCGTCGATATTGGCGGCATCCTGCAGCCGATCCGCCGGGTTGTTGTCGCTATTTGCTTCGGCGGCGGGCGCCGGTTTGGGCGGCAGCGGCTTTTGCGCGTTGTCCCTGGGGCCGCAGGCGGCGAGCGCGACCAGAAGGAGCCCTGCCAGACCGGCATGCCAGCGCGAAAACATCCATGTCCCCTGTCGCACAGCTTTCCGGGAGCGGGCGTGCGGCCGGGGCAACCTAATCAGCGGCGGGGCCGCCGACAAGGCGGCGCTTTAGCCGCGCTCGAGCGCCACTTTCATCGCCCGCGCGCCTTCTCCCATCTGGGAGTCGATATAGCTGGCCAGCGTGTCGGGAAGAAAATCGGTCGTCCAGACGAAGCGGCAACGCGCATCGCCCTCGGCGACGATTTCGGCGGACGCATTGTGATGCGTCAGCCGTTCGCTGGCGACGACATAGACAAGGCGTCGCCTGCCGGCGTCCATCGTCACGAGCGTTTCGGTCGCCGTCGTGCCGTTCGAGAAGGTGATGATCCGCGCCGTGTCTCCGGCCGGCCTGCTGTCCGTGACGAAGCCGGGCGCGAGGCGCGTATGCACATTCTGGAAGTCGGCGAGAGCGGCCCACACCTTTTCCGCCGGGACGTCGAGATGCATTTCCTTGCGCACTGTTGCCATGTCGCTTTCCTCCGGGTCGGCGACCGAGAATTGGCACGGCGCCGGGTGACGCGCTGGCCGGATTCGGACGCGATAGGCACGCGGGTTGCCCCCCTTCGCGGGACCTGCGAGGCTTTGCGCGCCGCACGCACTGGGGAGAGCGCGATGGAACTCTGGCAATTCGACGCGACGTCCATCGCGGCCATGGTCCGCGCCGGAAAAGTCTCGGCCGTCGAGGTAACGCGTTCGCAGCTCGAACGGCTCGACGCGGTCAATCCGATGATCAACGCCGTGGTGCGCGTGCTCGGCGACGAGGCAATGGCGCAGGCGCAAGCGGCGGACGAGGCGCAAGCCAGAGGCGATCCGCTCGGTCCGCTGCACGGCGTTCCGGTCACGACGAAAATCACGGACGACCATGCGGGCTGCCCGACCGACAACGGCATCGTGTTTCTGAAGGACTTCGTCGCCGCGGAAGACAGCGCGGTCGTCGCGAATCTTCGGCGCGCGGGAGCGATCTTTATCGGACGCACCGCCTCGCCCGCCTTCGCCATGCGCGGCATGACGAGCAGCGCGCTGCACGGCCTGACGCTCAATCCGTGGAATCCGGAACTGACGTGCGGCGGCTCGAGCGGCGGCGCGGGCGCGGCGACCGCCGTCGGCATCGGCGCCATCGCCCAGGGTTCGGACATCGGCGGCTCGATCCGCTGGCCTGCGCATTGCAACGGCATCGTCGGATTGCGGACGTCCACGGGCCGCGTCCCTTCCTTCAATCCGAACGCCCGGGCGCCGCGTCCCCTCATCTCGCAACTCATGGCCGTGCAGGGGCCGCTGGCGCGTTCGGTGCGCGACCTCCGGCTTGCCCTGACGGCGATGTCGGCTCGCGATACGCGCGACGGCATGTGGGCGCCGCTGCCGCTGACCGGCCCGCGCAAACGCCGCCGCGCCGCCATCGTCGCCGCACCGGAGGGCATCGCCGTCGATCCCGTCGTGAGCGAAGCCGTGCGGGCCGCGGGACGCTATCTCGCGGCCGCCGGATTCGACGTCGAGGAAATCGAGCCGCCGCAGTTCCGCGAAACGACCGAACTCTGGCATCCCATCGGCCTGCCCCAGCTCGCGCTGTCCCTGGTGCCCGCGCTCGAACAGGTCGCCGATCCGGCCCTGACCAATTTCATCCGGCACTGGATCGACGCGAAAGGGGTCGCCGATTTCGCGGGCTTCAGCGAGGCGCTGGCCCGCCGCAACACGCTTCTGACTCTTTGGAACCAGTTCTTCGAAGACTATCCGATCGTCGTGATGCCCAATTGCGGCGAACCGTTCCTGCCGGTGGAGCTCGACACGCAGGGACGCGAAGGCGCCTTGCGCACCATCGAGGGACTGCGCTTCCAGCTGGTCTGCCCCGTGCTCGGTCTGCCTGGACTCTCGGTACCGGTCGTCGAGTATGCCGGCCAGCCGCTCGGCGTGCAGATCCTGGCCGCGCGCTATCGCGAGGATCTTTGCCTCGCAGCGGCCGAGATCATCGAAGAGAATGTCGGCACGCCGACGCCGATCGATCCGAGAAGCTGAGCGCCGCTACAGCCGTTGCGCCTTGCCGCCCGGCGCGTCGACCATCATTTTCACGAGCTCCTCGGTGACGTGCGGCTCGAGACCCTCGGTGTGGCCCTTGTCCATGCGCACGACGTCGGCGATCAGCCGTCCGCCGCGCGCGTTCGGATAGACATAGACCTGCGCCACGCCCGGTCTCGGCTTGAGACCCCACCCCTTGGTCGAGTAGCTCTCGCGCGTCGTGTCGTGGATCTTGCCGGGTTCCGTGTCGACGATGTCGGGCCGGCGTTCGCGCGGACCGGCGCCGAACATCTCCGCCCAGGGCGAAGTCGAAGGCAGGCCGGCGATCTCGTGCTCGCCGACCGCGAAGATATGCGAGATGTCGCAAGTGAGTTCGGGCGGCGGCGGGAACGCCGGCGGCGTGAACTTCACGCCCGGCGGCATCGGAACGGAAAAACCCACGGCGCGTTCCGCGTTTCCGATGCGGCCGCCCGACAGGCTGAGCCAGCCATCGACCCTGTTCTGGAAGAACGGATCCGTCGCCAGCAGCCGCCGGGACGTCATCCCGCCCTGCGAATGGCCGACCAGCCAGAAGCTCTTGATGTTCTGCTTGCCGTATTTGGCGAAGACGAAGTTGACGATGTTGTGCAGGTGTTCGTCGTCGGCTTCGCCCACCCACCGCCGCGCCGGCTCCTTCGTCGTTGCCGAAGGCGTTGCGATGACGAGGCGGTATTTGTCCCGATAGTCGATTGCCGGAAAATAGGCGCGTTGCCAGGCGCCGATCGAACCGCCGCCGTGCAGGCTGAGGATGAACGTGACTTTTTCGTTGGGCAGGAGTTCGTCCGCATCGTCCATGTAGAACTTGCGACCGGTCTTTTCGTCCAGACCCGTATAGCTGGCCATACCCGCACCTCCTCCGTTGCGCGCCGTTCGCCGCCGGCGCCGCACCCGGAAAGTCTAAGCGGAGGCAGCCGCGCCTGTCATGCGGGTGCGGCTTTTGCGTCCAGGGGTCAGCGTCGGCCGAGCTGCTTGCGATAAACCAGGAACCCGGAGCGCTCCGCGACCTGGTTGTACAACACCATGGCCCGGGCGTTCGTCTCGTGCGTCTGCCAGTAGACGCGCTCGGATCCGGCCTTCCGCGCCTCCTCGTAGACCGCTTCGATCAGCTTGCGACCGACCCCTTCGCCGCGCGAATGCTCGCTCGTGAAAAGATCCTGCAGGTAGCAAATGTCGTTCAGCAGCGTCGTGCTGCGGTGGAAGAGATAGTGCACGAGGCCTACCAGCTTGCCGCGCGTCTCGGACACGAGGGCGTGCATCGGCTCGTTCGGATCGAGAAATCTCTGCCACGTGGTCCGCGTAATCTCGGGCGGCAAGGCAGTCGCATCGAAGCGGCCGTAGAAGCGGTTGTAGCCGTCCCACAAGGGCAGCCACTGCTCATAGTCATTGGACGTGACGAACCGAACGATGCTGCTCATGGCGCTTCCTCTGTCGCTGCGTCCCGCATGGACCGGCAGTTGGCACGTCCTGCACCCGCGGGAAAAGACCCGCCGGGCGAGCGCGCAAAGCGGGCGACGTCTCCAAGCGTCAAACTCCAGACGAAGCGGAGGTACGTTTCGACGTTTCGCGGGTTTGCCGTCGTCGGTATCGAGGGCGCGGCGCGCAAACGCGTGCGCCAAAAACAGACAGCCCTCGACTTCATTCCTGAAGGTCGAGGGACTGCTGGTAGGGACCTCAGGAAGTTGGGTGCACCTGAGATTTACGGAGTAAACATCAGGCGGGTTAATAAGCTCCTACTGCCCGGCTTGAGCGGAGGGATGTCGCGCCGGCTCGGGTCCGGCGGATGCCGCCGGCCGCTAAGCGGTCCAACGCTCCCTTGCCGCAAAAAGCCAGACGAAAGAGAACGCGTGTCCTCTGGCGTATTTGT
>Ga0335070_10006251_pt1 | contig 14014 bp, 6 predicted proteins | sample Lox_Sample_13_FD_206722 | JGI IMG/M metagenome (GOLD analysis project Ga0335070, IMG submission 206722) | Soil microbial communities from Loxahatchee National Wildlife Refuge, Florida, United States - Lox_Sample_1.3 | ecosystem: Environmental > Terrestrial > Soil > Wetlands | place: USA: Florida... | reverse complement strand
AACGCTGGCGCAGGGTGGAGGAGTTGTATCTCGCCGCCCTGGGTGTCCCGGCCGACAAGCGTGCCGAGCTGCTCGAAACGGCGTGCAAGGACGATTCCGAATTGCAGCGGGAAGTTGAATCCCTTCTCTCCTACGAAACTTCGGCCAAGAATTTCATTGAGAAACCGGCGTTCGAACTCGCAGCGAAACTCATGGCCGGGGATAGCTCCAGCGAGAGCGCGGAAACTCCTTTCCTAACGGGAGTGAACTTGGGACGCTTCCGCATTTCGGAAAAGCTGGGTGTTGGCGGGATGGGAGTCGTTTACAAGGCGGAAGACTCCCGCTTGCATCGCAAAGTGGCGTTGAAGTTTCTTCCTCATGAACTCACGGGAGACCCGCTTGTCTTGGAACGGTTCCAAAGAGAGGCCCGCGCTGCATCCGGTCTAAATCATCCGAACATTTGCACGATATACGACATTGACGAATCCACTAACCAGCCTTTCATCTCCATGGAATTTCTGGAAGGGCAAACTCTTGAGCAGCGAATCGGCGGGATGCCGCTGTCGATAGAGGAAGTAGTCAAATTAGGGGTACAAATTGCCGATGCGCTGAGTGCGGCCCACGCTCGCGGCATCCTTCACCGTGACATCAAACCCTCCAATATTTTCGTCACGACGCGAGGTGAGGCGAAGATCCTCGACTTCGGCTTGGCCAAGCTGCAGGGGGCAGATAGTTCAGATTCCGACCCAACTGAGTCCAGCAAAACGCAACCGAAGGCGGCATCGAATCACGCGATAACGCTCACGGGCGTGGCCGTGGGAACGGCAGGGTACATGTCGCCCGAACAGGTGCGCGGCGAAAAACTGGACCCGCGCACGGATCTTTTCTCGCTCGGATTGGTACTCTATGAGATGGCTACGGGGAAGCGTGCCTTCAAAGGTGATACTGGACCGGTGCTCCAGGAGGCCATCCTCAATCAAGCTCCTATTCCCCCGCGGGGCATAAATCCCAAACTTCCCACTAGGCTTGAAGAGATTTTAAGCAGGGCGCTCGAGAAGAATCGTGAAGCACGCTATCAGAGCGCGTTAGAAATCCATGCTGATTTGGAGAGCTTGAAGCACCGGATCCAGCTAAGACCGACACCTCGGAGATGGCTGATTGCATCCGGTGGCATTGCTACATTACTGATCGTGGGAGCGATATTCTGGTTCGCCATGAAGCTGCCCTCGAACCTTCCGGCCACGCCTGATTTGAAGCTGCGACAACTTACGACGAATTCTGCTGAGAATGTCGTGCTGAGCGGGGCAATATCCCCAGACGCCAAATACTTGGCGTACTCCGACACGAAGGGAATGCACATCAAGATCCTGCAAACCGGCGAGATTAGAGCCATTCCTGAGCCACCCGAACTCAATGCCAAGGATGTGGACTGGGAGATCATAGCCGCGTGGCTGCCCGATCGGACAACGTTTGTTGTCAACGCTCATCCTGCGGGTGGAGATGGGGGAAGCTGGTTTTCGCAGGGCACTAGCATCTGGTTAGCTTCCGTGGTCAGCGGACCACCCAGAAAACTTCGCGACGAAGCCCAGGCATATAGCATTTCTCCGGACGGTTCCCTCATTGCTTTTGGTACTAATAAGAGCAGGTTTGGTGAGGGTGAAGCGTGGCTAATGGAGGTCGATGGACAAAATGCGCGAAGAGTGCTTGCCGCGCCTGAAGATGGCCCGATCGACTGGCTTTCTTGGTCCAAGGATCAGCGAAGATTTATTTATGTGAAGTTCGACGAGCGTCGAGAGCCCATCTTGGTCAGCAGAAACGTGAAGGGTGGTACTTTCACAACGATATTTCCAGCGGCGGAACTCGCGAAAATCAACGAGATGTCGTGGTTACCTGATGGGCGATTGCTTTACGAGCTACCGGAGCCAGAATCCCTGAGCGCGACATGTAATTACTGGCTGATGCGAGTTGACCTGCGTACCGGCGAACGCGTCGAAAAACCGAGGCGGCTGACAAACTGGACCGGAATCTGTCCCAGCTACTCGAGTGTTAGCGCCGATGGCAAGCGGTTGGCATTCCGAGAAGAGGCGACCCGGCAGTCGGTCTATGTAGCCGACCTAGATGCGCTTGGGAAGCACATTCTGAAGTCGCGGGAGTTCACTCCGGAAATTGGTGGAAATCCCATGGATTGGACGCCCGATAGCAAGTCGGTGATTTATTTTTCGTCCAGGAACGATCGAAGCGCGATTTACAAGCAAGGCTTGAACAAAGATATGCCAGACCTGATCGTCTCTGCCCTCGGCGGATTCAATGACGCTCGGGTGAGTGCGGATGGCAAGTGGATCCTCTGGTTCCTTGAGCCACATTCTCAAACGGAGAGACGATTCGACCTGATGCGGGTATCGACGCAGGGAGGTTCCCCGGAGTTCCTATTCACCGCAAGGGTAGGCAGTGCGATTCTCTGTGCCAAAGCTCCTTCGGATTTCTGCGCAATTGCCGAACGATCCGAGGACCACAACCAAATGATTGTTACGGCTTTCGATCCCGTCCATGGCCGAGGCACAGAGCTTTTCCGTTACGGCGTTGATCCAAAACTTAGGTGGGCGCCTTGTGATATTTCACCCGATGGCTCGCGTATCGCGGCAGTTATCGGCATGGACCAACCCATCCAAATCTTTTCCAGAGATGGCAAGCTCGTGCAGCTAGTCTCGACCAAGGAATTGCGCGATAGACAAATCCTGTTTTGGGCAGCAGATGGGAAAGGGATGTTCGTGACCAACGGGGTCAAGGGAGGAACTGGCCTATTTCACCTGGATTTAGAGGGCCATGCCACGTTAATGTGGAAAAACAATGGTGGATATTACCCATGGGGTGTGCAATCTCCCGACGGGCGCCACTTGGCAATTCAGGGCTCGAGCATAACCGCCAACATGTGGATGATGGAAAACTTCTGAACCTCCTCGCTCCCCCCTAGAACTGAAGCTGCAACTTCACCTGGATCATCCTCAGTGCGTTACCACCGTTTGCACCGAGAATACTGGAAGGCGATTGGTCCGACGAGAAGATCTGACCAAAGGTCGGGTCAGAGATTGAATTGTCAGGTAGGGAAAGATTCAGGTGATTAAAGAAATTGAAGAACTGGAAACCAAGCCCGAATACGAGGTTCTCTCTGCCGGGGATTTTCGTGTTTTTCATGATGGAAAAATCCGTGTTGAAGTAGCTTGGACCGCGGAATCGATTGCGTCCTTGCACGAAGGAGACTGCGGGACCGCTACAAGGGCCTGAGGGGCTCGGCAAGTTCCCGGCATTAAACCCAGTCTCGCAGCCAGTTTGTACGAATTGCGCATTCGGATTGGGTGTTTTCCCGTCGGCCAGAAACTGGGGTAGTTGGCAAGGATGCGGTGCAGCTGGAAATATAGCTCCAGACCCGCAAGTTGTTGTCGAACCATCAGGACCCACCGGCACGGCATAAATCACTCCCATATAGTTATTCTTCCCCAGCCTGACTGATTCTCCGTAGTCGAACACCGAGTAGGGAAATCCGGAGCGGGCAAAAATCGTTCCCGACACCTGCCATCCCTCCACTAGGAGATCGGAGCCGTGACCGCGCAAGGCCTTCTTCATCGGGAGCCCCCACACGTAGCTTGCGTTGAAGGAGTGGCGCACATCGTACTCGGCCGCCCCATACGCTCCGCGAAGATTGGTGGGGTCTTGCGGAGTGAGTGAGCTCCCACCTAACGTAAAGCTTTGATCTCCTCCGTTAGAGACCTCATCGAGCGCGTGGCCATAAGTGTAGTTGGCCTGAAAAAGGCCCTGGCCCCAACGGCTGAACCGATGCTGGAAAGAAACAACCATGCCGTTATAGCTGGAGACAGCATTCGAGTTACTCTGTACAACCCAACTGAATCGAGGGTCGGCGCAGGGTGGGACCGGCGGGCTAGCACACTGACCCGGGGGGAGCGAACCAAATCCGTAGGCATTGGTATTCCAGTTTTCCACCATTTCGTGAATGCCATGATGCCCGAAGTACCCCACGCTAAGCGAAGTGCTGGCTCCAAACGCCTGTTGCCACTGCAAACTCCATCTTTGATATTGCGGCGAGTGTGTCACTCTTCCCGGAATACCTAGGGCTGGCGGGGAGAAATTTGCATCCGTCGCCTGGATCTGAGCAAGAGTCTTGCCTGCGGCAAAGCCATTTATGAATTCCGCGTTGGAGGTGGCTGCATCCTTAAAGAGATTGCTTTTCTCTCCAGGGGCGATGTTATTTCCGGAGATGGTAAAAAAATTTACGACAAGTGGCGAAGTGAAGGAAAGCGCGTAGGGAAGGACGCCAAGCGGAGGGTCATAGAAGAAGCCGACTCCGCCACGAACCACGGTGTCGCGCGAAATTCCAAAGGGCTGCCAGGCGAAGCTGAACCGCGGCGACCAGACAACACTATCGGTGTCCTGATACGCTTGTCGTTGGTTGATGCTTAGAGCCTGATTGTATGGCTGATCGGGATCGTGACTTACCGACTCAAATGGTCCTGCCATACGCGTAAAGCAGCCGTCCTGGCAGAGCGGGTTGGAATAGTGTTCCGCTCGGAGCGCAAGCGTGAACGTTAGGTCGTTACGCGCATGCCATTCGTCCTGTCCGTAAAGCCCGAAGTCATAAAAAGTCAAACGATGGGAAAGGGCAGAGGGGAACGACTGAGAAAGCTGTGTATAGTCAACAGTGGGGGAGGCTGGGTCATACCCACCTTGATAGAAGGCATCAAGGCTCAGCGTAGTCAACTGTGCTACAGCATTGTTTCCGTAGGCGAGGAGGGTCCAATAGGTTTTTTCGAAATTTACCCCAATACCGAATTTATGTGTGCCCGAGGTTCTCAGGACATCTTCGGAGAACTGATAGTGCGTTTCATACCTGCCAAATCCGTGAGAGTAGAACCAGTCGGGTCCGAGGACGGTAAACGGGCCTTGTGCAAAGCCCAAGTTAGCCGGGAACGCAGAAAGACCTTGAGAAGGATTGGTCAACCCGAGAATTGGGGCAAGATAAGAGCCCGCCAATAAAAACTGGCTCGCGCCTGACGAGCCGAAAATGTGAGTCTCGTTGAGTTGCCCTTGCCACCAGGGATTCTTGAAATCAGCATCGAACAACGGGCTGATCGGATCGGTATGCGCCGCACTATGTCCGGTGTCGTACTGCAGCCGGAAGAACGCACGATCACTCGGACCGATGTCCCAGTCAACGCGTCCGGAAGTCAGCGCATCCTGACTCGGACGGCCGCGAGTTACTATAAAGTGGCGCGCGCATGCCACGGAAGTTCCGAGCCCGTGCGGGCCGACAAAACCGGCGCAGCCGAGATCCCCAGGAGTGAAACCACCGGAGACTGCCGAAATTGCTCCCGGCGCAGCGTCATAGAGATTGAAGATTTTCTTATAAAATGCATCCGAGGCGGAAACAGTACCGAACCTTGAGTCGATGTTCGCGATCGTCACGGCTTCAAACTCCTGGGTCGGAATAACCACACCGGACGCCTGTGGAAGTTCGAGCCGCAACCCCTCGGTATCGAAGAAAAAAAACAGTTTATTCTTCTTGATCGCTCCCCCCAATGAACCAGCCCACTGGTTGGCTAGTGCGAAAGTCTTGACAGCGTTAAGAGCCGGACCGTTCCAGTAGTATTGAGCATTACCGTGGAAGGCGTTGCTACCGGACTTGGTGACGTAGTTAATGTTTCCGCCCGCAGCGCCGCCAAACTGACCGGAGTACCCGGTGCTCACGACCGTTCCCTCCTGAATCTGGTTCTGGCCTAATAGCAGACCGAGGGAACCCGCCAGGTTGAAGTTGGAGAGACTGTCCGTTTCGTTCATTCCGTCCATCGTGTACATATAAGAAGTGCCCGGCATCCCGAGAATCGAAAAGTTACCGCCGCCTGTCCGCTCCGTATTCATCACCACGCCCGGTGCCGTTTGCACAAGGTACGTGAGGTCGTTGCCCGGATTCGGAACTTCTGAGATCAGTTGCTGGTTTACGGTCGCAGAGACATCGCCATTCTCCGCCTGGATCAGCGGAGCCTCTCCCATTACCTTCACGGTAGTGTCTTCTTTCGCGATTTCCAAGGTGACATTCAATGTTGCCGGTGACCCGAGCAATACATTCACCGTTTGACTCGTTTGACGAAACCCATCATGCGCCACTGTGAGAATGTAACTTCCCGGTGCAAGAAAGAAAAATCGGTAAGCTCCTTCCCGGTCGGTTCTCACTGATTGTGTTGTTCCCTTGGCGCTGCTCCTGATCTCAACGTTAGCTCCCGGCACGATTGAACTACTCGTGTCGGTCACGACGCCAGCTAGGCCACCTGAACTGGTGGTTTGCGCGCTTATTCCGCCACAGAGAAAGCAAAGCAGCAGGAGGGCGTATAGAAGGAGAATTCCCATTCTTGAGTGTGTAAGCCCACGACCGTGAGCGAGCAGCTCAATCTGTTCTGCGAAGTCCAAAGGGGCCATAAACATCGTGCTACCCCCATTGCCAGAAAATGACCGATTAGCCCCATCAGAAAACCGCGCGGTTCGAGAAGATATGAAACTGATCGGGCGATGATATGCCCTGTTCAGTACCCGGTCAACAATGTCAGCGAGCCCTGGCAGTTGTAGGCAGACTCAGACGAGGAGCGCCCGAGAGCGAGATCGGTGAAATGCTCATCCTTAATCAACCATTAGCTAAACGCTGACCACCTCTTGTAACGCTTACGGATTAGGCCTGTCGAAACTTCGATATAGATATTTTCCGACGCTGCGGAAGTTCCACATTTCATTTCACAATTATTCTCGGAAGATCGTTATGAGATGGACTGCACGTTCCCAGCTGTACCGCAGACGGCAGGCCTATTTAGACGCAGTAGAAGCTTGATTTCAGATTGTAGCGACCCGTGTGGGTTGAGTTGAAAATCGAACGGAAAGCGTTTTGAAGCCTTCGATCTTCAACATTTAGCCTTCCGTTTGCAAACTTGCTCGGCCATTTCGTGCAACGTAACGTACGTACATAACGTTAGGTCCTCTAAGCGGCGCCGAATTCAGACGAGAAATCTCTCAATTAATTCCGGTAGCAGAGGAATCTCGGCACCACATTTGCGGCACGCGTCATTTAATGCCGGACCTTTGTACCCACAGGAGCACTCAATATAAAACTCTTTCCGCAGGATTTTGTGTGGGGACTTCGACTTTTCCTCTGCAAGCCCTCTTGCACAAATGTCCCTGGAAGTCCTTGCTTCCACGTTGGGCCTTCCGGCCAAAGAATTTGCCAGAAACTTAGCCTGGGCCCTTGGTTTTTTCGGAAACTTTTTTTCCTTGATTACTTCGAGGACGTCCACCGCGAACCCAGGCACAAATTCGTTCGTATAGGGTTGCGCATGAGATCGAAACCGTCTAAGGATGGCCGAATTGCTATGGGGGAAAGACTCGCCACTTCCTTCGCCAAATGAGTTTGTCTCGAATTTTACCCGTGCAGTTGACGCCTTACTGCGAGCTGCACATGGTAAGGAGTCCTGCAGTTATCACATTAAGTTGCTTCAACGGATGGGCTCAGACGATGCAATCGTCACGTTTAACTACGACCTGGTTGCTGAAAGAGCAATAAAAAAACTGCAGGACGTTTCTACATTTGGCCCGTGGATCTATTGCTTTGAGCTACGCCCAGGCGACGCAATAAGAGTACCGACTATTTATAAGTTGCATGGGAGCGTAAATTGGAGACCACAGGAAAGAAATCATGAATTCTCAGTGCGGCAGAAGTCCTGGAAAGATTTTGACCAGGGGCCCGGATACAGGGCTCATAGCACAAGCAATTCGACATCGGCTGACGAGAATCCCTTTCCAATCCTGCTTCCGTATTGGGACAAGAAGGTCGAGCGGAGACCTTGGAACTCTATCTGGCGCAGCGCTGCCGCAGCTTTGGCTAGAACAACAAAGTTAATAATTTGGGGATATTCCTTGCCATTGACTGATTTGAAGGCTTACGAATTATTCAGATTATCTCTTCTGTCCCACGACTCACCCTTGGATGATATTTGCATAATTGATCCATCGAAGGATGTGCGCACTCGATGGAGATCGCTGTTTCTCCGTCAAAAATTCTGGCCGTACGAAAACATTAAGAGCTTTCAGGAGTCCCCTCCATCTTGGTGGTGACTGCTCCGTCCATCTGTTAACTAATCTCTTCTCCCTCAGCGAGAACTCGCTCTGCCGGACTTTTTTCGAGGGACATTAATCGCAAGAAAACCCGCGTGACCTCAACAGGCCACTTCTCACTGGAATAACTCACCTTTGAACATTTGTCGATTGCCAACCTAAGATCACGGTAGTGTTTCCAAAGGAACTCACGGATATAACCGCGCCTCTTTGGTAGCCCCTTGAGTTTCGCCCTAAAGAACTGTGCCGGGGAAGCCAGCATGGGTTTAGGTCGCATGTTCCACACCTCGCGAATGACCTGAAGCACCCGAAAGTGCAGATGCGGCTCGGAGTCGTAAGGCATCTTTGAGCAACGGACATAAGACTGTCGCCAGTTCATAGTAGGCAAACCCGCAAGTGAATCGGCCAACTGACGAGGCTCAATTGCGTATCTATCCTTCGATTTCAAAAATTTCAACAATTCGAATTGAAAGACGAACGCTTCTTGCTTGGAGAGCTGTCTCTCCAGAGCATCGCGCTCCGCTCTGAGAGCCCACAGTATTTTGGAATCATGCACTAACTGTGTGTATCTCCGTATGGTCTCGGGTTCCAGGAGCCCCTCTCTGTCTTTATCTCCGCGGGTTATCATCAATTGCCTTTGAAATTTCCTCAGAATACGGGCCACAATTTGCCAAGTCCTTTAAGAGAGCCGTGATTCTCGCAAAGAATGAACAGGAGTCGAAGGCAGCGGAACAGCAACAGGGTAAAACGACGGGGAATTGGCTCGTGGATAATGGATTCGCAGACTCCCTGCCATTGAACCAAGAGCCGCCAGAGACAAATACGCACGAGAGGTGCTGGGGGATAAAAAACCCGCGAGCTACACTGGCCCAGACCTTGCAACTGGGGATGGACAATATCCAACCGAAGGCAAAGTCGTGAAAACGGAACATCGCCAAGACGGGACTTTCACGGCTGTGCTGCAAACTCCGACAGCGAGCTACACGCTGACATGCTCCAAGGAATTGCTGAAGAGTGCCACAGTGCCATTACGTTGTCCCAACTTCCAGGTCGGACAGGTAGTGCATCTTGACTGGACATTTGGCCCTAGCTACGTCATTTGGGATGGGCCTGTCGACAACCTGCCACCAGGTGTTTCTATCGGAGGTGCCCGATTGGAGAAAACGGAGCCACGATAGTTCGCGTAGACGACACCACCTGCTCAGGCACCCCCTGATCCCCTCTTGTCCGACTTTTCGAGGCGGAATACTCGTCTCAGGAGGGCTCTCTTTGGCCGCCATTTCGGCTTTCTTCGTCACGGAGGCCGTCACGTGCGGAGTGACGGAGAAACCCGGTCATTTCTACCTGAAATAGCCTGCTTATTATCAACATGTTGCACGAATTCCGACCGGCCGTCATGGCCTGAGGTCACAAGAAAATTAAAATTCGTTCGCGATCGACCGCCTACGGGCCTGAAGCAACCCTCCCAAAATGAAAGTCACTAGACCGATTGCAAGCCAGTCAAGCGAATCAATCAGGATAGAGAGAAAAGGCATCCCATTTTGCTCTGCCATAGTTGACGCTCGGTCCCGATTGACGGGAAATCATCCATCTTCTCCTTTTTTGCCGGGCCAGAGCCTAGCGGCCGACCAGGACGAAGCCGCCCCAATAGAAGGGCAGGTCTCGGCCATAGCGAGCCTTCACTTTTTTTCGAAGCTCTAGCTCCGCTTCGCGGAGGGCTTGATGTTTGTCCTCGCCGGCCAACCATTTGCTGTAGAACAGGGTCATTAACTCCTCGGTTTCGCGATCTGGAACTGCCCACAAGCTCATCAATACAGCTTGGGCCCCTGCTTCCTGAAAGGCACGACGCAATCCGAAAACGCCCTCCCCGTTGTCTATCTTTCCGATGCCCGTATCGCAAGCACTCAAAACAACTAGCTCGGTGCCGTGCAGATTCAAGCCCGACGCCTCGAAAGCCGTTAAGATGCCGTCTTCTAAGTCTTCGGTGGATTTCTCGCCCTTAAGTGCTCGGTTTGCACCAGCAAAGAAGAGTCCGGACCGTAACATCGGATCCTCAATTCCGGGCAGTATCGAGGCTTGAGTCTTGAGGCTTGTCCGGGTTGAAAATAGAGTGGCTTGGTCGGGTAGAAAGAATGCGTGCGTCGCAATATGTAGGACCCTGGGTGCCCTGACGCCTTGAACCGCCTCTTCGGTGGCGTTCTCTCGGGTGAAGATCTCCACTTGCCATCCTTGTTCCGCCAACAGTTCACGAACGCTTGCAATCTCCAATTTCGACGCTGGCAGCTCTAGGAGCTTGTTTCCCGCTCGAAGCTCCTGCGATCGAAGGTTATTTCTGCCTTCCGCAATAGAGGTTTCGGGTCTCGTCGTAACCTCAGATCGTTTGTGCAAGGTTGTCTTTTGCGCTGATTCGCTTGAGTCAAACTTAGGATCTCCAATCAGAACTGCCGATTTAGCCGTCAAGGGTGACATACCTCGCGCCAGGTCTTTCGTGCTGAAAACAAAGCGCAGGTCGTAGGTGTCAATTAGTCGCCGACCGTCGTCCAGAGGAATTACAGAAAATGCGACAAGATTAAGCAGTCCATCCGGGGAGAAATAAATCGTCTTTGCCTCTCCGAGCGCGGCTTCCAAAGGACGCCACAGACTTCGGTAAGCACTATCATCGAAGCCCACAACAACGGGACGTTCGGAGGAAAGGTCGCGATACTTCAGGAGCGGTACGACCTCAAGATCCTTTGCCTCGCCAAGCACGACCATGGTCGGGGCCCCTTTCGTTTCTTGAGTTAGCACCAACGCGATGTAATAAGTCTTGTCGGTCCATCCCTTGCCGTCATAGAAGGGAAATCGCAAGAGTTCAACTGCCGCCTCCCCAGGTTTCAGCTCGGCTTGTATCTCCCTCCAGCTGACGTGAGTAAATTCCTTATCGTCTGTCAATCCTCTGGATCGCTCCAATAGCTGGTTTTCAATTTTATTAGCTTCCTCCTCGAGTTGCTGGACACGTTGCTTCAATTGCACGTTGTCACCAGGGACCTCCAAGAGCAATGTTGCGAGCTGACTTCGCTTCATGGCCAAACTTTCGAAGAGTTGGATGGATTCCTCGTCGTTGCTTGTTAGTAGCTTCCTGCGCATGGCGGCGATACTTTTAACAACGAAGCCCTTCCGCCACAGTGCGGTGTCATACATCTTGCCGATAAATGCGGGTTCTTGTTTGGCGTTTTGAAAGCAAAAGCTGTAATACTTAGGAAATATTGTGGAGGGCTTTTCTAAGAAGGAGAGTCTATCTACTTCATTCATGTACGCGAAAAGGTATTCGAGTTGTCTCGCATATGCAGAGAGACCGTCCTCAAAAAGCGACTCAGCTTTTTAAAAATCCCCTTGTCCCCAATACGCTAAGGCAAGATTTGTCGTTCCAACAATGACATCCGGATGGTCAGCGCCGAGTTGGGTTTGTAGGACATTGAGCGCGCGATAGAGCAACGATATTCCTTTGGAAAACTGGCCTTGATCCACATACATCGTTCCTAGGTTATTGAGTTCGCGGGCCGCTTCTCGACTTTCGGGGCCATGTTCTTTGGTGGCTATGTCATACGCCTTTTCGTAAAGCTTCTCAGCGTCTGAGTATTTGCGCTCCGTGTCATAGAGCATCGCAAGGTTGCCGGCGTAGAGACCTGCATCATTCCCAACAGCGGAGTTTTCCTCGACGATCGCCAAGGCACGATGTAAGAAAGACTCAGAGACCGAGTATTCGCCTTTGGCATAGAACAGCAAACCCAGGTTGTTTAAGATCTGTGCCACCCCGGGTGACTTCGCCCCAAATGACCTCTCGCGGATTTCTAACGACCGCCTGTAGAGTGGTTCGGCGAGGTTATATTTCCCTTCTTCACGATATAGCTCGGCCAGAAAGTTCAGCGCTTGCGCCACTCCGGGATGATCTGGCCCGAGGATCTTTTCTCGAATCGATAACGCTCGATGGTACAAAGGTTCCGCATCTGGATACTTTCCCTGCATGCTGAGGAGTATAGCCAAGTCTTCGAGACTCTCAGCAATGTCAAGGTGATCCGGCCCGAGTGTTTTCTCACGAATACCGAGCGCTCGGCGAAAGTCCTGCTCCGCCTCGGCATATCTACCTTCCGCTTCCAAAAGATTCGCTAGTGTGTTCACGCTGTCCGCAACTTCTGCACTATCTTGACCAAACAGCTTTTCGCGTATCACCAAAGCCCGTCGAGCCAGTGGCTCGGCCTCAACGTACTTATTTTCTTCGCCGTAGACGCGAGCCAGGCTATTCAAGCTGGTGGCCACGCCGGCCGTCTCTTTTCCCATGGACTTTTCAAAAATCTCAATGGCGCGTTTGTTCAGCTGTTCCGCTTGTGGAAATCTCTTTAGACTTTCGGCCACCAAGGCTCGATTGTTCAGAACTATGGCAACCTGGCTATCGTCAGGCCCGAAAACCTTCTCGGTGATCGCCAACGACTGTTGATATAAAGGTTCAGCTTCTTCATATTTCCCTTGCCTGCGGTAGATTTCCGCAAGATTGTTTGCAAGCGTGCCGGTAACCGGATTTTCTAGTCCTAGTTGCTTTTCACCGATCGCGAGCAGCTGTTTTGCGAGAGGCTCAGCTTCAGCAAAGCTGAATTCTGCAACATAGATCCGAATCAGAGCGCTCAGATCGTCCGCAATGCCGTTGGAATCGCTCCCTTCCTGCATTTCGCGGATGCGGAGAGCCCGCTTGTATGCCAGCTCGGATTCCTTGTGTTTATTTTCCTTCTCATATGTCTCGGCTTGATTCTCGAGAATCGGTGCGAGTATCAGATCGTTTGGTCCCAGCTCTTTTTCGTCGATTGCCAACGCTTCGGCAAACAACAGCCCAGCTTTGGCGGCGTCTCCTTCGTCTAAGTACACTTGGCCTGTAACATTCAGGATATCGGCTACTTTTTGATCTTCTCTTCCGGAAAGGTTTTCTGTTATTTCGAGCCCCCGCTTAAGGTATTGCAATGCCTCAGCGAAATTGTCGGTCCTCCAGTAGAGAACCCCCATATTCCTAAGACTTACGGCGACACCTTGATGATTGGGGCCCAGGGTCTTCTGTCGAAGATCCAGCAATCGGCTCTCGACAACCAACGCATTCCGGTAATCCCTTCTCGCAACATACAAATTCGACAGATTTATAAGTGAGGTGGCCAATCTTTCGTCGCTTTGATCGAATTTTTCCGCCGTTTTAAGCGCAGCATTCAATTCCTTTTCGGCCTTTTCGTACTGGCCCTCCTGAAGGGCTGCACGCCCAGCGGAGGTATGTCTTGCCCAGTCGGATTCCTGCGGCATCGCACTGATTGGAAGAATCACGATAGAAGCAACCAGACAGTATGCGAGTAAACAACTCTGCTGAGTCCTGGCAGGGGTCATGGTGTCCCTTCCTCGAAAAGGCCCGCTACATCAAAGCAATAGTTAGTTCAGCGTATCTACACATTACGGTGCGTTATTATTGGCAAGGTAATGTAAATTACACTTCATCCTACAACGAACTCATGTAATACCCGCCGACCTCATTGCTGAATTGACCTTCCCGTCCCAAAAGCGGTTCAAACATCCTCACGGGGGATATTCCCTGTTTGTTTGCCATGCACTATACCAAAGATAAATCAATATAGTGTAAGCAGTATCCTCATGTACGCGACGAGTTGTACCCGCCTACCTCATTTATTGCCGAATTGACCTTCCCGTTCGCGCATTTCAATTGAGTCAAACTTTGCTTGGCCGCGTCGAAGGCATGCTTCGCAAGTAGAATCATCATCCGCCCGACAATTCAGCCGGACGCAGTCCCTGGTTTTATTGCATACGGTGCGACTACCAGCTTTGCTACATACCTCGATGTCGATGT
>Ga0335070_10006250_pt1 | contig 14015 bp, 12 predicted proteins | sample Lox_Sample_13_FD_206722 | JGI IMG/M metagenome (GOLD analysis project Ga0335070, IMG submission 206722) | Soil microbial communities from Loxahatchee National Wildlife Refuge, Florida, United States - Lox_Sample_1.3 | ecosystem: Environmental > Terrestrial > Soil > Wetlands | place: USA... | reverse complement strand
AGCCTTCACCTGGAATCCATCGCTCACCGGGACGAAATCAGAGGACACTATTCTCGCCACTTCCCAGGGGCCGGAAATGATCACCCGCCCCGTCCGCTATCCTACCCTTTCAATGGAGGTGGCTGGTACCTTGTTCGTTCGACCCGCCATTTTTGAGAAAGGATGAGATGATCCACCCTTAGGCGTAAGGAACGGTTTGAAACCGTTCCTTACGGGTGATGAATGATCAAGGAGGGTTTTTGAAAATGATCGAAAGGCATGTGACGTTCAACGTTATTCCCGGGAAGGAAAAGGGCTTTGAAACCCTGTTCAAAGACGCTTATGGCATCGCGATGTCGAAACAACCCGGGTTCATCTCAGTGACCCTTCTGAAAGAGCATGAAAAGGAAGCCGTCTACCAGATGGTAATCCGATTTCAATCCTTTGAAACCGCAGCAGCCTGGAGAGACTCCGCAGATCATAAAACCCTCTCCCCCAAAATGAAGGCCCTCTATAAGGAAAGCACCGTTCAAGTTTATGAAGTCGTCGCACAGAGACAGGCGGTGGATCGCCCTTAAGAAATCTATCCAAGGATATTTGAGAGATGACCCAACCCTATCCAATGGCCATTGTCAGTGCTCCCGGGAAAGTAGAGTTCCAGGAAAGGACACTTCCTGAGCTTTTGCCCAAAGAGGTCCTGATCGGCGTGAAGGCCTCTTCCATCTGCGGAAGTGACCTTCATATCTTCAAAGGAAAACATCCTTCAGCTCCTCTCCCCGTGGCCATTGGTCATGAATTGTCAGGAGAAGTTCTGAGAATCGGAAATGGGGTTTCGCGTCTGAGAGAAGGGGATCGCGTCGTTGTCGAACCGGTCATCACCTGCGGCCGATGTTATTTCTGTCAGAAGGGAGAATATAACCTCTGTAGCCAGATCAGCTTTCAATACCGGAAAGGCCAGGGAGCATTTGCACCCTATTTTATCGCCAAGGAAGAATGGGTTCATGCTCTCCCGGACGGAGTCTCTTATGAAGAGGGAGCGTTGATCGAACCGCTCTCCGTATCCCACCACGCTTTCAAAAAAGGGAATCTCCAGCCAGGCCATACCGTTGCCATCTTCGGAGCAGGTGCCATCGGACTGATGCTTCTGCTTATGACCAGACTCTCGGGAGCGGGCGAAGTCTTTATGGTAGACGTCCAAAACCACCGGCTAAAAAAGGCCCGGGCCTTGGGGGCCTCTTATACATTGAACAATTTGGAAGGAGAAGCGGCCTCGAGAATTCTGGAAAAAACTTCTGATTTTGGAGTGGACCGGGTCTTTGAGGCCGTGGGTTTGGAGAGCACACTGGTACAATCGTTAAAGGTTTTGAAGAAAGGAGGAAGTTCCGTCGTTGTTGGCATTTTTGAGGAACAAGAGGTTAAGATCCCTGTGAACCTGTTCATTCAAAAAGAGATCTCATTAATAGGCTCCCAGGGATACTGTTGGGACTTCCAGTCCGTTTTAAAGCTTTTGGCAAAGGGGGAGATCCATCTGGGAGAGATGATCACTCATGTCCTCCCCCTCTCCGCACTCCAGAAAGGTTTTGAGCTTTTGATGGACCCGAAGAGCGAGGCAATCAAAGTGGTCATAAAACTCGATTGAAGGAAAAGGAGCCAGACCATGAAGGGATGGAAGACGAAAAGATATTTCAGCGGGCTTTCAGGGGCCCATCGAAGGGCAGCCTATCGGGGGATGGGGTACACTTCCGACGACCTCAACCGTCCCTTTGTCGCCGTCATCAACACGTGGGGTGAAGTCTGTCCGGGTCATTTTCACCTGAACCAACTGGCAAAATCGGTGAAAGATGGAATCTGGAAGGCCGGGGGATGTCCGTTTGAATTCACGACGATTTCGCAATGCGCGACCCCGAGCCTGGGAGAGCCGAGCATGCGTTACGACCTTCCGGCAAGAGACCTCCTCGCCTTTGATATTGAGACCATTGTGGAGACTCAGATGTTCGACGGGATGGTCGTTCTGGTTACCTGCGATAAGACAATCCCCGGCGCCCTTTTGGCCGCCGCACGCCTCGACCTTCCCACGGTCATCGTTCCGGGCGGATGTATGGAAGTCGGCTGCTATGAAGGAGCGGAGGTCTCTCTTTCCGACCTTGACGAAAGGGTCTTTGGAAAACTCCCCCTGGGCAAGGCAAGACCTGAAGAGATTCTGGGATTGGAGGAGGCGGTTTGTCCGACGGTGGGAGCTTGTCCCATCATGGGAACAGCCAACACCATGCAGTGCCTTGCAGAGGCCGTCGGCATGGCCCTGCCCTTTGCCGGAACGGCTCTGGCCACGTCTTCGGAAAGGCTCTGGATCGCCAAGCGCTCGGGCGAGGCGATCATGAAGTTGATCGAGAGGAATCTCACGGCAAGGAAGCTCATGAAGGAGTCCTCCATTCGAAACATGCTCAAGGTCTGTATGGCCTTAGGGGGATCGACCAATGCGGTCCTCCACATTCTCGCATTGGCCCAGGAACTGAATCTCGAGAAAGAAATCACCTTGGAGACAGTCGACGAGACGAGCAGAAAGACCCCGTGCATTGCCGATGTCAAACCGACGGGAAAATATTACCTTCCCGACCTGCATACCGCAGGAGGGATTCCAGCGCTATTCAATGCGATGCGAAATCAATTAGACTTGAGTGCAATGAATGTAACGGGGCAGCGGATCGGACAAATCATCCGACACTCGAGAGCATTATCTCGTAAGGGAGCGAAACGGGTCATCCGGACTTCGAAAGATCCGATCTCCAAAACCGGAGGAATAGCCGTCCTGAAAGGAAACCTGGCTCCCCTCGGATCTCTTGCTCGAATGTTGGATAACACCATTCCCGAACATTCCGGACCCGCCGTCTGCTTTCCGTCCCAGGAAAAGGCCCTGGAGGCCCTGAACAGAGGAGCGGTGAAACCGGGCTCGGTCATCGTCGTGCGGTACGCAGGACCCAGAGGAGCTCCGGGCATGCCCGATATCTATGCCGTCCTGGCTACGATCGTCGGGAGGGGATTAGAGGGAAAGGTGGCCGTGGTGACCGATGGACGATTCTCGGGATTTGCCCGTGGTCTCGGGGTATGTCAAGTTTCTCCAGAGGCGATGGTGGGCGGACCATTGGCATGGGTCAAGGATGGTGATATCGTTGAAATCAGTCTCTCCAAAAGGTCGCTCCAGTTGAGAGTCTCTGAACGGGAACTCAAGCAAAGGAAGGAGATCTGGAGGCCACCGAAGACGAGGAGGGAAAAAGGGATCCTGGGGCTCTATGCCACTAATGCCGAGCAGGCCCACCAGGGGGCACGCCTCTGCGGCTCCTATGGATCCTAATGGATTCCTGAGGGATGCGGTCCTTGATCAGGAGTGAACGATGGATAAAGTAAGGTTAGGAATGATCGGTTCACAGTTTGCTGCCAGCCTTCATCTCAACAGTCTTTCTAAACTGCGGGGGTCGAAGGTCGAGGTCGTTGCGGTGGCCTCAAAAAACAAGGAGCACGCCGAGAGTTTTGCGAAGAGCTATCATATCCCCGATGCTTATGAGGATTACCGCCGCATCCTCGAACGAAGGGACGTACATGTGGTCGATCTCTGTTTGACCACCGATCTCCACCACACCACGGCCGTAGACGCGGCGAACGCAGGGAAGCATATCATCTGCGAAAAGCCCCTGACGGGATATTTTGGGGAACCGAAAAAAGTTTCGTTTCGATCGATGATGGACGAGGCATCCAAGAACGCCTCTGCCGTCCAAAAAGCGGTCCAGACGAACAAAGTCAAATTCGGTTATGCAGAAAATTTTGTCTATGCCCCTCCGGTGACAAAACTGAAGAGCCTGATGAAGGCCTGCCAGGGGACGGTTTTAGACATACGGGCGGAAGAGAGCCACTCCGGCTCCCATGCACCCTATTCTCGCGAATGGAAGACCTCGGGCGGGGGATCCCTTATGCGACTGGGTTCCCATCCCATAGGCGCCGTGCTTCATCTGAAACATTACGAGGGAATGATGAAATTCGGCCGACCCATCCGGGCCCAGTCGATCATCGGCGATATCGGTCATCTCACAAAAATGGAAGCCTTTCAGAAAGAACCGAAAAAATGGATGGTCGATTCCTGGATCGACGTAGAAGATTGGTCCGCGGCCTTGATTACCTTCGACGACGGCTCAAAGGCCACCCTCCATGCCACAGACGTGAGCCTCGGAGGCGTCAAGAACTTGATCAGTGTTTATCTCTCCAATGCGGTCGCTTACGCGAATATTAATCCCAATACCAGCATCGTGGTCTATTCCCCCGAAGCAAATGTCTTCGGCTCAGAATACATCAGCGAGAAGGTGGAAACCAAGGCTGGATGGCAATTTCCCAGCCCGGATGAGGACTGGATGAGGGGATATCCCCAGGAGTTGGAAGATTTCATCGACGCCATCCTTTTGGATAGAGAACCGATCTCCGGAATCGATTTGGCAAGGGAGGTTGTCGATGTGATTTATGCGGTCTATGTATCCGCCGAAAAAGGGAGTCGCATCGAACTACAAAGATCATGACAAGGGAGGTGATGTTGGAAGATTCATCCGATAGGGAACTCAGCAAAAAAAACTTACAAGGAGGTTTGAAAATGAAAAAGGGGGCAAAGCTTTTGGTTTGGATGTTGATGGTGATTTTCTTTCTGACCCTCTCAATGAGCGCTCAGGCCCAGGAAAAGAAGATTGTAGCCAAGCTCGCAGATATTCTGTCTCCCGATCATCCGCACACGCGGAGCTGGGTTTACTTTGCGGAAAAGGTGAAGGAGAAGACCAAGGGAAGGGTGGAAATCCAGGTCTACCACAGCGGACAGCTCGGTCAGACAAAAGATCTCTATCTGGGCATGCAGATGGGAAATGTCGAGATGGCGAAGGTTTCTGTCTCCTTCACCGGAGAGTGGATCCCGGAGTTGTACGTGTTCGATCTCCCCTATCTCTTCAATAATCGGGAGGAGATGTGGCGGGTATTCAAGAGCGCGGTCGGAAACAAGTTTTTCAATGAATACTACGCAAAACAGGGTCTGGTTGGGATGATGTGGGCGGACGATGGCGGACGAAGCATCTATACGGTCAACAAGGCGGTACGAAAGCCAGAAGATCTGAAGGGGCTCAAGATTCGTGTGCAGCCCAGTGCCATTCATATTCAATCCATCAATGAGATGGGAGGAATTGCGACGCCAACCGCTTGGGGTGAGGTCTATTTAGCCCTTCAGCAGAAGGTCCTGGACGGAGCGGAAAATTCTCCGGTTCTCTTCTGGACTTCAAAACACTGGGAAGTCTGCAAGGTCTACTCCATGACGGAACAGTTCTGGCTACCGACTCCTCTCCTGGCAAGCAAGAAGTGGTGGGATACCGTGCCGAAGGACCTTCAGGCTCAGATCAAGGATGCTGCTCAGGAAGCGGAAAAATATTTCGTCCAGATTTACACGGCGGATGAAAAACAGGCCCTGGGCTGGGTAAAAGAGAAAGGGGTTCAAATCGTCACCGATGTGGATAAACCCGCTTTCGAAAAGCGTATTCAGCCGGTTTACGAGACATTTATAAAGAAGTATCCTTTCGGAAAAGACCTGTTAGACCAGGTTAAAGCGGCAACAAAAAAATAGGTCACCCTTCTTACTCCCTCCCCCTTGCACCAAGAGGCTGCGTCGCAATATAAAAATGTGGCCTTTTGGAAAAAGGGGGAGGCGGTCGGGTGGAAAAGATTTAGAGCGGCAACCTTTAACGGTTTGAATTCAGGCGTGTCAAGCGTACGAAAACACCCCATTTTCAACCGACGAAGGTTCCCCATCCTCAAAAAACCCGCGTTCTAAAGCTTTGCCTGCCTGCCGGTAGGCAGGGAACCCGACTGCCTTCCCCGGGGCATCTGACTGCAACATAGTCTCCTGTGGGAAGGAGGAAGAATAAAGCCTGAGGAAATGCGTATGTCGTCCATGAGGAAGGTCCTTTCGAATACGGTCGAAGGAGTGGCGGCCATCCTGGTCGTCGCTTTAGCCATCGTCGTTTTCCTCCAAGTGTTTAATCGTTATGTCCTCAAGGCTCCATTGGCCTGGTCAGAAGACTTGGCCATGCTCCTATTTCAATGGGTGACTTTTTTGGGAGCTGCCATCGGCGTGAAACGAATGCGCCATTTTGGAATCGAGCTGGTGGTGAGGAACCTGCCGGAAAAATTCCATCGCGCGATTGAATATATTGTTCCTGTCTTTGTGGGGATCGTGGCCCTGATCATGATGACCGAAGGCGTCGAACTCCTCTCCTACAACCGATTTCGCATCTACTCCTCAATGAATCTATCTTATACCTGGGCGTATTTGCCCATTCCCATCAGCGGATGCCTGATGATCCTTTACCTGATTCGACAGGAAATCACGCGATGGCAAAGAAGGCGGGAGGAAAGGGCCGAGAAATGACGGGGGTCATCATTCTTCTTGGGGCTTTTGTCCTCTTACTCGCCATCAATGTTCCGGTGGCTTTCTCCATGGCCTTTGCCTGCATCGTCACCCTCCTCTGGCAAGGCACGATCCCGGTGTCGACGGTCACCTTGAAACTCTATTCCGGGATCGATACGTTTCCCTTCCTCGCCATTCCGTTGTTCATCCTTGCCGGAGGGTTGATGGAACATGGGGGCATTTCCTTCCGACTGGTTCGATTTGCAAAGAATCTCGTCGGTCACATCAAAGGAGGGTTGGGGTTCGTCGTCGTGGTCTCCGAGATCTTTTTTTCCGGGATCTCAGGATCCTCCATTGCCGATGCCTCTGCCATCGGAGCCCTTCTTCTTCCTTCGATGGTCAAAGCCGGCTACACGCCTCCGAGAGCTTCCGCCATCGTCGCAGCGGCGACGGGAATGGGAATGATGATTCCCCCCTGCCTGAATATGGTCGTCCTCGGAGCGATGACCAATATCTCGATTGCGGGCCTCTTCATGGGAGGATTTCTCCCCGGTTTTCTCATGGCTCTGACCCTGATGATTGTCATTTATTTCCAGTCCTCAAAAGGGACCTTGCCGGGGGCCGAAGGCAAAAGGGCACCTTTCAGGGAAATCGCCGCCTCACTGAAGGACAGCGTGATTCCTCTGATGATGCCCGTCATCATATTCGGAGGGATCTTTACTGGAATTTTTACAGCGACGGAGGCCGCTTCCGTAGCGACCGTTTACGCCTTTATCGTCTCCGTCTTCGTTTATAAAGAGATCAAAGGAAGGGAACTTTTTCGGATCTTTGTCGATACCGCCGTCATGACGGGTGTCACCTGTCTTCTGGTGGGTGCAGCCACGGGCTTTTCATGGATACTCGCCACGCATCAGGTTCCTCAGGCCATCGGACAATTCATCGGGTCGATTTCGGAGGGACGGGTTGTCTTTCTTCTCATGACCCTCGTTGTTTTCCTCTTTTTTGGAATGATCCTCGACGGTCTCCCCGCCATCCTCATCTTCTTCCCGATCCTTTTCCCAATCGCTCAAACCTTGGGCATTCACCCATTGCACTTTGGCGTTCTCGTCATCGCCATCGTTGGAATATCGATCGTTGCCCCGCCCATCGGCCTGTGTCTCGTCATTATTTGCAGCATCGCCAAGATTAAGCTCACAGACACGATCCGGCCGCTGATTCCTTACACCCTGATCTTGATTGCCGACCTCATCGTCATCGCCTTCTGGCCCTGGTTGGTTTTGATCCTTCCCGCCGTCTTCAAACTTTGAGAGAGGAGAACTTCATGGCAAAATATCTTGTCAGAAAATTGGAGAATGCTCCCGAGGTCATCCATAGCATTTGTGGCCAGAGCACCCGTGTCATTACTCACCGGGATATTCCAGAGATCAATATCCATGTGACCCACATTCTCGACGGCGTCAAGCATTATCATAAACGGACCAACGAAGTCTATTATATCCTCGAAGGAAAGGGGAAATTGGAGCTGGATCAGGAGGTCGTTGATCTGGAGCCCGGGGTCACCGTATTCATCCCGCCCGGAGTTCGTCACCGAGGATTCGGCGATTTCAAAACGATTGTGATCGGGACTCCAGCCCTGACACCGGAAGATGAATACCTCGACTGAAGGGGAGACTTCATGGAATCAAAAGCGATGGTCCTCGAGAAATTTAATCAACCCCTTCGGATGAGCGGCTTTCCCATCCCGGACCTAAAAGAGGGTGAAGCGCTCGTGAAAATTGAAGCCGCGGGGGTTTGCGGTTCGGACGTCCACATGTGGGAAGGAAGGGACCCTCGGATCCGGCTCCCCATGATTCCAGGCCACGAGGGAGCTGGAGAGATCGTGGAGGTCAACGGACAGAAAAGGGATGTTTATGGAAGACCTCTTCGAAGAGGGGACAAGGTCCTATGGAACAGGGGGGTGACCTGTGGTCACTGTTATTTCTGTAAGGTGAAGATGGAGCCCTCCCTCTGTCCGAACCGCTGGGTCTATGGCATCCATACGTCGTGCGCAGAACCTCCCCACCTTACCGGAAACTATTCAGAATATCTCCTTCTGGTCCGGGAAGTCGACCTTTTTAAGATGGAGACCGATTTCGATCCCCAGACTTTAGTCCCCGCCTCTTGTTCGGGGGCCACAGCCGCTCATGCCTTCGACTTATCCCGAATGGAAGCCGGGGATTCGGTTCTGGTCCAGGGAGTCGGACCCCTTGGAATATTCTCTGTCGCCTTTGCCAGATCTCTCGGAGCCTCTGAGATCATTGTCATCGGCGGGACAGAAGAGCGCCTGAAGATGTGCCAAGCCTTTGGAGCCACAACCGCCTTGGATCGTCATCGACTTTCGACGGAGGAACGAAAAGAAGCGGTGATGGAGAGAACGCATGGGCGGGGGGTCGATCTGGCTTTCGAAATGGCGGGGGAAACCGAGGCTCTCAAGGAATGCATCTCCCTCGTCCGAGCGGGTGGCGCTTGTCTGACGGCTGGCTTCGGAGAGCCTCACGGAACGATGGAGCTCGATTGTTTCCACGATATCGGGAGGAAAAACCTCCGGCTCCAGGGAGTTTGGGTGAGTGAGGTGCGTCATACTCACATGGCGATCCAACTCATCATGAGACGTCCTCAGGATTTCAAGAAATTGATCACCCATACCTTCTCCTTGGATCGGGCGAATGAAGCCCTCCGGGCAATGAAGAACAAGGAGGCCGTGAAGGCAGTATTATTACCGCATGGATAGAAAGGACTCATAAATCAGAAATACAAAACAATTTTCAATTGGACGTTGAAAATAACTCACTTATCCCCCTCTCCCCCGGTGGGAGAGGGCGGGGGTGAGGGGGGCATACAATATCCACCCCCACCTCGATCCTCCCCCATCAAGGGGGAGGATAATCCTGGCTGATTTTCCCCGGCAACGGCGGGATTCGCGGATTTAAGATTTGTTTCGAGTTTCGATATTCGGATTTCGGATTTAATCTGAGCAGACAACTGTATCCGTTTCAAAAAAGATATGGAAAAAATTGAATGCGATGTCCTGGTCATTGGAAGCGGTGGCGCCGGGTTCCGAGCGGCCATTGAAGCCAGGGAAACCTTGAAAAAGGGAAAAGTCCTTATCGTCACCAAAGGTGTTTTGGGAGACTCCGGTGTCACAGCCACAGCCTGCTCCGATCGAATGGCTTTTCATGCGACCCTCCCTGAGACAGAACCCAGAGAACCCGACCACTGGAGATATCATGCGGAGGACATCTATCGGATCGGGGGTTATGTCTCCGACGGCGATCTCGCCTCGATCCTGGCGAAGGAGGCTCAGCGAGCCTTTGAATATCTGGACCTTCAGGGGGTCCCTTTTGTGAGGAGAGAAGACGGCCGGGTCGATCAGTTCGTCACGGACGGTTCAGAATATGCCCGGGCTTGTTACACGGGCCCAAGGACAGCCATTCATATTGAAGAGGCCTTGCTCAAGAGGGTCTCGTCCGCCCATATCCAAACGATCGATCATTGTATGATTGCCGATCTCGTCACCTATCGAGGAAGGGTCGTGGGAGCCATCGGGATCGATGAACGAGAGGGACGGAAGGTCGAAGATAGGCTGAAAGTCTTCTCAAGCAAAGCAACTCTCCTCGCCACCGGAGGGGCAGGAGAAGCGTTTGGAGTCCATGTCTATCCGGAAGGGATGACAGGAGATGGTTATGCCCTGGCGTATCGGGCAGGGGCAGAACTGGTCAATATGGAATTCATCCAGATCGGCCCTGCTTCAACCAAGACCAGGTTGAATTGTTCCGGAAGTCTGATGAGAGCAATTCCCAGGTTCGTCAACGAAGCAGGGGAAGAGTTCTTGAAAAATTATTTTCCCGGAAAGACTTCTCCGTCGGAGATCTCCGATCTGGTCTTCGAGAAGGGATCGAGCTGGCCTGTCTCCCTGGAGAAAAAAACCCACCTCATCGATGTGGCCATGTTTAAAGAGATCGCCCAAGGGCACCGTGTTTTTCTCGATTACAGCCGCAATCCCGCGGACTTTCAATTCCAGGATTTGAACCCAACGTGGCAAGAACGATATGAGAGGGAGGTCAAGGCTCGAATCAATCCCGGCCAGAGGGCGGCTTCGCCGTTTCATCGCCTCTTAGAGATCAACCCTGACGCCGTCAATTGGCTTAAGGTGCATGGAATCGATCTCGGGAGAGGAGATCCGATCGAGATTGCCCCTTGCATTCAACACTTTCAAGGAGGAGTCAAAATTAGAGAGAAGGGGAATACTTCTTTGAAGGGTCTCTATGCGGCCGGGGAATGTGCGGGCGGCCAGCATGGTGCCAATCGCCCTGGCGGAAATGCTCTTCTGGATGGACAAGTCTTCGGCCGGATTTCCGGCCATGAGGCGGCAGAGTTGGCATTGAACATCGAACAGAAACCAGAGGCGACTCTCGCGCGGATCAAAAAGTTTCTTTCCAAATTAAACCATATGGATGAAGGGAAAGAAGCCTCCTACGTGAGAAAAGAAATTCAATCCATTACTTCCCGATTTGCGAGCGTCGTGAGGACAGAGGAAGGGCTAAGGGAGGGGCTGAAGAGACTGAAGGTGTTGAAGAAGGAAGGATTGGCCATCGATGACAAAGGCGTGTCCTTCGCCTTGGAGACTCAAAACCTCCTCGACGTGGCGGAAATGGTCCTCAGGGCATGCCTCCTTCGAAAGGAATCCAGAGGCCCTCACCTCTTCTTTAGACGTTTCGAAGACCCTCATCCCATTCCCTCCCAGGGTCGGAAGGGGGAAAGATATATCGTTATCCAGAACAGGTCGGGAAAGATGGTCCTGGAAAGAAGAGCACCAGTAAGATTAAAATTCCATTCAGCGGGGTAACCCCGTTAGAGAATCTATCGGAGCATTGGTCTGCGCCAGAATTATTTAAAATCTAACTCCCCGGCAGGGCAGCCGGGCATTTATTTCTAACGGGGTAAATCAAATGAGCTTAGAAATGCTTTCTTCACCTATCCAGGTTGGAAAAAGGACGGCCGCCAATCGCATCGTGAACCAGCCCATGGAATGTAATGACGCCGATTCGGAGGGGAACCCGAGTGACCTCACTTTCCAACGTTATCGGAATCTCGCAGAAGGGGGAGCCGGCATCATTGTGGTCGAATCGCTCACCCTCTCCTATGAAAGCCGGGCAAGAAAGAATCAATTAAAGATCTCGGAGGAGACGGCGAAGGGTCTCGAAAGGCTGGTGAAGGAGATGAGAGAAGTGAATTCCAAGTCCCTCATCCTCTTTCAGATCAACCATTCAGGGAGAATAAGCGGAGCTGCCTTCTCCAAGGTCGTCTCCCTCTACCCCACCGGAGATCCGAAGGTCCATCTTCTGACTGAAAAAGAGATCGTGGAGATCGGCGAGAAGTTCGTCCGGGCAGCCGTCATCGCAAAGCAGGTCGGAGCGGATGGAGTCGATTTCAAGCACTGTCACGGGTATCTCTGCGGAGAGATGTTACGGCCTGCCAATACAAGGAGTGACCGTTACGGAGGGAGTTTTGAAAACCGGACAAACTTCTTCAAAGAGACGGCGGAAAAAATGAAGAAAGCGGTCCGAGACGAGAATTTCCTCATGGGGGCAAGATATTCGTTCTATGAGGGCATTCCGGGTGGATTTGGGACCTCGGGGCCAGAGGAGGTCGAAGAGGACCTCTTTGAACCCCTTCGTTTTGCCAGAATAGTGGAAGAAACGGGGATGGATTTTATCAATGTCTCAGCCGGGATCCCTGCTGTCACCCCTGAAATTGTCCGACCGACAAAGAACTTCCCCGAAGGGGTTTATCGACATTTTGGATGGACAAACGCGGTGAAGAAAGTGGTCAAGATTCCGGTCATTGGCTCAGGGTACAGCTACCTGAGGGATGGAAAGAACGATCTGAAAAACCCCGACCCGTCGAAAAAGAGCTTTCTTTATTGGGCAGAAAAGAAGTTGAAGGACGGCGGTGTGGATCTGGTGGGAATTGGCCGGCAGTCCCTCGCCGATCCCCTCTTTGCAAAGAAGATCCTGTCCGAAGGGGCCACAGAGATTAACTTCTGCATCGCCTGCGGCGGGTGCAGCGTCCTTCTCGTATCTCAAAATCAGGTGGGATGCACGATTTACAATCCCTATTACAAAAAGATATTGCGACAAGCCCGCACCGGGGCATAAGGAATGATTTCATGATCGAGATAGAATTGAGACCCTTTGGACAAAATGACTTTGCCCGTTTAATCGGCTGGACCAAGTCTCCGGAGTTCCTTCTCCAATGGGCCGGCCCGATTTTCACCTATCCGCTCGATCAAAAGCAGCTTGAACAATATCTCCTGGGGACAGAAGGCAACCCGCCCAGGAGAAGGATCTTCAAGGCCGTGGAGATGAGGAATCAACAGGTCGTCGGCCATATCGAGCTCAACGAAATTGACTCAAAAGAGAGGTCGGCGACGCTTTGCCGAGTGCTGGTTGGGGAGCCCTCCGAAAGAAGGAACGGAATCGGTATTCAGATGGTGAAGAAGATCGTGGAGTTCGGGTTTGACACATTGATGCTTCACCGGATTGATCTCCTGGTCTTCGATTTTAATTTCCCGGCCATTCAATGCTACGAAAAGGTGGGTTTTGTGAAAGAAGGATATCTCCGCGAGGCTCGAAGAATAAAGGACGAGTACTGGAGTTCCTACCTGATGAGTATTTTAGAAGACGAATGGAGGGCCCGACTGAAAAATCAATGAAGATTAAAAACTGCAGTGAAAATTAGCATCCAGAATCTGCCCTTGGAAGAACAAGTAAGGACTTTTCTCATTGTAAAAGTTAGGATTTGAGCTTACAGACATTGTCAAGTAGGCTGGTGAGTTCTTCCTGAAAGTGTGATTGTTCAAAGTCGTTCTTCCATTCAACCTTTCAAATGATAATCCTGAGTCTCTTGTTGACATTTTAATCCAAAAAGAGTAGTTGTTTTCAACGGGGGGGTAAAAGTTGCCTTTTGAAACAAATTATATTATTTTGCATAAAATATAGGACTATTTCCTTCTGTTGACTTGCGCGGAAGCGTTCAATGTGATTTAGTCAGTATTCGTTTAGGGCAAAAGGTATGGATTTTGCGTTTATAACAGACGATTGGAAAAAAATTCCTCAGACAACCAAATATATATTCGCTTTCGGAGCTTTTCTAATTTTCATCGTTTGGTTAGTGGACCATTGGGGCGGTAATATAATTTATACTTTGTTTGGTTGGGATTTCCGACATTTCGCTTTTGAATTTGGAGTAGTAGTGATTATTTTAGCTTTTATGCCGTTAATTTATACTCAGTGGGTTTATTGGAAAAGGGCTCTGCGTTACAGAATGAAATATCCACTCTCTGAGCTAAATAAAACATTTTATCTAGTTTGGTTTAAAGGTAAATTGCATTTATTTGATATCTCTGAAATTAAATATTACCATGTGACGCCTTGGGAAACTGCTCAGGATTTATTTTTTATAAACGTTGGAATACGATTTGATTACGATCTTAAGGATGCTCCATCTATCATCAAATTGGACGAAAAAAATTCCATTCAGATGTCTAGTTACGCCAACGGTGGTGTTATAAATA
>Ga0335070_10006249_pt1 | contig 14016 bp, 10 predicted proteins | sample Lox_Sample_13_FD_206722 | JGI IMG/M metagenome (GOLD analysis project Ga0335070, IMG submission 206722) | Soil microbial communities from Loxahatchee National Wildlife Refuge, Florida, United States - Lox_Sample_1.3 | ecosystem: Environmental > Terrestrial > Soil > Wetlands | place: USA... | reverse complement strand
TTTTATCCTGCCAAGATATTCATAGGCATTATCCAACATGAGTTCCAAATGCTCGGGCGCCATCTCGTTGGCTATGTCTACGGCCTCGTCCAGGTCCCTGGTGACAATGCACGCACCATGGTTGTCAAGCGACTGGAGAATGGTATCTCTGCGCGGCAGCGTGGCAATCGCCTTCTCCAGCTCCTTCAAAACGGCTTCTGCGAGAGAAGCTGATGGCGTTATCAGGATCGATGAGGCCTTGGCATCGTGCTCCGCCTGTGAGAGCAGGTCAAGTGCAACTACATGAGGGTTCACCCCGGAGTCCGCAATCACAAGGATCTCTGAAGGCCCTGCGAATGCATCGATGCCGATTGTCCCCTGGAGCAGCTTCTTGGCATGTGCAACGTAGATGTTGCCCGGCCCCACAACCTTGTCGACCTTGGGGATGCTCTTTGTGCCAAATGCCAGTGCCGCTATGGCCTGGGCGCCGCCGATCCGGAAGATCTTCTCCACCCCGGCTATGGAGGCTGCAGCCAGCAGGGCCTGGCTTACCCTGCCGCCCGGGGTGGGTGAGACTACAACGATATTTTCCACGCCCGCGATCTTTGCCGGGATGACATTCATGAGCACGGTGGAGGGAAAGGCGTTCATCCCGCCCGGGATATAGATACCCACACTGCCGATGGCAGTGACCTTCTGCCCTAGGATGGTACCCGACTCATCGGCAGAGAACCATGACTGCTCCTTCTGGTGGTTGTGAAACGCCTCGATTCGCCTGGCAGCGCAGGTGAGGGCGTCGATCAACTCGGAAGGTGTCAGTTTATGGGCCAGAGCAATCTTATCCGGGCCGAAGCAGACCCCGTCCTTTTTCGGGTCGAACCGATCATATGCCCTGGTGTACTCGAACAGGGCCTCATCGCCTTGGGCTTTTACCCGCTCTATGATCTGCCTTACCGCGACGTCCACTTCATCAGATACATCCCTCATGCGATCGAGCAGAGACTTCAGGTTTTTCCTCCAGCCCTTTGCAGATGTCCGTATCACAATCATCACAGGCCGCCTTTCTCCCGGGACACCTCTGCGCCAAGCTTGAGGAGTTTCTTGTCCAGGCCGTCATAACCCCGGTCGAGGTGGTATATCCTCCTTATTTCGGTATATCCGCTGGCATTGAGCGCTGCCAGCACCAGGCTGGCCGATGCCCTCAAGTCGGTCGCCATGACGGACGCGCCCTGGAACCGTCCGATACCGCGCACGATCACGGTCCGGCCCTTCTCCTCAAGGTTTGCGCCCATACGCATGAGCTCGGGTACATGCATGAAACGGTTTTCAAATATATTCTCCGTGATACTGGAAACACCATCAGCGATACAGGCCAGAGACATGAGCTGGGCCTGCATGTCGGTAGGGAATCCGGGGTAGGGCACGGTCTCCAGAGTGACGGGCTTCAGGTCGCAGTCCCCATTAACCTTGATATCTCCGCCCCCGGGTTCTTCGATCCGGATACCCATCTCCATGAGCTTGTCGATCACGGCTGTTACATGATCGGGCCTGCCCTTCTTGATGGTGAGCCTGCCTTTGGTGATGGCTGCAGCCACGAGGAACGTCCCCAGTTCGATCCGGTCCGGGATGACCTCGTAGGTGAGACCGGAGAGGGAATCTACACCTTCGATGACCATCGTGCTCTCTCCGATTCCCTCAATATGGGCACCCATGGCCATGAGCGCCCCGGCCAGGTCCACGACCTCGGGCTCCCTTGCCGCACCCTCGATGACCGTTGTTCCTTCGGCCAGGCATGCAGCCATCATGACATTCTCCGTGCCTCCCACCGTTGTGTTGTCGAAGACTATTCTAGTACCTTTCAACTTTTTTGCAGTAGCCACGACATACCCATGGGAAAGCTCGATTTCCGCGCCCATCTTGGCAAACGCCTTCAGGTGCATGTCAATGGGTCTTACCCCGATGGCGCATCCGCCGGGCAACGATACCTTGGCTTTTCCGTATTTGGCCAGCAGGGGTCCGAGAACGAGGATGGACGCCCTCATGCTCTTGACCAGATCATAAGGCGCCTCGAATGAATCGATGTTTGTCGGGTCGAGAACAACGGTATTCTGTCTTGGATTTTCCGCCTTGACGCCCAGCTTTGCGAGCACGTCGCAGATGGTGCTTATATCCATGAGCCGCGGTACATTAGTGTAGGTACAAGGGCCATCCGCCAGGATGGATGAGCAAAGAATGGGCAGGGCGGCATTCTTGGAACCCGAGATGCTAACTGTTCCGCGCAGTGTGTTTCCGCCGTAAATGATGAACTTATCCATGCATCCTCTCTATGATAACCGTCCTTGGAATCCCGGCAAGGTCACTTACCCATGATCTTACCCGTAAGGTATCATGAGCGCTCACCACGGTGTCAATGGCATCTTTCTGGCCCTGGCCGGCCTCCATGATGAGGAGCCCCCCCGGGGCGAGATGTCCTGATAACTCACTCATGATGTCTCTTACAACAACAAGCCCGTCTTTTCCACCGTAAAGGGCTGCTGACGGCTCATAAAGCCTGACATCATCCTCCAGAATGGACTCGTCGTTCAAAGGTATATAGGGAGGATTTGCAATGATCACCGGCCATGAAGTGCATAAACCTCTCAGGGTATTGCCTGCAAAGAGGCGGAGCCTTGACGAGACGCCGTGAGACTCGGCATTGGCCCTTGCAGTGGCAAGGGTTTCGATGCTGATATCATTACCGAAGCCCTTCAGGTCATCCCGCTCGCACAAGAGGGAGATGATGACGGCACCGGAGCCTACCCCGATCTCGAAAACCCCTGCCCCTTCCGGTGACAGTGCTATTGCCTGCTCCACCAAGATCTCCGTCTCGGGCCTGGGGACCAACACATTTTCATTCACAAAAAAACATCTTCCGAAGAATTCCTTTTCTCCAATGATATAGGCCACGGGCTCCCTCTTGAGCCTGCGGCCGAGAAGGGAATTGAAGATATCTACCTCTTCATCTTCTAAGACACGGTCCCGGTGGATGATGAGGTCGATCCTCCTGAGATGGAGGACATGCGCCAGGAGAATATCGGCATCGATATCCGCCGATTCTATGGAATGTTCTTTGAGAAGTCCCCTTGCGTGGACGAGCACCGAGGAGATGGTTGCTGCCACTCCTTTAACTCCCGGTCTTTTTAAGCGCCTCGGCCTGGTAGTGGGTGGTAAGCCCGTCGATGATCTCGTCGATGTCCCCTTCAAGGATCTGGGGGAGCCTGTGCAGGGTGAGGTTGATCCGGTGGTCCGTTACGCGCCCTTGCGGGAAGTTATAGGTGCGGATGCGCTCGCTCCTGTCTCCAGTGCCGACCTGGGACCGCCTCTGGCTGGCGATTTCCCGGTCCTGGTCTTCCTGCCTCTTCTGGAGGATGCGGGTACGGATGACCCTCATTGCCTTGGCCTTGTTCTTGTGCTGCGACTTCTCATCCTGGCAGGAGACCACAATCCCGGTGGGGATATGGGTGATGCGGATAGCCGACTCAGTCTTGTTCACATGCTGTCCGCCGGCCCCGGATGCCCGGTAGGTATCGATCCTCAAGTCGTTCGGGTCGATGCTCACATCCACCTCCTCGGCCTCGGGAAGCACCGCGACAGTGACGGCCGAGGTGTGAATCCTCCCGCTCGCTTCAGTGGCCGGAACACGCTGGACTCGGTGGACCCCGCTCTCGTACTTGAGCCTGGAATAGGCGCCCTTGCCTTTGATGCCTGCAATGGCCTCCTTGATGCCGCCGATGCCGGTTTCATTGATGGACAGGATCTCGACAGCCCACCGCTTTTCTTCTGCATAGCGGTTGTACATCCGGAAGAGGTCAGCGGCAAACAGCGCCGCCTCGTCTCCGCCGGTGCCGGCCCTGATCTCGAGGATGACGTCCCGACTGTCGTTGGGATCTTTGGGGATGAAGAGGGCCTTGATCTGCTGTTCAAGACGCAGCCTTTCAGTCTGCAGTACATCAAGCTCGTCCTTCACGAGGGCTCTGATCTCAGGGTCCGGGTCATCAAGCATGGTTTCATGCTCGGCCATATCGGCGAGCACCTGCTTGAGCCGCCGATAGGGGCCCATGATCTCCTCGAGAGAGGCCTGTTCCTTGGCTAGAGCAGTATACTGGGTATGGTCTGCAAGGATCTTCTCATCGGCAAGGAGATCGGAGATATGCTGATAGCGTTCCTCTATCTCCTTCAGTTTTTCGAGCATGTCGTTTAACGAAGGTTACTTGCTTTTAGACGGCTTGTCCTTTTTAAGATACTCGCCGTACTTCCTCTTGAACAGTTCCGCCTTGCCAGCCATGGAGGTGAGCCTCTGCTGCCCGGTATAGAAGGGGTGACAGGCGCTGCAGATTTCAACGCGTATATCCTTCTTGGTTGAGCGTGTCGTGAAGGTATTCCCGCACCCGCAGGTGACAGTTGTCTCGAAGTAATCCGGGTGTATGCCTTTCTTCATCGTATCTACTCCTATTTATTCATGGAATCCAGAAATTCGGCATTATTGCGCGTCTTGCTCAATTTGTCCAGTAAAAATTCAATGCTGTCGATGGGGTTCAAGGGGCTTAAGAGCTTCCTCAAGATCCAGATCCTGTCGAGCTGCTCTTTGGGCAGGAGGAGTTCCTCTTTCCGTGTACCGGACTTTGAAATATCGATGGCCGGGAATACCCTGCGCTCCATGATGGATCGGTCAAGGTGTATCTCCTGATTGCCGGTGCCCTTGAATTCCTCGTAGATGACTTCATCCATGCGGGAACCCGTATCCACCAATGCCGTGGCGATGATGGTGATGCTGCCGCCCTCCTCGATGTTCCGGGCCGACCCGAAGAACCTTTTGGGCTTCTGCAGGGCATTGGCGTCGATACCGCCCGAGAGAAGCTTGCCCGAGGGCGGACATACCGTGTTGTGTGCCCTGGCAAGCCTGGTCAGGGAATCCAGCAGGATCACGACATCCTTCTTGTACTCCACTAGGCGTTTGGCCTTCTCCATGACCATGCGGGCCACCTGCACGTGCCGGGCCGCCGGCTCGTCAAAGGTGGATGCAACGACCTCGCCGTTGACGGACCTCTGCATGTCCGTGACCTCTTCAGGGCGTTCATCAATGAGAAGCACCATGAGTGCTACATCGGGGTGATTCTTGGTGATGCTGTTGGCAACACTCTGGAGCATCATGGTCTTGCCCGCCTTGGGCGGAGACACGATCATGCCCCTCTGGCCCTTTCCGATGGGAACAAGCAGGTCAAGCACCCTGCCAGTGAGGTTATCCGGCCCGGTCTCGAGCTTGAACTTCTCCATGGGGTACAACGGCGTCAGGTTGTCGAACGACACCCGGTGCTTGGCCGCATCAGGGTCCTCGTTGCTGATGGTCTCCAGCTTCAGTAAGGCAAAGTACCGCTCGTTATCCTTGGGCGGCCTGATCTGACCCCTCACCTCGTCGCCGTTTTTCAGGTTGAACCTGCGGATCTGCGACGGCGATACATAGATGTCATCAGGTCCGGGCAGGTAGCTGTAATCGGCAGATCGCAGGAAGCCAAACCCGTCAGGCAGGATCTCGAGGACGCCCTGACCGGATATGGTGACATCCTTTTCCGCCTGTGCCTGGAGTATAGCGAAGATAAGCTCCTGCTTGTTCATCGTGGCGGAACCCTCGATCTCAAGCGAATTTGCCGTCTCGAGGAGGTCCTTGGGGTCCATCTTTTTTAAATCTTCTAAGTGCATATAAAATCCTTTCGGCTTTTTGAGCTGATGTGGGGTGTTACTGTGTGAGGGCCCACGAAGCAGATTAATCGGTATGAAATGGACTAAATGAAACAATTTACAAAGTCAAGTGCAAAAGGGGCCTGATAGTGAGTTACCTCCGCGTGTAATTATTTGTATATAACTTTCAAGGCATTGATCTCCCGGGGGATGCCCTTCACCCTTATGCATCCCATGGGTTCGAAACCGCACTGCAGTTCGGCATGAGGAGGTATCACCTCGGTCGTGAGACTGCTGACGATGATATCACCTGGCGAGCTGATGGATTCGAGCCTCTGGGCAAGGTTCACCGGCTCTCCTATGACCGTGTAGTTCATCTGCTCGGCCGACCCTATGTTTCCTGCCACCACCAAGCCTGTGGAGATGCCGACACCTACCTCGATGGAAAAAAGGCCTTCTGTGACAAGCCTTTCCTCGAGCGCATTCACACCGCACTGGATATCCACGGCGCATTTGATGGCATTGACCGGGTCCATGTCGTTCTCATCCGGGATGCCGAAGACCGCCATGACCCCGTCTCCCAGGAATTTGTCGAGCATGCCTCCATGCTTGAAGATGACCGGGACAACGGTCTCGAAGAAACGGTTAAGCACTTCCACCACCTGCTCCACGGGATTGCTGTCCAGGAGGGTGGTGAACCCGTTAATATCGGCGAATACGACGGTCACGATCTTCCTCTGCCCGCCAAGACCCGTCATGCGGTCATCCGCCACCAGGTGTTCCGCCAGCCCCCGAGAGAAGTATCTGCTCAGATTCATCCTTTTCTTTTCAAGATTAAGGAGATCTTGATAGGTCCTCACGAGCGACGCGGTAATGGAGAGCTGGTCTGCAATAAGCTCGAAGAACCTGAGATCATTGGGGCCAAAGACGTCAGGCGTATTGTCCCTGAAATTGATGACTCCGATGCAGCGTCCTTCCGCAATTATGGGTACGCATGCCAGAGACCCTTCCTGGTTTGTACCTCTGTTGGAGAAGTTGGGGTCTTTGGTAACATCCGTAATATAGAAGGTCTTGCCCGTTTCCACGACCTTGCCTGCAACCCCTTCCCCCCTCTTGAGAAGGATGGGAGGCCTGTTGGGAGTATTCTTCATCAACGATGCGCTCACGACATGGAGTGTCTGGGTCTGTTCATCGATAAGCATGACTGAGATGCTGTGGATGCCTGTGGCCTGCTTGATGATATCGAGTTGTCGCAGGAACAGCTGGTTCCAATGGGAGAGACTTGTCCCCTTGAGGGCCTCTCCAAGCTCCTTGAGCAGGGAGAGCTCCGATATCTTCTGCTCGTAGCCCTCTTCAAGGGATACGATGCGCTCTTTCAGGATAGATACTAAGTCCCGTTCCATGGCTACATCTCGAGAAGGGCTTTAACCCTCATTTCCGTATCCTCAACCCTTTTGACAACTGTTTCTTCAGTCAACAGCCCCTGTTTGTCGGCCGTGAGGTATCGTGCAGCGGCGGTATTAACCACATCTGTTGCTATGGCCCGCTTGTGTGCGATGATATCTGCGAAATGTGCCGTGACGGCCAGGCAGAGATCCTTTGCCTTGCCGGGCAGATGGTGATTGAGGAGCCCATCCACTATGTTTTCCGGGAGATTCCACCTCTCTGCCACATAAGCGCCCATCTCTGCATGGGAAAGGCCTGTTTCATTCTCCTCGGATGCCAGGTCTTCAAGTGATGACAACTCCGACAAATCACCCGGGCAGTATCCCCTCTGGAGGAAGATGATCTTGCCGAAATCATGGAGCAGCCCCAGCGTATACAGTGCATTACCATCCTTGCAGCCCAGCAGCATGCCGAGCCAGTGGGCCAAGTGTGCCACGATGAGGGAATGTTCCCACAAAAGCCTTGCCTTTTTGGGCGCAATCCGCTCCATGACCTGGTGTATCGCGATAGAGAACGCGAGGTTGACAACCTCGTCGTTACCCAGGATCACCACGGCATGCTCCACGGATACGATCTGCCTTCGGAAACCGTAAAAGGCGGAATTAACCACCTTGAGGAGACGGGATGTAAGGACAGGGTCCTTCTCGATGATCTTTGCCATTCTGGATGCCGCCGCCATCGGGTCTCCGGCAAGCTGGATGATCTCTCTTGAGATGGAAGGCAGGGTAAAGAGGTGCTCGACATGGCGGAATTTTACCAAGGTCGATTTCGCCATATCACGCTTTTTCTCAAGCTTTTCCCGGTAACTCCATTGCTGCATGAGAACCGCGATATCGCTGTCTTTGGACGTTCCGTCCTCTGTTAGCGCCGAAACTACCCCAAAGGGGAGGAGATCTTCAATCCAGTGCCGGTCGGTCTGGCTCATCTGAGACAGAACCCGGCCCACCTCCCTTGGTTGGGAAGCCATGAATGCATAGAACTGATAGAAGGCATTACCGAAGAACTTTGTCTCAACATCAGTGTTCTTATCAGTGAGGGAAGTCTCCTTAATGCTTTCCCACAGGCTTTTCACCCACGGAGAGCTTCCCTTGCTGAGATTAAACCGCTCCACCGCCTCGAAGAACAGTGTCTGCACATCGGATCCGTCCTGGGGATAGACGGAAATGCCCTTTGGGATAGAGAGAAACTGGGCAGAGGCTTCATCCGCGCCCATACCGAATACAGCCAGCACAAGATAATCCCCGTATTTCAGAGCCGTGTCGGTTTCCCGCTTGGCCCGAAGGGCCATATCTGCATTCTCTACGGGCACAACAACCACGGCCATGCTCCCCCCCAGCATCGATACCTTTTTGAGTTCGATGTCCAGAGGCGCAAGGATATCCTTGAGTTCCATAAGCGTTGTATCGACATTGCAAGATCGAATCTTGACTTGGATAAGACCGTCAAATAAGATACATTTCTTCAAAGAAACCGGGCATGGTGCAGTGGGTACCTGTTTCAGATGTTGGCTGTTTGGGTTCGCGGCTGAAGCCGCTCCTATACTTTTCGGTTTTACTGTGGTGGGTTCATGCTGAGCATTGAAAAGGCAAGGGAGATCATCCTCGGGAAAGTTTTTCTGCTGCCGCCCGAGCGGATATCCCTGGAAAAGGCCCTCGGAAGATACCTGGCCGAGGGCATCGTTTCTACTCTCGCGATCCCCTCGCATGACAATTCCGCCATGGACGGCTATGCGGTAAGCATCAAGGATGTACCATCGGAAGGGACAATCCTCACCATCGATTCTGTCCTGTCTGCGGGTGAAATGCCCGAACAGCCCATGAGGAAAGGGTGCGCGGTCAAGATAATGACCGGCGCACCTATCCCGGATGGCGCAGATGCAGTGGTCAAGCGTGAAGATACGGACGCTGAAGAAGGCCGGGTCCGGATCAACAAGGTTCCCAAGCGGCATGAAAACATCAGGTTCAGCGGAGAGGATATCCATGAGGGACAGCTTGTTATTACCGGGGGCTCTCTCCTCGGCCCTGCCCAAATCGGCGTGCTGGCTTCGCTACGCCTGCCTATGGTGCTTGTCCGGCAGAGACCGGTAGTAGCTATACTGGCCACCGGCAACGAGATCTCGGAGCTCGGGGAAGAGGCTTCCAGCCATACCATCATATCGTCGAATTCCTACACCCTGATGGGCCTCATCAAGATCACTGGCGGCATTCCCCTCTACCTGGGCATTGCAAAAGACAGCAAGACCGACCTCAAAGAAAAACTTGTCTCTGCAAAGAAGGCTGACCTGATCCTTACCTCGGGCGGGGTCTCCATGGGAGATTTCGACCTGGTAAGGGAAATCATGCAGGAAGACGGCAATACCCTGGAATTCTGGACCGTTGACATGAAGCCCGGCAAACCCTTGGCTTTCGGCTCTTTCTCCGGGGTCCCTGCCATCGGTCTGCCCGGAAATCCCGTATCCACCATGACCTCGTTCTACGAGTTCGCCAGGCCTGCAATCCTCAAGATGCAGGGCGCCAATGATATCCTTTTACCCCGGGTGCGCGCACGATTAAAGGATGCTCTGGAGAACAGGGGGGACAGGCCCCACTACATCAGAGGCATCCTGGAGCGCTCAGGTGACGATCTCATAGTCGGCCCGACCGGGCCTCAGGGCTCAGGCATACTCACCTCCATGGCAAGGGGTAATTGCTTTATGGTGCTACCCAAGGGGGTTACCTTGTTGGAAAAAGGCTCATTTGTCGAGTGTGAGATCTTCCCGGGAGGTTTCTTCTTATAGTGAATTGTAGTGAACGTCGCCATAGGGCATGCTTTTCCTGGAGAGATAGGCTGGGGAGATGAATCTCAACACGATGGTACTGCATCGAAATGATGAATTGCTTGTTGACAGAGCCGATGTAATAAGTATAAGTAGCCTACTTTTAAATTTTCCAGTGGAGGACAGGATGTTAAGAAAGAATGAGCTTCTCGAGATCAAAGAGATCCTTCTCCAGATGAAGAAGGACATCCTAAAGACCCTTGCTGAGAGAATCAAATCCAATGATATCACAGCCCAACGTGAGATCGGTGACATCTTCGACGATGCCGACCTCGAGCAGACGAGGGAGTTCAACCTCCTGCTCAGCACCCGTGAACGGCAGAAGCTGGATCAGATCGAGAGCGCCCTCACCCGCATGGAGCACGGCGAATACGGCTTCTGCGAAGACTGCGGTGAAAACATTCCCGGCGGGAGGCTTAAGGCCATGCCCTTTGCAACCCTGTGCGTGAAATGCAAATCAGAGAGGGAAAGCCTCGAAGGTCCCAACACCCCTCTTTATGTAGAGGAAAAAGGTTGAGTTCATGGGTTTGAGGGTTGAGGTCGGGCTGAAACCGCACCTCTTCGATGCCCGCGGAGCTCGGGTGAAACGACAGATACTACATGCCTTCCCCCGATTAACCTCCCTTGGACAGATTTCCTGCTTTGACATCTACCATCTTGATGCAGACGGACTAAAGAAGGAATGGATTGAGGAGGCTTTCTGCGACCAGGTCATCCAGGATATCGCCATAGACAAGATCCTGAGAAACGAGAAAGGGTGGTATATCGAGGTCGGCTTCAAGCCGGGCGTAACCGACAACGTGGGACACAGTGCGAAATATGCACTTGAGCTCATCTCTGGAAGGACCATAGAGGTCTACTCCTCCAGGGGCTACCTGCTCCAGGGCGGCCTCGACCGCGGCACCGCACAGGCAATTGCAGATGAATGCCTGGCCAACTCGCTCATCCATACCATCAGGGTACTACCCTACCCGGATTGCGGGACCATTACGCCTTCCATTCCCAGAGTAAGCAGTCTCCATGACCCTGTGGTGGAAGAGCTGTCACTGGACCTTGAAGATGATGAACTGCTCAAGCTTTCCCAGGAAAGGACCCTGGCGTTGAACCTGGATGAGATGAAGGCGATCATCTCGTACCTAAAAAATCCTGAGACCCTGAAAATAAGATCCGACCTGGGGCTCAGCGAGAAGATATCGGACGTGGAACTCGAATGCCTGGCCCAGACCTGGTCCGAGCACTGCAAGCACAAGATCTTCAATGCGGATATCACCTATGAGGAAAACGGGCGTATTGAAAAGATAACATCACTCTTCTCAACCTTCATCAAAGGCGCAACGTCCAAATTAAGGAAGGCTGCGGGAGCCAAAGACATCTGCGTGAGCGTCTTCTCGGACAATGCAGGTGTCATTAAATTCAACGATACTCATAACCTGGTCTTCAAGGTGGAAACCCACAACTCACCATCGGCGCTGGACCCTTACGGCGGGGCGCTGACCGGCATCGTGGGTGTCAACCGCGACCCTTTTGGCACCGGCATGGGCGCCAAGCTCATCTTCAACACGGACGTGTTCTGCTTTGCCAGCCCCTTCCATGCGGACAAGCTCCCCCCCAAGATACTCAACCCCTTACGGGTCTTCGAGGGAGTGAGGGAAGGCGTCGAGCACGGCGGCAACAAGTCCGGCATACCCACGGTCAACGGATGTCTAGTCTTTGACGAACGCTACCTGGGGAAACCCCTTGTCTACTGCGGGACAGCAGGCATCATGCCTGCAGTCATCAACGGGAAGCCTTCCCATATCAAGAAGATCATACCCGGTGATCTCATCGTCATGTCGGGAGGAAGAATCGGCAAGGACGGCATCCACGGCGCCACATTCTCTTCCGAAGAGCTCCACGAGTCATCCCCGACCTCAGCAGTGCAGATCGGCGACCCCATCACCCAGAAAAAACTCACAGACTTCCTGCTCGTAGCCCGGGACAAAGGCCTCTACCACGCCATCACCGACGACGGCGCAGGAGGCCTGTCTTCGTCCGTGGGGGAAATGGCAACCTTCTGCGGCGGGTGCCGCATCGATCTGGAAAAGCCGCCGCTCAAGTATCATGGACTGAGCCCGTGGGAGATCCTGCTGTCCGAGGCCCAGGAACGCATGACCCTGGCCGTACCTCCTGAAAACATCCAGCCATTCCTCGATCTTTCTCGGGAAATGGAGGTTGAATCCACTGTAATCGGCACATTCAACGATTCCGGATTCTTCCACTGCACCTATAATGACAGGACGGTTGCATACCTGAGCCTTGATTTCCTCCACAACGGGCTGCCCACCCTGAAGCTGCACGCCAGCTGGATATCACCTGAACCTGATGACGCCCCGACCCCGGAACCTTCCGACCATGCCGCCGCGCTCAAAGATATGCTGGGCCGGCTCAACATCTGCTCCAAGGAATACATTGTCAGGCAGTACGACCATGAGGTACAGGGCGGATCGGTCATAAAACCCCTGGTCGGCGTATGCTACGACGGTCCGTCCGATGCCGGGGTAATACAGCCTTTGCTGGATTCCCATGAAGGCGTCGTCGTCTCCAACGGTATCGTTCCCAGGTATTCGGATCTGGATACCTACCATATGGCTGCCTGTGCCCTCGACGAGGCCTTGAGGAACTACATCTGTGTTGGCGGAAACCCGGATCACTGGGCTTTTCTGGACAACTTCTGCTGGTGTGACCCGGTCCAGAGTCCCAGGAACAGGGACGGGGCATACAAGCTCGCCCAGCTCGTGCGGGCAAACAAGGCCCTGTATGACTATGCGCTGTCGTACTCCTGCCCCATGATCTCAGGCAAGGACAGCATGAAGAACGATTACATCGGAGGCAATGTCAAGATCTCCATACCGCCCACCATACTGATCTCGGTCATCGGCAAGATACCTGACATCAGGAAGGCCGTGACCATGGACATCAAGCGGGAAGGAAGCCTCATCTACATCCTGGGAGCGACAAAGAACGAGCTCGGCGGAAGCGAGTACCTTGCTTCGTTCGAAAGAAAAGGCGCCCATGTACCCGAAGTGGATGCGAAAAAAGCCTTAAAACGATACCGCTCGCTCCACAAGGCCATAGCAGAAGGGCTCATCCTGTCGGCCCATGACTGCTCGGACGGCGGTATTGCCGTGTGCCTGGCTGAAATGGCCTTTTCCGGCGGATATGGTCTTAGCGTGGACCTGGGCAAGATCCCTTCCGAGAAAGGCATGAGCGATACTGAGATCCTGTATTCAGAATCGCAGAGCAGGATCGTCATCGAGGTAAATCCGAAAAACGCAAAAAAAATAGAACACCTCTTCGGCAAGGATGCGTCTTGCATCGGGCAATCAACAGCATGTGCGATCCTTTCCATCAGATCGATAGCAGGGGCGACCATCCTCCAGGAGGAGGCAACCACATTGAAGGCCGCCTGGAAGGCACGGCTGGATTTCTGATATGGCTACCATCAAGGCGCTTGTCATAACCGGTTACGGCACCAACTGTGAGATGGAGATGGCCTATGCCTGTAACCGTGCAGGGACCAAGGCCGATATCGCCCACATAAGCGAGGTATTGGGCGGCAGATATTCCATCAATGATTACCATTTCCTGAACCTCCCGGGCGGGTTTCTTGATGGCGATGACCTCGGCTCGGCCCAGGTGGAAAGCGTCCGTCTGAAACATGCCCGTGTCAAGATATCGGGCAAGACCCTGTTCGAGGAGATCGAGTCATTCATCGGCCGGGGTATGCTCATCCTGGGGGTCTGCAACGGCTTCCAGGCACTGGTGAAGTCCGGCATCCTGCCCGGCAGCCCCCTGGGAAAGAGGCGGGTGTCGCTCACCTTCAACGACTCTGCCAAGTTCGAGGATCGCTGGGTCAATCTGAAAGTAAACCCTTTGAGCCCCTGTGTATTTACCAAAGGAATAGACAACTTCATGGTGCCTGTCCGTCACGGCGAGGGGAAATTCGTTTGCGACGGCAATGAAACCTTGGAAGAGATCACGCAGTCGAACCTTATTGCAGTCCAGTATGCAGATGATGCATT
>Ga0335070_10006248_pt1 | contig 14016 bp, 15 predicted proteins | sample Lox_Sample_13_FD_206722 | JGI IMG/M metagenome (GOLD analysis project Ga0335070, IMG submission 206722) | Soil microbial communities from Loxahatchee National Wildlife Refuge, Florida, United States - Lox_Sample_1.3 | ecosystem: Environmental > Terrestrial > Soil > Wetlands | place: USA... | reverse complement strand
GTTCGCGGGCGACAAGCACCCGCACAGCGCGCAGCAGCCGAAGGCCATCGAGCTCGCCTGACGAATCCGACTTTCCAAGGTTAGACCATGCCCGCTACCACGTATTACGGAACCGGCCGCCGCAAGTCCTCGACCGCGCGCGTCCACCTCAAGCCCGGCTCGGGCACGATCACGATCAACGCGCGCTCGATCGACGAGTTCTTCGGCCGCCAGACCGGCCGCATGATCGTCCGCCAGCCGCTCGAGCTCGTGCAGCTCGCCAACCGCTTCGACGTCGAGGTCGCCGTCGACGGCGGCGGCATCACCGGCCAGGCCGGTGCGATCCGCCACGGCATCACGCGGGCGCTGATGCAGTTCGACGAGACGCTGCGCAAGCAGCTGCGCGGTGCCGGCTTCGTGACGCGCGACGCGCGCGAGGTCGAGCGCAAGAAGGTGGGCCGCCGCAAGGCCCGTCGCGGCACGCAGTTCTCGAAGCGCTGACGCGCTCCGGGTCCGGCCGGGCGGCGACGCCCGGCGGCGCCGGTCTCCGCTGGACCGGCGTTCGGCCCGGGCAGCGGCTCTCCCGGATTTGGGGGATCGTCTAACGGTAGGACAGCGGACTCTGACTCCGTCAATCTAGGTTCGAATCCTAGTCCCCCAGCCAAACCGAAGGGCCCGCTCGTGCGGGCCCTTCTGTTTTGCGCCGGCGGCGTGCCGCGGCCGCGGGCCCTTGAACGCCCAGGCGCCGGTGCCTATCGTGGGGCCCGACGCAGCACCTTGGACCGCCGCGCACGACCGGCCGGCGTCGCCGGGTGGCGCGCCCGCAGAGGGGAGGCCGCGCATGCCGCTGGAGTCACTGCTCGCGGCGCCGTTCGCGACGCTGTTGGATGCCATCGGCGCGCAGGCCGCCGCGCGACCCGATCGCACGGCGCTGGTGCACGGCGGCGCGCGCCTCAGCTACCGCGAGTTCGACGCGCGCATCGGCCGGACGGCCGCCGCGCTTGAGCGCGACGGCGTGCGCCCCGGCGATGCGGTGGCGATCGCCGCCGCGAGCTCGCCCGACTACCTCGTCGCCTTCGTCGGCGCGTTGCGCGCGGGCGCCGTCGCGGTGCCGCTGCCGGTCTCGGCGACGGCCGAGGCGCTCGCGCGCATGCTCGCGGACGCGGCGCCGCGCGTCGTGTTCGCCGACGCGCCACTGCCGGCGCCCGGCGGGAACGCGGCGGCGCGCACGGTCGCACTCGGCGACGCCGCCCCCGGCCCCGGCTTCGAGGCCTGGCTCGGGTCCGCGCCGTCCGCCGCCGCCGCCGTCCCGATCGAGCCGGACGCGGCGTTCAACATCCTCTACTCCTCCGGCACCACCGGCACGCCGAAGGGCATCGTGCAGTCGCACCGCATGCGCTGGCAGCACGTGCAGCGGGTCGACTACGGCGACGACGCGGTGACGCTGATCTCGACGCCGCTCTACTCGAACACGACGCTGGTGTCGGTGATCCCGACGCTGGCGCGCGGCGGCACGGTGGTGCTGATGGAGAAGTTCGACGTCGAGCGCTACCTGGAGCTCGCCGAGCGCCACCGCGCGACCCACACGATGCTGGTGCCGGCGCAGTACCGCCGGCTGCTGGCGCACCCCGGGTTCGGCAGCCGCGACCTGTCGAGCTTCCGGATGAAGTACGCCACCAGCGCGCCGTTCGCGGCGGCGCTGAAGGCGCAGGCGCTCGCGCGCTGGCCCGGCGGCCTGACCGAGTTCTACGGCCTGACGGAGGGTGGCGGCGTCTGCGTGCTCGCCGCGCACGAGCGGCCGGACAAGCTGCACACCGTCGGCTGCCCGGCGCCGGGCAGCGAGTTCCGGGTGATCGACGAGGCCGACCGCGAGCTGCCCGCCGGCGCGGTCGGCGAGATCGTCAGCCGTTCCACCGCGATGATGAGCGGCTACCACCGGCTGCCCGAGCTCACCGCGCAGAGCTACTGGCGCGACGCGGCCGGCACGCCGTGGCTGCGCACCGGCGACGTCGGCCGCTTCGACGGCGAGGGCTTCCTGACGCTGCTCGACCGTCGCAAGGACCTGATCATCTCCGGCGGCTTCAACGTCTACCCGAGCGACCTCGAGGCGGTGCTCAGCGCGCACGCGGCGGTGGCCGAGGCCGCCGTCATCGGCGTGCCGTCCGAGCGCTGGGGCGAGACGCCGCTCGCGGTCGTGGTGCTGCGCGCGGGGGCCGAGGTCGGCGGCGAGGAGCTCAGGCTCTGGGCCAACGAGCGGCTCGGCGCGACGCAGCGCCTCGCGGCGCTCGCCCTCGTGGCGGAGCTGCCGCGCAGCGCCATCGGCAAGGTCCTGAAGCGCGAGCTGCGCGCGCGCTACGGCGCGGGTCCCGCCCCCGTCTGACGCGCCGGCGGGGCGTCAAGCGCAGCCCACTCCCCGCGGCGCGCCGGCCTCGGGCAGAATGCCGGCAACCACCGAGGCCGCCCCCGTGCCACGACTGCCTGCCGGCCCGCTGCGGGGCGGCGCGATGCTGCTGCTGATGGTCGCCAACACGCTGGTGCACGGCCTGCCCCTGATCGCGCTCGCGCTCGTCAAGCTCGCCCTGCCGTGGGCGGCCGGGCGGCGCGCGCTGGGCAGGCTGCTGACGGCGATCGCCGAGGACTGGATCGCCTTCAACACGCTGCTGCTGCGCCGGCTGCAAGAGACGCGCTGGCAGCTGAGCGGCCTCGAGGGGCTGAACCGCCGGGGCTGGTACCTCGTGGTGTCGAACCATCGCTCGTGGGTCGACATTCTCGCGCTGCAGGCGGTGCTCAACCGGCGGGTGCCGTTCCTGAAGTTCTTCATCAAGAAGGAACTGCGCTGGGTGCCGGTGCTCGGGCTCGCCTGGTGGGCGCTCGACATGCCGTTCATGAAGCGCTACTCGCGCGAGGAGCTCGAGCGCCGGCCGGAGCTGCGCGGCGTCGACCTCGAGACCACGCGCCGCGCCTGCGAGCGCTTCCGCGACCTGCCGACCTCGGTCATCAACTTCGTCGAGGGCACGCGCTTCACGCCCGAGAAGCGCGACCGGAGCGGCGCGCCCTACCGGCACCTCTTGAACCCGCGCGCCGGCGGCATCGCCTTCGTGCTCGGCGCGATGGGACCGATCCTGCACGAGATCCTCGACGTCACGGTGGCCTATCCCGCGGGCGGCGGCGGCTTCTGGGACCTGTGCTGCGGGCGGATCCGGCAGATCGTCGTCGAGGTCAGGCGCCGGCCGCTCGAGCCGTGGCTGTCGGCCGGGGACTACGCCGGCGACGCGGCCTTTCGCGGCCGCTTCCAGCAGTGGCTCGCCGGGCTCTGGGCGGCGAAGGACGCGCGCCTCGCCGAGCTGCTTGGCGACGGCGCGGCCCGCTGAGCGGCCGCGGCCTCAGGGCTTGACGACCTCGACGCCGGCGTCGGTGCCGACCAGCAGCAGGTCCGCGCCGCGGCGCGCGAACAGCCCGTTCGCCACCACCCCGGCGAGCTGGTTGATCTCGGTCTCGAGCGCGGTCGGGTCCGTGATCCTGAGGTTGTGGACGTCGAGGATCACGTTGCCGTTGTCGGTGGTCACGCCCTCGCGCAGCACCGGCTGGCCGCCGAGCCGGACCAGCTGGCGCGCGACGTAGGAGCGCGCCATCGGGATCACCTCGACCGGCAGCGGGAAGCGGCCGAGCACGTCGACCAGCTTGGAGCGGTCGACGATGCAGACGAAGCGGCGCGACGCGGCGGCGACGATCTTCTCGCGGGTCAGCGCCGCGCCACCCCCCTTGATCAGGGCGAGGTGCCGGGTCGCCTCGTCGGCGCCGTCGACGTAGAGGTCGAGGTCGCCGGCCGAGTTGAGGTCGACGACGTCGATGCCGGCGGCGCGCAGCAGCCGCGTGCTCGCCTCCGAGCTCGACACCGCACCGGCGATCGGGATCCGCTTGCGGGCGAGCGCGGCGATGAAGTGGTTGACGGTGGAGCCGGTGCCGACGCCGAGGATGCTGCCCTCGGGGACGTAGGCGAGTGCCGCTTCGGCGGCGGCGCGCTTCTGGTCATCGGCGGCCATCGGTGCGAAAACCCCTTGTTTTCAGGCCTCGCGCGGCCGCGCCGGGCGGCGCGCGAAAGTGCGGGATCCAGAAACGACTGTGCCCGCTTTCGCGGGCACAGTCGGTGAAGAGCGGGGATCTTCGGTCAGCGACCCGGAGGTCTTCAGACCTCGATCCCCTGCCACTCCAGAAGGCTTACTTCTTTTTCGTCGCCTTCTTCTTAGCAGCTTTCTTCTTCGTCGCCATAGTAGTTCTCCATGTCGGGTTAGTCCGGGGACGGAGTATATACACAAAAAGTCAAATTACAAGCAAGTGACTCGTCGTTGTGCTAGCACCACGCGTCGTTCGCACCTCGCGAGCAGAGCGCAGATGCGCGCGATCCGCGCGCGCTCATGCGAGCGCGAGCACCTTGCGCCACTGCGTGGCGGTGACCGGCATGATCGACAGTCGATTGCCGCGGCGGAGCACGAGCAGGTCCTCGAGGGCGCGCGCATTCGCCTTCAGCTTCTCGAGCGTCACCGGCGCCGCGAAGCGCCGCACGAGCTCGACGTCGACCATGTACCAGGTCGGCGCGGCCGGATCGCTCTTCGGATCGAAGTGCGCGTGGCGGCGGTCGAAGGCGGTCGGGTCGGGGTAGCCGGCGCGCGCGATGCGCGCGACGCCGTAGATGCCGGGGACCGCGCAGCTCGAGTGATAGAAGAACGCGAGGTCGCCCTTCTGCATCTCGTCGCGGATCATGTTGCGGACCTGGTAGTTGCGCACCCCGTCCCAGTGGGACCGGCGGCGCGGCGCCTTCGCCAGGTCGTCGATGCCGAAGGTCGTCGGCTCGGTCTTCATCAGCCAGTATTTCATCGGCGCGACGCTGGCGTGGGCAGCCTGCCGGGCGCGGCCGGCCGCCGGGGAAGGGAAGCGGCGCCACCCGCCTGTGCCGTCAAGGGCCGTTGCTCTCGAGCCAGAGCAACAAGTGGGGCGTGCTGCAACACTTTAGGCTTTCCGTTCGGGACGGACTTGCACACTGTTGTCGCAAGCAGGATGCCCCGGGGTTAACGCATTAGGGTCGAGAGGTACTCACAACCCGAGTCGAACACCGCAGGCGGCGCCGACCTCAGACTACCCCATACCTTGTGACGGACGGAAGGGCCGGACGGAGGAGTTGCGCCCTGCGGCGCTGGCACGGATCGTGCCCCCGATCACAGTTCCAGCTGCTGGCCCCGCTCGAGCGTCGCCTCGACGCGCTCCCGCAGCTGGCGGACGCGGTGCACGACGTCCACCTCGAGCGTCGTGTCGCGCGAACGGCCCTTCAGGAGCTCGTTGGCCATGTTGAGCGCCGCCATGACGGCGATCCGGTCGAGGCCGATGACCTTGCCGCTGTCGCGGATCTTCTTCATCTCGGAGTTCAGGTACTCGGCCGAGTCGAGCAGCGCCGCGCGCTCTTCGACGGCGCAGGCGAACTGGTATTCCTTCTCGAGGATCCGGACGCTGACCCGGGCCAGACTGGTCTCGCTCAAGCGCCGTGCTCCATCGACTTCAGGCGGCCGATCATCGCCTCGACCCGGGCCCGCACCTGCTCGTTCTTCTGCAGGAGCGCCGAGCGCTCGGCGGACAGGCTCTCGTGGCGCGACTTGAGCGCGCGGTTCTCTTCCTTGAGGTGCGAGACCGTGACCATCAGCTCCTCAAGGCGCTTCTCGAGCCGCTTGAGCTCCAGGTCCAGCGCCGAACGTGCGGTCCCCTCGGTCATGGCCGCACTATAGGCGCGGCCCGTCCCACGGGTCAACGCGGTAGAATTCCCGCTTATGTTGACCGTCACCTTCGACGAACTGGACGATGCGCTGGCCGCCAGCGGCGCCGCGCTGACCGCCGCCGAGACGCACGGTGCGCTGTGCGGGATGCTCGCCGCGGTCGCGCGCTTCGATCCCGCCGCCTGGGTCGACGGCGTGCTGTCCGACGCGGGCAGCGGCGAGGACGCGTTGCGCTCGCGCAACCTGCTCGCGACGCTGGTCGTCGAGACGCAGGCCGCGCTCCTGAGCCAGGACCTGGACTTCGAGCCGCTCTTGCCCGACGACGAGCAGCCGCTCGAGCGGCGCGTCGCCGCGCTCGCCGACTGGTGCGCCGGATTCCTGTACGGCGCCGGCACCGGCGGGCTGCGCGCGGGCGAGGGGGCCGTGCCCGCGACGGTCGAGGAGGTGATCCGCGACTTCGGCGAGATCAGCCGCGCCTCGATCGATGCCGAGGAGACCGAGGAGTCGAACGAGGCGTCCTACGCCGAGATCGTCGAGTACCTGCGGGCCGGCGCGCAGCTGGCGTACGAGGAACTGGAGGCGCACCGCGCCGGCGGGGAGCGATGAAGAAGGACGAGTTCGCGCGCCGCCGGCGCCAGCTGATGCGCGAGATGGGCCGCGACGCGATCGCGATCCTGCCGGCGGCGCCCGTGCGCCGCCGCAACGGCGACGTCGAGTACGCCTACCGCCAGGACAGCGACTTCCACTTCCTGACGGGCTTTCCCGAGCCCGAGGCGGTCGCGGTGCTGATCCCGCACCGGGCCGAGGGCGAGTACGTGCTGTTCTGCCGCGAGCGCGACCCGGCGCGCGAGCTGTGGGACGGCGACCGGGCGGGGCAGGCGGGGGCGGTGGAGCGCTACGGCGCCGACGATGCCTTCCCGATCGGCGACATCGACGAGATCCTGCCGGGGCTGCTCGAGAGCCGCGCGCGCGTCTGCTACACGATGGGCCTGCATCCGGAGTTCGACCAGCGCGTGATCAGCTGGGTCAACGGCCTGCGCGCCCAGGCCAAGCAGGGCCTGCACACGCCGCAGGAGTTCTTCGCCCTCGACCACCTGCTGCACGACATGCGGCTCTACAAGAGCCGCCCGGAGCTCGACACGATGCGCCGCTCGGCGGCGATCGCGGTCGCGGCCCATCGCCGCGCGATGCGGCTCGCGGCGCCGGGCGTCATGGAGTACGAACTCGCGGCCGAGCTGCTGCACGAGTTCCACCGCCACCACGCCGAGATCGCCTACGAGCCGATCGTCGGCGGCGGCGCGAACGGCTGCGTGCTGCACTACCGCGCGAACGCCGCGCCGCTCGCCGACGGCGACCTGGTGCTGATCGACGCCGGCTGCGAGTACGACTGCTACGCCTCCGACATCACCCGCACCTTCCCGGTCAACGGCCGCTACAGCCCGGCGCAGCGCGCGCTCTACGAGGTGGTGCTCGAGGCCCAGCACGCGGCGATCCGGGCATGCCTGCCCGGCAACCACTGGAACGACCCGCACGACGCCGCGGTGCGCGCCATCACCCACGGCCTCGTGTCGCTCGGGCTGCTCAAGGGCAAGGTCGCCAAGCTCGTCAAGGACGGCGCCTACCGCCGCTGGTTCATGCACCGCACCGGGCACTGGCTCGGGCTCGACGTCCACGACGTCGGCGACTACAAGGTCGGCGACGCCTGGCGGGTGCTCGAGCCCGGCATGGTGCTGACGGTCGAGCCGGGCCTGTACATCGCGCCGGGATCGCGCCAGGCGCCGAAGGAGTTCCGCGGCATCGGCATCCGCATCGAGGACGACGTCGCGATCAGCCGCGGCCAGCCGGAGGTGCTGACCGCGGACCTGGTCAAGCACCCCGACGAGGTCGAGCGCTTCATGGCGGGCGGCGCGATATGAACGCGGCCGGCGCCGACGGGCGCTGCGACGTCGCGATCGTCGGCGGCGGCATGGTCGGCGCGAGCCTCGCGCTCGCGCTCGCCGCGCTGCCGCTCGAGGTGGTCGTCATCGAGGCGGTCGAGCCCGAGGACGGCGCGCAGCCGAGCTTCGATGCGCGCACGATCGCGCTCTCGAACGGCACGCGGCGCATCTTCGCCGGGCTCGGCGTCTGGGACGAGATCGCGCGCGAGGCGACCGCGATCCGCCGCATCCACGTCTCCGACCGCGGCCGCTTCGGCAGCGCGCTGATCGACGCCGCCGAGCAGGGCGTCGCCGCGCTCGGCTACGTGGCCGAGAACCGGGTCATCGGCCGGGCGCTGTGGCGGCGCCTGCGGGCCGCCCCGCGCACGCGCCTCGTCGCACCGGCGCGGGTCACCGCGGTCGCGCCCGGCAGCGAGCGCGTCGCGCTGACGGTCGCGGGCCCCGGCGGCAGCCGCACGCTCGCCGCGCGGCTCGCGATCGCGGCCGACGGTGCCGGCTCGCTCGTGCGCCAGGCCGCGGGCGTCGGCGCCGAGCGCTGGGACTACGGCCAGACCGCGCTCATCAGCCTCGTGACGCCGCAGCGCTATCACGACCACGTCGCCTACGAGCGCTTCACGCCGGCCGGGCCGCTCGCGGTGCTGCCGGGGCCCGACGGCAAGGTCGTCGTCGTCTGGACGCTGGCGCCGGCCGAGGCCGGGCGCGTGGCCGCGCTCGACGATGCGCGCTTCCTCGCCGAGCTGCAGGAGCGCTTCGGCTGGCGCCTCGGCCGCCTGCTCGCGGTCGGGCCGCGGCACGCCTATCCGCTCGCGCTGACGCAGGCCGCCGCCGAGCGCGCGGCGCGCACCGCGATCATCGGCAATGCCGCGCAGGGCCTGCACCCGATCGCCGGCCAGGGCTTCAACCTCGGGCTGCGCGACGCCGCGACGCTGGCCGAGGTGCTGGCCGAGGCGGGCCCCGGCGCCGATCCCGGCGCGGACGCCGTGCTCGAGCGCTACGCCCGCTGGCGCCGCACCGACCGGCACGCGCTGATCGCCTTCACCGACGGCCTGGTGCGCCTGTTCGCGAGCCCCTTCGGCCCGGTGCGCGCGGCGCGCAGCCTCGGCCTCGTGCTCTTCGACCTGAGCCCGACCGCGAAGTCGGCGCTGTCGAAGCTGTCGCTCGGCTTCGCGGGCCGCCTGCCGCGCCTCGCGCGCGGCCTGCCGCTCGTGGCCGGCGCCGCGGGCGCTGGCGAGGGACCGCTGCCGTGAGCGCGCGGCGCGACTTCGACGTCCTGATCGCCGGCGGCGGCATGGTCGGCGGCGCGCTCGCGGCGCTGCTCGCGGGCGGCGAGCTCACCCGCGGCCTCAGGGTCGCGCTCGTCGAGCCGCAGCCGGCGCCGGCGCCGCTGCCGGGCGAGCCGCTGGACCTGCGCGTCTCGGCGCTGGCGCGCGCCGGCGAGCGGCTGCTCGCCGGGGTCGGCGCCTGGCCGCTGCTCGCGGCGCGCCGGCCCTGCCCGTACGAGCGGATGATCGTCTGGGACGCGGCCTCGTCGGCGGGCGGGACCGAGACGCTCACCTTCGACGCCGCCGAGGCCGGCGAGCCGAACCTCGGCCACATCGTCGAGAACCGCGCGGTCGCCGCGGCGCTGATCGAGCGCGCGCTCGCGCTCGGCGTGACGCTGGTGAGGAGCCCGGTCACCGGCCTCGAACTCGGTGCCGACGTCGCGCGGGCGACGCTCGGCGGCCGCAGCGTCGCGGCCGGGCTCGTGGTGGCGGCCGACGGCGCCGACTCGCCGCTGCGGCAGCTCGCGGGCCTCGACGGCGACGGTGCGCCCTATCCGGCCGAGGCGGTGGTCACGCACCTGGCCCCGGAGCTGCCGCACGGCGGCGCGGCGCGCCAGCGCTTCCTCGCGACCGGGCCGCTCGGCATCCTGCCGCTCGCGGACGGGCGCGTCTCGATCGTCTGGTCGACGACGCCCGCGGAGGCGGCGCGGCTGGTGGCGCTCGACGACGCGGCCTTCGCGGCCGCCGCGACCGGCGCGAGCGACGGCGTGCTCGGCGCGCTCGCCGTGACCGCGCCGCGCGCCCGCTTCGCGCTGCGGCGCTACAACGCCCGCAGCTACGCGGCCACGCGGCTGGTGCTCGTTGGCGACGCCGCGCACACCGTCCACCCGCTCGCCGGCCAGGGCGTCAACCAGGGCTTCCTCGACGTGCTGGCGCTCGCCGCCGAGCTCGGCCGCGCGCTCGGCGCCGGCGAGGACCCTGGCGATGCGCGCGTGCTGGGGCGCTACGCGCGCGCGCGGCGCGCCGACAACGCCGTCATGGGCGCCGCGCTCGATGCGATCTTCCGCCTGTTCACCGACGAGCGGGCCGCGGTGCGGCGCGGCCGGCGCCTCGGTCTCGCGCTCGTGAACCGGGCCGCGCCGCTCAAGCGGCTGCTGGTCGAGCGCGCGCTCGGCGCGCCGTGAGCGGCCGCGGCTACGCGCTCGCCGCCGCGGCCGGCCTGGTCGGCGGCCTGCTCGCCGGCCTCGTCAGCGTCGTGCCGGCGCTCGCGCTGCCGGGCGCGGACGGCCGCTTCGCGAGCTATGCCGCGATCCTCGTGACGCTGATCGCGGTGCAGCTCGGGGCGCGGGCCGCGGCGGCGGCACCCGCCGGCGCCGGCTTCGGCGCGCGGCTCGGCGCCGCGGCGCTGATCACCGCGCTCGTTGCGCTGCTCGACGGCCTCGCGCTCTATCTGCTCTACGCCGGGCTGCGGCCGGGGCTGCTCGCGGCGCGCTACGCCGCCTACGAGGCGCAGCTGTGGGCGGCCGGGCTGCCGCCGGCGCGCCTCGCCGCCGGCCTCGGTGCGCTGACCGCGCGGCGGGCGCAGTACCTCGATCCGCTCTACCAGGCGGCGGAGGGCGCGGGCCTGCTGCTCTTCTGCGGCCTGGTGCTCGGCGCGTTCCTGGCGTTTCGGGCGCGGCTCGCCGCAAGGCTGGGGCCGCGGCCGGCCGCGTGAGTGGCGCTCAGAGCCGGTCGATCTTGGCCGCGCAGATGAAGTCGTTCTCCGACAGGCCCTTGATCGCGTGGGTCGTGTACCGGACCCGGCAGTAGTCGTAGCCGAGCTCGAGGTCCGGGTGGTGGTCCTCGCGGTTCGCGACGTGCGCGACGGCGTTCGCGAAGCTCATGACGCGATAGAAGTCCTTGAAGCGGTACTCGCGCTCGAGGTGGCGCGCCGCGGCGTCGAGCCGCCAGGCGCCGTTCAGCGCGGCGAGCGCGGCCCGGGCCTCGGCCTCGGTGTAGGGCTTGACGCCGCCCTCGCAGGGGACGCAGCGGCGGTCGGCGAGCGGTTCGCTCATGGGGCGTTCTCCCGGCGCGCGTAGTGGCGCGCCACGTAGGCCTCGACCAGATCCTGGAACTCCTCGGCGATCCGCTCGCCCTTCAGCGTCACGGTCTTCGCGCCGTCCTCGTAGACCGGCGCCACCGGCCGCTCGCCGGTGCCCGGCAGGCTGATGCCGATGTTGGCGTGCTTGCTCTCGCCGGGGCCGTTGACGACGCAGCCCATGACGGCCACGGTCATCTCCTCGACGCCCTGGTGGGCGCGCTTCCAGTCCGGCATGCGCGCGCGGATGTGCGACTGGATGCGCTGCGCGAGCTCCTGGAAGTACGTGCTGGTCGTGCGCCCGCATCCCGGGCAGGCGATCACCATCGGCGTGAAGGCCCTGAGGCCCATGGTCTGCAGGAGCTCCTGGGCGACGGTCACCTCGCGGGTCCGGTCGCCGCCCGGGTCCGGCGTCAGCGACACGCGGATGGTGTCGCCGATCCCGCCCTGCAGCAGCACCGCCATCGCCGCGGCCGATGCGACGATGCCCTTCGAGCCCATGCCGGCCTCGGTCAGGCCGAGGTGCAGCGGGTAGTCGCAGCGCGCGGCGAGCTTGCCGTAGATGGCCACCAGGTCCTGCACGCCGCTGACCTTGGCCGAGAGGATGATGCGGTCGTGGCCGAGGCCGAGCGCCTCGGCGCGCGCCGCGCCCTCGAGCGCCGAGACGACGGTCGCCTCGCGCACCACGTCCATCGCCTCCCACGGCGCCGTGCGCCGCGAGTTCTCGTCCATCAGCCGCGTCAGCAGGTCCTGGTCGAGGCTGCCCCAGTTGACGCCGATGCGCACGGGCTTCTCATAGCGGCAGGCGATCTCGATCATCTCGGCGAACTGCGGATCGCGCTTCGTGCCGCGGCCGACGTTGCCGGGATTGATGCGCAGCTTGGCGAGCGCCTCCGCGCAGGCGGGCTCCTCGGCGAGCAGCTTGTGGCCGTTGAAGTGGAAGTCGCCGACCAGCGGCACGTCGAGGCCCTGCGCGTCGAGCGCCTCGCGGATCCGCGGCACCGCCGCGGCCGCCGCCTTCTCGTTGACCGTGACGCGCACGAGCTCGGAGCCCGCACGGGCGAGCTCGCGGACCTGCGCCACGGTCGCTTCGACGTCGGCGGTGTCGGTGTTGGTCATCGACTGCACGACGATCGGCGCGCTGCCGCCGACGGTGACGTGGCCGACGCGGACGGGGACGGACGGGCGGCGGGCGGGCAGGGGCATGGCGGGTTCCTTCGGGGGCGGAGATTTTAGCGCCCCGGCGCCGGCCGCACGACGCCGATCGCCATCCCGGGTGCTATCGTCTCGCCCGATGCCGGCGCGGCCACGGTGGCCGGCCGCCGAGCCACGACCGGAACCCGCCATGGACGAGCCTCGAGCGCCGCGTCGGCCGTTCATCGACTTCGAGGTCGTCCTCGATCCCGCCCGCTGGCAGGCCGACGTCGCGCTAATCGGCATCGCGCACAGCGAGCCGTATGCCGGGGACGAGCAGCCGAACGACCAGAGCCGCGCGCCCGACGCGGTGCGCGCGGCGTCGGAGCTCTTCTGCTACGGCGGCCGGGCGCACTACGACTTCGATCTCGGCACCGACCTCGGCGCCGTGCTGCCCGGCCGCTGCATCGACTGCGGCAACCTCGCGCGCGGCGCGGAGCCGTTCGAGGCCTACGCCGCGCGGGTCACCGCGGCGCTCGCGACGCTGTGGCAGGGCGGGGCGCAGGTGTTCGTGCTCGGCGGCGACCACGGGGTCACGATCCCGGCGCTCGATGCGCTCGAGCGGCTCGGCCGGTCCTGCTACATCGTCCACGTCGACGCCCACCTCGACTGGCGGGCGGAGGTCGGCGGCGTGCGCCGGGGCTACTCGAGTCCGCTCTACTGGGCGAGTACCCGGCGCTGCGTCGCCGGCATGACGCAGATCGGCCTGCGCGGCACCGGCAGCGCGCGGCCGGCCGAGGTCGCGGCGGCGCTCGCCTACGGCTCGCGGCTCTTTACCGCCGCGCAGGTGCACGCCGAGGGGCTTACCGCGGCGCTCGCGTCGATCCCGCCGGACCTGCCGCTCTACATCACGATCGACGCCGACGGCCTCGATCCCACCGAGATGCCGGGCGTGATGGCGCCGGCGCCGGGCGGGCTCGGGTTCGCGCAGCTCGCGCCGCTGCTGGCGACGCTCGCCCGGCGCCAGCCGGTGCTCGGCATGGACGTGGTCGAGATCGCCCCCCGCTACGACGCGACCAACGCGATCACCTGCATCACGGCCGGCCGGCTGATCGTGACCGTGCTCGGCCACAGCTGGGCAGCGCGCGCCGCCGCGCTCTGAGGGGGGGACGGGCGGTGCTCGACACGGGCTCGCCCGGCCGTTGTACAATCGCAACAATGCCGGTCGCGGCCCCGCAAAAGATGGCGCTTCGGCGTCGCTTAATTGACAATGGTGCCGCGCAGGATTCTGATTCGCATGCGATCGCGCCGGGGAGCGTAAGGATCGTCTATTGAGCACCGCTTCGGAGCCCGTTGGGACGCTCGAGGTCGCACTCGCGCACGCCGCGCGGCTGCTCAAGTCGCAGCCGGCGCTGGCGTCCGAGCAGGCCAGCGAGATCCTGAAGGCCGTGCCCGCGCACCCGCCGGCGCGCCTCATCCTCGGCGTCGCGCGGCGCCTCCAGGGCGAGTGGGCCGCGGCGCTCGAGGTGCTCGAGCCGCTGGCGCGCGAGCAGCCGCGCTGGTCGGCGGCGCAGCTCGAACTCGGCATCGCGCTCGGCGATGCCGGCCGCGGCAGCGAAGCGATCGCGGCGCTCAGGCGCGCGACCGATCTGCAATCGGACCTGCCGGACGCCTGGCGCCTGCTCGCCGACCACCTCGACGCCAGCGGCGACGCGGCCGCGGCGGACCAGGCGCGCGCGCGCTTCATCAAGTCGGCCAACCGCGATCCGCGGCTGATGGCGGCCGCCGCGGCGCTGGTCGAGAACCGGATACCGGAGGCCGAGGCGCTGCTGCGCCAGCACCTGCGGCAGCACGAGACCGACGTC
>Ga0335070_10006247_pt1 | contig 14016 bp, 13 predicted proteins | sample Lox_Sample_13_FD_206722 | JGI IMG/M metagenome (GOLD analysis project Ga0335070, IMG submission 206722) | Soil microbial communities from Loxahatchee National Wildlife Refuge, Florida, United States - Lox_Sample_1.3 | ecosystem: Environmental > Terrestrial > Soil > Wetlands | place: USA... | reverse complement strand
CTCGCAGAAAAGCACAGATCACGGTGGTTTGGCTGAGGTTGGATTTCAAGGTCTTCTGAAGTTGGATTCTGATGGATTCCTAGGCAGATGCATTTCTGACAAAAATTGGACGAGGTTGAGGGACGCCTTGAATCTTGTTTTGCCCTCAGGTGTGACATTTAATCTGACCGTGTATAACTTGCAAATGCAGGAAATTAACCGGGAAGTCATGTCGAATGGTAATCTGGGAAGTCAAAATGTCGCATTCACTGAATTCCTCTGCGCAAGCCAAGAGCCGACATTTCAGTGCTATTTGATACATCTGTATTTGGCGGTGGCAGCATGAAGAAACATACGCGAAAGAACAATGCCGGTCAACTTCTCATAGTGGCAGCTCTTTCAATAGCAATCATAATCTCTTCAACTACGGTTTACGTTTACGAGCTCAGCAAAGAAACAACGAACTCAGAAAATCAATCTTTAGGCAGTTTTATTCTCGCCTTAAAACAAAGCGTGAAAAGCACTATGCTAAGTGCATTGGTGAATGCTTCAAGTGGAGGAGACAAAACAATCTTGAAGACAGATTTAGATTCTCTGTCGCAGGCTTTTCGTAAATTGCACGAAGCAGAGACACATTACATTTCTTTCACCTTTCCTAACGATTCGAGATACGAATCAGGAATTTGGCTCTCGTGGGATGCCGACGGATCTGGTGTTTCAAGCGCCTATGCAAGTTTCTTGTTAAAAGCTTATGGCTTGACGGGAAACATGACAGTCGAATCCGCTTTTAACATAACGTCATCCATGAAGCTTGTCGGCTCCTTCACGGGTTCAAGTGGCACCGACAAACTTGTTAGCCTTACATGTCAAATCTTCAACGAGGGAGATCTTGCTTCAGCAAAAAACTTCAGCGTGTTTTATGAAGATTCTGGGATCTGGAAGCGTGTTGATTCCGGCAATCTTGTTACGACAGATTATGGAAACGGCACGTATTCCCTATCCTTTGTCGCCAGCACTTCTTCGATGACTGTTCCAGTTTCAGTAATAGTCTGCGATATGCGCGACGTCCTTGTTAGAGCAAACGCAACTTGTTCTCAAACTTGATTTTGCACTATCATTTTCGAGTTGTTTAAATATGCAATTTTTCACTGTCTATCAAAAGGGAAGAGGCGAAACTTCTGAATGGATAGCAAAGAGAAGTGGCATCATCTTTTTACGCTCGTGAAACTGGCTGAGATGGGCGCACATAGGAGAACTGCAAAAATATCAACGGAATACTTGGCCGGCAAGCTTGGAGTGGCACAGCAAACTGCCTCGCGCTATCTTATCGAGTTGGAAAGCGACGGTTGGATTTCTCGCGCTATAACGCCTGAAGGATGCCTGATAAAGCTTACAGGCAAGGGTTTTCAAGAATTAGAAAGGCTTTATGCAGATCTGCGCGTTCTTATCGAAGCCTCTTATCCTCCTTCAATAACTTTGGAGGGCGTCGTTTTCAGCGGTCTGGGCGAGGGAGCCTTCTACATCATGAAGGATTCGTATCGCAAGCAGTTCATCGAGAAACTTGGATTTGATGCCTATCCAGGCACGCTCAACCTGAAGCTTGTGACAGACTACGATGCTAGAACCCGCTCGGAGCTCGAATCCTATCCTGGAATCGAAATTCAAGGATTTACTGCTGAAGGCCGCACTTTCGGACCTGTAAAATGCTACCCTGCCATAATCGAGAACAAGGAGAAGGGCGCTATAATATCTGCAATGAGAACTCACTACGATTCATCGGTTCTCGAAATCATTGCTCCTGTCTGTCTTCGAAAGAGACTTTCTCTAAAGGACGGACACAAAGTGAAGGTTGAAGTTCTGGCACTTCCTTAGATTTTGGCGGCAAATGCTGCTTTTTCAGATATCTGTCAGGATTCGAGACTTATCCGCGGGATTTGGCTTAAACCAATCAGGTTAAATAGTGTGCAACGCTCTGAAAATCAGATAAGCCCTAGACTGGTTCAATTGTCCAAATTTGGTTTGATGTGTCGAAAGATGAATGGAAATGCTAAGCTTCAAGTCCTTTTGCTAACAGGGCGAACCATCGAGCAGGGAGTGGGCAAGGAAAAGGGAAAGGCTTCAAAAGAGTATTTTGAAAGCGTCTCAATCTGCTTCATAGACCCACGAGACTTGAAAGAACTTGGGATAAGAGAGAACACCAATGTCCTCGTGTCAACAGAGCATGGTTCAGTCGTAGTCAAGGCGGCGAAATCCATAAGGGGACCACATTCAGGAGTAATTTACATTCCTTATGGCCCCTGGGCCAACGTTGTTGCTAATCCTGAAACAAACAGTGTTGGTATGCCTTCTTTCAAAGGCATTCCAGCAACGGTAGAGCCTGCGCCAAACGAGCCTCTTCTAACACTTAGGGAGCTTCTGAAAGAAGAGTTTGGAAAGGGTTAGCATGGTTGTTGTTAATGCTGTCACCTGTCCTGTCTGTGGGAGTCTTTGCGATGACATAGAATTGTCAGTCGAAGATGGAAGAATAGCCAAAGTTAAGAATGGCTGTGCAATGTGTGAAGCAAAGTTTCTCGGCTATAATAGTGAGCACAGGATTTTGAAACCGCTAATGCGGAAAAACGGGAAATTTGCCAAAGTCTCGATAAGTGAAGCCATAGGAAAAGCTGCCGAAATCTTGACAGAGGCAAAATACCCCATTTTATACGGTTGGAGCTCAACAAGTTGTGAAGCCTCGAGGATAGGACTGGAGCTGGCTGAGCAAGTTGGAGGCGTGATTGATAACACGTCGGTTGTTTGTCATGGGCCTTCGCTTCTAAGCGTTCAGGAAGTGGGCATTCCATCATGCACTCTCGGACAGATTAGGCACAGAGCAGATCTCATTATCTATTGGGGAAGTGACCCATGGAGCGCTCATCCACGTCACATCGAAAGATACACAGCTTTTCCGGAAGGAAGATTCGAGAAAAGCGCTTGGAAAGGATACTTGACAAAAACCAAGGCTTCAGCAGTGAAAAAGAAGCTTCAAAGCGCACTTAGAAGAGTCGTGCCGAAAGAAGCGCTGGTCTCTTCATCTCATGCTGAAATGAAGCCTCCCCCAGCCATCGCCAAAGAGGGAAGAAAGCTGATAGTTGTCGATGTCAGGAAAACGAAGTCTGCAGAATCAGCCGATTACTTTCTTCAAGTTAAGCCGAACAAAGACTACGAGCTTCTGCAGACACTCAGGGCTTTGATTCGAGACCAAGAAGTCGACGTTGAAGAGGTTGCAGGCATTCCGGTCGAGTACCTTGAAGAAGTTGCTGATGCAATGGTGCAGTGCAATTTTGGCGCATTGTTCTTCGGAGTTGGGCTTACAATGAGCATGGGCAAGCTTAGAAACGTTGATGCAGCACTCTCGCTGATTCGCGATTTGAACATTCGGACAAAGTTTGTGATAATGCCTATGAGAGGACACTTCAACGTTACTGGCGCAAACACCGTGTCAACGTGGCAAACAGGATACCCGTACGCGGTGGACTTTTCGCTAGGTTATCCTCGTTATAATCCTGGGGAAACTTCTGTAGTTGATGTACTCTTGCGAAGAGAGTCAGACGCAGCACTAGTAGTAGCTTCAGACCCGGTTGCCAACTTCCCGAAAAAAGCAGTTGAACATTTGATCAGCAACCCGCTAATTGTTATTGATCCTCACATGAATGCCACGGCTCAAATGGCAGACATCCTTTTTCCATCAGCATTCGTGGGAATAGAAGCAGAGGGCACTGCCTACCGCATGGATCACGTTCCACTACCTCTGAAAAAGATTGTTGAACCTCCAAAAGGTGTGCTCTCAGACGAGGAAATCTTGAAGCGCATTCTTTCGAAAGCCAAGAAGCTCAAACGGCCAAAAGCGGCGGAGGCTTCGTAAAGTGGAGCTTCTGATAAAAAACGGGTTTGTCTTCGACCCTATCAATGGGGTTAAAGGAGACAAAATGGACATTGCCATCAAAGACGGGCAAATAGTTGAAAAGATCAACGAAAAGAAAGCGAAGAAAATCGACGCTTCTGGAATGATTGTTATGCCTGGAGGTGTTGACATTCACTGTCACATTGCCGGCTCAGAAGTCAACACTGGACGCCTCTTAAGACCTGAAGACCACTTCAAAGACTTTGAACGCAGAACTGCTTTCACGCGTTCAGGTGTTGGGCGATCAATTCCCTCCACTTTTACAACTGGATACCGCTATTCTAGAATGGGGTACACAACGATAATGAACCCTTCAATGCCGCCTCTAGAAGCGAAACACACCCACGAGGAGCTAAACGACACTCCCATGCTTGACAAGGCAAGTTATCCACTGTTGGGCGACTGGTGGTTTGTGCTAGAATATCTGAAAAGCGGCAACATAGAGGAATGTGCAAGACACGTCGCATGGATGATGACTGCCACGAAGGGCTACGCAATGAAAATCGTTAACCCAGGAGGACTTGAAGCATGGGGCTTTGGCCATAATATCACGAGCCTAGATGATCAAGTTCCATGTTTCTGCGTCACTCCACGAGAGATATTGCGCGGACTCTGCAAGGCAAACAAGCTTTTGAACATGCCTCACACGATCCACGTTCACACAAACAATCTTGGAAAACCTGGAAACTATGTGACGGCCTTAGAAACAATGAAAAGTGTTGAAGACTTGGCGACTGCGGATAAGCCAGTGATACACATTACCCATTGTCAATTTAGTGCTTTCAAAGGTGACGATTGGGGAACGCTGGAGTCAGGTGCTGAAGAAATAGCACGATATGTTAATGCACATTCACACGTGACCATGGATATGGGGCAAGTAATATTCACTGATACAACCACGATGACTGCTGACGGTCCATTCCAATACGCTCTTCATGAGCTTACTGGAAACAAGTGGGTAAATCATGATGTGGAAACGGAAACGAGCGGAGGAGTCGTGCCCTTCCGCTTTCGTCGCAAGAGCTACGTTCACTCAATCCAATGGTCGATAGGCCTCGAACTTGCCTTGCTAATCGAAGACCCGTGGAAAATCCTTCTAACAACAGACCATCCTAACGGCGGACCTTTCACGGCCTATCCAAGAATAATCGCTTGGCTGATGAGCAGGAAAGCTCGGGAAGCCACGATGAGGAGAATGAACCAAAGGGCTAGGAACCGAAACATCCTCTCTTCAATCGACCGCGAACTTGACTTTTATACGGTTGCCGTAATGACACGCGCTGGACAGGCTAAAGCTTTGGGACTCAAAAACAAGGGACACTTGGGCGTTGGCGCAGATGGCGATGTAGCAGTTTACAATGTCAACCCCGAAACAGTTGACCCTTCGAAAAAGTATAAGCAGGTGAGACGAGCGTTCAAGAAGGCTGTCCATACAATAAAAGGCGGTGTAGCAGTTGCTAGGGATGGCGAAATAGTTCGGCACGTCAAAGGTGATACCATGTGGCTTAATTTGCAGGTTTATGAACCTTGGGAAATCACAAGCGACATGAAAAGAAGGTTTAGGGATTACTGGACTGTTGAATACGAAAATTACCCAGTGCCCGAACGTTGCCTTGAATTCTCAAGGCCAATAGCCGCGAAGGCTGATGTCTGAAATGATAACGCTGGTCGCGTCAAGAGAATTTAAGTGTCCAGTGATTGCAGATTGCATAACCCCAAACGTCTTCCAAGACAAGAAACCCACGGAAATTCGAGAACTAACGCTGTGGGAAGGAAACCAGCAGAGAAAGCTTGGAGAACTTTTCAGCGTCGAAGAAACCCAGACCAACGAAAACTTGGGAAACGATGTGATAGTCATTCGGGGAGACGCGGGCAAAGTTCGGAGAATAGGTTCTAGTATGAGTCGAGGAGTGATAATAGTCAAAGGCAACGTTGGAATGCATTTAGGCGAAGAAATGAAAGCTGGCAAGATAACCGTGTACGGAAACGTAGGCGCCTGGGCAGGTTCAATGATGAAGGGAGGAATAATCGAAATCCACGGGAACGCAAGCGACTACTTGGGCGCGCCATACCGAGGAAGCAACAAGGGCATGGCTGGCGGAAAGATAATTGTTCATGGAAACGTTGGATGTGAAGCAGGAGCTCACATGAGAAAGGGAGTAATCAAAGTCTATGGTGACGCCGGTCAGTTCGTGGGATTCCGCATGAAGAACGGCACAATTTACGTCCAAAACAACTGCAACGGAAGAGCGGGCGCTTGCATGACAGAAGGAACGATAATTATCGCAGGAAGCATGGAAGAGGTTCTCCCAACCTTCACGATTGAAGCAATTAAGAACAAAGCGAAGGTTGAAGAGGGCGAAGTTATTGAAACGCCTTTTTATCTGTTCGTTGGCGATTTGACGGAAAGTGGCAAAGGCAAGCTTTATGTTTCCAAAGAGAAAAATGAACAGTTAAGCCGCTTTGAAAGGCTTCTTTGAAAAGCAGAATTGGAGAGCGATTAGCATTGAAGGAAAAGCTTAGCGTGAATCGTCTGGCATGGAGAATCTTGGAAAAACTTGTCAAAAATCCAGAGCTCTATCAGGTGAAGATTGAAAAAACAGGTGCCGGAACGATGATTGTGGACGCCGGAGTTAACGCCAAAGGTGGCTTCCTAGCTGGAAGACTTGTAACTGAGATATGTATGGGGGGATGTGCAAAAGCGGAAATTATGTGTGGAAAGTTTGGCGAACTTGTCCTTCCATCAATTTTCGTATGTACAGATCATCCCGTTATTGCAACTTTGGGTTCACAATACGCAGGTTGGCAGATAAAAGAAGACGACTATTTTGCTATCGGCTCTGGACCTGCCAGAGCTTTAGCATTGAAACCTAGAGATATTTACAATGAAATTGGTTACAAAGATGATTCGGAAGAAGCTATAGTGGTCTTGGAAACGGACAAAAGTCCTCCGCCAAGCCTGTTAGAACGTTTCGCCAAAGACTGCGACATTTCTCCAAAAAATCTGGCTGTGGTTTTGGCACCTACTGTGAGTTTGGCTGGAGCGACGCAAGTTTCCGGTAGAATCGTTGAGACGGGAATTCATAAGCTCAGAAAGCTTGGATTCAATTCGAACGCAATAATGTACGCGTGGGGAATGGCGCCGATCCCGCCAGTGCACCCAAAATTTGCGAAAGCGATGGCAAGAACTAACGACGCGATCCTCTACGGGGGAACTGCCTCCTACACGGTTGAATATGATGATGAAGAAGAGTTAGAGAGAATCTTGGAAAAGGCTCCGTCTAAGAGTTCGAAGGACTATGGCAAACCTTTTGCTGAAATTTTCAAGGCGGCAAACTATGATTTCTATAAGATTGACCCGAACTTATTCGCGCCTGCGGTAGTAGTTGTAAATAACGTGAACACTGGTAACACGTTTAAGGTTGGAGAAATCAACGGCGATGCGCTGAAGGCATCATTTTGCTCTAAGTGAGCGTTTTGGCATAAGATTTCACTGCCTTAGCTAACGCGTATCCCAGTGGAATTGTGTAAAGTGCTATCGTTATGTTGAAGATGGTTACAAGCGGAATAGTTGCCACCAGAGCCTCTTCCGGCATGCTATAGCCAATTGGAGGTGGAAACCGAAGGAATATCCAGTTTACAAGCGCCATAGTAACCGTTCTAAAGAATACGCCTGATGCAGTATACATAGTGGCTAAAGCAATATCGCTTTTCATAGGACGCTTCGTAGTAAGGACTTTCACGATACCCATGCCCAAAAGCATGCTTAATACGGCTGCTAAATTGTAGAGTGGGCCTGTTGGAAGAGCGCCTGGATAAACGGCGATCAATACAACGGTATTCAACGAGGCAATTAAGATTCCTACGACTGCTCCAAAAAGCAAGAACGCTGTTACTATTGGTATCTCCCATATTTGGTAGATGAGAAACGGTGCGTATGGTGCAGGGATTTTGAAAGGAGAAAAATTGAGAACAATCGTGAGCGCTGTAAAAACTGTTATTGCGGCGACGGTTTTTGTGTTCAGTGTTTCCACCTCAAAGCACTTCAACTTTCTGCTTGGCGTGTTTATTTAAGAGTAACTACTTAGAATTGAGTAGTTTTTCCCTCGAAAATTAAATACTGCTTCTCCATATCTTCTATTGGTATGCTCCTTGACTGAAACCCAAAATTTGAATCTCAACGATCTTAAGGTTTGGCTCGAACGCGAAACTAGCTCAACCTTTGTTCCAATTCACACGAAAGCAAAGAAAATTCGTGATGAGATGGTCAAATCTTTGGACAATTTGGTTGAAGCTGCCAAAGTGCTGTTGGAAAGCAGCGGAAAAGAAGTGGAAAAGAAAAACATGAAAACTCTCAACAGAGCAAGAGCACTGAACAAACTTGCACACTTGTTTATAGAAAGAATAAGGAAAATCACAGTTCCACGAGAAGTTTCCTACGATGGTCTTAAAGGATTTGCGGAAGAGACCAAAAAGGCGCTATTAGCAATTGAAGCGGACATCAGAAATTTCTTTCCAAGAATCTCACCCTTCTTCATCCTTGACCGAAGAAGATTCCAAATAGTCTTCGAACGAACCAAAGAATTACTGAAAGATATGACTGAATTCCTATCAAAAGAATACATAAAAACCAAAACATTGGAAGAAACCTTCAAGCTAATAGATGAATCAAAAAGCCTTAACTTGCAATCTGCGAACCTAAAACAGCAAATCAAAGAAGCTGAAAACACAATAACCGCAATAGACAACGAAATCGCTGAAATAAAACATAAGATGACTGAACTGTCAAGCAAAGGTGGAATCAGCCAATTAAGTCAGATTGACGCTGAAATCGATACTTTAAACACGGAGCTGAAGTCGAAGTTACAGCATCTTCAAAAACCATTCATAAAACTTCAATCACTCGCTACACACGGCGAAGGAAGTGGCTTGACACCAGAAGAACTAGGCAAACTTGACAAGTACGTTGAAAACCCCTTTGAAGCGCTGGCAACAGAACCCGCAAATTATCCGCTGTTAAGGCAAATTCTGCAAAAGCTAAATCGATTAATGCACGAAGACAAGCTGAAGCTGAAGCCAGAAAAAATCCGAAAGGCAGAGCAAACAATCAACAACATCATAAACCAAAATGACGTGGCAAGTCTATATGAACGATGTGTTCACGCTAGGATGCGGCGAATACAACTGCTAGAATCCGCCGAACTGGCTGAAACCAAAAGTGACTTAGTAAGACTTCGTGGTCTCATCGAAGGACAGGAAAGACGAAGAATACATTTTGAATCTGAAAAGAATCTAGCAGAAAAGGCTTATACCCAAACCTCGGACAGAATTCGCAACCATAAGAGCCAGATGGAAAAGAACATCCAAACTTTCCTTGGAAGAAACGTCCGCGTCGAATAATCTGAGGCGGCTCGCTTGCAGAATACTCTCGCCCAGATTGTCAAAGAAGCTTGTGAGACTCAACTGGACTGTTTTTGCAGCGTGACAGAAAGAGCTACGCGAGTAATTTGCGGAGAAAATGGGAGAATTGGCAACCTTGAGATAGCGGGAAGGCTCGTAAAAATGAAGCCCTTCGGCGAAATCGTTATCATCGGGGACTTGCACGGCGACTTGGAGAGCCTTGTTGATATCTTGCAAAACTCCATGATTCTTCAGCGGCTGGGCAAGAAAAGCGACACATATCTCATTTTTCTCGGGGATTATGGAGACCGCGGACCATTTTCGGCAGAAGTCTACTATACCATTCTTAAATTGAAGCTCCTTTTTCCGAAGCAAATTATTCTATTGCGCGGAAACCACGAAGGACCAGACGACTTACAACCTTCTCCACACGACTTACCTGTCCAATTTCAAAGACGTTTCGGAGAGAAATGGGAGAAAGCTTACAGAAAAGTTCGCGAGTTGTTTGCGTGTTTATATAACGCAGTGGTTGTCGAAGACCAATACATTATTATTCATGGAGGCTTGCCGTCGCAGGCAAAGACCATAAAAGATTTGGCTCGTGCTCACGCTAATCATCCGAAAGAGAGCTTTTTGGAGGAAATGCTGTGGAGCGACCCAGACGAAACAAGCCGAGAAACGCGTGCTTCGCCAAGAGGCGCCGGAAGGCTGTTCGGCGAAAAAGTAACCACAAAGATACTGAAGAGGCTTAACGTCAAAATTCTCGTAAGGGGGCATGAACCATGCGAAGAAGGCTTCAAAATCAACCACGGCGGGAAGATTTTGACGCTATTTTCTCGAAAGGGGCCTCCATATTTCAACCTTAATGGAGCATATCTGGATTTTAACATGTCGCAAAAGTTTGACAACGCTGAACAAATGATTCCACACATTCATAGATTTTGAGTGAAATCTGGCACGAAAGTTTTAAGAATACACTTCTGTAGCATTTCTAAATGAGCGGGAATGGAAGATTTTGAAAATTGGAATAATCACGAGGAATGAGAATTCCTTTAGTTCTGCTCAACTGAGAGAAGCACTAAGCAGGCGCGATATTTCCCATGTTTGCTTTAGCTTCCCGCAACTCCTTGCGAACGTTGGACGTAGACCATACTTGAAAGTTCGAAACGTTAACATTACAGATAAATTAGATGCTATGATTATTCGTCCAATTGGAAGAGGCTCCCTGGAAGAAATCGTGTTCAGAATGGATGTCCTTTATCGTCTTCAGCGTCTGGGCTTTTACGTGATAAACCCGCCTGAAGCGATCGAGCACTGCGTTGACAAATATGATCTTCTCGCGATTCTGGAAGAGAATGGTATTCCAGTGCCTCGAACAGCTTCAACGGAAAACGTTGACGAAGCATTAAAAGCGTTCAAAGAATTGGGCGAAGACGTTGTTGTGAAACCGATTTTCGGCTCTAGAGGAACGGGTTCAACCCGCGTTAGAGACGCTGAAATCGCTCACACAATATTCGGAGCAATAGCTTTTGCACATGGCGTAATCTACGTTCAGGAATTTATCCCTCACGGATTTTCTGATATCAGGGCATTTGTCGTTGGTGACCGAGTTATCGCAGCAATGAAACGGGTTGCACATGGCTGGAAAACAAACTATAGCCGAGGTGCCCGTCCAGTCTCAATCGAACTAGAACAGGCGCTTGAAGAAATCGCAGTCAAATCAGCAAAACTCATACAATGCAAGATAGCTGGCGTTGACATTCTTCAGAGTCCAAAAGGACCAGTCGTTGTTGAGGTCAACAGTCAACCAGGTTGGAGAGGACTTCAGTCAGTTACGAGAGTTAATATTGCGGACGAAATTTTGAATTTCGTTCTATCTGAATTGAAAAAATAGAGGAGGGTAGTGAAAATAAAGTCAGTGGACGTCATTAAAATCGACATTGCTACCAAGAAGACACAAAAGACAACGGATGTTGTAGCTGAAGAAAAGCCATTGCACATTTTTCTGAACAAACACCGTTATGCAACAATATTTTGTTCTCCAAACAATCTAAAAGAATTGACTGTTGGGCATCTGCTTTCAGAAAGTATCCTCGAAACCACCGAAGAAATTGAGGAACTCACGCTGAAAGACGGGATTTGCAGAGTTAGGCTAAAGCCAGACGTTGACTTGACGAAAAGACTGAAACTTGCAGACCATTATTCACGAGTAATCCTTTCAGCCTGTGGAAGCCAAACTTTCTTTCAACCTTCACGAAAAGTTGCAAAAATCGAATCAGATCTGAAAGTCAAAGCTGGGGTCATTTTTGACTGTGTTAATCGTCTGAATTTCATTGCCGAAACTTTCCGGAAAACTGGCGGCGTGCACGCTGCAGCAATCTACAATGGCAATGGGGAGCTCGTAGCTTTCGCTGAAGACATAGGTCGCCACAACGCTGTCGACAAGGTTATGGGCTTAGGAGCGCTTGACAGAATTGACTTTGGCAGATGTTTTCTTGCTTCAACGGGAAGATTGACGGGCGACATTGTTCTTAAAGCTGCGAAGATTGGCTTGCCCATCGTTGCTTCTCTAGCTGCTGCAATTGATTCTGGAATTGCTATTGCAAAGGAAGTTGATTTAACTCTGATTGGGTTTGCGCGTGGAAAACGCATGAACATCTACAGTGGAGTTCGAAGAGTAGTCGTTTGAGCATGGATTATTGAAAAAAGGGGGTTCATGAAAGTTTACAGGTAGATTTTAAGCAGATTTGTCTTTAGCAATATGTAGATTATGATTGCACTGACTACGAATTCTGGAACAAGATAGGTTGCATTGTAGGCTGCCGAATAGGCATAAACACTCCATCCTTCCCAAGCGTATTGCCCGAAATATACAACTCCAGAGATGAAGTGACATGCAAATCTGCCAGCGATTCCTACTCCCACGCCTATAACCGGATGGTTCTGGAATGCGCCTGCCAATCCAAGCGCTCCGAAAGCAAGTGGATAATCAAGCAATATCTGTGTGGGATAGTAAATGTCACCTGAAATGACCATGTGGACTAATCCGTAGACTACGCCGGCCTCGACTCCCCAACGGAGTCCTCGTCTTAAAGAGAACCACAATAGGGGAACCATGCTTGCTAAGGTTATGCTACCCCCCTGTGGCAAGTGTAGGAAAGGAAGGTAAAGTTTGCTTATCAGATAGAGCGCGTTTGCAAGGGCGATGAAAACAATCATTTCTGCTAATATCTTAGTGTGTATTGTGCTAACAACAGGGTTTTTTGCCATTCTTTTCCCTCCGCCAGTATTATCTGGTTCAGGTTCAACGGGTCGACGACGCTTCTAGTCGTCCTCTCAGCCGGGTCGTTTTCCCAGCTCCCCCAAACCTTGGAAGCATAACTGTTATCAAGTTGTATTTGTATTTTTCCTAAAGCCACAGTATATTTAGGATGTTGCAGTGGATGAAGCCGCTACCTAAGGAATTTAACATAGTTGCTGTTGAGAAAAAGTGGAGAGACAAATGGGAAGAGCTGGGCATTTATCGCTTCGACTGGGACGACCAGAAACACGCAGTTTTTAGTATCGACACTCCGCCGCCCTACACCTCAGGAGAGTTTCACACAGGCTTAACACTAAACTGGACCTACTTTGACGTTCTAGCGCGGTACAAGCGAATGAGGGGCTTCAACGTGCTTTTCCCGCAGGGCTGGGATTGTCACGGCCTACCAATAGAGGTGGAGGTTGAGCGAAAAAACAACATCAAAAAGACAGATGTCCCGCCTGACAAATTCAGAAAGCTGTGCATGGAGCTGGTTGAAGAAAACATCGCAGGCATGAAGGAATCCATTACTCGGCTAGGCTGCTCCATCGATTGGTCAACAGAATATCGCACAATGAACCCGGACTATTGGAGACGCACTCAGCTTTCGCTCATTTTATTATACAAGAAGGGCTTCATTTATCGCGGCAAGCATCCTGTCAACTGGTGTCCAAGATGCGAAACGGCAATTGCTGACGCTGAAGTCGAATACGATACACGAAACGCCCAACTTTATTACATAAAGTTCAAGCTTGAAGAAGATGGTTTTTTGGAGATTGCGACCACAAGGCCCGAGCTTATTCCAGCATGTGTGATGGTGGCTGTTAATCCGGAAGATGAACGCTACGCCAAGTATGTGGGCAAGAAGATTCACGTTTCTACGACAGACCGGGAAGTCCCTATCGTGGCTGATGATATGGTTGACCCAAAGTTTGGCACTGGTGTGGTTATGATTTGCTCTTTCGGCGACAAAGCAGACGTGAAGACAATTATGAAACACAAGATGCCTATCATAATGTGCATTGACGAGCAGGGGCACATGACAAAGAATGCTGGCAAATACGCTGGAATGAAAAGCGAGGAAGCGAAGAGAGCTATATTCACGGATTTGAAAGCCGAAGGACTGCTCTCGAAGACAGAACCTTTGAATCAAGAAGTCAGTCTCTGCTGGAGATGTCACACGCCTATCGAAATTCTGGAACGTGAGCAGTGGTTCATGAAAACACGCGTCCTAACCGATCAAGTTGAAAAAAACGCGTTGGAAATCACATGGTATCCTGACTATATGAAGTATAGACTTATCAACTGGGCAAAATCCCTCGAGTGGGACTGGGTTATCTCGCGGCAACGAGTATTTGCTACGCCCATACCCATATGGTACTGCAGGAAATGTGGC